>Ga0207640_10000370_pt1 | contig 29030 bp, 30 predicted proteins | sample KBSCornC42_FD_184300 | JGI IMG/M metagenome (GOLD analysis project Ga0207640, IMG submission 184300) | Corn rhizosphere microbial communities from Kellogg Biological Station, Michigan, USA - KBS Corn C4-2 (SPAdes) (version 2) | ecosystem: Host-associated > Plants > Roots > Rhizosphere > Soil ... | reverse complement strand
TTCTCGACGAGGCGAACCTCTGTCACCGGATCGATCTCAAGCGTCGACTCGACAAGGTTTCGCTGACTTTGTCACTCGCAGACCTGACGGTGTTGAAGCTCCAGGTGGTAGAGACGAATGAAAAGGACTATCTGGACCTCTGCGCGATCTTCGCCGACCATCCCCTAACCGCGGACGACAGTGGCGTCAATTCCGCCTATATAGCCGAACTCGCCGCCTCCGACTGGGGGCTGTGGCGAACGCTGGGGATGGTGGCCGAACGGGCTCAGCATTTTGCGCTCGAGTTGCCTGAATTCGAGGCCGCCGAGCTGGTTGCCGAACGGTTACGTCACCTGCGGAAGGAACTGGACAGCGTCCCCAAGACGAGAGGATGGAGGCTGCGTTCCCGAATCGGAGACCGCAAGCGCTGGTACGAGCTTCCCGAGGAAGTCCATTGAGGTGGGGAGTGTCACTTACTTTAGATAGTCTCGCTTATGTGAAGGGGCTGACCAATCGCGGGGAGAGAGGCCAAAAATGACGCGGCCGAGACGAGGGGAGCCGCGGGCGCGGATCAAGATCCTTGAAGCGAGCCGGAAACTGTTCGCTCGCCGTGGCTTCTCCGAGACTTCGATGGGCGACATTGCACGGGCCGCTCAGGTGGCGCGAGCGACCGTCTACAACAACTTCGACGACAAGCAGGACATTCTCGCCGGGATCATCAGCGACTACATGGTCGGCTACGCGCAGATCCCACAGAAACTGCGCGAAAATGCCCGCTCTGGGCAGACTTCCTTCGACCTAGTCGAGGAGATGGTGCGCGAGGCACTCACCTGGAGGGTGCAAAACGCGGACGTGCGCCCGATCGTCGCCGTGGCGAAGAACCTCCGTGGCTCCGGCTGGGAGGAGGCGGACAAAGCTGCAGACGATGCGATGCTGGGCTGGATCATGGCGGTCCATGCCGCCGACGAGTCGGCGGGTCTGATCCGCGACGACATCGACCTCGAATTCGGCGTCCGTGCCACCTACGCGATGATCGAGGCGATCCTCGCCAACTTTCCGGTCTCCTCTGACGAGGAGACGATCAGCCGCGTTGCCCACCAGTTGGCGCTGCTGCATTGGTACTCGATCTGCTCCGTGTCGCCGGCGGATGCACCACGGAGTCCGCTGGGTAGAAAGTCAACTTCTGAGGCATAGACATATTGTCTACTTTCGCTACTCTGAGTGGAAGTGACATCTGCACCAAATCATGTCAGGGGCGATCTGGCCCATCTGATTCACCCCCTGACTGATCACTCGCGGTTGCCAGAAACCGGACCGCTGGTGCTTGTCCGCGGAGAGGGCTGCGAATTGGTGGCGGAGGACGGCCATCGCCTGATCGACGGCATGGCGGGTCTGTGGGCGGTCAACCTCGGCCACGGCAGGGAGGATCTGATCGAGGCGGCGGTGCGGCAGCTGCGCGAGCTCCCGTACGCGGCCACCTTCGGCGGCGTCTCTTCACCACCCGCGATCGAGCTCGCCGAGAAGATCACCGAGCTTGCCCCACCCGGCCTCAGCGGCGTCTTCTTCGTCTCGGGGGGAAGCGAGGCAAACGAGACCGCGATCAAACTCGCGCGCCGGCACTGGGTTCGCGCCGAGCGCCCCGAGAAGTCGATCGTCCTTGCCCACGATCGCGGCTACCACGGCCTGGCGGGGGTGACCACGACCGCGACGCGGCTCCGTCCCTACCACGGGGATTTCGGCGTCGCGGCCCCGGACATCGAGGAGGTGCCCGCGCCGTATCCCTACCGCTGCTCCGCCGGGACGCCCTGCGACCCTAATACTTGCCCGGTCTGCACGGGTGAGGAGATCGAGCGCAAGGTCGAAGAGCTCGGAACCGAGCGCGTGGCCGCGGTGATCGTCGAGCCGGTCTTCGGTTCCGGTGGAGTGATCGTGCCGCCGCCGGGCTACCTGCGACGGCTGCGGGAGATCTGCGACCGGCACGAACTGCTGCTGATCGTCGACGAGGTGATCACCGGCTTCGGCCGCACCGGCACCTGGTTCGCCTGCGAGCACGAGTCCGTGGTGCCCGACCTGATCACCTTCGCGAAGGGGGTGACCAGCGCCTACGTCCCCCTGGGCGGGGTGATCGTCAGCGACGCCCTTTGGGAGGAGCTGCGCGAGCCGGACGCACGCCCCGGAGTGCTGTGGCACGGCTTCACCCATAGCGGCCATCCCGTCGCCTGTGCCGTCGCCCTGGCGACCATCGAAGCGATCGAGCGCGAGGACCTATTGACGGCTGTACGTGAGAAAAGCGAGACGCTGGCCGGTCTGACGGCTCCCCTGCGGGACCATCCCCGCGTGGGGGAGGTTCGTCAGATGGGCTTGATGGTCGGCATCGAGCTGGTAGCCGACAAGGCGACTCGACAGTGCTGGCCGGCCGAGGCCGAACGAGGACGGCGAGCCGCGGCCGAGGCGCGCGAGCGGGGTTTGCTGACGCGCGGTCTGCTCAACGACATCCTCTGTTTGGCCCCGCCTTTCACGATCTCCGAGCCGACGATGGGCAGAGCGGTGGAGATCCTCGGCGAGAGCATCGACGCAACCGAGGACCTCCACCCCTGAGACAGCCTTGAAGGGCGGTTATTCGAGGTACTTTTCCGCCTGTTCCTTAGCTTCTTCGATGCCCTTTTCGGCCTGTGCCTTGCCTTCTTCCAGACCCTTTTCGGCTTCCTTCTGAGCCTTTTCGACCTTCTGCTTGGTCTTGCCCTTGAGGTTCTTTTCGACTTCTTCCTTGGCTTCGCTCAGACCCTTTTCGGCCTGTTCCTTGCCTTCCTGGATGCCTTCTTCGGCCTTCTTGGTGCCTTCCTGAATTTCTTCCTTGGCCTGGTTGGTGATGCTTTCGGTGTCGCTGCTGCTGCCGCAGCCGGACCAGACGACGCCGGCGGCGGCGATCGCGATCACGGCGAGGAGGGCGCCGAGGGCGCGAGGGGTCTTCGTCATGTTCATGCTCTCCCAATCGTCATTTGCTGGTTAACGTGGTCGGGCAGTGAATCAGACCGACCCGGATGCCTTCGAGTCTCTCATCGCCGATGCGATCGATCGCCTGCCGGAGGAATTCCAGCGGATCCTCGAGCGTGTGGCGGTCGTCGTCTCCGATCTTGGCTCCGAGCGGAATGCCTATGGCGAGTACTCCGGCGACGGCTTGGCGGGAGAACGCTACGAGGACAGGATCGTGATCTACCGCGACACCCTCGAACGCGACTTCGGCCACGACCGGGACCTGCTCGCCCGCCAGGTCGAGCGGACGCTCCGCCACGAGCTTGCCCACCACCTGGGTTGGGACGAGCCGGGGGTCGGGGGACTCGGCCTCTAAGGCGAGCGGACCTGGCAGTTTTTGACCAGCGTGGAGCGGACCACGCGGTGGGATGCGAAGCGGAACCTGGCGCGCGCGAAGGAGAAGGGGACGACGGTGAACCCGGCGGGGGCGCTGCAGGCGGCGGAGACGTAGCTGCGTCGCTTGCCGCGGAAGGAAAAGCGGCGCCCGACCGTCAGGTCGATGTTGGTGATCGAGCCGAGGTCGCCGGCGATTTTCGGCACCCGCGTGCGGAGAAGGGTCCCGAACTCGCCTTTGTCCACGGGGATGACCTTCAACGGCACGATCAGGGTGAAGCGGGCGGGGACCGCCGCAAAGAAGTGGAGGAGCAGCGCCGGCTTGCCGGCGAGGCGGCTGTTGAAGGCGACGATCTTTCCGCTGGTGGGGATGTCGCCGCTGAGGGCGACCACGGCCCGGAAGCTGCCGCGACCGACGACGGCGGAGCCGCAGCGATCCACTGCCTGTTCGGTGGTCGTCGATTGCAGGCGCGAGGCGGAGCAGACGGGGAGTCCCGCGGTGGCGAGCTTGCCGTTGCGGTTGAGTTCGACTTCGAGCATCCGCAGGGGCGGCGGGTGACTGCCGTCGGTGGTTTTGATCGAGCCGCTGATCTTGATCCGCACGGGCGCCGGCTTTTGCCGCGGCAGCAGGTGCGGGTCGAATTCGGCGTCGAACTTGACGAGGACGTTGCCGTCCGGCACCACTTCTGCTTGGGAGGCGGCGACTCCGAGGAGGCCGAAGAGGGCGAGCAAGGCGGATATGACGAGGCGGCGTCTCATTCCACGCCGTCGAGTCTAGGTGCTCGATCCGGCGACTAGGGTTGAGCAATGGCTAACCCAGGCGGCTGGTCCGAGCTCTCCGATGGCGACGATTTTGCCGGCTACCGGATCGAGCAGAGGCTGGGCCGCGGCGGAATGGGCCTCCTCTACCTCGCTCTGGAGCCGGGCCTCGAGCGGCGGGTGGCGCTGAAGTTGATCGCTCCCGAGGCAGCCTCCGATGATGTCTTCGCCCGGCGCTTTGCGGAGGAGTCGCGGATCGCCGCTGCGATCGAGCACCCGAACGTGGTGCCAATCTACGCGGCGGGGGAAGAGGAGGGCGTGCCGTGGATCGCGATGCGCTACGTGGCCGGGTCGGACCTCGGCCGGCGCCTCGCCCGCGAGGGGCGGCTCGATCCGAGGCAGGCGGTCGAGCTGATCGCCCAGATCGGCAACGGCCTCGACGCGATCCACGCCGCCGGCCTCGTCCACCGCGACGTCAAGCCCGCCAACGTCCTGCTCAGCGGCGAGCCCGGGGCCGAACACGCCTACATCACCGACTTCGGAGTTGCCCGCAACGTCGCCACCGAGTCCGGCCTGACCCAGACCGGCCGCTTCGTCGGCACCCTCGATTACGTCGCCCCGGAGCAAATCTCCGGCGGGCCGGTCGACGCCCGCGTCGATATCTACGCGCTCGGCTGCTTGCTCTTCAAGCTGCTGACCGGGGAGGTGCCGTTTCCCCGCGAGGGGGAGGCGGCGCGGCTCTACGCCCACCTCCACGACCCGCCGCCGGCACCGTCGCTGTATGTGCCGGAGGTGCCGATGGCACTCGACGACGTCGTTGTCAGGGCGATGTCGAAGGAGCCCGACGACCGTTATCTCTCCGCCGGCGACCTGGGGCGGGCGGCTCAGGCGGCCCTCAGCGGCGCGCCCGTCGCAGCCCCGGAACGGACCGTGGCGACGGGGGCGGCGGCGACGCGGGAAAGCGAGCCGCCGACGCAAAAGCTTCCGGACGGGCCGAGTGAATCCAAACGTCGCGGCCTTCTTCTCGGCATTGGGGCGCTGGCTCTGGTCACGGCGGTCGTCACGGCGATCGTCCTCAGCTCGGGGGGCGGCGGAGACGGCGCCAGCGGCGAGACCACGAGCGCGCAGACCGTCAAGCAGACGAAACCGGAAAAGCCGAAACCGAAGCCGACGACGCTCTCCGCCGCCGCGCTGATCACCAAGGGCGACGAAATCTGCACCGACAGCCAGGAGACCTATAAGGCCTACCGGGGGGAATTCCCCAATGGCGAGAACGAAGCGAGCGTTGGCTACTCACGGCTGCTCGTCGGCATCTCCGGCAAAGCGACCCGGCGCTTCGAGGAGCTGAAGCCGCCGCCGTCGCTGAAGCAGGGCTACGACGCCTACGTGAAGTCACAGAAAGAAGTGGCGCAGTGGGACAAAGATGCGCTGAAGGCGGCGGAAAAAGGAGACCTCTCTGCCTACCTAAATGCCCGCGAAAAGCGCGACGCCACGGAAGCAGAACGGAAGGCGCTCGCCGAAGCGGTCGGCTTCCACGTCTGCAGCGGCAGCGAAGCCTGAGGGGGTGGGCAGCGATGGAGCCGCTCGACGCAGGGGAACTGCCGAGCCGCCTGCGACTCCAGGCCAGTCACTGCTTGCGCCTCGGCTCGCCGCTCTACGCCGACCTGCTCCAGCGGGCCGCTAACGACGCTGAGGCCGGCGGCCCAGTTGCGGCGCTGCTGCGTGGCCACGAGGACGACCCCGTCAACTCGATGCTGGCGCTGCGGCTGATGGGGGCGATGCACCGGCGGGTGCTGGAAGGCGCGCTGCCAGACCTTGAACCCTTCTACCTCCCGAGCGGTGTGACTTATGACCGCATGGCGGGCAAAAGGAACACCGCTGACGGCGAGGCGGCGTGGCCAGCGTTCAGGCGCGCGGTCAGTGAAGACGCGGAGGCGCTGCGGCAGCTCCTCGACCGGCCGGTGCAGACGAACGAAGCCGGCCGCTGCGCGGCCCTGCTGCCGGGGTTCCTCACGGTCGCCCGAGAGACCGGCATGCCGCTGCGGCTGCTGGAGGTCGGCGCCAGCGCCGGCCTCAACCTGCGCTGGGATCGCTACCGCTATGAGGCCGAGGGCTTCTCCTGGGGCGACCCGGCTTCATCGGTAAGGCTCAGTTTCCAGATCGAAGGCGAAGCACCCCAGCCAACCGAGATCACGGTTGCCGAGCGCCGCGGTTGCGACCGCTCGCCGATCGATCCGACCAGCGAGGACGGTCGGCTGACGCTGCTCTCCTACCTTTGGCCGGATCAGGCGCACCGGATCGAGCGGGTGCGGGCGGCGCTCGATCTCGCCGCTGAAGTGCCGGTGACGATCGACCGCGCTGGGGCCACTGATTGGATCGGCGCTCGGTTGGCGGAGCGGCGCGAGGGTGTCGTCACCGTCGTCTTCCACTCGATCGTCATGCAGTACCTCGGCAAGGAGGAGCGAAGGCGGTTCGAGGTACGGATGAGGGAGGCGGGCGAACGCGCAGATGCCACCGCGCGCTTGGTCTGGATGCGGATGGAGCCCGCCGGCGAGCGGGCGGAGGTTCGGCTCGCGATCTGGCCCGATGGCGAGGATAGGGTCATCGCCCGCGCCGGCTACCACGGCGATTTCATTGATCTCTGCAAAGCGGGGTGACTTATGGATGCATACCAGCCAAAACTCGCACCGCTCACGACCAAGCTGTCGGGGTCGCTGGTCGTTCTTGAGCCGCTCGAGGAGCGCCACCGGGAGGAGCTTTGGGAGGCGGCGCAGGACGAGCGGATCTGGGAATGGCTCGCGCATCTGAGCGAGGACCGCGACCTCTTCGACCGCTGGTTCGAGCTCTCGCTAGAGGCGACCGTGGAGAGCCGGGAGGGGGTTTTCGCGATCCGGCGCCGTGACGGCGACGCGGTTGTCGGCAGCAGCCGCTTTATGGCCGTCCGCCGCCCGGACCGGGCCGTCGAGATCGGCTGGACCTGGCTCAACCCTGCGGTCTGGCGTACCGGCGTCAACCTGGAGACGAAACTGCTGATGCTCGGCTACGCCTTCGAGGGCCTCGACTGCGTTCGGGTCGAGCTCAAGACCGACGCCCGCAACGAGCGCTCTCGCAACGCGATCGCTGCCCTGCCCGCCCAGTTCGAGGGCGTCTTCCGCAAGCACATGATCGTCCCGGACGTCGGCCAGCGGGACTCGGCGTACTACAGCGTCATTGACGACGAGTGGCCGCAGGTGCGGGCCAATCTGCAGCGCCGCCTCGGCCGCTAGGAGTCGTCCCGATTGCGTTCGACGTGGGTGACGCGTTCGGCCCGCTGCCGCACTTCTTCGCTCGCCTCCCGCGTCGCCGCGATCGCCTCCTGGCGCGCCGCCTCCAGACCCTCGCTGGGCTTGCCGCCGACGACGTCGCGGAAGGCGTTCTTGAAGCGATCGGTGCGGCGGTCGGGCGGGAAGCGCTCTTCCGAGCGCGCCTGTTTCTTCGGGCGCCGCTCGCCGTAGCGCCGCCGGGCCCAGGCCGAGTCGGGCTTGCCGAGCCGGCAGGCGCCGTAGAGGGCGATCGGGAAAACGAAGAAGCCGACGCTGCCGTGCAGCACCCGGCCCTTGAGGAAGCAGATCGCGACCAGTCCGAAGACGAAGAGTGCGCTGAGGAAGCTGCCGAGGATCGACCCGATCGAGGCGTCTTCGATCGTCAGCGGGGTGAAGCCGAGCAGAACCAGCATCATCCCGGCGGCGGCGATCACGGTGGCATCGATCGACTTGCGTCCCTCCTCGGCCCAGTAGACGTCGTCGAGGTAGACCCAGAGGGCGAACTCGTCGATCGTCAACCCGGCACCGATCCCAAAGGCGAAGGCGCAGATCTCGGTCCAGGGCGTATGCCCGAAGGCGAGGAAACCGCCGGCCCCGGCGATCATCATCGTCACGATCCCGAAGACGAGGTGGTGGAGGTGGACGCCGCTGTCGCTGACGATGCTCCCTGGCCACCACGGCACCTTCGGGCTGCGCATCAGGCGCGTGCTCATGCGGATGAAGGCGAAGGAAAGGATGAAGCCGACGAGGACGAGAAACAGACCTTGCTCGTCGTGCTCTTCCAGATTCCCCCAGAAGTCGCTGAAGATCGAAGCCGTAGTCAGGATCACGCTGGCACCGGGGCTGAGTGTATGGGCGGCGCGTCACCGTCCTTGGCCGCAATCAGGTCGACCGTCAGCAGGACCGCCGCGACCGCGAAGATCGGCGAGAGGACTATGTTGGAGACCGCCTCCGCCAACCAGGTGGCGACGAAGGTGTCGCCGAGCTCGTGATGGACGAGGTTCGCCAGGCCGCCCCCGATCGCGTCGCCGACGACCTCGATCGGCACCAGAACCCAGAAAACGAGCCAAAAGCTTCCCCGCACTAGCCGGAAGCTGCGGCGCAGCGCCGCGCCCGGGGAGCGCTCCTCGATCTCGACGATCGGGCCGGAGAGGCCGAGAAAGACGAAGGCGAGGACCCCAGGCACGAATCCGACCAGCAGCCCGACGGCGACGATCGCGACGAAGGCGACGTCGACGACGACCAGGCGCCCGTATTTGATCCGCGAGGCGATCTCGCGCAGCCCCGGCGGCTGCTCTCCGTGGGGGTGGGTGAGCGAGATCGCGATCGCGCCGCTGAAGAAGATCTCGCCGAGCAGACCGGTCATCGTCACCGCCCCAACAGCGAGCACGAGCGCCGCCACTTTGATCCCGCTGGTGATGTCGAGCGAGTCGATGTCGACCTGGAGGCTGAGGGCGTCCAGCAACCCCAGGGGGAGGAAGACGACCGCGGCGAGGATCAGGAGGGACGGCGCCCAACCCCAGTAGGTGCGCCAGATCCGCACGTAGGTGCCGACGAGCCGGCGGCCGAAGCCCACGGTCAGCGGCGGTCGCGGCGCCCGGCCGGACGGCGTCCCCGCGACTCCAGCTTCGACTGGCTCGACTCCGAGGCAGGGACCCGCTTGAGGTTGCCGAGCTCGGGAGTCAGCAGTTCTTCGGCGCAGACACGGTGCCAGTGGTGGTGGTCTGTGCCGCCGAGCCGGCGCACGAACTGGACAATCGTGTGCTCCTCGCCGACCGGGATGTCGCCGTGGCAGCCGGGGCAGTGGTAGAGCTTGCGCGCGATACCGCGGATCAGGTAGACCTCGTCGCCCTCTTCGTTGATGCCGGTGAGGCTCCAGCGGATACTCGGCAGTCCCTCGAACTGGCCCATCAGCGCCTTGACATCCAGGCGAAGCCGGCCGCCATCGCCAGGTTGGCGACCCCGGCCAGTTGCAGCCCGAGCTTGGCGCCTGGTCGGCTCACCGCGGGTGAGGCGGACCAGAGCGCGTCGGTCGCGATCTCGGTCCCACGCAGCCAGGCGAGCGCCTGCCAGTCGGCGGGCTTACCGCGGCGGTCGGCCACCAGGTGGGCGGCGGCGAAGGTGAGCCAGATTGGCCCGCAGCGGCGGAAGAGGTGTTTCGCGTCCGGCGAGGGCTCGTCGTGACCCAGCACCTTCAGCGTCGCGGCGGGGGCGGCGATCGCGGCACTGCCGAGCATCAGGTCGAAGGCGATCATGTTCCGGTTGGTAAGGCGCAGGGCCTCTTCGAGAGTCATCGTTCGACAAATCCAACCAGAAGCTGGAAGGGAAAGGGTCAGGTTCGGCGAAATGGACCGCCGTGACCAAGACTGCGACGAAGTCCCCCCAGCTCAAAAGCCTTTCCGACTACATCCAGGAGCGTTTCGACGAGTTCTCGCGCTCCCAGAAGGATGTCGCCCGCTACATCGTCGACCATCTCGACGAGGCAGCCTTCCTCACCGCCGAGGAGCTGGCCAGGAGAGCGAGCACCTCGTCATCGACGGTGGTGCGCTTCTCCCAGGCCCTCGGCTTCGAGGGATATCCCGAGCTGCAGCAGGCAGCGATCGAGGAGTATCGGACGACGATCGCCGCCACTAGCGCTGCCGGCGGGGCTCTTTTCTCCTTCGACCACTCCGAGATGGAGGGATCGCTCAGTGCCGACTACTCGAACCTCGAGGAAACCGCGCGCAAGCTGACCCCTGATCAGGTGGACGCCTCGGTCGCCGCGCTGGCAGAAGCCCAGCGCGTCGTCATCGTCGGCGTCGACCAGATGGCCTTCTTCGCCAGTTACCTGCGTCACACCCTCAGCCTGCTCGACATCCGCGCTGAGATCGTCGCCAGCACCGGCGGCGAATCGCTGCAGCGGCTGGGCCGGATCGACGAGAGCACCCTGGTGATCACTCTCTCCGCTGGCCGGGCGCATCCGCTGTTGCTGCGGGCGATGAAGCTAGCCCTGCATCGCGGTGCCCGCACCCTGGCGATCTCTGACGCGACGATGTCGGAGGTAGGGGAGCACGCCGAGCTGACGCTCTACTTCTCTTCCAACAGCCCCAGCTTCACCCGTTCGCACACGGCGCTGATGGCTCTGATTCAAGGTCTGGCGCACGGTCTCTACGCTCGCGACGAAGCTGCGCACAAAGACCGCATCCGCGCGTACAAACTGAAGTAGCCACCTCTGCCGTTGAGGCGATGCAGCTAATCGCGCCCGCTAGGTAATCTGGGCGCAATGACTGAGCGCGCGACGTTTCGACTGAAGACCGGCCTGGCGGAGATGCTGAAGGGCGGCGTGATCATGGATGTGGTCACGCCCGCGGAGGCGAAGATCGCCGAGGAGGCGGGCGCCTGCGCGGTGATGGCGCTGGAGCGGGTCCCGGCGGACATCCGCCGCGACGGCGGCGTCGCCCGGATGTCGGACCCCTCGATGATCAAGGGGATCCAGGAGGCGGTCTCGATCCCGGTGATGGCGAAGGCGCGGATCGGCCACTTCGCCGAGGCCCAGGTCCTGCAGGCGCTGGAAGTCGACTACATCGACGAGTCCGAGGTGTTGACCCCGGCGGATGAGACGAACCACATTGAGAAGCTCGCCTTCGAGGTGCCATTCGTCTGCGGCGCCACCAACCTCGGCGAGGCGCTGCGGCGGATCGGCGAGGGGGCGGCGATGATCCGCTCCAAGGGCGAGGCCGGGACCGGCAATGTGGTCGAGGCGGTCCGCCACATGCGCGAGATCACGTCTGGTATCAAGCGGTTGGCGCAGCTGCGGCCGGAGGAGCTCGCGGCGGCGGCGAAAGAACACCAGGCGCCGCTGGAAGTCGTCCAGGAGGTCGCTGCGGCCGGTCGCCTGCCGGTGCCGCTGTTCTGCGCTGGCGGGATCGCGACCCCGGCTGACGCGGCGCTGATGATGCAGCTCGGCGCCGAAGGGAATTTCGTCGGTTCCGGCATCTTCAAAAGCGCCGACCCGGAGCGCCGGGCGCGGGCGATCGTCGAGGCGACGACCCACTACGGCGACCCCGAGCGCGTCGCCGCCGCCTCGATCGGCCTCGGCGAGGCGATGCCAGGGCTCGAGATCGCCGGGCTTGCCGCCGAGGACGCCCTGCTGCAGAACCGCGGAGCGTAGGTGGCGGCCCTCAGGGTCGGCGTCCTCGCGCTGCAAGGGGGCTTCGAAGCCCACGCCAAGACCTTGCGCCAGCTCGGCGCCGAGCCGCGGGAGGTTCGCACTCCTGCGGATATGGAGGGGCTCGACGCGCTCGTCATCCCTGGTGGCGAGAGCACGACGATCGGCAAGATGATCGCCTCGGCGGAACTGGAGCCGGCTTTGCGCGCGCACCACGAGGCGGGGCGGCCGATCCTCGGCACCTGCGCCGGGCTGATCGTCTGCGACGCCGAGCACCTCGGCTTCATTGACGCGACCGCCAGGCGCAACGCCTTCGGCCGACAGCTACAGAGCTTCGAGGCCGACCTCGAGGTCGAGGGAGCGGGGGACGAGCCGCTGCGGGCGGTCTTCATCAGGGCGCCGTGGGTCGAGTCCCATGGCCCGGATGTCGAGGTACTGGCCTCATATGAGGGCCATCCGGTTGCGGTCCGGGAAGGGAACGTACTCGCCTGCGCCTTTCACCCGGAGCTGACCGACGACCCGCGCTTTCATGCGATCTTCATGGCAATGACGACCGCCGCCCGGGAGCGGGCGGGGGAGGAGGCGGCGAGATCATGAGCGGCGGCGACCCACGGGTCCAGAACCTGGCGAAGATCCTGGTCGGATATTCCACCGGGGTAAAAGAGAACGACGTCGTCGCGATCGACGGCGAGAGCGCTGCAGGGCCGCTGCTGCTGGCGGTCTACGAGGAGGTGCTTAAGGCGGGCGGCCACCCGATGCTGAACGTGGCGCTGGAGGGGCAGGTCGCGGCCTACTTCAAGCACGCCTCCGACCAGCAGCTGAAATGGATCTCCCCCTTTGCTGAGTGGATGGTCGACAACGCTGACGTGCGGATTGCGATCGGCGCCAGCACGAACACCCGCGAGCTCTCCGGGGTGCCGCCGGAGCGACAGACCCTGCGCCAGTCGGCCACCGGCGACCTGATGACGCGGGCGATGAAGCGCGCCGCCGAGGGCGAGTTCCGCTGGTGCTACACGCTGTATCCGACCAGCGCCTACGCCTCAGAGGCGGAGATGAGCCTGGCCGACTACGAAGATTTCTATTACGGCGCTTGCCTGGCAACCGACCCCGAGCCGCTGACCGCCTGGCAGCGCGCCTCCGAGGAGACGCGGCGGCTGGCCGACTGGATCGAGGGCCACGAGGAGGTGCGGGTGACCGCGCCCGGCACCGACATCAAGCTGGGGATCGCCGGCCGCAAGTTCATCCCCTGCGTCGGCGACAACAACATGCCCGACGGTGAGTTCTTCACCGGCCCGGTCGAGGACTCGGTCGAGGGAGAAGTGAGCTTTCACCTGCCGGCGGTGATCGGCGGCCGCGAGGTCGCCGGCGTGCGCCTGCGCTTCGAGGCCGGACGGGTCGTCGATGCCTCCGCCGACCGCGGCGAGGAGTACCTGCTGAAACTGCTCGATACCGACGACGGCGCCCGCACCCTCGGCGAGCTCGGGATCGGCACCAACTACGGGATCGGCAATGGCACCCGCGAGGTCCTGCTTGACGAGAAGATCGGCGGCACCGTCCACATGGCGGTCGGCTCCAGCTACCCCGAGTCCGGCGGCGAGAACGAGTCCGCCGTCCACACTGACCTCGTCTGCGACCTACGGCTAGGCGGCAAGCTCGAAGTCGACGGCGTGGTGATGCAGGAAGACGGCAAGTTCGTCGTCTGAGCTCACATCTGGGTGACGACCGCGACGATCGTTCCAGGAAGCCGACGAGCATCGTTCCGATCAATCCTCACGGCCTGAAATTCCGCCCTCATTTCCGCGAACCCGACATCCATTCGGTTCTCGAGTCATCCGACCCTCGCATTGAGGTCATCGAGGCGCTCGTCCGTCCAAGCTTCTCTTGCCATCACGGGCATGATGTCATCCTAGGGATCCAGGTGCAACGTGTTGTGCGCGAAACCTAAAAGTTTCGCAACGACTCTGTCACGGAACTGGAACTACTGGTTCGGGATCGGGGATCCGGCCCAGAGGAAGAACCAGATCGTCAGCGCCAGCATCGCCAGCAGCACCGAGCCCATCAGCACCGCCTCGACCACGGTCACCGAGCTGGGCGCCGACCCCGTGTCGCGCATGCTTTTCAGCCAGGTCGGCCGGATCGGTTGCAGCCGATTGGTACCGGTGATGCGGATGTAGAGGCTGTTGAGACGGCCGATCAGCCAGGCGACAAAGAGGATCGAGGCGACGATGCCGACGGCGACCACTGCGTAGGGCCCGCCACTGGGGAACTGCGTTTCCGAGAGCTTGGAGGCGATGTAGACCCAGCTCAGCGGAATCGCGGTCCAGAGCGAGAAGGCGGCGAGGAGCATGGCGATGAAGACGAGGCTCGCCGCTACCCCCTGGCCGGCTCGGTGCATGTGCGCTCTCGTCTCCATGGTCCTAGTTCATAGAATGGCAGGCGATGTCCGGGCATTCCAAGTGGCACTCGATCAAACACAAGAAGGGCGCCGCCGATGCGAAACGCGGCAAGCTCTTCAGCAAGCTCGCGCGCGCGGTCACGGTCGCGGCGCGGGACGGCGGCGGTGACCCCGATCACAACCCGACCCTGGCGACGGCGATCCAGAAGGCCAAAGACGCCTCGATGCCGAAGGACAAAATCCAAAAGGCGATCGACGTTGGCACCGGGGCGGGCTCTGACGGCGCCGCGATCGAAAGGGTCGTCTACGAGGGCTACGGGCCCGCCGGCGTGGCTGTCCTGGTCGAGGCGCTGACCGACAACCGCAACCGCGCCAGCGCCGAGATCCGCCACGCCTTCTCCAAACATGGCGGCAACCTCGGGGAGCCGGGCTCGGTGGCCTGGATCTTCGAGCGAAAGGGCTCGATCGTCGTCGACGGCAGCCGCTACGGCGAGGACGACCTGATCGGGGCGATCGACGCCGGCGCCGAGGACGTCCGCGAGGACGAGGGAAAGCTGCGCGTCATCTGCGACCCCGCCGACCTTACGGCGGTGAAGGAATCGCTTGAAGGTGAAGGGATCGAGTTCGAATCGGCAGGGCTGGCGGTCGAACCGAAAAGCACCGTCGAGTTGAAAGGCCACGACGCCGAACGGCTGTTGAAGCTGCTCGATACGCTCGACGAGCAGGACGACGTCGACGAGGTCTTCGCCAACTTCGACATTCCGGCCGAGGTGCTCGAGCAGCTCGCTGCCTGAGGCTCACGACCTCGGGAAGGCATCCGACCCGAATCACAGAATCACTATCTATGCAGGTAGTGATGGGCATAGACCCTGGCGCCGCCAACCTTGGCTTTGGCGTGGTTCGCGTCGAGGGCAACCACATGGTCGCGCTCGACGGCGGCGTCGTCGAGACGACGCCGGATCTGCCGATGGAGCGGCGGTTGGTGCGGATTCACGAGGCGCTGCGCGAGCTGATCGTCTGGCACGAGCCAAAGGCGATGGCGATCGAGGAGATCTACTTCGGCAAGAACGTGCGCTCGGCTATGGCCGTCGGCCAGGCTTGTGGGGTCGCGATGCTGGCGGCCGCCGAACAAGGCGTCGGCTGCTTCTCCTACACGCCGCAGGCGATCAAGATGGCCGTCTGCGGTTCCGGCGCCGCCGGCAAGCGGCAGGTACAGCGGATGGTGAAGACGCTGCTGGGCCTGCCCGAGCCGCCGACCCCCGATCACGCCGCCGACGCTCTGGCGGTTGCGATTTGCCACGGTGGTGGCAGCGGTCACCGGCAGGCGGTCACCGCGGTCGAGGAGCTCGCCAGCGAGCCCGGGGAGCGGATCGCCCGATGATTGCCGCGGTGCGCGGAGAGGTGATGGTGCGGCGACCCGATCACGTCGTCATCGACGCCGCCGGCGTCGGCTACCGGCTGGCTGTCTCCTCCGAGACGCTGAAGGCGGTGCCGGCGGCTGGGAACGACGCCTTCCTCCACGCCGAGCTGATCGCCCGCGAAGACTCGCTCTCCCTCTACGGCTTCTCCGCGGAGGAGGAGCGCGACCTCTTCCGGCTGCTGATCACGGTCAGCGGCGTCGGCCCCAAAGTCGCAATCGCGACCCTCTCCGGCGGCAGCACCCGCGACCTCCTGCGCGCGATCGCCGCCGGCGACGCCAAACGCTTCCAGGCGGTCCCGGGGATCGGCAAGCGGACGGCAGAGCGGATCATCGTCGAGCTGCGCGAGAAAGTCGCCGGAGCGCTGGAGGAAGAGGTCATCGCCGTCGCCGGGGAGGTGGGGAGTGCCCGCACCCTCGCTCGGGACGGGCTCGTCAACCTTGGCTACGCCCCACTTGAGGCGGAGCAACTTCTGGACGGCATCGAGGGGTCCGAGCCGCAGGAGCTGGTCGCCGCCGCGCTCCGAAAGGCCGGAACCTCGAGGAACGCTGCGTGAGCGGGCCTCCCGAAATCGGCGGCAACCGGATCCGCACCCCCGGGCTCGATGGCGATCCGGTGCCGGTCGACGCGGAGGTGAAGGTGCACGACGCGCGGGCGGAGGTGCCGGACGAGGAGCTCGACCGCTCGCTGCGGCCGCCGACGCTGAGCGACTTCGTCAACCAGCAGCAGGTCACCGACCAGCTGGCGATCTTCATCGAGGCGGCGCAGAAGCGCGGCGAGCCGCTCGACCATGTCCTCCTCGCCGGCCCGCCCGGGCTCGGCAAGACCTCGCTCGCCCACATCGTCGCCGCCGAGCTCAAGGTGCCGATGGTGCAGACCGCGGGCCCGGCGCTTGAGCGCAAGGCCGACGTAGCTTCCTTTCTCACCTCGCTGGAGCCCGGCAGTGTCTTCTTCATCGACGAGATCCACCGGCTGGGGCGGGCGGTGGAGGAGACGCTCTACCCGGCGATGGAGGACGGCGAGCTGCCGGTCGTGCTCGGGCAGGGCGCCGGGGCCCGTACCGTGACCCTGCCGTTGCCGCCCTTCACCCTCGTTGGCGCGACCACCCGCGCCGGCCTGCTGACGACGCCGCTGCGGGATCGCTTCGGCGTCTCCCACCGCCTCGAGTACTACTCAGCCGAGCACCTGGCGCTGATCATCGAGCGCTCGGCCGGGATCCTAGGAGTCGAGATCGACAGCGCCGGCGCCGAGACGATCGCCTCCCGCTCGCGGGGGACGCCGCGGGTTGCCAACCGCCTGCTGAAGCGGGTGCGAGACTTCGCCGAGGTCAAGGGCAGCGGCACGATCGGAGTTGACGTGGCCGCCGCCGCGCTGGAAATGCTCGAGGTCGACGAGGGCGGTCTCGATCGCAGCGACCGCGCCCTGTTGGACACGATCGCGACCAAGTTCGCGGGCGGACCGGTCGGGCTCTCGACCCTGGCGATCGCGATCGGCGAGGAGCAGGACACGATCGAGGACGTGCTCGAGCCCTATCTCCTGCAGCAAGGGCTGTTGAAACGGACGCCCCGCGGCCGGGTGCTGACCCAGCGCGCCTACGACCACCTCGGGGTCCCCGCCCCCGAAAACGCCGCCAGCCTCTTCTGAGCCGGTCGAATCCGGATCGGGAACCAATCATCTAGCCTGTCGCCTATGCCGTTTTTCATCTGTCCGAATTGCGGACACCGGGAGGTGAGCGGGGAGAGGACCGCGGGGTTCAGCACCCGTCCCAAGGGCTGCTCGAAATGCGGCTTCGGCTTTGTCTTCGAATTACTCGACGATTATTATCCGGCTCCCAATGCTGCCTTTTTCGTTTGTGACAAGCAGGAACGCGTGATCGACGCCGGCAAAGGCAGCTTCGAGCTGACCGGGCTGACCGACGAGGACGTGATCGGCCGCCCGGTGCGCGAGGTCCTCGGCCTCGACTGGATCGACACCGGCGATGGCGGCGAGGAGGCCGACACCAACGGCGACGGCGTCACCGACCCGATCGAGACCTCGCTGGAGTGGGGGGTCCGCTCGCTCGGCAAGCGGGTCTCGGTAAACGCGGAGGGCGACCTGCCGGCGCGGGCGGTTGCCGACGTGTTCCCCGCCTACGACGACGACGGCGGCCTACTCCTCGTCCTCACGCCGGAGGGCTAGCCAAATGGGAACCCGGCGCCGCCATCTCTTCATCCTCCTGTTCGTAGTCGGACTGGTTGCCGTCTCCGCGATCGTCATCGCCAGCAAGGAAACGAAGCTCGGCCTCGACCTGCAGGGCGGCCTCGAGCTCGTCTACCAGGGCCAGCCGACCGGCACCTCGAACGAAGTCAGCGGCGAAGACATCGAAGACTCGATCTCGATCATCGAACAGCGGATCAACAAGCTCGGCGTCTCCGAGCCGGAAGTGGCGCGGCTAGGGACCGACGAGATCACCGTCTCCCTGCCCGGGATCACCGACGCCAACCGCGCCGCCGAACAAGTCGGCACCACCGCCCAGCTCTACTACTACGACTGGGAACCGAACCTGATCGGCCCCCAGTTCGCGATCGGCGGGCACCCTGGCCGCGAACCCGCGGAAGGCCCGCTGAAACAGTCCGAAAAGCGTTGGGAAGAAGCCGGCCGCAACGTCACCAGCCAGGAGAACAAACAGCTGATCTTCGCTGGCGCCTACCCCACCGCCTACGAAGCGGCGCAGCTCGCCGCCGAACAGAAGCCGGTCGAAAACTGCCAGGAATGCTCGGTCGCCAAGCCCCGCTACTACCTGTTCGGGAAAGCGGAGCCGCACAAACTGATCGCCGGGCCGGAGCTGGCGAAAAAGGACCTCTACATCAGCCCGACCGGGAAGAAACGGCCGAAAGACGGGATAGTGGTCGAAGTTCCCGCCGGCACGGTCCTCGTCTCCGAATATCCGAGCAACGAACTCGGGGAACTGGACGAAACCGCTGAGCCCGGCTGGTACGCGCTGAAGGACAAACCGGCGCTGAGCGGCAGCGACATCACCAACCCGGAACAGTCCTACGGGCCCAACAACGAACCGATCGTCACCTTCCAGTTCACCGGCAGCGGCCGCGAAGCGTTCCAGGACACGACCCGCCGGATCGCCCAGCGCGGCCAGGCCTCGGCGATCGGCCCGGTCGGCGCCGAAGAAGCAGCGGCCCTCTCCGGCCACTTCGCGGTCATCCTCGACAACGAAGTCAAGACCCGGCCGATCATCAACTTCGCCGAAAACCCTGACGGGATCGACGGCCGCACCGGCGCTCAGATCTCCGGCGGCTTCAACAGCATCCAGGACGCCCAGGACCTGGCGACGACCCTGCAGATCGGCGCCCTGCCAATCAACCTGAAGCTGATCAGCGAGACCCAGGTCTCGGCGACCCTCGGCAGCCAGGCCCTCCACGATGGGATCAAGGCCGGAATCATCGGCCTCAGCCTCGTCGTCATCTTCCTGCTCCTCTACTACCGCTTCCTCGGCCTGATCGCCTCGGTCGCGCTCGGCGCCTACGGGGTCATCTTCTTCGCCCTGATCAAACTGATCCCGATCACCCTGACCCTGCCGGGGATCGCGGGTCTGGTGCTGACGATCGGCGTCGCCGCCGACTCCAACATCGTCATCTTCGAGCGAATAAAGGAGGAGGTGCGGGCTGGGCGCTCGATGTCGAGCGCGATCTCCGCTGGCTACAAACGCGGAATCAGCACGATCGTCGACGCGAACGTCGTCACCTTGCTGACCGCCTTCATCCTCTTCGTGCTGGCGACCGCCGGCGTCAAGGGGTTCGCCTTCACCCTCGGCGTCGGCACCATCGTCTCGCTGCTGACCGCCGTCGTCTTTACCCAAGCGCTGCTCGGCAGCATGAGCCGCTCGCGCCTGCTGCGCTCACCCGCCGCGCTCGGCGCCGGCGGCGAGGGCAGGCGCTGGCACTTCGACTTCATGGGCGCGAGCCGCTGGTTCTTCTCGGTCTCAGGAGTGATCCTGCTTGTCGGTGCGCTCTCGCTGGCCACCAACCAGCTCAACTTCGGGATCGACTTCGAATCCGGCACCCGGATGACCGTCGCGCTCGAAAAGCCGACCGACGAGGAAGGGGTGCGCAGCACCCTCGACTCGATCGGGGTCAACGGCGAGGAGGTGCAGCAGGTCGACGACCCGAACTTCGGCTCCAACGTCTTCCAGATCCAGTCGCACCAGCTCGAACCGGGCGAGGTCCACAGCGCCGAAGCGGAGCTGGCCTCGGCGTACGGGATCCAGAAGAACGGCTTCGAAAGCACCAGCGTCGGGCCGACCTTCGGCCAGCAAGTGGCCGACAGCGCCCTCAAGGCGCTGATCTTCTCGCTGCTGGTGATCTGCGGCTACGTGGCGCTGCGGTTCGACCCGAAGTTCGCGGTGCCGGTCCTGATCGCGATCTTCCACGACATCTTGATCACCGGTGGCGTCTACTCATTGACCGGAAAAGAGGTGAACAGCGGGACGGTCGCCGCTTTCCTCACCATTTTGGGCTACTCGATCTACGACACGATCATCGTCTTCGACCGAATACGCGAGAACGTGCCGCGGATGCCGCGGGCAGCCTTCTCGCAGATCGTTAACCGCTCGATGAGCGAGGTGCTGACCCGTTCGCTGGCGACCAGCTTCTCGACCTTGCTGGCGGTCGGCGCACTGTTGGTCTTCGGCGGCGCGACGCTGCAGGACTTCGCCTTCGCGATGCTGGTCGGGATCGCCTCGGGAACCTATTCCTCGATCTTCATCGCCTCGCCGGTGTTGACGGCCTGGAAGGAACGCGAGCCGGGCTTCATCCGCCGCCGCCTGCGGATCGCCGAAGTCGAGGGCGGGCATGTGCCGGCCTATGCGGATGAGATCGAGATGGCAAAACTGGGCCGCGACGAGGAGCGCGAAGCCGAACCGGCCGCCGCGGCTGAGGAGCCGGCGGCGGAGGCGGCGCCGGGCGCGGTGGCGACGGTGGAGCGAACGGGCGACGGGTCCGGCAACGGCGCCAGCTCGATCACCAACGGCGACACTGATGCGGCCGCTTCCGCTTCGGCCGACCGGCGCAAACGCAACGCCGAGCGAAAAGCGCGCCGCCAGGCTCGCCGCAAGCACGGAAGGAGCCGCTAAGTCATGGCCCTGGTTGTCTTCTTCACGATGGGGATCGCCCTCTGGCACTTCACGGTCTTCATCCCCGACCGCTTCTGGCAGGGGATCGTCGGCGCTTTCATCGGCTCGGTCCTGGGGTCGATCATCTTTGGCTTGATCGTTCAGGAGGTTCAGGGCAAGGGCCTTGGCGATACCGATCTCGGGACCGCCCTGATCGCCATCCCGGGCGTTCTGATCGGCCTCGGCGTCGTCTACGCGATCGGCGTCAGAGCCGAGAGCGAGCACGTCTGAGCAGCGCGTTTTCCGCGCAACTTGGGACGCCGCCGCCCGCGCTTTCCGCCGCCGCGCTTCCTAGCCTGGAAACGTGGCGGAAACCATCAACGCTTTTGCCGTAGAGCCCTACTCCTTCGCGGAGGCCCGTGCCCTGAGCGAGCAGCTCGGGGTTAGCGAGCCGGTCGCGGTGACCCTGGTTAGGCGGGGGTACCGGACCCCCGAGCAGGCACGCTCGTTCCTCACCGCTGACGAGTCCCATCCGCCGGCGGCCTTTGAGGGCATGGAGCAGGTGGTCGAGCGGGTGCTGGCGGCGATTGCCGCGAACCGCCGGATCACCGTCCACGGGGACTTCGACGTCGACGGAGTTTGTGCGACGGCGGTGATGGTGAGAACGCTGCGCGAGCGGGGGGCCGACTGCGACTGGTTCATCCCCAACCGGCTCGAGGACGGGTACGGGCTGAGCAGTAAGAACGTCAAGCGCCTGGCCGAGCGCGGCACGCAGCTGCTGCTGACGGTCGATTGCGGGATCACCTGCGTTGAGGAGGTGGCGCTGGCGCGGGAGCTGGGGGTGGAGGTGATCGTCACCGATCACCATCAGCCGAAGGAGGAGCTGCCGGATTGCCCGATCCTGCATCCGGAAGTAAACAACTACCCCTTTAAATCGCTCTGTGGAACTGCCGTTGCCTGGAAGTTGGCTTCTGCGCTGCGGGAGGCCCCTGACCACGATCTCGACCTTGTGGCCTTGGCGACTGTTGCCGATGTTGTGCCGTTGGTGGGGGAGAACCGGTCGCTTGTGCGGAGAGGTCTCGCCGAGATCCGGCGGGCGAAGCGACCAGGCATCCGGGCTCTTTTGGAGGCGTCGAAATGCGATCCGGAGCGGTTGGACGAGGGGGACCTAGGTTTCCGGCTAGCGCCGCGGATCAACGCGGCCGGTCGTCTTTACCGGGCCGACGCGGGGGTTGAGCTCTTTCTCACCGAGGACGAGGAGCGGGCTATGGCGATCGCCGAGGAGTTGGGCCGGGCCAACTCGGAGCGGCGGGCGACCGAGCGCGAGGTCGACACCGCTGCCGAGGCGGCGCGGCGGGAGCTGCCCGAGCACCTGCGGCAGGCGCATGGCCTGGTGTTGGCGGGAGGGGACTGGCACCCGGGGGTGGTCGGGATCGTCGCCTCGCGGCTGGTTGAGCGCCACTGCCGGCCGGTCGTCGTCATCTCCCTCGGTGAGAACGGCGAGGGGAAGGGGTCGGGGCGCAGCATCCCGGGCTTTGACCTGCTGGCGGCATTGGAGGCTTGCGCCGAGCACCTGGAGGGGTTCGGTGGCCATCGCGCTGCGGCAGGTCTGACGATCAAGGCCGAGAACGTCGCTGCCTTCCAGGAGGCCTTCGCCGCGCACGCGAACGAGGTGCTGGCCCCGGAGGATTTGCGGCGGAACGAACGGGTCGACGCGATGGTCGGCGGTGTTGGCCTCGGCCTGGAGCTCGCCGAGGAGTTGAAGCAATTAGCGCCGTTCGGGATGGGCAACCCCGGGGTGCGCCTGCTGGTGCCCTCGGCTCGGGTCACCGACGTGCGGGCGATGGGGGCGGGCAAGCACGCCCGCTTCAGCCTCCACAGCGGCTCCCACCGCGCCCTCGGCGTCGCCTTCGGCCGCTCCAGCCTCGGCGTCGAGGACGAGGACCTGCTCGACGCGGCGGTCCGTCTTGAGGTCAACCACTGGAACGGCTCGGTCGAGCCAAGGGTGGTGCTGAAGGAGCTCTACCCGCTGGAGGAGCCTGAGGCGGCCGAGGAGGAGCCAACGCTCCCGCACGCCTGCACGTGCGAAGAACCCGAATGGTGGCGTCGCTTCGAAACTGAGCTGACCGCTGGCCTGGATCGCGAGTCCGCGAAAAACCTTGTAGAGCAAGGAAAATCGCGGACTCGCGATCCCGCCGCGGAGCGGCAGGTGGTTCAAGGTGCCAATTCCGTCACGGTCGCAGTCGCCGAGCTGGTTTCCAGCGGTGCCGGCGTTTTGGCCGTTTGCGCGGACGCTTCGCGCCGCGCCGGCCTCGGCAATGGCGCTACCGGCCTCGCTCGCTTCAACGGCGGAGCCGCGCTGATCGCCTGCCACCGCTGCAGCGACGAGGAGATCGCACGCCTGGCGGGGAAAGCGGACGGGGGTCTCGCCCTCACCGACTACGCCGCCCTGGAGCGCGCGCCGGAGCTTGCCGGCGCCTTCGAGCACGTCGTCCTCGTCGATCCGCCGCGCGATGCTGGGGATGAGCTGCGGACGGGTGTGCCCTGCGCCGACGGTGCGCCCAGCTTCCTCCACATGCTCTGGACCGACGCTGAGGTCGGCTTCGCCACGAAGGTTTTGGCCGAGCAGTGGCCGTCCCGGGACACCATCGCACTCACCTTCCGCGCCCTGCGCGAGCAAGGCGAGTGCAGCGGCGAGGTCCTGCGCAAGGCGCTCGCCGGGTCCGGCAAGTACCCGCTCTGCCCCGAGGCCTGTGCCCGCCGCTTCCGGGTGCTGAGCGAGCTCGGCCTGCTGCAGGGCTCGCCCGCGAGCGGCGCAGGCACCGTCCGGGTCGTATCCTCAGAGGGGACGGATCTGCAGCGCTCGGCTGCATTCCGCGCCTACAGCGACAGACTCTCGGAGGCCCAGCGATACCTCGCAAGACCGAAACCGCAGTAGCGCATAAAGATCTCCTCGCCGATCTCTTCGCCGTGATCGAGGAGTTCGACTCGAGCGCTGCCGAAAACGGGAACGGGAACGGAGGCGGCACCGCGGTCGCGGTGGCGACGATCGATCGCGCCAGGGTCGAGCAGGCCTTCGACTTCGCCTGCGAGCGTCACGCGGACCAGCTCCGCCGCTCGGGTGATGAGTTCATCACCCATCCCGTCGGCGTCGCCCAGATCTGCGCCGGGATGCGGCTCGACACCGAGACCCTCTGCGCCGCCCTGCTCCACGACACGGTCGAGGACACGACCGCGAGCCTGGATGAAATCAAGGCCGAGTTCGGCGACGAAATCGCCCAGCTCGTCGACGGGGTGACGAAGCTGACTGGGATCACCTTCGAGAGCCGCGACGAGCGCCAGGCCGAGAACTACCGAAAGATGATGGTGGCGATGGCCACCGACGTCAGGGTGATCCTGATTAAGCTGGCCGACCGTCTCCACAACATGCGCACGCTCGGCGCCCTGCCGAAGCAGAAGCAGACGCTGAAGTCGCACGAGACGCTGGAGATCTACGCGCCGCTCGCGCACCGGCTCGGGATCCACGCGATCAAATGGGAGCTGGAGGACCTCGCCTTCGCCACCCTGCACCCGCGCAAGTACGCGGAGATCAAGCAGCTGGTCGCCCAGCAGCGCGACGAGCGGGAGAACTATGTGGCCGAGGCGGGCGAGTTCCTCGCCGGCGAGCTCGAGCAGGTCGGGATCGAAGCCGAGATCTCAGGCCGGGCCAAGCACTTCTACTCGATCTACACGAAGATGGCGAAGAAGGGCCGCGAGTTCAACGAGATCTTCGATCTCACCGCGATGCGGGTGATCGTCCACTCGGTCAAAGACTGCTACGGCGCGATCGGCGTCATCCACTCGCTCTGGAAGCCGCTGCCCGGGCGCTTCAAGGACTTCGTCGCGATGCCGAAGGCCAACATGTACCAGGCGCTCCACACGACCGTGATCGGGCCCGAGGGCAAGCCCCTGGAGATCCAGATCCGGACCGAGGAGATGCACAAGCTCGCCGAGTACGGGATCGCCGCCCACGTCGCCTATAAAGAGGGCAGCAGCGGCGACCCGAAGCGGGAGAAGATGACCTGGCTGCGGCAGCTGGTCGAGGCCGAGGGCGAACAGGACCCGACCGAGTTCCTCGAATCGCTCAAGGTCGACCTCTTCGAGGACGAGGTCTTCGTCTTCACCCCGAAGGGGGAAGTGAAGAACCTTTCGGCCGGCTCGACCCCGCTCGACTTCGCCTACGCCGTCCACACCGACGTCGGCCACAGCTGCGTTGGGGCCAAGGTCAACGGCTCGATCGTGCCGCTGCACTACCAGCTGCGCTCGGGCGACATCGTCGAAGTGCTGACCGCGAAGCAGAAGCGCGGCCCCTCGCTCGATTGGCTGAAGCTGGTGCGCACCAACCGCGCCCGCAACAAGATCCGCTCCTGGTTCAAAGAGGAGCGGCGCGAGGACGCCGAGCGCGACGGCCGCGAGAAGCTCGAGGAAGCGCTGCGCACCCGCGGCATCCCGATGCAGAAGGTCTCCGGCTCGGCGCTGCTCGCCGACGTGATCCGCGAGATGGGCTTCCGCAAAGCGACCGACTTCTACATCGCCCTCGGGCAGGGCAAAGTCTCGGCCAAGACCGCCGCCAACAAGCTGATGCAGCGCCTGAAGGCGGGGGAGGGCGTCGAGGACGAAGCCGCCGGCGCTCAGCCCGGTCAGGAGGACCGCGCCCGCCGCACCAAGGACGCGTCCAACTACGGGATCAGCGTCAAGGGGGCCGAAAACGTCGCCGTGCGGCTTGCCAAGTGCTGCAGGCCGGTGCCCGGCGACGAGATCGAGGGCTACGTCTCGCTCGGTCGTGGGATCACGATCCATCGCGCCGACTGCAAGAACGTGAAGGCGCTGAAGCGCTCTTCGGAGCGGTTCGTCGAGGTTGCCTGGCAGGGCGAAAACAAGGCCGCTTACCGGGTCGAGCTGCAGATCGACGCCTACGACCGCACCCGCCTGCTCGAGGACCTCTCGCGGACCTTCTCCGAGGCCGGGATCAACATCATCGGCGCCAGCTGCGTGACCAACCACCCGATGGTGAAAAACCGGTTCGTGATCGAGGTGGGGGATACGGAGCAGCTCAAACACTGCATCAGCCGCCTCCGCAATGTCGAGTCGGTATTCGATGCGTATCGGATTACCCCGGCCGCTTAGGACGGCCGAGCGGACGGGGTAGATGCCTTTAGCCGTCGCCGTAACCGGCCCTACGGGGGAGATTGGGAAGCCGCTGATGTCGGAGCTGGAGCGGCGGCCCGAGGTTGAGAGCGTGGCGGGGATGGCGCGGCGGCCGTTCGACCCGGCCGCGGAGGGGTGGGAGAAGGTCGCCTACCGGCGCGGGGACATCCTTGACCGCGGTGCCCTGGCGGCGCTCTTCGACGGTGCCGACGTCGCCGTCCACCTTGCCTTCGCGATCTTCGGCAGCCGCGAGGAGACCCGCAAGGTCAACCTGGAGGGGACGCGCAACGTCTTCGAGGTGGCGATCAAGTCGGGGGTCAAACGCCTCGTCTACGCCTCCTCGGTCGCCGCCTACGGCTTCTATCCCGAGAACCCGCAGCCGCTGACCGAGGATGTGCCAGCGCGCGGCAGCGAGGGCTTCTACTACTCGCGCCAGAAGGCCGAGCTGGAGGAGGTGCTCGACGAGCTCCTGGACGACAGCGAGCTCGAGGCCTATGTCTTCCGCCCCTGCGTCGTCGCCGGACCGCGGGCGACGATGCTGATCGAGCAGACCGTGGACGCGGTCCGCGTCGGCGACCCGGTGCCGCTGTTGCGTAAGGGGGTCGAGAAGCTGCCGCTGGTCAAGCCGATCCTGCCCGACCCCGGGGTCCCGCTACAGCTTGTCCACCACGACGACGTCGCCCGGGCGATGGCGGCGGCGATCTGCGGCGAGGGTTCGCCGGGCGCTTACAACCTCGCCGGCGAGGGGGAGATCACGATGTCCGACATCGCCCGTGCCCTCGGCTGGCGCTCGGTTCCCGTTCCCGGCTTGGCGGTGAGCGTCGGCAGCGCCGCAGCCCGCCGTCTCACCTTCGCCTCGCCCAGACTGGAGTGGGCTACTGCACTGGACACTCCGGTGCTGATGGATACCGCCAAGGCCCGTCAGGAGCTCGGGTGGAAACCGCACTTCGACGTTATGGAAACCCTCGAACAGACGGTTGCCGGGGCGCGCACGGCGGGTTTATTGGACTAGGTGACTAGTTTTTCCGGAGTTAGCACTGATATCGGCGAGTTGCTTGCGTTGGGAGCAGTACCAAGTAAAGATAGGCCAGGGTGTTGCCAATCTGTCCAGACGGGTAGGCATATCCATATGGGAATGACATTGGAAGGATCAATGGTGGCTCGCGACGAAAACGCGGGGAAGCGGCATGTGACGGTCAGCCTGAGCCGACTCGCCTTCGATGCGCTGATGGGAGAGGAGGGCGACACCGAGGCAGAGGTCGCGGTGAGGACGGAGAGCGCGTTGCGCTGCTATCTGGGGGACAAAGAGACAGAGCGTCCCGCCTGGCCCTATCCGGGCTTTCTCCGCGGTAGCGAGACGCAGGGAGACCTACAGGTGGAATTCGAGGTCGAGGACGATCTCTGGCACGACTTCGAAGAGGAGGCCTCGGCGCAGGGAATCTCGGTCGAGCAGCTGACCGAGCACGCGGCGTTCTACTTCGCCGCCGAGCTGAACGCCGGCCGCGTTACCGAGCGCATTCTCGAAGACCCTCGGTCGACCAACGGCGAGTAGGAGAGATTCAGCTCCGCGGTGGCGCAGCGACCACCGGTGCGGCGTCGAGCTCGACCAGGTTGGCGCGCAGGGAGCGGCGCCCACGATGGTGAAGGCCGTGCACCGAGCTCTCGCTCTTATGGAGGGCGTCAGCGATCTCCACCGGCGACAGACCGGCGATGTGCCGCAGAACCAGCACCTCACGCTGGTCCTCGGGAAGGTCTTCCAACGCCTGGCGCAAGGCTCGACAGCGGTCCTGTCCGGTCTCGGCCCGACCGGTGTCGGCCAGTCTCACTTCCTCGGTCGGGATCGCGCGCTTAGCTCGCAGGTAGTCGAGGGCCGCATTGCGGGCCACGCGCAAGATCCACGCGTCGAAGGGCACCTCGCGCTCTTCGTATTTGTTGATCGCGGTCATCAACTTGGCGAAGACGTTCTGGGTGATGTCTTCGGCCTCGTGATGGTCGCGGATGAAGCCCGCTACGTAGCGAAGCACGTCGTCCGCATAACGGACGTAGAGGTAGTGCAGGCCCTCCGAATCTCCGGCCTTGGCCCGAGCCACGGCCTTCCGAGTGAGGTCGCCGGCCTCGTGGCTCACTACTGCGCTGCTCATTGATGCTCTCCCGCGTGCTCACCGCACGCCACTCCTAACTGGGTTCAAGTCCATGCTGCCTTGGGCGGCGGGACTTCCTTTTGTTGAACAAACATTCCACATCAAAGCCCAAACTGGGGGAAATCTTGTGAAACCTTTTCTCCCGTCCGGCGAGGACTTGGCCGAAAGCTGATCACCGGAGTGGCGAAATGTCAAAGACAAATTCCAACTATTAGGTGTTTCTGACACGAGTTTCCATCAGAGCCGGCACTTTTTGAGCCCGAAGTCACCCGTGCGTGGAAAGTCTGAAGATAGGAGGAACTTTGAGGGGGGCCGCAATGTTGACCGTCTCGGGGGAGTTCTTTTGGTTACAAGTGGTGAACGTCCAGCTAGGAGAACTCGCATGTAGGGGGCTTGAAGGTCATTTCGGACCCGATCTCCCGAACGGTGCCCGCAAGGCGCTGGTCCACTACGCCTACAAGCTGAGGGTGGGCCGGCGGCCGATCGCGCCGCCTCACTTCCTCGGCGAGCCGCCTGCTCCGCAGGCGGTCTTCGACCTCACCCTCGATGCCGCTACCGAGGCGGTGCTGGCGGAAGAGGCCGACGAGCAGCACGTGACGATGAGCCGCCTGGCGACCCACGCGGTGTTCGTCTACCTTGCCGAGCTCGAGTTCCTGGGAGTTAAGGCCCCCGCCCCCACAGAGGGCGATCGCCCCTCCTAGTCGTTGCTGGAGAGGCTGAGGAGGTCGGCTCGGGCCGACTCCAGCAACTCGGCAGCGGGGCGGACCGCCACCGGCTTGCCCTGGTTGCGGAGTGACTCCTCCAGCGCCTCCAGGCAGAGCACGATCTCCAGCCCCAGGTGGGAGTTCGAGACCGGCGCCGTGCCCTCGCGGATCGCCGCGGCGAAGTCGCTCAGCTCCTGTCCCAGGGGCTCGAGGGCCTGGACGCGGGGGGCGACCATGTCGCCGGTTCGGTAGGTGAGGCGGTACTCGCCGAAGTTGGCCGGCGGCTCGGCGAAGTCGAGGCCGCGATCGTAGATCCGGACCGAGTCGTCGGCCGCGGTGTCTTCGTACTGGACCATGCGGCGGCTGCCGACGACGACCATCTGGCGCATCTTGCGCGGGGCGAGCCAGGAGAGCTGGACGTTGGCCTGGGTGCCGCCCTCGAAGCGCAGGGTGAGGAAGGCGGTCTCGTGGACGCCGTCCTGGAAGACGCTCCGCCCGCTGGCCGAGACCTCGACCAGCGGTTTGCCG
>Ga0207640_10000366_pt1 | contig 29388 bp, 24 predicted proteins | sample KBSCornC42_FD_184300 | JGI IMG/M metagenome (GOLD analysis project Ga0207640, IMG submission 184300) | Corn rhizosphere microbial communities from Kellogg Biological Station, Michigan, USA - KBS Corn C4-2 (SPAdes) (version 2) | ecosystem: Host-associated > Plants > Roots > Rhizosphere > Soil ... | reverse complement strand
TGGGCGGCGATGAGGACGGGCGAGGGGCGCAGGAGACGCATCCCCAATATGTGCTGCGGGAGATGCTCGACCGCATTGGCGTCAACCGCACGGAGGTGCGGGAGTGGCCAATCGGGGAGGGCGATGTGGATTCTGGCCGGGCCCACCTCATCAGCAATGTCATGAAGCCCGCCGCCTTTACCGACGGCTGGCAGGCGATCCCGGCCGAGCCGCCCTCCGGCATCACCGCGGTCGAGCTGGCGAATCCGGCCGCCGAGGCGCAGGCAATCGCGATCGCGCTTCGCGAGAGCGTCGAGGTGCCGGGCCGTACCGCCGCCTTGGTGACGCCGGATCGCGCGCTTGCCACGCGCGTTGCCGCCCACCTCCGGCGGTGGGGAATCGAGGCCGACGACAGCGCGGGCCGCCCGCTGTCGCAAACGCCGCCCGGCACCTTGCTGGGCGCGATCGCGGACGCGGCGGCGGAGAATTTCGCGCCGGTGGCACTGCTGGCGCTGCTCAAGCATCCGCTGGTGCGCGCGGGCGAGGAACGGCTCGGCTGGCTGGACGAAGTGCGCAAACTCGATCGCGCGCTGCGCGGCCCCCGACCGGGGCCGGGCCTGAGGGAGATCACGCGTTTCCTGTGTGAGGGTGACGATCGCACGCGCCCGATACGCGGCGCCGCCCTGGCCTGGTGGAAGAGCCTGCTTCCGATCCTCGAGCCGCTGGAGGCCACCTTTGCCGCGCGGTCGCCCCGGCTCGGCGATCTGCTCGCGGCGGTCACCGATGCTGCTACCGCGCTGGCGGGCGACGAAGCCTGGAGCCGCCCCGCCGGGCGGGCTGCCGCCGAGCTTGTCGCGGGCTTGCAGGCCAGTGTGGACGAAGGGCCTCAGGTGGTAGGCGCACACGCTTTCCCGGCTTTCCTGCAGGTGATGACGGACGGCGTCGCGGTGCGCCCGCCCCAGGGCGGGCATCCACGCGTCTATATCTGGGGTCTGATCGAGGCGCGTTTGCAGCAAACCGATCTGGTCGTGCTCGGCGGGCTTAACGAAGGCGTCTGGCCCAGCCTGCCTGCGCCCGATCCCTGGCTGGCGCCCGCGATCCGCGCTGAGCTCGGGCTACCCGGGCTCGAGCGCCGGATTGGGATCGAGGCGCAGCAATTCGCGGCCGGCCTCGGCAATCCCCGCGTGCTGCTCACCCGTGCACGACGCGATGCGCGGGCACCCACGACGGCATCGCGCTTCTGGTTGCGGCTGGTGGCTATGACGGGTGGGGTGGCGGGGGATGCGCGCCTTCAGCACTGGGCCGACGGGATCGATCGGCCACACGATTTCACGCCCGCCGTTCAGCCGCGCCCCAGGCCTCCGGTTGCGGATCGTCCGACCCGGCTCGCGGTCACCAAGCTTGATCGGCTCAAGGCCGATCCCTTCGCTTTCTATGCCGACGCGATGCTCAGGCTGCGCGCCTGGGATGCAGTTGATGCCGATCCCAGCGCCGCCTGGCGCGGCAGCGCGGTCCACAAGATTTTCGAGGATTGGATAGCGCAGGACGATTGCGATCCGGCCAAGCTGCGCCCGCGCGCCGAACGCCTGCTTGCCGAGAGCGCCGCGCATCCCGTCCTGCGCACCTTGTGGGCACCGCGCCTGCTCGAGGCGATCGATTGGGCGGCCGATGAGGTGGCGCGGGGTATGGCGGAAGGCCGTCGCCCGGTCGCGGCCGAGCGCAAAGGCGTGATCCAGGTCGCGGGAATCGACCTCGAAGGCACAGTCGACCGCATCGATCGGCTTGCCGACGGTGGCATCGCGATTGTCGACTGGAAGACCGGTCAGCCACCGTCGAAACGCGCGGTCGCCGAGGGCTATTCGATGCAATTGGGCCTGCTCGGCCTGATCGCCGAAAGGGGCGGCTTCGCGGACATTCAGGGCAAACCCGAAAAGTTCGAATATTGGTCGCTCGCCGCGGGCCGCGATGGGACGCTCGGTTATGTGACGAGCCCTGTCGGCCTCAACAAACAGGGACAAGGAATTGACCCCGCCGACTTCACCACCCGCGCTGCGCGCGTGCTGACCGGAGCGGTCGAGGAATATCTTACGGGTGATGCCGCGTTCGTGGCCAAGCTCCATCCCGAACACGCCCCGTATGGCGACTACGATCAGTTGATGCGGCTCGACGAATGGTATGGCCGCAACGCCGGCGGGGACGGCGAATGAGCGGGCCTGTCCAGCTGCTGAAGCCGCTCGAAGGCGCGCAGGCGCACGCGTCGCATCCCGCCGAACAGATATGGCTCTCCGCGTCGGCGGGTACCGGCAAGACCCATGTGTTAACCGCGCGCGTGCTGCGGCTGCTGCTGAATGGCGCACCACCCGAATCGATCCTCTGCCTGACGTTCACGAAAGCGGGCGCGGCGGAAATGGCGGAGCGCATCCAGGGACGTCTGGCGGCGTGGGTGCGGATGGATGAAGCCGATCTGCACAAGGAGCTTTACGCGCTCGACGAAGACGCGGACGAGGCGGCAATGCGCCGCGCGCGCCGCCTGTTCGCGCGCGTGCTGGATGCGCCGGGCGGGCTGCGCATCCAGACCATCCATGCTTTCTGTCAGGCCTTGCTGGCGAGTTTTCCCGCCGAAGCGGGGCTCGCGCCCGGATTCCAACCGCTCGAAGGCCGGGCGGAGGCTGCGCTCCGGCGGTCGACGCTCGCCGACATGCTGGTCAAAGCCGAGCAGGGTGGCGACCTCGGCCTGATCCGCGATGTTCAAAGGCTCAGCCGCCGGCTTGGTGAGGAAAAAGCCGAACGCTACCTCTCGACCTGTGCCCGCGCGATCGAGGCGATGCATGGGCTTGGCGCGCGCGAGGGAATCGAACCGCGCATCCGCACCGCGCTCGACGTGCCCTTGGGTGATGTGGAGGACATCATTCGCGATCGGGTCGCCGATGCCGTGTTCGATGTCGGCTGCCTGCGGCGGATCGCCGCGTCCAACCGGCAATGGGGTACAGCGCGTGGCAACGACCGCGCGGACCGGATCGAGCGCTGGTTGGCCTCGACTCCCGCCGAACGCGCGGCGGCTTTGCTCGATCTGCATGGCGTGTGGGCGAAGAAGGATGGCGATCCCCTGTCCTTCGCCAAGGGCCAAGCGCCGCAGGTCGACCATTATGAGCCGGACTGCCGTTCGGCCCATGCGGAGACGGACGCCTTGCTCGCGCTGCGCATGCGCGCCGAGCTGGCGGCCCTGCTCGCGGCCGGCTTGCGTGCGGGGCAGGCTTTTGCGATCGCCTATGCACGCGCCAAGCGGGATCAGGGGGCGGTGGATTTCGACGATCTGATCCGGCTTGCGACGGACCTGCTCCAGCGGCCCGGCATAGGTCCGTGGATTCGCTACAAACTCGACCGCCGCATCGCGCATATCCTGGTAGATGAAGGGCAGGATACCAATGCGCAGCAATGGACAATCGTGCGCGCGCTCGCCGACGAATTCTTTGTCGAGCAGCGCAGCGCCGACCGGCCCGAACGGACCATCTTCGCGGTCGGTGACTTCAAGCAGGCCATTTTCGGTTTCCAGGGCACGAATCCGCTTTTTTTTGCCGCCGCTCGCGAAGGCTTTGCGGAGTCGGTGGAGGAAAGCGGGCGCACGCTGCATCGCCTGTCGCTCGATCGCTCCTTCCGTTCGACCGGAACCGTGCTTGCGGTGGTGGACAAACTGATCGAGCGGCTCGGCGAGGAACGGCTGGGGCTCTACGATCCCGCTGAGCGTCACCTCACCGCGCGCGGTGACCTCCCTGGCACGGTCACTTTGCTGCGGCCCGTGTCGCAGGATCTGGATGCGCTTCTCGACGACGATGGCGAGGAAAGCTGGATGGACGATGCCGCGCGCGATTTCGCGAAGAAGCTCGCGCGTCAGGTGCGCCAATGGATCGACCAGCCGCTATGGCTGGAGGGACGGGGCAGGGCGCTTCGTCCCGAGGACGTGCTGATCCTGGTACGAAAGCGCGGCGACCTCGCCTCGCTGATCGTGGCCCGGCTCCATGCGGAGGGCGTGCCGGTGGCGGGCGTTGACCGGCTCAAGCTCGCCGCCCCGCTTGCGGTGCGCGATCTAATGGCCGCGATTCGCTTCGTCTTGCAGCCCGAGGACGATCTCAACCTCGCCAGTCTCCTGGTTTCGCCCTTGTTTGGCCTGAGTCAGGACGAGCTCTATGCGGTCGGTTTCGGCCGCCGTTCCAGCCTCTGGTCCGCGCTCGGTGCGCACCCAGCCACAGAACCGCTGCGCCAGCTGCTCGCGCGCGCCGACCTCACCAGCCCCTATCAATTCCTCGAATATATATTGTCCGGCCCGCTCGACGGGCGGCGCAAGCTGATGCGGCGGCTGGGCGGCGAGGCACGCGATCCGATCGAGGAGCTGCTTAACGCCGCGCTTGCGGTCGAAAGCGAGACGACGCCGACGCTGCAGACCTTCCTCGACTGGTTCGACCGCGACGAGGTTGAGGTCACCCGCGATCCTTCCGCGCCGCAGGATGCCGTGCGTGTCATGACGGTACATGGCGCCAAAGGATTGCAGGCGCCGCTCGTCATCCTTGCCGATGCCACCGGCAATCCCGACGCCGCGCCCACCAGCGTGATCGACTGGCAGATCGAGGAGGAGGGCGGGAAGCTCCCCGTTTTCCGGCCGCGCAAGGCCGAACTGGCGGGCTCGCTCGCCGATGCGTTGGCGGAGGTCGAGAAGCGCGAACGCGAGGAGCATTGGCGGCTGCTCTACGTCGCGGTGACGCGGGCCGAGGAACATCTCGTAATCGGCGGCGCGCTCGGGCCGCGCGCGCGGGGACAGGTCCCGCCGGAAAGCTGGTATGCGGCGCTGGAGGGCACGCTCGACGACCTCGACGCGCCCGCCGTCGCCGACCCGATCTGGGCCGGTGCGCGCCATTTGACCGGCGGCACGCCGCAGGCCGACTCAGGCGACGCCGGCATGGCCCCACCGGCGGAGGCGCCCGGTGAGCCCGCTTGGTTGCGCCGTCCTGCAGCCGCCGAAAGCCGCCCCTCGCGGCCATTGGCACCGTCCGCGCTCGGCGAGGATCGAGTCGCGGATCCGCCGCCGGGGCCCGCTTTGCTCGCCGCTGCGCGCCGTGGGCGGTTGCTCCACGCCTTGTTCGAGCGCCTGCCCGTCCTGCCGCCGGAAATCCGCGTCGCGGTCGGCGAGCGCTGGCTCGAACATTCGGGCGGGGTAGAGGATATTGCGGAACGCGCCGCGCTGGTGCGCGATGTCGTCGCGATCGTCGCCGACCCTGCTTATGCCGCCATCTTCGCTCCCGAAGCGCTGGCCGAAGCCCCGATCGCCGCCGTGCTTGCCAACGGGCAGGTGGTTGCCGGGACGGTCGATCGCTTGCTGGTCGAGCCTGACCGCGTCATGCTGATCGACTTCAAGACGGGCCGCCGCGCACCCGCGAGCATCGAGCAGGTTCCCGAGCATCATCTCGGCCAGATGGCCGCTTATGCGGCGGCATTGGCGGTGATCTTACCCGATCGGCGAATTGAGGCGGCCTTGCTCTACACGTCCGGCCCGAATTTGATTCCGCTGCCCGTTGCGGTCCTCGAGGCGCACAAGCCAGGCTTGGGTGGGGCGGAGCAAATGCTTGAGCTGGACGGTTGAGTGGAGCGAACCTGCTGCTTACATCCTGCAAGAACGAATTCCATTGGAGACTCCCTCATGGCCACCAAGAAGATCACCGACGCCTCCTGGGAAGATGACGTGCTTAAGGCCGACACCCCCGTATTGGTGGATTTCTGGGCGGAATGGTGCGGCCCGTGCAGGATGATCGGCCCGGCGCTCGAGGAAATTTCGGACGAGCTCGGTGAGAAAGTCACGATCGCCAAGATCAATATCGACGAGAATCCCGATGCTCCCGGTCGCTATGGCGTGCGCGGCATCCCGACGATGATCTTGTTCAAGGGCGGCGCGCCGGCTGCGACCAAGGTCGGCGCGGCGCCGAAAAGCCAGCTCAAGGGATGGCTCGAATCATCTTTATGACCTGACGGCCCGCCGCGACGAGGCGCGCTAAAATCGAGGCCGGTGGTTGTCTATGCCGCCGGCCTTCCTATTTTTATTATTGACAAGTTGCGATTTGCGGATCGCGCCCGCGCGATCGGCGTTTAGCCCTGATAAGTTCAGGGAGCATGATCGTGCGTATCCGTAGGCAAACAAGGCTGAGCCTATTCGCCGCCGCGGCCGTCATGCTGCTTGCACTGGATATGCCCGCCTCCGCTCAGGTGCCGGTTGCGGATTCGACCCGGACCGTCGTGCATTGGAATGCCGCGGCTGCGAAAGACCTGATCGCCGCCGTCGAGGATTCGCGCCGTGAGGGACTTCATCCCGCCGATTATGGTCTGGCTGGGCTGAAGCGCGCGATCGAAAATGGGGAAGGGGGTGCGCTCGATGCACTCGCCACCGCTTCCGCGCTTCAATTGGCGCATGATTATTATTTTGGCCGAATGTCGGATCGTTCGGGCCTGCGGTGGATGATCGAGCGCTCGCCGTACGAGGCTGTGCAATTTGCCGCCCGCCTGCAGTCAGCCGTCGATGACGGCAAGCTGCGCGACTTCTTTGACGCCTTGCTTCCATCCGACCCGCGTTACGCCGCGCTCCGTGACGCGCTCGCTGAAGCGCAGCCCGGTCCGGTGCGCGACCGCCTTCGCGTCAATATGGAACGCTGGCGCTGGATGCCGCGATCGATCGCCGCCAATTATCTCTACGTGAATGTGCCCAGCTATAAGCTCCGCGTGGTGCGGGATGGCATGCAGCTCTCCTCCTATGACGTGATTGTGGGCGCCCGGGATACGCCGACGCCGCAAATTGTGAGTCCGACCGGATCGCTGGTGGTCAATCCGGCCTGGTACGTGCCTGCGAGCATCGTCAGGAAATCGGGCCTGCGCCCGGGCCGAGGCGGCTTCGTCGGGCGGCGTTTGGGCGATGGTACCACCGGCGTGATGCAGCCCCCGGGGCCGCGCAATGCGCTGGGGCGGATCAAGTTCAACCTCGATAATGATCAGGCGATCTACCTGCACGATACCAATGCCAAATCCGCCTTTAGCCGGGAAGAACGCGCGCTCAGCCATGGCTGTGTGCGGGTCAAGGATATCGATCAGCTTGCGACCGAATTGATGGAGCAGGGCGGCGATGACGCGGCGCTGGAGGAGGCGCTCTCCGGCAACCAGACCGCGACTTTGCGCCTGCCGCAGACCTGGCCGGTTTATTTCGTCTATTTCACAGCGGATACGGAGGACACCGGCGAACTGGTCACCTATCGCGATCCTTACGGATATGACGCCAAGGTGCTCGCCGCGCTGGACGGAAAGGCTGTGGAAATCGCGTCGAATTGAGTTGCTGGAACGAAACCGCCCATAGAAAAAGGGCCGCCCGGGTTCCCCCGGCCGGCCCTTTCTAATTCGACGCCAGTCCGATTATTCGGCGTTGGTCGTGTTGTCGCCCATCATGCTGTCGGAGGCATTGCTGCTGTTCATGTCAGCGGCCGACATGTCGTTCATGCTGCCTTCCGCATTCATGTCGGTCATCGACACGTTCTCGGTGGTGTTCGTCGTCTCGCTCTTGCAGGCCGCGAGGCTCAGAGCGGCGGCAGCGACCATCGCAACGGCGGTGGTCTTCTTGATGATGTCTCGCATGTCAGACTCCCTAGAATTTCGATTTGGACCGGGCTTTGTCGACCATTACCCAAATCAACCACGACCTTACCATAAAGCGCCGACGCCTCAAGGGTGAATGACACGCCGATCAAGCGATTGAAGAAACTGGGGAAATCCCATTGAGAGTGCCCCGTCGAACTTTTCCGGCGATGGGTCGCGCTGCAATGCGGCAAGGCTAGTGACCGGATATTCGGCGATTCCGCACGGCACGATTGCCTCGAAATGAGCCAGGTCCGGATCCAGATTGAGCGCGAACCCATGCAATGTCACCCAACGCCGCACGCGTACCCCGATCGCGCCGATCTTGGCTTCGCGCCCCGCAAGATCGTCGGTCCAGATGCCGATCCTGCCCGGGGCCTTCCGCGCGGACACGCCCAATCGGGCAAGCGCGCCGATCAACCAGTCTTCGAGGCTCGCGACATAGCAGCGCACGTCGCGACCGCGCGCCTCCAAGTCGAGCAGGACATAGCCGACCCGCTGCCCCGGCCCATGGTACGTGTAGCGCCCGCCACGCCCCGAGCGATGGACCGGAAAGCGGCCAGGTTCGAGCAGTTCGACCTCATCGGCACTGGTGCCGCCGGTGATGACCGGGGGATGTTCGAGCAGCCACACCAACTCGGGGGCCGTCCCGTCGCGAATCGCCGCGGCGCGCGCCTCCATTTCGGCAAGCGCCTGCGCATAATCGGTGAGGCCGGGCGATACACGCCATTCGATCTGTTCGGCGAGAGCAGGCATGGGAGCCGCCCATGTGGCCGCGCCCGGGCTTGCTTGCAAGCAACGCCTCGATTGCCTTTGGCTTTATGCCCGACGATAAGCTGCCCCAGCAGGGAGGGATTTACTTGGTGAAGCGTTTGTCGATCGAAGAGGTTTTTGCGTGGACGCAGAGCTTCGTCGCACGGGAATGGCGGCTGCTGATCCCCGTGGTTCTGGCCTTTCTGGTGTTCCCGCCACTGATGATGGATCTGTTGGTCCCACAGCAGGTGACGGCGGGTTTCGCGAGCGCGGTCCAGACGCAGAATCCTCAAGCCTTTGCAGCAGCGATGCGGATCCTGCTCCCGATCATGGCCTTGGTGCTGCTGATCGCTACCTATGGCGGGCTGACCATCTCGGCGATTGCACTGGTTCCCGGAATCAGTGTTCGCGAGGCGCTGACCCTGGCATTGCGGCGCCTGCCGATCATGGTCGGCGCGGTGCTGATGGTTGCGGCGGCCCAGCTCGTGCTCGCCACGATCCTGACCGTCATTTTCGCCGCGATGCATCAGGTAGGCGCTGGCGCGCAGTCCATGCTGGTGGGCATCGTCATGGCGGTGTCGTTGTTTGCGACGATCCGACTGATCACGCTGGCGCCGATGATCGTTACGCGCCGCGTCAGCGTGACCTCCGCGATCCGCGAGAGCTGGCATATCAGCCAGGGTGCCTTCTGGCGGATAATGGCCGCGGTGATGATCTACGCGATTGGCGCGATGGTCGTGATGATCGCGCTCGATTATGCGGTCGGGATATTGCTGACCTTATCGGCTCAGGCGGTCGGCGCGGCGGAGTTGGGGCGCGCCTTGACGGCGTTGTTCCAGCGCAGCGTCGGGGGCGCGCTGGCGCTGGGGCTGCATCTCCTTATCGCTGCGATCTTCCGTCAGCTCAGCGATGCGCCGATCAGAGGAATCTGAAGCGCACAATCCTGCGGTAGAGCGCCGATTAGCCGCGGATCGGCGAATGTCTCGATGGCACGCGCGAAGGGTGTAAAGCCGTTGCGACGGTAAAAGCCGAGCGCGCCGGGATGATCGAGTGTGCAGGTATGTACCCACATACGTCGGACATCCTTGCGCCAGCCGAGCGCCAACGCCTGCGCCATCAGCCAATCGCCATGGCCCTTGCCCGTCAGTTCGGGTACCAACCCGAAAAACCCGATCTCGCATTCTCCTTCGATGCGGAAGTCGAGTTCGAGCATCCCGATTTCGACCCCACCCCGGTCCGCGACGGCATAGATGTCGACCGCCGGGTCCCGGATAATCGCCAAAAGTGCGTCCTCGCTCAGCATCAGCCGCGAAAACCACAGCCAAGGCGCACCCACGCGCCGGAACAAGGTGCGATAGGCGTCGGGCGCTGGATCCCGCCATTGGATCAGCCGCAGCGGTGACGCAGGGAGCGGGCGGGGTTTCGGCCGCTCGCGCATTTCGAGCGACGTGACGACCGCCGCCAACTCGCCGGGCAGTACGGGAGTCAGCATATCCTCACTTCCAGACCGCCACCGGGGGCAGGCTCATCAGGATCGCATCGACATCGCCGCCTGTCTTGAGCCCGAACAAGGTGCCGCGGTCATAGACCAGGTTGAACTCCGCATAGCGGCCGCGAAACACGAGCATTGCCTCGCGATCTGCATCGGTCGCAGGCAGCCCCATCCTCCGCCGCACGATTCGCGGGAAGATATCCAGGAAAGTCTCGCCCACCGCGCTTACGAACGCGAAGTTGGTGTCGAAATCACCCTCCAGATGGTCGAAAAATATTCCGCCTACGCCGCGATGCGCCTTGCGGTGCGGGATGTAGAAATAATCGTCCGCCCATGCCTTATAGCGCGGATAGTCGCCCGGGCCCGGATGTGCGTCGCACGCCGCGCGGAAGGCGGCATGGAACTCGTTGGTGTCCGCCGCCACCGGCAATGGCGGATTGAGGTCGGCGCCGCCACCAAACCAGCGCTTAGTTGTCGCCAGGAAGCGGCAATTCATATGCACTGCGGGAACATGCGGGTTGGCCATGTGTGCGACCAGGCTGATTCCAGTGGCAAAGAATCGAGGGTCATCGCCCGCGCCATGAATTGTCTTGGCGAATTCGGGGGCGAAGCTTCCCCCCACGGTCGAGACGTTGACTCCCGCCTTTTCGAACACTTGGCCTTTGATCAGCCCGCGAACGCCGCCGCCTCCTCCTTCGCGCTCCCACGGTGTGAAGGAGAATCGGGCGGCGCTGCCGGCTTCGGCCTCAATCTCCTCGAATGCCGAGCAGATCCGGTCACGCAGGCTCTCGAACCAGTTCCGCGCCTGCTGCTGCTCTGCGTCGAGCGTGATTCCGGAGGGGCTGTCCATAGGCGCAGCCGATGCCCGCACCGCGGCCATATGACAAGCATAACACGGGATGAACAAAGGACGCTTGGCAAAGGCCGGGAACCACGTCTATCAGCGCCGCGTGTCGCCGCTCGTCCGGCGTGCTTTGTGGTATGCGCCTGCATCCGCAAACAGGGTTCAAAACGCAAAGGGTTTCTCGCGAATGGCGACGTCCGAATATGTCGACGATCCCAATCAGCGTCCGCCGGTGATCGGCGACGAAGTGGAAGGGGGCGTGGGAGCGCGCCGCCGCGACTTTCTCAACATTGCGGCAGTCAGCTTCGCCGGTGTCGGCGCCGCCGCGGTTGTGGTTCCGCTGGTTACCCAGATGAACCCCTCGGCCGACGTGCTCGCGCTCGCCTCGATCGAGGTGGACGTTTCGAAGATCGCCGAAGGTTCGGGTATCAAGGTTGCCTGGCGCAAGCAGCCGGTGTTCGTGCGCCGCCTGACGGCCAAGGAAGTGTCCGAAGCGAATGCGGTGCCGGTCGGCGAGCTGCGCGATCCCCAGACGCTCGCCCAGCGCACCAAGCCGGGCAAAGAGAACTGGCTGATCACGATGGCGGTCTGCACCCACCTCGGCTGCGTGCCGCTGGGCGTGACCCCGGGTGAGAATCGCGGCGATTTCGGCGGCTATTTCTGCCCATGCCACGGTTCGCAGTACGACACGGCGGGCCGCATCCGTAAGGGTCCGGCGCCGAAGAACCTGCAGGTTCCCGAGTACAGCTTCAAATCCAACACCGTCGTCCAGATCGGCTGAGGTAAAGATAGATGAGCTTCCCCTGGGCTGAGAATTACGCACCGAAGAACCCGCTGATGAAGTGGCTCGACGCGAAGCTTCCGCTGCCGCGTCTGGTCTACAATGCCGTCGGCGCAGGCTATCCGGTGCCCCGCAATCTCAATTATTTCTGGAATTTCGGTGTGCTGGCGGGCCTCGCGCTCACCGTGCAGATCGTCACCGGCATCATCCTGGCGATGCATTATGCCGCTAATGCCGACGTCGCCTTCAGTTCCGTCGAAAGCATCATGCGCGACGTGAATTCGGGCTGGCTGCTGCGCTACATGCATATGAACGGCGCCAGCATGTTCTTCATCGTGGTCTACATCCACATTTTCCGCGGCCTTTATTACGGATCGTACAAGGCGCCGCGCGAGATGGTGTGGCTGCTCGGCGTGGTCATCTTCCTGCTGATGATGGCCACCGCGTTCATGGGCTACGTGCTGCCATGGGGCCAGATGAGTTTCTGGGGCGCGCAGGTGATTACCGGCTTCTTCTCGGCGATCCCGATCCTCGGCGATCCGATTCACACCTGGCTATTGGGCGGCTTCGCACCCGATAATGCCGCGCTGAACCGCTTCTTCTCGCTTCATTACCTGCTGCCGTTCGTGATTGCGGGCGTCATCATCCTGCACATCTGGGCGCTCCACATTCCGGGTTCGAACAATCCGACCGGCGTCGAGGTGAAGGGCCCGCAGGACACCGTTCCCTTCCATCCTTATTATACGGCGAAGGATGGCATGGGCGTCGGCGTGTTCCTGATCGTGTTCGCGCTGTTGATGTTCTTCTACCCGAACGCGCTCGGTCACCCGGACAATTACATCCAGGCCAACCCGCTTTCGACGCCCGCGCACATCGTGCCCGAATGGTATTTCTGGCCTTTCTACGCGATCCTGCGCGCTTTCACGGTCAACTGGCTGTGGATCCCGGCGAAGCTGTGGGGCGTGCTGGCGATGTTCTCATCGATCCTGCTGCTCTTCTTCCTGCCGTGGCTCGATACGTCGCCGGTCCGTTCGGCCAATTACCGTCCGGCCTACCGCATCGCTTTCTGGGTGCTGGTGGTCGACGTGCTGATCCTGGGCTGGATCGGCAAGAGCCCGGCGGAGGAGCCTTATGTTCGCATCGGCCAGATCGCCGCGGCTTATTATTTCGCCCACTTCCTGCTGATCGTCCCGATCATCGCGGCGGTGGAAAAGACTAAGCCTCTGCCCAACTCGATCTCTGAATCGGTGCTGCATGGCGAGGCGGAAGAGGCCGCGCCCATCGGCGTCGGCACTGCGCATTGATCGGCCAAGGGGGACTATAGAAAATGCTTCGTTTCCTGGCTGGTCTGGTCGGCATCGGTTTCGTGTCGGCGCTGCTAATTGCCTTCCTGATGCCGCGCGAAAAGGTCGAGCCGACCGCTGCGTCGATCTATCATTTGCCCGAGAAGGAGGTGAAATTCTCCTTCGACGGCCCGTTCGGTTCCTATGACCGCGAGCAGCTTCAGCGCGGCTTCCAGGTCTATAAGGAAGTCTGCTCGGCCTGCCACTCGATGAAGCTGGTTGCCTTCCGCGACCTGGAAGAGATCGGTTTCACCAAGCCCGAGGTCAAGGCGATCGCCAAGCAGTGGGCGGTCGAGGTTCCCTCGATCAATCCCGACACGGGCGAGCCGGCAACGCGCAAGGCGCTGCCCAGCGATTATTTCCCGTCGCCTTATGCGAACGAGACCGCCGCGCGTGCCGCCAACAACAATGCGCTGCCGCCGGACATGTCCTTGCTCGCCAAGGCGCGTGAGGGTGGGGCCCATTACATCTATTCGATCGTGACGGGCTATCAGGCACAGCCTGCCGACCTGCTGAAGCGCTTCCCGGATGCGAAGACGCCCACGGGCCTGCACTATAATCCATACTTTGCGAACCTGAACATCGCGATGCCGCCGCCTCTGGTAGCCGACGGCCAGGTGACCTATGCGGATGGCACGAAGGCCAGCGTCGATCAGATGGCGCAGGATGCCTCGGCATTCCTGATGTGGGCAGCCGAACCCAAGCTCGAGAATCGCCACCGTTGGGGCCTCGTCGTGATCCTCTACCTGCTGATCGCGACGGGTCTGGCCTACGGCGCCTATCGCAACATCTGGCGCGACAAGAAGCATTGATCGGACGCGCCGGCCGGTGACCGAGCCGGCGCTCCTTTCCATCTCCATGTTCGCGGTGCTGGCGCTTGTGCTGGGCGGTGGCTGGACGATCGCCAAGCGCGACAACAAGAAGCAGGGCGTGCTGATGTTGATCGCCGCTTTGGTGTTGTTCGGGAACGTGCTGATCTGGGCGTGGCCGGCGCACCCTTGAGTCGTTCGGCCTGAGCTTGTCGACGGGCTGTACTTCTTAGAAAAGACAGTGCTTCGACGGCTCAGCACGAACGGGAAATCTATGACCGATATCGACGATGCCACCGCCGCCGCCGCTTTCCGTCGGTTGGTCGCCCACCTCCAGCACCGCACCGACGCGCAGAATGTCGACCTGATGGGGCTGGCCGGCTTCTGCCGCAATTGCCTGGGCGACTGGCTGGCCGAAGCTTCGAATGGTGCGCTTACGAGCGCAGAGGCGCGCGAATATGTCTACGGCATGCCCTATGCCGACTGGAAAGCGCATCACCAGCAGCCGGCGACACCCGAACAGCTTCAGCGGATGGAAGAGAGTCTCAAACGCAACCCTGTTTGAGCTGCGTCAGACGATATCGCGGCCAGTAGCGAACCCCGGTAACACGGTGGACGGGCGATCGTCCTCGGCACCGAGTCGGCCGATCACCAGCTGGCATACCGCCTCCTCGCGGCTCGGTTTGGGATCTTCATGTCGAGCGATCCAGGCGTCGATCGCCTTGATCTGGTCCGGACCGAAGTCGACCGTGAGTAAGGTCCTGGGCTGCGAATCCGACATATCCACAAGTTGATGCGCCGATGAGGCCGGGTCAAGCGCATCGCCCCTTCCGTTTGACCGGGGCGCGCCGCTAAGCCTGTCCGTGTGAGCGGCGAACCCACCCCGATGATGGCGCAATATCTGGCGCTCAAGGCGCAGGCGACCGATTGCCTGCTTTTCTACCGGATGGGCGATTTCTTCGAATTGTTTTTCGAGGATGCCAAGGCAGCGTCGGCGACGCTCGATATCGCGCTCACCGCGCGCGGCGAGCATGACGGCGAGCCGATCCCGATGTGCGGCGTCCCCGCGCACAGCCATGAGGCCTATCTCGCACGCCTGATCAAGGGCGGCCACCGTGTTGCCATTGCCGAACAAACCGAAACGCCCGAACAGGCGAGGAAGCGCGGCGGTAGCAAGGCTTTGGTCGCGCGCGGCATTGTGCGCATCGTCACTCCCGGCACGCTGACCGAAGAAGTGCTGCTCGATGCACGCGCCGCCAATTGGTTGGTAGCGGTCGCCAAGGCGGGCGGGGCCATGGGTCTGGCAGCGGCGGATATCTCGACGGGCCGGTTCGAGATTGTCGCGGTCGGGCCCAATATGCTCGATGCGGAGTTGGCGCGCCTCGGCCCGGCGGAAGTGGTCGCGCCCGAAAATTTCGACGTCGCGACCAGTTATCCGGTGACGATTGCAGGCGGCTTTGACAGCAATGCCGCCGAACGCCAGCTGAAAAGCCAGTTCAACGTCGTCACGCTCGATGGCTGGGGGGAGTTCAGCCGCGCCGAATTGTGCGCGGCGGGCGGCCTGCTCGCCTATCTTGAGCGTGCGGGGCAAGGGGCATTGCCCTTCCTGCAGCCACCGGTCCGTCGCGCGGTGAGCGACCATATGATGATCGACGCGGCGACGCGCGAAAGCCTGGAGATCGTCTGCGCGACCGGCGGCAGCCGCAAGGGTAGCCTGCTAGACGCGATCGACCGCACCGTTACCGGGGGCGGCGCGCGCCTGCTCGGCAGCGACGTCGCGGCACCGTTGACCGATCGCGCCGCGATCGACGCGCGGCTCGACCTTGTTGGTTTCTTTCACGACGATAGCGATCTGCGCGCGCGCCTGCGCGCCGCTTTGCGCGCCTTGCCCGATATCGGCCGCGCGCTCGGCCGTCTGGCCGCCGGACGCGGCAGCCCGCGCGATCTCGTCCAGCTCCGCGACGGCCTCGACCAGGGCTATCGCCTGCACGACATGCTCAGTGTGACGCCGCGCCCGGCGCTTCTGGATGCGTTGCTGCCCGCTTTCCTCGGCCACGGTGAGCTGGTCGACCGTCTTCAGCGGGCGATCGTGCCCTCGCCACCGATCGACACCAGCCAAGGCGGCTATATCGCCGAAGGCTATGACGCCGCGCTTGACGCATTGCGCATGCGGGGCGGGGAGGGGCGGCGCGCGATCGCCGCGCTCGAAGCGTCGTATCGCGACAAAACCGGCATCACCCAGCTCAAGATTCGGCACAACAATGTGCTCGGCTATCATATCGAAGTGCCGGCCAAGGTTGCGGACCCCCTGATGCGCGCCGAATCCGGCTTCACCCACCGTCAGACCCTGGCGGGCGTGGTGCGGTTCAACGCGCCCGAATTGCACGATCATGCGAGCGAGGTGGGCCAGGCGGGCAGTCATGCCCTCGCCGCGGAGGCCGCGCATCTTGAGGAATTGACCGGCTTCACGCTCGCCAGCGCGCGCGAAATTGCCGCCACCGCCGACGCACTCGCCCGACTCGACGTCGCCGCCGGACTTGCCGAGCGTGCCGCCGAGGGCGGCTGGAGCCGCCCTGCGCTGGTCGAGCAACCCTGCCTGGAAGTGCGCGACGGGCGCCACCCTGTAGTTGAAAATGCCGTGTCGGCCGCCGGCGGGCGTTTCGTCGCCAACGACTGCAATCTGGGACCACACGATCGGCTATGGCTGGTCACCGGGCCCAATATGGGCGGTAAATCGACCTTTCTGCGCCAGAATGCCGCGATCCTGATCCTGGCGCAGGCGGGAAGTTTCGTGCCCGCCGCCAGCGCGAAGCTCGGCCTGTGCGATCGTCTGTTCAGCCGTGTCGGCGCATCCGATAATCTCGCGCGCGGACGCTCCACTTTCATGGTCGAGATGGTGGAGACCGCGGCCATCCTCGCGCAGGCAACCGAGAACAGCTTCGTCATTCTCGACGAGGTAGGCCGGGGCACATCGACCTATGATGGCCTCGCCATCGCCTGGGCGGTGGTCGAGGCGGTGCACGACATCAACAAATGCCGTTGCCTGTTCGCGACGCACTATCACGAGCTGACGCGGCTGGCGGAGCGGCTGGATTCGTTGAGCCTGCACCATGTTCGTGCGCGCGAATGGAAGGGCGACCTCGTCCTGCTGCATGAAGTCGCCGCCGGCCCCGCCGACCGTAGCTATGGGCTCGCCGTAGCGCGGCTCGCCGGTCTGTCGCCCGCAGTCGTCGGCCGCGCCAAGGACGTGCTCAAGCGACTTGAGGCGGGGCGTGCCGCGACGGGCGGCCTTGCCGCTGGTCTCGACGACCTGCCGCTTTTCGCCGCGGCGGCGGCGATCGAGCAGGCGGCGCCGGATCCCGTAAGGGAGGCAATTGCCGGGGTGGATGCCGATATACTCTCCCCACGCGAGGCGCTCGATCTCATCTACAGGCTCAAGGCGCTGCTCGCCGACGGTTCATGACGCGGCAAGCGGCCGGAGCGCAGGGCATAGGGATGCAGCGGCCCACCCATATCCTCAACGCAGCCTCGAACCTGCTCGGTATCGCTCTGCTCATCATCGCCGGGCTCAATGTCAGCCATATCGCGGACAAGAGCTTCGCGGACGAGATCGCCTGGTTCGCGGCTATCTGCCTCGCTTGCTCCTGTCTCTTGTCTTATCTGTCGCTGCGGCGAGGACAGCCCGGCCTTCGTTTCGAGGATTGGGCCGATCGCATCTTCCTGATCGGACTGGTCATGCTGATCGGTTCGATCGTCGTGCTCGCAATCGGGAATCGCTAGACCTTGATCGGTTCAGGCTGAATCAGCTTGAAACGTGAATCAAGGTCTCAACTATTTGAAAGAGCCTAATTCACGCTTTCAGCGGAAGCGCGAAGCGCTTCCACTAAAAACGATCAGGCTCTAGCCGCCGAGATGCCAGATCCAGGCGATTAATGGCGTGCCGACCAGGATGACGAGTACGGATAGGGGCAGGCCCAATTTCCAATAATCGCCGAAGCGATAGCCGCCTGGGCCGCGCACCAGCGTGTTGCATTGGTGCCCGATCGGCGTGAGGAAGTCGCATCCCGCGCCGGTTGCGACCGCCATCAGGAAGGCGTCTGCCCCTAACCCCAAGCCCTTCGCGACCCCCACCGCGATCGGTCCCAGCACCAATACCGTCGGGGCATTGTGCAGAAAGGGCGAGCAGGCCATCGCCGCAATCAGCATCACGCCCAGCGCCAGCAGTGCGGGCGTACCCTGCAGGACAGTGGCCAGGCCATGCGCGATCAGGCCGGTGCCACCCGAATGCTGCACAGCTTCTGATAAAGGCGTAAGCGCGCCGATCAACACCAATACCTCGGGTTCGAGCGAGGCATAAGCTTCACGCATCGAAAGCGATCCCGATACGATCATCAGCAATGCCGCACCGAAGAAGGCGCCGGCAACCGGGACGATGTTGAAGCCGAGGAGGATCATCGCCACCGCCAGGATCAACACCGGGACGAACCGCCGCCGGCCTCCTCCGATCTGCACCACGCGCTCTGCGAGGGGCAGTAAGGATAGATTTGCAAGGACTTCCGGCAAGGCATTCTCACCCGCACGCAACACCAGCATGTCGCCTGTGCGGAACGTGACATCGCGTAGCCGCTCGGTGATGCGCTCGTTGGAACGGCCGATCGCCAGCAATTGCACGCCATAGCGTTGCTGAAGCCGCATCCGCTCGGCCGAGTGGCCGATCAGCGGCGAGCTGCTCTGCACGATCGCCTCGATGGTGCGCGTTTCCTCGCTCGGCTCGTCTTTCTTGATATCCTCTTTCTTGCGCGTTTCCTGAAGCGGGGTGCGTTGGAAGATGCGCGCCAATGCATCGGCGTCGCCCTCCAAAACCAGGCTCATGCCGGGCGACAGCCGCGTGCGCGCCGCCGCTTTGTGCGATTTCCCGTCCTTGTCCACGACCGCGCGCAATCGTACGTCGTCCTTGTCGAGCGCCAGGCTGCCGATCGTGCGCAGTTCGGACGGCAGGTCGCCCGGAACCTTGGCTTCGGTTGAATAAGCGGCCTCGGCCGTAACTTCGCTGAGGCCGGCACGCCCCCTGCGGTTACGCGGCAGCAGCCGCCACGCAAAGCTGACGAAGACCAGGCCGAGCAGGGTCAGGATCAAGCCTACCGGCGCAAAATCATACATTTTGAAGGGCTGGCCCACCGTCTGCTCGCGCACCTGACTGACGATGATGTTGGTCGACGTACCCACCAGCGTAACCAGCCCGCCCAGCAGCGACATGAATGACATCGGCATGAGCAGCGAGGAGGGCGAGCTCTCGGTGTTCCGCGCGACCCGAAGCGCGACCGGCATCATGATCGCGAGCGCTCCGACATTCTTGGTCAGCGTCGAGAGGATAGCGGTGGATCCCGCCAGCACCGGCACCTGCGTCGCGGTCGACTTGAGCCGGTCCAGCAGCGGTCGGACAGCCCATTCGATCACACCCGATTGCTGGATGGCGGCGCTCACGACCAACGCACAGGCGATGATGATCACCACGTCGCCGGTGAAGCCTGTAAAGGCGGCCTTGATCGGCACGTCGCGCGTCACCACTCCCGCGAATAACGCGACGAGCGCGACGACGTCATAGCGGAACCGGCCCCATGCGAAGGCGATAACAGCAGCACCGATGATTGCGAAGGAAAGCGCCTGTTGAGCAGTCAAGGAAGCCAGATTCCTACAAGGGCGGCGAAGCTGACGACCAACAGGAAGCCGTTGACGGCGATCAGCAACGCGGCGGGAATACGTGGAGTGTCAGGGCGGGGCGGGCGAACCTTGCCCATCTGCCGCCAGACCGCGGCGACAAAGCAAAAGCCCGAAAAAAGGATCAGCACGGTGCCGGTGGCGCCGATCAGCCAGTTGGGCACGATCTTGTCGAGAAGCGCCCGTGCACCAATTCCCGACGCGAGCGCGGCCAGGCCGGTGCGCACCCAGGCCGCATAGGTCCGCTCCGCCGCCAGCACGGTACGGTCGGCGGCGAGTTCGGTCCGGCGGTCGGCGCTGTCGGTCTGCTCTTCGGCGCTATGCTCAAGGTGTTCCGCACTTACGGCAAGCTTTACATGGGCCTTGTTGGCGGCAGCCAAGTGTGTCGATGAGCCCGTGTCGTCCGCCATATCGTCGTAACGCGTGGAATATGATTGGTTCCATCAGGTGACGCCGGCGCGTTCTGGCCCTATCTGAGAGCGATGATGGCCAATCGGTTCGACAATCTGCCCAATCGCCGTGCGATCATCGACCGACGTGGGCTCGCGGACCTGCTGATGGGGCTCGAGGGCAGCGATCCTGCCAAGCTCCGCGCCGCCGCGACCCCGGCATTGCGCGACGCGCTCGATCGTGGTCGCGGGGAGATTGCGCGCCGGCTCGCCGAAAAGCCGAGTCACGGCGCCGAGATCGCCGCCTCTTATGCCTTCCTGACCGACCAGTTGTTGCGGCTCTGCTTCGATTTCACGCTTCAGCGTCTCTACCGAAACAACCACCCGACCGCCGGCGAGCGCATTACGCTGATCGCGGTCGGCGGCTATGGCCGGGGCGAGATGGCGCTCCATTCGGACATCGACATCGCCTTCATCACCCCCTGGAAACAGACCGGCTGGGCCGAGCAGGTGATCGAATCGATTCTCTACATGCTGTGGGATCTCGGCCTGAAGGTTGGCCATTCGAGCCGCTCGCTCGACGATATGGTACGGATGGCGAAGAGCGATCTCACCATCTGCACCGCCCTGCTCGAATCGCGTTACGTATGGGGCGACCAGGCGCTCTACGATGAGGCCGCCGCGCGCTTTGATCGCGACGTCCAGGCCGGCAATGCGCGCAGTTTCGTCGCCGCCAAGCTCGCCGAACGCAACGAGCGGCACGAACGGATGGGCGACAGCCGTTATGTGGTCGAGCCCAACCTCAAGGAGGGGAAGGGCGGCTTGCGTGACCTCCATACGCTCTTCTGGATCGGCAAATATGTCCACAAGGTCGGCACTGTCGCCGAACTGGTTGAAAAGGGCCTGTTCACCGCCGACGAATATCGCCGCTTCCGCCGCGCCGAGAATTTCCTGTGGGCGGTGCGCTGCCACCTCCACATCTACGCCAAGCGGGCGGAAGACCGGCTGACCTTCGACGTCCAGTCGGAGATTGCGGTGCGCATGCACTATGCCGACCGGCCCGGCCGCAGCGCGGTCGAGCGCTTCATGCGCCACTATTTTCTGACCGCGAAAGAAGTGGGCGACCTCACCGGCGTCTTTCTGGCACATATTGACGAGGAATTTGCCGGCCGCGGCCGCCGCTTCGGTTTCCCGACTTTGCGCCGCCGGCCGCGCAAGCTCGAGGGCTTCATGCTGGATCGTGGTCGGCTCAAGGCGCCCGAGGACGATTTCTTTGCGCAGGACCCGGTTCGCTTGATCGAGCTGTTCTGGCTGGCCGACAAACATGAGCTGGAAATCCATCCGCTAACGATGCGTCAGGCGGGCCGCGATTGCCGCCTGATCGACGGCCGAGTGCGCGAGAATAGCCGCGCCAATGCATTGTTCCTCGACGTGCTGACCTCCCCCCGCAATCCCGAGATGGTATTGCGCTGGATGAACGAGGCGGGTGTGTTCGGCCGGTTCATGCCCGACTTCGGGCGTGTCGTGGCTCAGATGCAGTTCGACATGTACCACCATTATACGGTGGACGAGCATTCGCTGCGTGCTATCGGCCTGCTGTCCCGGATCGAGAAAGGCGACCTCACCGAGGATCATCCGCTGGCGTCGAAGATCTTCAAGCAGATCGTGTCGCGCCGCGCGCTTTACGTCTCGGTGCTGCTCCACGACATCGCCAAGGGGCGGGGCGGGGATCATTCCCAGTTGGGCGCCGAGGTGGCCGAGCGTCTCTGCCCGCGTCTGGGTATGACAGCCGCCGAGACGGAGACCGTGGCCTGGCTGGTCCGCTATCACCTGATCATGTCGGCAACCGCGTTCAAGCGCGATCTGGCCGACTTCAAGACCATCCTCGACTTCGCTGCTGTGGTGCAAAGCCCCGAACGGTTGCGGCTGCTGCTGATGCTGACCATCGTCGATATCCGCGCGGTCGGGCCGGGCGTATGGAACGGCTGGAAGCGTCAGTTGCTCGCCGATCTCTATGACGCCGCCGAAGAAGTATTGCGTCTTGGCCACAAGCAACGCGGGCGCAGCGAGCGGATCGAGGTCAAACGCGCCGAGCTGGCTGTCGCGCTTGGTTGGAGCCGCCATAAGTTCGACGAATTCGCCAAGCGTTTCCCCGACTCCTACTGGGTCGCCGAGAGCGTCGACGTGCTTGAACGCAATGCGCGTCAGATCTTGGGCGCGGATCAAGCCGAAAAGGCGCTTTCGATCGTGGCGCAGGCCGATCCGCAGCGCGGCGCGACCCTCGTCACGATCTACGCCGGCGACCATCCTGGCCTGTTTTACCGCATCGCGGGCGCGATCCATCTCGCGGGCGGCAACATCATCGACGCGCGCATCTACACCACGCGCGATGGCATGGCGGTCGACAATTTCCTGGTGCAGGACCCGTTCGGCCAGGCGTTCGACGATCCGCATCGCCTGAAGCGGCTCGCCCAATCGATCGAGGATGCCCTGATGGCGCGCAACCAGCTTGCGACCAAGCTCGCCGCCAAGCCCGCGCCGCGCACGCGCGCGCACGCCTTCGATACTGTGCCGAACGTGCTGATCGATAACAATGCTTCGAACCGCTACACCGTGGTCGAGGTCAATGCCGGGGATCGGCCGGCTTTGCTCTATGCGCTGGCGCGCGCCATGTTCCAGGCCAAGGTCACGATCCATTCCGCCCACATCGCGACCTATGGCGAGCGCGCGATCGACGTCTTCTACATAACCGATCTGATCGGCGACAAGATCGAGCCCACCGCCCGGATGCGCACGCTCGAGCGCCTGCTGCTCGAAGCCGCAGGAGGGGAGGCCGAGGAGGAGAGCAACAAGGGCAAGAACAAGAAGGCCGCGGCCTGACCCTTGGCGCTCACCCGCCCGAAATTGGGGCCATGCCCCGTCCGATCCACCCAACACGCCCGGTTGGAGATGGAGGCTGATTTCCGCTGGCACGAGAGGATAGGCGGCTACCGCCCCTGCATATCCCGCGATTCCGCCGGAATGCGCACGGTCAGGCTGCCCCAACTCTCGTCGATCCAGATTTGACAGGAGAGGCGGCTGGTGCGCGTCACCGAACCGGCAAGATCCAGCAAATCGTCCTCATCCGCGCTCGCGGCGGGCAATTTGTCGAAATCCTTGGGATCGACGATCACATGACAGGTCGAGCAGGCCATCTGGCCTTCGCACGTGCCTTCCAGTGGCTGGCCGTTCGCCTGAGCGAGATCGAGCAGCCGGTCGCCGCTCTTAGCCTCGACCTCGCGCACGCTGTCGCCATCGGAGGAAACGAAACAGACCTTCATACCCACTCCAACTGCCGCGCGGCCGCGCGATTGATCAGCGCGGCGGCCTCGCGCAATTCCTCTTGGGTGGTGTAGCGGCCAAAGCCAAGCCGGATCGAGCTGCGGGCTTGCGTCTCGCTCAGTCCCAGCGCGCGCAATACGTGGCTCGGCCGTCCCGACCCGCTCGCGCAGGCCGAGCCGGCCGAGAAAGCGACGTCGCGCACGTCGGAGATCAGGCGGCTCGTATCCACGCCCTCGCGGCGCAGGTTGCGATTGCCGAGATAACGGTGAACGCGATCCCCGTTCAAAACCCAATCCTGAAACAGATCGTCAGCAATATCCGATAAGATACTTATATGTAATCTGTCTTGCTCGCGTCTTTGGTCCGCAAGTGCAGCCGCTGCGCCGAAGCCGGCGCAGAGCATCGGGCTCAATGTGCCCGAGCGCAGCCCTTGCTGCTGGCCGCCGCCATGGATCATGGCGGGCCAGTCCAGCCCGTTGCGCAGCCAGAGCGCACCAATACCTTTGGGCCCATGGATTTTGTGTGCGGAAATGGCGACCAGGTCGCAGATGTCGAGCGGCAAGTTGACCCGCCCGAACCCTTGCACCGCATCGCAGAAAAAGAGCGCTCCCGCCTGACGTGCCAGCCGCGCAAGCTCGGCCACCGGTTGAATGACCCCGATCTCGTTATTGACCAGCATCGCTGCGACAAGAGCCGTTCGCTCGTCGATGGCACGTGCCGCCACATCGAGATCGACCAGTCCGTTCCCAAGCACTGGCAGGACGATCAGCTCGGCGTTCCGGTTCGCCAGCCACTCCGCCGTATCCAGCACACAGGCATGTTCTGTTGCGAGGGTTACGATCTTGCGGCGCGTGCCGGCAAACGCACCCTGCAGCGCCCAATTCGCGGCTTCCGTCGCCCCCGACGTGAGAATTAGCCGGCCTTGGCCCTCCCGATCGCCTAGTGCAGACGCAATCCGTGCAGTCGCGACATCGATCGCCGCCTTGGCCTCGCGGCCAAGCCGATGCGGCGAATGCGGATTGCCGAACTGGTCGAGCCAGGGAAGCATCGCCTCGCGCGCTTCGGGCGCAAGCGGCGTCGTCGCCTGATAATCGAGATATATCATGCCGCGCGCCGTCGCTCGGCAAAGCGGCTCCAGACCTCAAGGAAGCGGTCCACCTCCCGGAGCGTGGTCGAAGGCGCTAGACTCACCCGTATCACTTCGCGCGCCCGTTCCTCGTTCCAGCCCATCGCCGTCAAAACCGCGCTCGGCTTCAACGTGCCCGAGGAGCAGGCGCTGCCCGCGGAAACCGCGATTCCCGCCATGTCCAGTTCGATCAATTGCGCCGCCGCAGGGGTCCCCGGCAGTCGATAAGAGGCGATTTCGGGCAGGCGCGGGCCGTTCTCGGCTATGATTTGTCCGCCGGCAGCGCGTACACCTTCGTCCAGCCGTCGCCTCAGATCGGCAAGATGCTCGCGCGACCCTCGCGCTTCCAGCGCGACCGCGAAGCCGATCGCGCCGGGCAGATTCTCGGTGCCGCCGCGATAACCTTTCTCCTGCCCACCAATGGGAGAAAGTGACGATAAGCCCTTGACAAGCAATGCACCTATGCCGGCCGGCCCACCAAATTTGTGTGCCGACACGATGATCAGGTCGGCATCAGGCAAAGGTAATTTGGCCGCGGTCTGCGCGGCGTCGGCGAGCCACAAAGCGCCCCGCTGGCGGACCGTAGCGCCGATCGCTTCGAGCGGCTGGATCAGCCCCGTCTCGCTGTTGGCGGTCTGGATCGCAATCAGCGCGGCTTCGGGTATCGCGGCGAGATCGACCATGCCATCGGCATCGACGCCGATGGTCGCCGCATGCGGTGCCGATCGACGGACAGAATCATGCTCGACCGCAGAAATTGCGCGCGCCCCGATCCGGGCTTGGGCGAGCGCCAAGGCAGCTGCTTCGCTTGCCCCGCTCGTCAGGATCAACTCATGACCCCAGCCGAGCGCCGCCTTGATCCGCCCACGCGCGTCCTCCAACGCCGCCTTGGCCGCGCGTCCTTCGGCATGGGGCGAGGAGGGGTTCGCCCAACGCGCATAAGCGTCCATCATTGCCTGTCGCGCCTCGGGCAGGATCGGGGTGGCGGCGGCATGGTCGAGATAGATTCGATCGGACACGAGGCGATGAAGTCTCCGTGATTGCACCTTGACGGACCTTTTCTATATAGGCGCGGCCTGCGCTGGCGCCCAAGCCCGCTCTATCAGACCAAGCGAGACCGATGCCCGACGTCATTTTCCCCGGCCCCGAAGGCCGCCTCGAAGGCCGTTTCAGCCCGCCGCCGCGTCCGCGCGCGCCCGTCGCGATGATTCTGCATCCGCACCCGCAAGCGGGCGGCACGATGAACAATCGCATCGTTCAGGCGATGTATCAGACTTTCGTTCGCCGTGGATTCGCCACGCTTCGCTTCAATTTCCGCGGAGTTGGCAAGAGCCAGGGCGTGTTCGATAACGGCATTGGCGAATTGTCCGACGCTGCGAGCGCGCTCGACTGGGTCCAGTCGATCCATCCCGAGGCGCAGACCACCTGGATCGCGGGCGTCAGCTTCGGTGCCTGGATCGGTATGCAGCTGCTGATGCGCCGGCCCGAGATCAAGGGCTTCATCTCGGTCGCGCCGCCCGCCAATCTCTATGATTTCACCTTCCTGGCGCCGTGCCCGTCCTCGGGCATCATCATCCAGGGCGAGAATGACGAAGTGGCCACCCCGGGTGCGACCCAGAAGCTGGTCGATAAGCTCCGCACCCAACGCCACATCACGATCCACCACGACACCATTCCCGGTGCCAACCACTTCTTCGAACACGAGATGACCGAGCTCATGAAGTCGGTGGACGATTATCTGGATATGCGGCTCAAGGCGTAAATTCGCGGTTGCGGGCGCCCAAGGGCTCGCTTTCCGGAAAGCCCATGGTTAGGGACGCGCCGAGTTCTTCGTCGAAGCGAGAGGTATCCTTGACCAAATTTGCGCCGCGCAGCCGTAAGGTCCGGGTCCTGGCCACGCTGGGCCCTGCGTCCAGCTCGCCGGAAATGATCCGCAACTTGTTCATGGCGGGTGCGGACGCATTCCGCATCAACATGAGCCACGGCGCGCATGCGGACAAGGTACCCCTGGTCAAGGCGATCCGCGCGATCGAGAAGGAGCTCAACCGCCCGAGCACGATCCTATTCGATCTGCAGGGACCGAAATTGCGCGTCGGCAAATTCGCTGAAGGCAAGGTTCTGTTGGAGACCGGCCAGACATTCATTCTCGACCGCGACAAGACTCCCGGAGACGCCGATCGCGTCGAATTGCCGCACAAGGAGATTTTCGCCGCGCTCGAAGTCGGCGCGCGTCTCCTGCTCGACGACGGCAAGCTGGTGCTGCGCGTATCGAGCGTGGAGCCGGACCGGATCGAGACTTTGGTTGAGGTCGGTGGTCCGCTTTCCAACTCCAAGGGCTTGAACGTTCCCGACGTGGTCGTGCCGATGGCGGCCTTGACCGAGAAGGATCGCGCCGACCTCGCCTTCGCGGTCGAGCAGGGTGCCGACTGGATCGCGCTCTCGTTCGTCCAGCGTCCGGAGGACGTCGCCGAGGCGCGCCGCCTGATCGGTGGCAAGGCGGCCGTGCTCGCCAAGATCGAGAAGCCCGCTGCGGTCGATCGGCTTGAGGAAATCCTCGAGCTCGCCGACGCGGTGATGGTCGCGCGCGGCGATCTCGGCGTCGAACTGCCGCCGCAGCGCGTGCCGCTCGTCCAGAAGCATATCGTCGCCACCGCGCGCCGCATGGGCCGGCCGGTTGTGGTCGCCACGCAGATGCTCGAATCGATGATCGTATCGCCGTCGCCGACGCGTGCCGAGGTGTCCGACGTCGCGACCGCCATCTACGATGGTGCCGATGCGATCATGCTCTCCGCCGAAAGTGCCGCCGGCGCCTGGCCCGAGGAATCGGTGTCGATGATGGATCGTATCGCGATCGCGGTGGAGAACGACCCCGGATATAAAGCGCGCCTCCATTTCACCGAGACCCTGCCCGATCCCACCACCGCCGATGCATTGTCGGAAGCGGCGAAAGAGATTGCCGAGACGATCTCGGCCTCGGCGATCATCTGCTTCACCAATTCCGGCGCGTCGGCACGTCGCATCGCGCGCGACCGTCCTTCGGTGCCGATGCTCGTGCTCACCCCCAACGAGGCGACGGCGCGTCGCGTCGGCCTGCTGTGGGGGGCGCATGCCGTGATCACCAAGGACGTCACCAATTTCGAGGAGATGGTCGCCAAGTCCAAGCGGATGGCGATGCGCCACGGCCTCGCGGAATCGGGCGACAAGATCATCATCATGGCCGGCGTCCCCTTCGGCACGCCGGGCTCGACCAACATGCTCCACGTCCAGCGCCTGACGGGCAAGGAACTGGACGGCTTCGACGATTAATTGGCCCGTCACTCGAGCGAAGCTTGGGGTCTCAGACCGCTTGGCGTCACCTTTCGAGATGCCGGCTTTCGCTCATGACGGACCCAGTTCAATCCGCCGGATACACCGTGAACTGCTCGATCCGACCCTTGGGACCGGGTTCGGCACGCAGCACGATCGTCAGCTTCTTCGCGCCATAGTCGAGCGTATAAGCCTCGGCCGTGAAGCCGCCGCGCAGACTGGATGAGCGGCGTACGAAGCTTTTGGGTTCGCCCAGTGCTGCCAGACTGCCGCGATAGTCGGCGATCGCCTGCGCCGTGAAATAATAATTGCCGTTGGCTGTGAATTGGCTGCGGTCGATCTTGCCCGCGCGCAGTCCCTCGAAGACCGTTCGCGCGCGACTGACGTCGCCCGTATCGGCAAAAAGGATCTTCTCGATCGCATCGGCGATGCTGGTCTGCGCATTGCCGAAATCGGCGTTGTCGAGCACCACGATCGCGGCCCGGTCGTCGGGATAGATTCTGTTCTCGGACAGATAGCCGACCGCTTCGCCGCCATGGCTGATGCGGCGATGGCCCTTCGCGATGTCCACCTCGACACCCAGCCCATAGTCAGTGCCCGCGCCGCTGGTGAGCAGCACCTCCGTCTGCTGCTCGCGATAGCTCGCGGGCTTCATCACGCTCTGGTCGATCACCGACATGTCCCAGCGCGCGAGATCCGACGCGCTCATCGCCAGTTCGCCCGCCGCATAGAGCCAGCCTGGCGCGGGCTGCTGTTCGACGCGCACCGGGCCCGCGGCATAGCGATGATAGCCGAGCGGATCGGCTTCGGTCAGGCCGGTGTCGAGATCGACCGGATGCATCCCCAACCGGTCGAACACGCGGGCTTTCAGGAAATCGAGCAACTTCATTCCAGAGACCTGTTCGACGATCCGCCCTGCCGCGACATAGCCCGTATTCGAATATTGCCAGCGCGTGCCCGGATCGAAATCGAGCGGCGCCTTGGCCCATTTGTCGAGGATATGCTGGGGTGTGGTCGGCGTCTCCATGTCGATGAAGGCGAAATCCTGCGGCCAATAATCGCGGTAGCCCGACGTATGCGACAGCAATTGCCGAATCTTCACCTCATTGGCGCGGGTGAGGTCGGGCAGATATTTGGCAACCGGATCGTCGAGCGAGATCTTGCCGTCCTCCGCCAGCAGCAACAAGGCGGCAGCGGTGAACTGCTTGGAAATCGACGCGATCTTGTAGCGCGCCTCGGCCCGCGCCGGCACGCCCGCGCGTTGCAGGCCATAAGCGTGGGCATAGACGATCTTCCCATCCTGCACGACCGCGACGGAGGCTGCAGGCACGCCGGTGGTGGCGAGGGTCTTGGTCGCGGCGACATCGATCGCCGCGATCTGCGCGGGTGTCAGGGGCGCGGAGAGTGCGCTGGTCGAGAAAAAGGTGGCGGCGCACAACAAGGCAAGGCGCATCGGAATCTCCTTTGTCAGGAGAGGTGGCGCAGCCGAATCACGCGCGCAAACGAAAACCCACCAACTTCACGCGGCACCCTTTATTCGTCACCTTGGCATGACGGCTTATAGGCTAGGGCCGGGATACTTACGAAAAAGGGCCGCGGTTTCCCGCGGCCCTCCGAAAGGTCCTCAGGGGAGGAGATTAACCCTGACGGGCCTTGAACCGACGGTTCGTCTTGTTGATGACATAGGTGCGCCCGCGACGGCGGATCACGCGGTTGTCCCGATGACGGTCCTTGAGCGACTTCAAAGAATTACGGATCTTCACGGGGAAACCCTGCCTATCTATCCAAAAGCTGCGGAAAGTTGGCGCTCCCTATGGGTAGAGGCGCGCCAAGTCAACCCGTGGGATGCCGTTCAGCCCATATGCAGC
>Ga0207640_10000363_pt1 | contig 29456 bp, 28 predicted proteins | sample KBSCornC42_FD_184300 | JGI IMG/M metagenome (GOLD analysis project Ga0207640, IMG submission 184300) | Corn rhizosphere microbial communities from Kellogg Biological Station, Michigan, USA - KBS Corn C4-2 (SPAdes) (version 2) | ecosystem: Host-associated > Plants > Roots > Rhizosphere > Soil ... | reverse complement strand
GCATCGTCATGCCGGAGCGCTGCATTTCGCCCGCAACCGTTACCATCTCATCGAGCGATGGCGTGATCAGGCCGGAGAGGCCGATCATGTCCGCGTTGTTGTCGTTCGCGGCCTTGAGGATGTCCTGCCACGGAACCATCACACCGAGGTCGACCACCTCGAAGCCGTTGCACTGCAGGACCACGCCGACGATGTTCTTGCCGATGTCGTGGACGTCGCCCTTTACGGTCGCCATCACGACCTTGCCCTTGCCTTGGGTGATGCCCTTTTCCTCTTTCTCCTTCTCGATGAAGGGAAAGAGGTAGGCGACGGCCTTTTTCATCACCCGGGCGGATTTGACGACCTGGGGAAGGAACATCTTGCCCGATCCGAACAGGTCGCCGACGACGTTCATTCCGTCCATCAGCGGCCCTTCGATCACTTCGATCGGGCGATCGAAATGCTGCCGCGCTTCCTCGGTGTCTTCAATGATATGGGCGTCGATGCCTTTGACGAGGGCGTAGGAGAGGCGCTCCGCAACCGGAAGCGAGCGCCATTCGGCTGCGGCTTTTTCGGCGGCGGCGTCGGTGCCTTTGTAGCGCTCGGCAAGCTCGATCAGCCGCTCGGTCGCATCCTCCCGACGATCGAAGATCACATCCTCGCAGGCTTCGCGAAGTTCCGGATCGATCTGGTCGTAGACGTCGAGCTGGCCGGCATTGACGATGCCCATGTCCATGCCGGCCGGGATTGCATAGTAAAGGAAGACGCTGTGCATCGCCCGGCGCACGGGCTCATTGCCGCGGAACGAGAAGCTCAAATTGGAAAGGCCGCCGGAGATGTGGGCGCCGGGGCAGCGGGCGCGGATCTCTCGCGCCGCCTCGATGAAATCGAGCGCGTAGCGGCGATGCTCCTCGATCCCGGTCGCGACCGCGAAAATGTTGGGATCGAACACGATATCGGTCGGGTCGGTGCCGTCGGCGACGAGCAGCCTATAGGCGCGGTCGCAGATTTCGATCTTGCGCTCGGCTGTGTCGGCCTGACCGACCTCGTCGAACGCCATCACGACCACGGCGGCGCCATAGGCCCGGCACTTTCGGGCGAGCTCGAGGAACGGCCCCTCGCCTTCCTTCATGCTGATCGAATTGACGATCGGCTTGCCGGAAACGCATTTCAGGCCAGCCTCGATCACGCTCCATTTGGAGCTGTCGATCATCACCGGGATTCGAGCGATGTCGGGTTCGGCGGCGACGCGCTTGAGGAACGTCGTCATCGCCGCTTCGGAATCGAGCAGCGCCTCGTCCACGTTCACGTCGAGTATCTGAGCGCCATTCTCGACCTGGTCGCGAGCGACCTCGACAGCGGCGTCGTAATCGCCGGCGAGGATCAGCTTCTTGAAGCGGGCGGAGCCGGTGACGTTGCAGCGTTCGCCAATGTTGACGAAACGCGCACCGGCGGCGGCTGCACCTTCGACCTCTGGTTCCGCGACTGCCGTTGCAACTTCACTCACGCGGCGATCACCATAGGTTCGAGACCAGCGAGCAGAGTTTGACGTTGCGGCGACGCAATCTTGCGTGGCGGCCTGCCGTTCGCGGCCTCAGCGATCGCAGCGATATGAGCGGGCGTCGTCCCACAGCAGCCGCCGACGACATTGATCAGCCCCTCGTCGATCCATTCGGAAATCTGCGCAGCGGTTTCGGTGGCGGCCTCGTCATACTCCCCAAGCTCATTGGGCATCCCGGCGTTGGGGTATGCCATGATCAACGTGTTCGCGATTCGCGACAGCGCGGCGAGATGTGGGCGAAGCTGAGCCGCGCCGAACGAGCAGTTGAGGCCGACGGTCAGCGGTTTGGAATGGCGAATGGTTGCCCAGAACGCCTCGACCGTATGGCCCGACAGGTTACGGCCGGAAAGGTCGGTCAGCGTCATCGAGATCATCAGTGGAAGCTCGCGGCCCAGTGTCCCGCTCGCCTCCAGAGTCGCCATGATCGCCGCCTTGGCATTCAGCGTATCGAAGATCGTCTCGATCAGGATGAAATCGATTCCACCCTCAACCAGCCCTTCGATCTGCTCGCTATAGACGGCCTTCATCTGGTCGAAGTCGACTTCACGATAGCCGGGATCGTTGACGTCGGGCGAAAGTGAAAGCGTCTTGTTGGTCGGCCCCAGCGCTCCGGCGACAAAGCGCGGCCGCCCGTCTTTGGCCGCGAATTCATCAGCGACACTTCGTGCCAGCTTGGCGCTTGCGACGTTGATCTCGCGGACGAGATGCTCAGCGCCATAATCGCCCTGGCTAATCCGGTTGGCCGAGAAGGTGTTGGTCGAGGCGATGTCCGATCCCGCCTCGAAATAGGCGCGATGAATTGAAGCGGGGACTTCCGGCTTCGTCAGCGCGAGAATGTCGTTATTACCCTTCTGGTCGCGCGCGAGACCGAGTTGGCCCGCATAGTCGGTTTCGCCGAGCTTCCAACGCTGGATCTCCGTCCCGAACCCGCCGTCGGTAATCAGGATGCGTTTCGCCGCTTCGGCACGGAATTTGTCGGCGGCACCCTGTCCTGAGCCTGTCGAACGGGTCATTTTGCGCGTACTCCAAGCAAGTGGCAGATGGCGTAGCTGAGCTCCGCCCGGTTCAATGTGTAGAAGTGGAAGCAACGAATTCCGCCGGCGTAGAGCTGGCCGCACAGCTCCGCCGCGACTGCCGCGGAGATCAGCTGACGCGCGGAAGGCAGGTCATCCAGCCCTTCGAACAGATCGTCGAGCCATTGCGGAATTGACGCACCGCAAGTCTGCGCGAAGCGGCGGGTCGTCGCGACATTCGAAACCGGCAGGATGCCCGGCACGATTTCCGCCTCGATCCCGGCTGCCGCCGCCTCTTCGCGGAAGCGGAAGAAGCAATCGGCCGAAAAGAAGAATTGGGTGATCGCCCGGTCCGCGCCCGCATCGACCTTTCGCTTCAAGTTCTCGATGTCGAACGCGCGAGACGAGGAGTCCGGGTGCATTTCCGGATAAGCCGCGACCGAGATCTCGAACGGAGCGACTCGCTTCAGGCCGCGGACAAGGTCAACCGCATCGCGATAGCCTTGCGGGTGCGGCTGAAACTTGCTGCCAGGCTCTGCAGGGTCGCCGCGCAAAGCCACAATATGCCGCACGCCGAGCTCCCAATAGTCTCGCCCGAACGCATCGACTTCATCACGGCTGGCTCCGACGCAGGTCAGGTGCGCTGCCGGGGTGAGATTTGTCTCCTTGAGGATTCGCTCCACGGTCGCGTGGGTGCGCTCACGAGTCGAGCCGCCCGCGCCGTAGGTTACCGAGACGAAGCGCGGATGAAGCGGCTCGAGAGTTTTGATTGACTCCCAGAGAGTCTGTTCCATCTTCTCCGTCTTGGGAGGGAAGAATTCGAAGCTGACCTGGATGTCGCCGCGCGCCTCGGCGAACAGCGGCAGGTGGCGGCCGATCGATTCGAGCGCGTTCATGCTGCCCTCCGCTGCTTTGCCGAAGCTTTGACGCCGCGCCACAGCGTGACCGTCAGTTCCCCGCCTTCGAGATGCTCGACATGATCCAGCTTCAGCCCGGCAGCAGCGAACCAGCCAGCCATCACGTCGTCGGAAAACCCGAGCCGGAGGTGTGCATCCTGCGCCCGCAATTCCTCCCGGTCATGCGCGGCGAAATCGACGATCAGCAGAGTGCCGCCCGGTGCAAGCACCCGCGCCGCCTCGGTAATCGCATTCGCGGGCGCATGGGCATAATGGAGCACCTGGTGAAGGATCGCGCAGTCGGCGCTGCTGTCGGCGAGCGGCAGCGCATACATGTCGCCCTGCCGAAGGCTGGAGCGGATCCCCGCGGATTCCAGCTTGGCACGCGCAAGACGAAGCATTTCGGACGAACGGTCGATTCCAATCGCCTCTGCCGCTCGTGGTCCGAACAGTTCCAGCATCCGGCCCGTGCCCGTCCCGATGTCAATGAGCCGGCCCAGCTTATGGCTGCCGAGCGCCCGCTCGATCGCCCGTTCGACCTCGGTTTCGGCAACGTGCAGCGAACGTATTGAATCCCAAACGGCGGCGTGCGCGCTGAAATAACGCTCCGCCGCTTCAGCCCGGTCCGCACGGATCGCGTCCAACCGTTTCGAATCGCGTGTAAAGGTCAGCCGATCATCCTCATCCGCCCACTGATCGATGAGTTCGAGCAACGGACCGGTGCGATGGGCATCCGACAAAGCAAGAAAGACCCAGCTTCCCTCCTTGCGCCGTTCCACCATCCCGGCGTCGGAGAGGATTCGGACGTGTCGAGACACCCGCGGCTGGCTTTGGCCGAGCAGCTGCGCAAGCTCCCCTACAGACAGTTCCATATGCCCGAGCAGCGCCAGGATCCGAATCCGCGACGGGTCGGCAAGCGCTTGAAACAGCTCGGCAAGAGGGAGGGCTTCCATAGTCAGACCCGACATATAAAGAATTCTTTATATCGTCAAATGGGATCCCGAAACGGCTGCCACAATGGGTGGCGAACCTAACGATTGTTACTGCTACGTTGCACGACCCCCTCCTCCCCTGTATTGGCCCGCGCTGGCCTGTGCGATTCTTTGGCAGGCCGAGCCCACGGCCCCCAGGGGGCAAAAGAGAGGGAGTCGAACGATCATGAAGAAGATTGCAGTGACCGTTGCGGTCCTTGCGCTCGGCCTCGCCGCGTGCAAGAACAATGCGAACAACACCGCCGCCAACGATATGGGCACGGAAAATGCGGCGACCGCCGACATGAACGGCGCCACCAACGACACCACGAATGCGGCCAGCAACGCACTGGATCAGGCGAGCAACAATCTCGCAGTTGCCAGCAATGCGGTCGAGAATGCGACTGCTGCGGTCAACAACGCCTCCAGCAACAAGTAATCGCATCGCGATGAAGAAAGGCCGCGCGCCACTTCTGGCGTGCGGCCTTTTTTTGTGCCTGCCGATCCTCACTTCCTGTGGGAGCGGCGGCACCGCCCCCACTCCCGAACAGAATCAGCAGCTGGCAAACGCGGACGAGTTGTTGAACTCCGCGCCCGAAACCCTTTCGAACATCGACGAGAACGCGCTCGGAGTGCCGTCGAACGACTCTTCTGCGGAACTCAGTAACCGCGGGTAAGAGCGCTCAGGATCTGCTCGACGACCATCGTCCGCGGGTCCACCCGATACACATACCCATTGTCGTAGATATAGCGGGAATAGGGGTTCAGCTGCCGCCCGTAATAGCTGCGAACGCTGTAAGGCAGCCGATTGTAGCTCATCAGGCCGCCGTATCCATAAGGAACACGCTGGCCGACCCCGAAAAGCTTTTTCGCCTGGCCCGGCGGCATGCATGGGACTGCTTTCTTCGCCAGTCCGGGCGGGCATCCGCCGCGGCCGTAACCCTCACCGGGAGAATCGTAACCGAATCCGTTGCCGTGGCCATGCCCGTTGCCGGGCTTCGCAGCCGCAGGAGCCGCAGCGGCCAGCGCCGAAACGGCCGCGATCAAGAGTAGCTTTTTCATAATATGCCCTCCCTACACCTTCGAGATGAACGTCGGCTGGCGGCCGAACGAGAGGGGAGCCGCCCAACGGCGACTCCCCTTGTGATCAGAATGCCTGAAGGATCCTGGTGATCGCATAGCTCGTCGGGTCAACAACGTAGATGTACCCGTTGTTGTAGACGTACCGGTAATCCGGATTGAGGTGATACCGGACGACATACGGATGCGGCAACGCGCTGTAGGCGGTGTAGCCGTAGTTCGGACCGAACACGTGGCCCATCCTCCAGGCGGCAGCGCGACGCCGAGCCTGCGCTCGGGTCAAATCCCTCCACGCCACGCAGCGGTGATTATGCCAACGGGTACAGACCGCCCTGTGTGTGTAGCGCTGCGCCTGAGCTGGAGCGGCGGCGAGCCCTGCCGCGGCTACCGCGACACCTGCGAATGCAACGAATAATCTCTTCATAACTACCTCCAGAAAGCTCTGTCTTCTTCCACCCGAAACGAAGCTCCAGCTGCTCGGTTGCGGCGTTCATGTGGCGGCAATGAAGAATTCACGTCGAGCTTGCGGTTGCCCGATTGGGACCATGCCGCTAAGCGGACGCCGCTCTTTCCGGTGCCGTTTGCAGGCGCCGCCCACAAGAAGAGGTCCAAATCAGCCCTATGGCTCGCAAGAAAATCGCGTTGATCGGCGCCGGAATGATCGGCGGCACCTTGGCCCACCTCGCAGCAATGCGGGAACTCGGCGACATCGTCCTGTTCGACATCGCGGAAGGGATTCCGCAGGGGAAGGCGCTGGATCTCAGTCAGTGCGGCCCGATCGACGGCTTCGACGCGAAGATCACCGGCACCAACGATTATTCGGATATCGCGGGCGCCGACGTGGTTATCGTCACAGCCGGTGTTCCGCGCAAACCGGGTATGAGCCGCGACGATTTGCTCGGCATCAATTTGAAGGTGATGGGCGCGGTCGGCGCCGGCATCAAACAGCACGCCCCGAACGCCTTCGTCATCTGCATCACCAACCCGCTGGACGCGATGGTCTGGGCGCTCCGCGAATATTCCGGACTTCCGCACAACATGGTCGTCGGCATGGCGGGAGTGCTCGACAGCGCCCGCTTCGCGACTTTCCTTGCATGGGAATTCGGCGTTTCGGTGCGCGACGTGAACGCCTTCGTTCTCGGCGGCCATGGCGACACGATGGTGCCGGTGCTCGACTATTCGACCGTCAACGGAATCCCCGTTCGCGACTTTGCGAAGATCAAGGGAGTCGACGAGAGCCGCCTTGAGGATATCGTCAAGCGCACCCGCGGCGGCGGCGGCGAAATCGTCGGCCTCCTGAAGACCGGCAGCGCCTTCTACGCGCCCGCGACCAGCGCCATCGCGATGGCGGAAGCCTATCTCGGCGACCAGAAGCGGATCCTTCCGGTCGCAGCCCATCTCACCGGCCAGTACGGCGTGGACGATCTTTACGTCGGCGTACCCGCGGTGCTTGGGGCCGGCGGTGTCGAGGAGGTCGTCCAGATCGAGCTCGACGACGCGGCCAAGGCGAACTTCGACAAATCAGTCGAGGCGGTCAAAGAGCTACTCGTCGCGTGCAAGCAGATCGACGGGGCGCTGGCGTGAGCATTCTCGTCGACAAGAACACGAGGGTCATTGTCCAAGGCATGACCGGCGAGGCCGGCAGCTTCCACACGCAGCAGTCGATCGCTTACGGCACGAAGGTCGTCGGCGGCGTGACCCCCGGCAAGGGCGGGACGACTCACCTCGACCTGCCGGTATTCGACACGGTCGCGGAAGCGGTCGAGAAAACCGGCGCCACGGCCAGCGTCATCTACGTCCCGCCGCCATTCGCCGCCGACTCCATCCTTGAAGCGATCGACGCGAAAGTGCCGCTGATCGTCGCCATCACCGAGGGCATCCCGGTGCTCGACATGGTGAAGGTGAAGCGGGCGCTGTCCTGTACCAGCTCGCGCCTCATCGGGCCGAACTGTCCCGGCGTCCTCACCCCCGGCGAATGCAAGATCGGGATCATGCCCGGCAACATTTTCAAGAAGGGCAGCGTCGGAGTGGTCAGCCGCTCCGGCACGCTCACCTACGAAGCCGTGTTCCAGACCACCAACGAGGGCCTCGGCCAGACCACCGCGGTAGGGATCGGCGGCGACCCGGTCAACGGGACCAACTTCATCGATGTGCTGGAAAAGTTCCTGGCCGATGACGAGACCAAGTCGATCATCATGATCGGCGAAATCGGCGGAAGCGCCGAAGAAGACGCAGCGCAATTCCTCGCCGATGAAGCGAAACGCGGACGCAAGAAACCAGTGGTCGGCTTTATCGCCGGACGCACTGCGCCTCCCGGACGGCGGATGGGGCATGCCGGTGCCATCGTTTCGGGCGGGAAGGGCGATGCCGAAAGCAAGATCGCGGCGATGGAAGCGGCTGGAATTCGGGTGAGCCCGAGCCCATCTGAGCTGGGCAGGACTCTGAAGGAGCTCCTCGCCGCCTAGCGGCGGGAGCGGAGAGTGAAATGAACGACGTCTCTGGACAATTCGAAACCGAATCCGGACCGAGCTGGGCCAGGCCGAACTGGCCGGTTTCAGAACTCGACGACATCAACCTGGGGCTGGACCCGACCCAGGCGACGATCGAGTCGTTCAAGAAGGCGGCAACCGCGAAAGCCGCGGCCACCACGTCCGATCCGGAAGCGATCCGCAAGGCCGCCGAGGATTCGATCCGCGCGATGATGCTGATCCGCACCTATCGCGTGCGCGGTCACCTTGCAGCCAAGCTCGATCCGTTGAGCCTCCATCACAGCGCTCTCCCAGCTGATCTGACGCCGGCCTATCATGGCTTTTCGGACGCCGATCTCGATCGGCCGATCTGGCTCGGCGGAGTACTTGGGTTCGAGCGTGCGACGATTCGCGAGATCGTGAAGTGCCTGCAGGCGAATTACTGCGGCACGATCGGCGTCGAATATATGCACATCAACGACGTCGGGGAGCGTCGTTTCATCCAGAGCCGAATCGAGGGCAAGGGCGAAACTGTCCATTTCACGCCCGAAGGCAAGAAGGCCATCCTCGCAAAGGTCATCGAAGGCGAGCAGTGGGAGAAATTCCTCGCCCGCAAATATGTCGGCACAAAGCGCTTCGGACTCGACGGCGGCGAAAGTGCGGTTCCGGCGCTCGAGGCGGTGATCAAATACGGTGGCCAATATGGTGTCGAAGAGATCGACATCGGCATGTCCCACCGCGGCAGGCTCAACATCCTCTCGAACGTGATGGGCAAGCCCTACCGCGCCATCTTCCACGAGTTCGCGGGCGGCGCCACCAATCCCGCCGACGTCGGCGGCTCGGGCGACGTCAAATATCACCTCGGCACCTCATCGGACCGCGAGTTCGACGGCAACAAGGTGCACCTGTCGCTGCTTCCGAACCCTTCGCACCTGGAAGCGGTCGATCCGGTCGTGCTCGGGAAAGCGCGGGCGGTGATGACGTGCAAGGATGACAAGCACGGCAAGAAAGTGCTTCCGATCCTGCTTCACGGCGATGCCGCCTTCGCGGGCCAGGGTGTGGTGGCCGAATGCCTCGGCTTTTCCGGCCTTCCCGGCTACGGCACAGGCGGCTGCATCCACTTCATCATCAACAACCAGATCGGTTTCACCACCAGCCCGCAGTTCGCGCGCTCCTCGCCCTACCCGACCGACATCGCCAAGTCGGTCCAGGCGCCGATCCTGCACGTCAATGCCGACGATCCGGAGGCTGTCACCTTCTGCTGCAAGCTGGCGATCGAATTCCGCCAGACCTTCGGCCGCGACATCGTTATCGACATGTGGTGCTATCGCCGCTTCGGCCACAACGAGGGCGACGAACCGAGCTTTACTCAGCCGCAAATGTATGCGGCGATCCGCAACCAGCCGCCGATCAGCACCATCTACGGCAACCGTCTCATCGAGGAAGGCGTGATCGACCAGCAATGGATCGACGATCACACGCAGGCTTACATCGCGCACCTCAATGACGAATTCGAAGCGGGGACCAACTATCTCCCCAACAAGGCGGACTGGTTCGAGGGCCGTTGGACCGGACTCGGCAAGCCGAACGAGCCGGTGCTCGGACGGCGGAACACCAATACAGCAGTTTCGGACGAGCTTCTTCACAAGGTGGGCGACCTTCTGACCACCGTTCCTTCCGGCCTGCACATCCACAAGACGCTCGGCCGCATCCTCGACGCGAAAAAGGAGATGTTCGAGACGGGCGAGGGTTTCGACTGGGCGACCGCGGAAGCTTTGGCTTTCGGCACGCTTCTGGCGGAAGGCCATAACGTCCGCCTCTCCGGCCAGGACAGCGGCCGCGGCACCTTCAGCCAGCGGCACGCCGTGTGGGTCGATCAGGAAACCGGCGCCAAGCACATCCCGCTCTGCCACATCGACGGCGGCCGCTTCGAGGTGCGCGACTCCCCGCTTTCGGAATTCGGAGTGCTCGGCTTCGAATACGGCTATTCGCTCGCCGATCCGCACACGCTCGTTTGCTGGGAAGCGCAATTCGGCGATTTCGCCAACGGCGCGCAGACGATCATCGATCAGTTCATCGCCTCGGGCGAGGCGAAGTGGCTTCGCGCCAGCGGGCTTGTCCTGCTTCTCCCGCACGGCTTCGAAGGCCAGGGGCCGGAGCACAGCTCGGCTCGGCTCGAGCGCTATCTGCAGCTTTGCGCCGAGGACAATCTCCAGGTCGCGAACTGCACGACCCCGGCCAATTATTTCCACATCCTGCGGCGGCAGCTGCTTCGCGAATTTCGCAAGCCGCTGATCCTGATGACTCCGAAGTCGCTGCTCCGGAACAAGCATGCCGTCTCCAGTCTCGCCGATTTCAGCGGAGAGAGTCATTTCCGCCGGATCGTGAGCGACCTTAATTCGCCGGCAGGGAGCGAAACCCGGCGGCTGGTGCTGTGCACCGGCAAACTCGCCTACGAGCTGATGGACGCTCGCGACCAGGCTGGCGACAAGCAGACGCAGATCGTCCGGATCGAGCAGCTGTACCCCTTCCCCTCGGAGCCTCTGATCGTCCGCCTCCAGAAGATGCCGAAGCTGGAAGAGGTGGTCTGGGCTCAGGAGGAACCGCAAAATAACGGCGCCTGGACCTTCGTCGAACCGCTTCTCGAATGCTGTCTCCACGATGCCGGTTTCAAGGGGATGCGCCCGCGTTACGCCGGCCGCGCAGCCTCCGCCTCTCCGGCGACGGGCCTCGCCAAACGCCATGCGAGCGAACAGGCAGCCTTGATCGCAGACGCATTGGGCCATAGCAGCCCGGCCAAACAACGCGCCGCTGCCGGCCGCTGATCACAAGGACGAGCAATGACCACTGACGTGAAAGTGCCGACGCTTGGCGAATCGATCACCGAGGGCACGCTCGCGCAGTGGCTCAAAAAGCCCGGCGATACCGTTGCCGCCGACGAGCCGATCGCCAGCCTGGAAACCGACAAGGTGACGGTCGAGGTGCCCTCCCCGACGGCGGGAACGCTTTCCGAGACGCTGGTCAACGAAGGCGACACCGTGGAAGTCGGAGCAGTGATTGCCCGGATCGGGGAAGGCGCGGCGGCCGTTGCACCTCCGGCAGCACAAGCGGCTGCCGCCACGACCAATCCAGCGGGCGCAGGCGAGACGCCGCAGCTGAAGACCGATGAACATGCGCCTGTCGCTGAGGACGACCACATCACGACCTTATCGCCGGCGGTGCGCCGCGCGGTGCTGGAGCATCATGTCGATCCCACCACAATTCAGGGTACGGGCAAGGACGGGCGGCTCACCAAGGAAGACGTGATCGCGGCGGCCAAAGCGAAGGACACGGCGGCTCCGGTGCCGCAGGCGAAGGCCCCGCCGGCTCCGCAATCGGCGCCAGCAGTGGCTACTGCCCCGGCCCGAACCTTCAGCGGTGAGCGCAACGAAGAGCGGGTCAAGATGTCGCGGCTTCGCCAGACCGTCGCGAAGCGGCTGAAGGAAGCGCAGAACACTGCGGCGATGCTGACGACGTTCAACGACGTCGACATGTCGGCCGTGATCGAGGCGCGCAGCCGCTACAAGGATCTGTTCGAGAAGAAGCACGGGATCCGGCTCGGCTTCATGAGCTTCTTCATCAAGGCCGTCGCGCTGGCAGCCCGCGATGTTCCAGCCGTCAACGCCAGCATCGAAGGCGACGAGATCGTCTATCACGATTATCTCGATGTTTCGGTCGCCGTGTCCGCTCCGAAGGGACTGGTGGTGCCGGTGCTTCGCAACGCGCAGGCGCTGGGCTTTGCCGAGATCGAAAAGCGGATCGCCGACTTCGGCAGGCGTGCGAAGGAAGGGACGCTCGGCATTGAAGATATGCAGGGCGGAACCTTCACCATCTCCAACGGCGGCGTGTTCGGATCGCTTCTGTCGACTCCGATCATCAATCCGCCGCAGTCGGCGGTGCTTGGAATGCACCGCATCGAGGAGCGTCCAGTGGTGGTGAACGGGCAGATCGTCGCCCGTCCGATGATGTACCTCGCGCTATCCTACGATCACCGGCTGGTCGACGGCCGCGAAGCCGTCACCTTCCTGGTCCGCGTCAAGGAGGCGATTGAGGACCCGACCCGGATCCTCGTCGATCTTTAAGCAGCCTGGGCCGTCGGGATCGGCTGCAGCGAGTAGGCGAGGCGTTCGGCCGCGCCGGTAAGCACCGGCTCATGCTGGTCCACTCGCCAAGCGGGCGCGCCGATAATGAGGCGGCTGAAATTGCGGCGAAGAGCGAAGGCCGTATCGAAATACGGGCGGTTTCCGGTTTCGAGCATCCGCCCGGCACGCGATCCGGTGAGCATCACCCCCTGCCACGCACCGTAGCTGTGCATCAGGTTGACCGCGAACCGGCCAAGCAATGCCGCAAGGATACGCGGACGCTCGGCCTCGAGCACGTCGGGGCACGCTTGGCCCCACGCGGGGTCTTGCCGGTCGAGCATCAGCATACGTTCCCAACTCAGGGTTTGCGCATTTCCGCGGACGGCTTTCGCCAATTTCTCCTCGCGCTCGTTGATCGGCGCGAAATCGGTATGGCCAACTTCGCTCTCAAGAATGCGGATTCCCGATTCTCGGTCGACATCGATGATGGCCGCGTTCACGCCCTCTTCGACCATGATCATCGTGTAGCGGCCGGGCTGCGACAGGGAGGGACGGCCGACACCGCGGACGGTGTCGATATTGGCAGTGCCCGATCGAGTTGCCCAAGCTCTGGCGGCCACATCGTTCAGGATGGTGGCCGGGTTTCCGAACACAGCCGCAAGCCCTGCCCGGCTGATCGTCCAGCGCGAACGGACCAGCGAAATCGTTTCGCCGCTGGCGGCTCCCGCGATCGCCATGGCACACTGCAGTCCTTGAAGTGCGATGCCGGTTTCGCGCTCGTAACGCTGCAAAGCGTCCGTAAAGGTCGGAACGCCGGCAACGTTAATCTGCCGAACTTCCGAGATGCGCGGCCGTGGCGACGGCATTGTCGTCGCAAACCGAAGAATTCCCTCTGCCGATGCTTCAATCAGAAGCCACGGACGCAGGTCCGAGCCTGTCGGGCTAATCATTCACTATGCCTCCCACTACGCGAAAGCAGTGTTTACCGGTAAACATTTAACTCAAAGTTACCGGGCACCGAGCTTGCCGCGACCAATCCCACTCCTTATGCGCCCCGAGGTGTGAAATCGGAGTAAACAATGCCCGAAAACTTTGATTACGACGTTCTTGTGATCGGGGCGGGCCCCGGCGGCTATGTTGCTGCGATCCGGGCAGCTCAGCTGGGATTGAAGACAGCGTGCGCCGAAAGCCGCGAGACTTTGGGCGGCACCTGCCTCAACGTCGGATGCATTCCTTCCAAGGCGCTTCTGCATGCTTCCGAACTTTATGAGGAAGCGGCGCACGGAACGCTCGCCAAGTGGGGCGTGAAGCCCGGCAATGTTGAACTCGATCTCGACACGATGCACGGTGAGAAATCGAAGGCGGTGAAGGAGCTGACCGGCGGCATCGAATTCCTGTTCAAGAAGAACAAGGTCGAATGGCTGAAGGGCCACGCCAGCTTCGAAGGGCCAAACCGCGTCAAAATCGGTGACAAGACGGTCAGCTCGAAGAACATCGTCATCGCGACCGGCTCGTCAGTCACTCCGCTGCCGGGAGTCGAAGTCGACAATTCGAAGGGCAAAATCGTCGATTCGACCGGCGCGCTCGCACTTCCGCAGGTGCCGAAGCAGCTGGCGGTGATTGGCGGGGGTGTGATTGGGCTCGAGCTCGGCTCGGTATGGCGGCGACTCGGCGCGCAAGTCACCGTGATCGAGTTCCTCGACGAGATCCTCCCCGGCTTCGACGGCGAGGTCCGCAAGGAAGCGCACAAGCTGCTCAAGAAGCAGAGGATGGAATTCCGCACCGGAACCAAGGTCACCAAGGCTGAGGTAAAAGGCGCGACGGTCACCCTTGCTGCCGAGCCTGCTCAGGGCGGCGCAGCAGAAGCAATCGAGGCGGATGTGGTGCTGGTCTCCATCGGGCGGCGGCCGAACACCGAAGGCCTGGCGCTCGAGAAGATCGGCCTCGCCACCAACAAGCGCGGCCAGATCGAAACCGATCACGATTTCAAAACCTCTGTGCCGGGCGTGTGGGCTATCGGCGACGTCCGCCCGGGTCCGATGCTTGCCCACAAAGCTGAAGATGAGGGCATTGCCGTAGCAGAGAATATCGCCGGCCTCACCGGAATCGTAAATGAGGACGTCATCCCGACGGTCGTCTACACCTGGCCCGAGATCGCCGGGGTGGGCCAGACGGAAGAAGAAGCCCGTTCGGGCGGCGAAGTGAAGGTCGGGAAATTCCCGATGCTGGCCAACAGCCGTGCCAAAACCAACCGCGAGACCGACGGCTTCGTCAAGGTAATCGCCGACGCGAAGAACGACCGCGTTCTGGGCGTGTGGATGATCGGAGCTGTGGCAGGAACGATGATTGCCGAAGCTGCGCTGGCGATGGAATTCGGAGCAACTTCAGAGGATATCGCCTACACCTGCCACGCCCACCCGACGCATTCCGAAGCGCTCAAGGAAGCGGCAATGGCGGTGCAGGGCAAGCCGATTCACATATAAGCGGGAAGCACCTCCGCGAACGGCCGCGGCTCCGCAGGCGAATCCACGCGCGGCGCCAGAGCCCGTTGCCAGAGCCCGACGTCCGCCCATTCGCCCAGCTTGTATCCGACGTGCGCATAAGTGCCGGTGTGGACGAAGCCCAGCGCCTCATGAATTCCGACGCTCGCTTCGTTAGGCAGCGCTATCGCGCCGATTGCGGAGACGAATCCCTGTGCCGTCAGCAGATCGAGCAGCTCAGAAAACAGGGCTCGACCAAGCCCGCGGCGCTTCGCGTCCGGCGCGACATAGATCCCGACTTCGACCGTCCAGCGATAGGCACGCCGGGCTCGAAAGGCGCTGCTGTTCGCAAACCCTACTACCCACCCATCCTGCTCGGCGACGAGCCAGGGATAGAGCGGGTTCGCCATTCGCGTCGTTATCTCGGCGGCGTTGGGCGCAACCTCCTCGAAGCTAATTCGAGTGTCCTCGACATACGGCGCATAGATCGCCGCGATCGCCGCGGCATCTGCCTGTGTGGCTAACCTGATCCGATTTTCCATGCGCGCGAATTACAACGGAGAACGGCCGCAGCGACTGCCAAATGTTAACCGCAGCTCAGCGCAGCCATGCTTCCAATGCTGCCAGCATGCTGATGCTCTTCACCTGCGGCTGGGCAGGCGCGACCGGCGGGCAGTCGAGGCAGCGCGCCTGGATCTTCGGCCCCTTGAGGATCGATTGCACTTCCGTCACCGCGTCGGCGAGCAGGTTATCGGGTGCGAGCGCGGCGAAGCCATCGCTGTCGTCGCTGGTGTCATCGCTGGTTTGGTTGCTGGACAACATCTCGACGATCTTGTCCTGGAGCGACACCGGCCGTTCGAGATAGCGGACCTGATCGTCCGGGTTCGAAACGTTAGCGAGCTGCCCCGCCTTGGCGATCGCGTCATGCAAACTGCCGAACCCGTCGACGAGCCCGAGCTTTTGGGCCGTACCGCCATCCCACACGCGACCCTGTGCGATCGCATCGATCTGCTGTGGAGTTTTATGGCGCGCCTGGGCGACGATTCCGAGGAAGCGCGCGTAGATCGAATTGACACCCGCCTGCATCAGCTGGCCCGCGACGGGCGATGGCCCCTTCAGCACATCGGGCTCGCCCGACAGCGGCGTGGTCTTCACGCCGTCAGCGCCAATCCCGAGCTTCGCCAGCGTTCCCTGGAAGCTGGGCAGGATTCCGAACACGCCGATCGAGCCGGTGATGGTCGATGGCTCGGCGAAAACATAGTCGCCGGGGGTCGAGACCCAGTAGCCGCCGGAAGCGGCGACGCTGCCCATTGAAACGACGATCGGGATTTTGTGCGCCTTGGCATTGAGGAGCGATTCGCGGATTCGCTCTGATGCCAGCACCGACCCGCCGGGGCTGTCGATCCGAACCACCAGCGCCTTCAGTCCGCCGCCTGCCACCGCTTTGTCGATGAGGTCGGAGATGCTGTCGCCGCCGGCCGTCCCCGGAGGTGCCTTGCCGTCGACGATGTCACCGGCGATCGTGATCACGCCGATCGAGCCGCCGCTGTTCCCATCGGACTGTGCATTCTCGTACGAAGCGAGCGGGATCCGATTATAACCGTAGGGCGAATCCTTGTCGGCGCCGCCAAGCTCCGCAAGCCGCGCCTGGAACGCTTCGCGGTCGCCGATCTTGTCGATCAGGCCACTGGCCAGCGCCGCCTTGCCGAAATCTCCCCCGGCCGAGTTCAGCGCGCCCGCGGGATCGGCTAGGTACGGATCGACCTTCGCCTGCGGCCGGTCGCGCAGGACGCTTCCCCGCCAGCTGGCGAGCATCGCCGAGGCAAGATCTTGAGCGTTCTGCTTGGCCTCGGGCGACATGTCGTTGCGGATGAACGGTTCGACTGCGGCCTTGTAAGTACCGACGCGGTAGACGTTCGCGGTCACCCCGAGCTTGTCGAGCAGTCCCTTGTAATAAAGATTCTCTCCGCCCGGCCCGGCAAGCGCGACGGCTCCGAGAGGATCCATCCAGACTTCGGAGGCTGCGGCGGCGACCTCATAGCTGCTGTCGCTATAGGCGTTGGCGTAGGCGACCACCGGCTTGCCCGAGGCACGCACACGCCGGACCGCTTCGGCAAGGTCCGCCATCGCAGTGTGGCCGCCACCCGTGAAGCGTTCGAGATCGAGCGCGACCGCCTTCACCCGGTCGTCGGTCCGAGCTGCATCGAGCGCGGTGATCAGGTCGCGAAGCCGGTATTCGCGGACGCTCGGCGTCCCCGCGAGCGAGCCAAGGCCCGGCCTGCTCGGCTGTTCGACCACGGCGCCGCTGAGATCGAGATCGAGCACGCCGTTATGGATCGGCGCGGGACGAGCCGACAGGGTGCCATAAAGCGCGCCAAAGAACAGCAGCATGAAGATCAGGACGAGCCCGTCCTTGATCCCGACCAAAAGCTTCCAGACAGCCTTTGCAAAGCGCATTCTTTCACTCTCCCGTAGTCAAGCGCTGCTAGCCGATACGCGACTGCATTGCGACCCTCTCGGGAAACGCCACGGCTGGAACAGCACGGCTGCGCAAGGTCCGGTTAGCGACACGCCCCGCCGCAGCGGCAGCAAAAATTTCTCTGCCCGACCGTTGACGGCCCGAAACGCGAAAACCATATGCGGCGCGTCTGGCACTCTCGTGGAGAGAGTGCCAATGTGCATTTGTTCAACCAACTAATTGGAAAGAGGGGCTAAAATGGGTTTCAGGCCACTTCATGACCGAGTCCTCGTCCGCCGTGTCGAGGCAGAGGAGAAGACTGCGGGCGGGATCATCATCCCCGACACCGCCAAGGAAAAGCCGCAGGAAGGCGAAGTGATCTCGGTCGGCTCCGGCGCTCGCTCCGACGACGGCAAGGTCACCCCGCTCGACGTCAAGGCCGGCGACCGTATCCTGTTCGGCAAATGGTCGGGCACCGAGGTCAAGGTCGACGGCGAAGACCTCATCATCATGAAGGAAAGCGACATCCTCGGGATCGTCGCCTGACCTTAGGTCTCGCGCATGCGCGCGTAGGACCGTGAACTTTGTGAACTTTCGCAATCAGGAAAGGGTAGCCAAATGGCAGCCAAAGACGTGAAATTCAGCCGCGAAGCGCGTGAGCGCATCCTCCGCGGCGTCGACATCCTCGCCGATGCAGTCAAGGTGACGCTGGGCCCGAAGGGCCGCAACGTCGTTCTCGACAAGAGCTTCGGCGCTCCGCGCATCACCAAGGACGGCGTCACCGTCGCCAAGGAAATCGAGCTTAAGGACAAGTTCGAGAACATGGGTGCGCAGATGGTCCGCGAGGTCGCCTCGAAGACCAACGACATCGCTGGTGACGGCACCACCACCGCCACCGTTCTCGCCCAGGCGATCGTTCGCGAGGGCATGAAGTCGGTCGCTGCGGGCATGAACCCGATGGATCTGAAGCGCGGCATCGACATCGCCGTGAAGAAGGTCGTCGAGAACCTGCAGGGCCAATCCAAGGACGTATCCGGTTCCAACGAAATCGCACAGGTCGGCACCATTTCGGCCAACGGCGACGAGGAAGTCGGGCACAAAATCGCCGAGGCGATGGAGAAGGTCGGCAAGGAAGGCGTGATCACGGTCGAGGAAGCCAAGGGTCTCGAGTTCGAGCTCGACGTGGTCGAGGGCATGCAGTTCGACCGCGGTTATCTCAGCCCTTACTTCATCACCAACCCCGAGAAGATGCAGGTCGAGCTCACCGATCCCTACATCCTCATCCACGAGAAGAAGCTCTCCAACCTGCAGGCGATGCTCCCGATCCTGGAAGCCGTCGTTCAGAGCGGCCGTCCGCTTCTGATCATCGCCGAGGACATCGAGGGCGAGGCTCTGGCGACCCTGGTCGTCAACAAGCTTCGCGGCGGCCTCAAGGTCGCGGCCGTCAAGGCGCCGGGCTTCGGCGATCGCCGCAAGGCGATGCTCGAGGACATCGCGATCCTCACCGGCGGTGAGATGATCAGCGAAGATCTCGGCATCAAGCTTGAGAACGTCAGCGTCAACATGCTCGGCCAGGCCAAGCGCGTCACCATCGACAAGGACAACACCACCATCGTCGATGGAGCCGGCACCCGTGAGGCGATCGAAGGCCGAGTCGCAGCGATCCGTCAGCAGATCGAGAACACGACGTCCGACTACGACCGTGAGAAGCTGCAGGAGCGGCTTGCGAAGCTCGCCGGCGGCGTTGCCGTGATCAAGGTCGGCGGAGCCACCGAGATCGAGGTGAAGGAGCGCAAGGACCGCGTCGACGACGCTCTCCACGCGACGCGCGCCGCGGTCGAGGAAGGAATCGTCCCGGGCGGCGGTACCGCTCTGCTGTACGCAGGCAAGGCGCTCGACGGCCTCAAGGGCGGCAACGACGACCAGACCCGTGGCATCGACATCGTCCGCAAGGCGCTGCAGGCCCCGGTCCGTCAGATCGCGCAGAATGCGGGTTATGACGGCGCGGTTGTCGCCGGCAAGCTGATCGACGGCAACGACGACAAGCTTGGCTTCAACGCGCAGACGGAGAAGTACGAGAACCTGGTCGAGGCTGGCGTCATCGATCCGACCAAGGTCGTACGCACTGCCCTCCAGGACGCGTCGAGCGTCGCCGGACTTCTGATCACCACCGAAGCGGCGGTCAGCGAAGTGCCGGAAGACAAGGCCCCCGCGATGGCCGGCGGCGGCATGGGTGGAATGGGCGGCATGGGCGGAATGGACTTCTAAGTCCGACGCTCAGTCAGTCGAAAATGAAGGGCCGGGGCAGCAATGCTCCGGCCCTTTTCTTTTGGCTCAGTTCCGGCCGACGTAGAGCATCGCGACGTCGCATCGCGCATATTCGCCGCCGCAGCGAGCGAGGATCTCCGCATCATGGACGAAGCCGTTGCGTTCATAGAGCTTGATGGCGGCTTCGGCTCTTTTGTTTGTCAGCAGGAACAGCCGCTCAGCACCTAAGGCGAATGCGCGCTCAATCGTCGCGCGAAGCAGGAATTCGCCAGCACCGCGGCCTCTCGCTTCCGGTGCCACGGCCATCTTGACCAGCTCGAACTCGCGCGGCCCGGTCGGAAGCAGGCCGCAGGTGCCGATGATGCCAAGTTCCGGGTCATCAACGAAAAGGATCTCCCCTCCGGGCTCGATGATCGCGGCGCGCGGATCCGAGAGTTGGGCTTGATCGACTGCCTCGACTTCATAGCCTTCTTCGATCCATTGGCGATTGATACGCGCGAAATCTGCGGCGAACTTGTCGGTGAACGGGCGGATGGCGAAGCCCGGACCCGGACGGTGGTTGAGCGGGCGCTCCGCCAGAGCAGCTTCGAGTGTAGCGACCACGCTGAGCAATGTATCGACGTCACAAGACTCGGCGACGGCGGCACGAATTCGCGGCCAGAGCGAGACTTCTGCGCGTTCCATTGTAGCTTGTCCGGATCGAGTGAGCTCAAGCCGCGTTACCCGGCGATCCTTGTCCCCGACACTGTTGGCCACCAGCCCCATCGCCCTCAGCTGGCGCGCAATTCGAGTGATCGCCGGCTGGCTGAAGCCGGTCGCCTCGGCTGCTTCGCCAACGCTCATGGGCCCGTGGCGCCGCAGTGCCGTCAACAACGGCATGTGCGCCGGCTGAGTCGGCAGGCTGCAGTCGCGTGCGATCAGCCCGGCACCGGCCTGAAGCCGCTCAGCGAGCCGCTTGAGCCGGCTTCCCAACATCACGCCAGCTTCCGCCGCCAACACGTCTATCGCCATTTGGACGAAAATACATAACTTGTTATGAAAATCAACGGTTCTAAGGCTGCTACTTTTCCAGCGACTGGTAATAGTCGGCGAGCACGCCGAATGCCTCCTTGTGGACACCGGTCGGTGATTCAAGTCCTTTGCGGTTCCAGCCCTGCTGATAGATTGGGTGCTGGCGGCGCGGCGAACGGAAGTCCTTGAGGATCCATGGCGAGATCCCCCGCAGGAACGGGATCTTCGAGATCATCTTCAGCGTCGCCCGATAGTAATCGGCCTGGAATTCCTCGCTGAACTTGTGCGGATTGGCGGGGTCGTCGTGATAGCCGGCGAGTGCTCCAGCGCCGAGCTCGGAGAAGATCAGCGGCTTGTTGTAGATCGAACGCCACTGAATATCCGGGACTTTCGAGAGCGGATCGGGCGTGTACCAGCCGTTGTAGGTATTGACCGCGAGCACATCGAGATCGGCGCCGAGAGGGTCGTCGATCGTCTGGATGTCGCCCTTGCGCCCGCTCAGCAAAGCGGCGCTGACGAGGCGCGTATCGTCCAGGTGCCGGGCATTGGCGACCAACGTGCGAAGGAAGACATTGCGGGCGTCGTTGGTCGGCGTTTCATTGCCGACGCTCCAGATGATGATGGAGGCGCGATTGCGGTCGCGAAGGATCGACTCCGTCTGCATGTGCAGCGCGGTCTCAAGCGTCTTCGGATTGGCGAAATCCACCTGCCAATAAACGGGGATTTCGCTCCACACGAGCAGCCCGAGCTCGTCCGCGGCGCGGAGCATCGTCTCGGGATGCGGATAATGGGCGAGCCGGACGAAATTCGCGTGCAGCCCCTGCTTCGCTTCGGTCAGAAGCGCTCGCGCCGCTTGCGGAGTGATGTCGCGGGTGGGGCTTTCGCCGAATTCTTCGGCGTGAATGTCGATGCCGCGAAGGAAGATCGGCTTCCCGTTCAAGAGGATGTCGGCGCCGCGTACCTCGATGGTGCGGAAGCCGACGCGGTCGTTCACGACATCGCCGCCGCCCGACACCTGGACGTCGTAAAGCGTGGGGCTTTCCGGCGACCAGCGGCGGAGCGAGCGCGGTGCTACGGCTTCGCCCGTCCAGCTGCCGTCGGCGCCGGTCCGGCCGGAGAGAGTCAGTCCAAGCGCTGGAATTCGGACCGCGACCGGTGCGTTGGCGGAAACCGGCCCATCCAGCTTCACGGTCGCGGCGATATGGCCGTCGCGGGTAAGCCGGACCCATTCATCGTCCACAAAAGTCTCGGGAGTGAAGATCAGCTGCACTGGCCGGGTAATCCCACCGTAATTGTCCCAGTCGGTGATGATTGGTGGAACGTCGCTCGCGGTCCGTTCCGAATCGGCGCCCACGGTCAGCTGATTGTCGCCATCACGAATAAGTTTCGTCACATCGAAGGCAAATGGGGTGAAGCCCCCTTCGTGTTTGCCGACGAATTTGCCGTTGAGATAGACGGTGGCACGGTAATCGACCGCTCCGAAACGCAGGAACGCGCGCTTGCCCGGTTGCGGATGGGTCGTGAAATGGCGCTGAAGCCAGACCAGCCCATTATAGTAGCGCATCTCCGGCGAGAAGGTGACGAACGACTGCGGAAGGTGTGCGACCGGCGAATGCTCCATGTCATATTCATAGAGCGCCTGGTTATCGGCCTTCATCCTGGCCGTCGTGTCGATCTCCTCGTAGCGGCGGTGCGACGGCCCCGCTTCGCCGCCTAGAAATCCGCCTTCTCCGTCGCGGAATGGATCGACCGACCAGTTCCACGGTCCGTCCAGGCCCAGCGAAGGGCGCATATCCGCGCTGGTGAGAACCGGACCGACTTCCGTCTGCTGAGCAATCGCGGGTGAAAGGGCGAATACGAAAATCGTGGCCAAGGCCACACGAAACCACTTCAACGCTTCTTCTCCCCAACATCGACATATTTGCGCTCACCGGTCGCCGGATCGAACCACACCTCGACCGGCTTGCCGCTGGCGGGATCGATGAACTTCTCGCCCGTCGGCCGCCATCCTCCGGAGAGCGGGGGGCGCGTGGTGAGCTTGCCGTAAACCGGCTCGACCAGCGCAGTGACGACTACAAGACAGCCGAAAATGAAAACCGGGATCGCGGGAAAGCCGGGAGCTTGTGCTGTGCCGACGATGAACCCGACTATCCCCAAAACGATAAGGGCCCCCCCGAAAACGACAATGCAGCCGCGCGTGCCGCTCACTCCGGCTCGACCTTGACGGCGGTGCCGTAGGCGACGACTTCGCTCATCGTCTGGCCGATCTCACCGGAATCGAAGCGCATCATCACGACGGCGTTCGCGCCCATCGCGGTCGCATTGGTAACCAGGCGGTCGATCGCGTGGCGTCGGGTCTCCTCGACAAGCGCTGTATATTCCTTGATCTCGCCGCCGCCGATCGAGCGAAGCGCTGCGGCGAGATTGCCGCCGATGCTCCGGCTACGGACGACGACCCCGAACACCTGACCCAAGGCCTCGACTGTGCGATGACCCGCGACGTTCTCCGTTGTGGTGACGATCATGCTGCCCTCCCTGCTGGAGCGGCGAAGCTAACCGGTGCCGTGGCCCTGCGCCAGATATTCCGCGCTGCGCATTTCTTCGAGCCGGCTGACGGTGCGCTGGAACTCGAAGCTGCCATCGCCGGTGGGATAGAGCCGGGCCGGCTCTGCATCGGCCGCTGCGAGGAGCTTCACGTGATGATCGTAGAGTACGTCGATCAGCGCCGTGAAGCGCGCGGCCTCGTTGCGCATCGCCGGGGTCATCACCGGAATGCCGACGACGATCACGGTGTGAAAATGCTGGGCGATTGCGAGATAGTCGGCTGCCCCGCGAGGCTCTCCGCAAAGGCGCTTGAACGAGAAGACGGCGACGCCCTTGAGGCTCTTCGGCACGTGGAGTGTGCGCCCCCCCGCCACGGGAATGTCCTCACTTGGCACTTTGGAGCGGTCTTCGACGGAATAGTCGGTGAGCTTGAAAAAGGCCTCGGAAAGAGCGCGGGTTGCTTCGGGGCCGTTCGGCACATGCCAGACTTCGACTCCGGTCAGCCGGTCGAGCCGGTAATCCGTCGGGCCGCCGAGCTCGACCACCTCGAACCGGCTTTCGATCATACCGATGAATGACAGGAACAGCTCGCGGTTGAGCCCGTCCTTGTAGAGATCGCTTGGGCATCGGTTCGAGGTTGCGATCACGCGCACGCCGCGCTCCAGCAATTTACCGAACAGGCGGGACAGAATCATCGCGTCGGCGGGATTGGTCACCTGAAGCTCGTCGAAGGCGAGCAGCTTCGCCTCTTCGGCGATCTCCTCAGCGACGGTTTCGAGCGGATCGCCGGCTTCGCTCTGCCTCGCGTCCCGCAGCCGCTCGTGCGTTTCCAGCATGAAGGCATGGAAATGGGCCCGGCGCTTCGGGTGCACGTCGATATGGCTGAAGCCCAGGTCCATCAGCATCGTCTTGCCGCGACCGACGGGGCCCCAAAAGTAGACGCCTTCGAGCACGTCCTGCCGCTTTCCGAACAGGCCGAGGATTCTGCGGCTGCCGTTGCCCAGCATTTGTGCGAGCCGGTCGAGCGCGGCCGCCCCGCGCTGCTGCGCCGGATCCGATTTGACCTCACCCGCGCAGACGAGCTCGGCGTAGGCGTCGCCGACCGGGTGCTTCATTCGGGCGGCCGCACCCGTTTGAGCGTGCCGGTGAAGCTGTGAGTCGGCTCGCCGCCCTGCTCGCATGTGCCGATCAGGAAGACGTGGCCGCCGCGGGTCTGCTTCACCAGCTGCAGATGCGCGTCGAGCGACTTTCCGGCACGGCCCCGGCCGATGAAATGGACCGAGCAGTCGAGGGTGACGTAATGCCCCTCCTCCATCCCGGCGCAGCGGCCGCCGGCGAACAGACTCATATCGATGAAGCTCATTACCGCGCCGCCGTGCATCGAGCCGCCCATGTTGAGGAGGGATTCGCCCGGGAAGATACGGGTGATGGCCCGACCGGGGCCGTCAGGCTTGAACAGGAATTTGCCGGTCGCGGCGGCAAAGCTGCTGCGTTCGAAATTCCAGGTGTACCAGCCGGGGTTCTCCGAATCCTCGACCGCTCCGGTTGGGAGCGGGATCAAGTCGCTCAAGCGGCTCTCTCGGCTATGAGTTTCTTGGTTTCGGCGATCGCCTTGGCGGGACTGAGACCCTTCGGGCACACGTTCGCGCAGTTCATGATCGTGTGGCAGCGGTAAAGGCGATACGGATCTTCGAGATCGTTCAACCGCTCACCAGTCGCTTCGTCGCGGCCATCGGCAATCCAGCGGTAGGCCTGCAGCAGTACCGCAGGCCCGAGGAACTTGTCGGCATTCCACCAGTAGCTTGGGCAGCTGGTCGAGCAGCAAAAGCAGAGGATGCACTCGTAGAGGCCGTCAAGCTTTGCACGGTCCTCCGGCGACTGCAGCCGCTCCTTGCCGGATGGCGCGGCGGTCAGTGTCTTCAGCCACGGCTGGATCGACGCATATTGCGCGTAAACGTGGGTGAGATCCGGAACGAGATCCTTCACCACCTCCATGTGCGGCAGCGGCGTGATCTGGACCTCGCCCTTCAACTCCTCGATCGGCGTGGTGCAGGCGAGGCCGTTGCGGCCATCCATGTTCATCGCGCAGGAGCCGCAAATGCCCTCGCGGCAGGAGCGGCGGAAGGTCAGGCTGGGATCGATGTCGTTCTTGATCTTGATGAGCGCGTCGAGAACCATCGGCCCGCACTTGTCTAGATCGATGGTATAGGTGTCCCAGCGGGGGTTGGCGCTATTGTCCGGATCGTAACGGTAGATCCTGAACGACTTCAGCCTTTTGCCTTCCTCAGGCTTGTACTTGCGGCCCTTGGTGATCTTGCTGTTTCGCGGAAGCGTGAACTCGGCCAACGCTGATGCTCCTTCGTCTTGCTGGCGCCGCTATCACGCCGCGCCCCTGCATTCAAACGGCGGCAGCCTAGCTTCGAGCCGCAGCTAGCACTTCTTCGGCGTGCCCCGGCACCTTCACCTTGCGCCATTCCCTCAGCACACGCCCGTCGGCGCCGATCAGAAAGGTCGAGCGCTCCAAGCCCATATATTTGCGGCCGTACATCGACTTTTCGACCCAGGTGCCGAATGCGCCGGAGATCGCGCCATCCTCGTCCGAGGCGAGCGGGACCGCGAGATCGTATTTCGCGATGAACTTCTCATGCTTCTTCATCGGATCGCGCGAGACGCCGACGACGGCGACGCCTGCCTTTTCAAAATCCGCAGCGAGCGCGGTGAAATCCTGCGCTTCTCGGGTGCAGCCGGAGGTGTCGTCCTTCGGATAGAAATAGAGCACCAGCGGCTTGCCGGGTTTCGAGAGGTTGATGGTTCGGCCATGGCTGGTCTCGATATTCAGATTAGGTGCGCGGTCGCCTTCGGCAATCATCAAGTGGCTCCTTTTACCTTATCCCACAACGCGGCAATGCTCTGGCGCGCCGCGTCGTGGCGAGCAAGAAGTTCGTCCCAATTCGCTGCGCCGCAAGCCCTCGCCATCAGGTCGCGACCCTCGGCTGGTGGGTTGAGATCGGGGGCGATCAGCCGAAGAGTCACAAGCATGCGTGTCAGCAAGTGTTGCGCATCGATAATCTTCGTATCGACCAATCCGTCGACGGCGAGCCGCTCGACCGCGGTTTCGAGATGCGGATCAATTCCACGCTGCGTGGTGAGCTGGAGCACATGGACCGTGAATTCGAGATCGACGAGACCGCCCGGCCCGAGCTTTACGTCGAGCGGTCCCGCCGCATGCTTATGCCGACCCATTTCGGCGCGCATTCTGGCAGCATCCGCAATCACCTTGTTTGGATCGCGCGGGCGGTGAAGGATTTCCGAAACGAGGACCGCGACGCGCTGGCGCGCGTCTGTCGGGCCGAACACCGGGCGCGCTCGGAGCAGCGCCATATGCTCCCACGTCCACGCCTCCTCGCGCTGATAGCGGGCGAATGCATCGGTGGAGACCACCAGCATCCCCTTCGCACCCTCCGGCCTCAGACGGGTATCGACATCGTAGAGCGGACCGGCCGCGGTGGATACGCTGAGCGCCGCGGTGATCCGATTTGCGAGCCGGTTGAAGTAATTGGCCGGCCCGAGCGGTTTCGGACCGCTCGACACGTCGGCCGTCGGCGGTGTGAACAGGTAGACGAGGTCGAGGTCGGACGCGTGCGTAAGGACTCCGCCGCCGAGCCGGCCCAGCCCGAGGATGACGAGTTCGGCTCCCGCAAATTTGCCATGCGCCTTTTCGAACTCCGCGACGACCAACCGGCCCAGCGCTAGCAACGCCCCCTCGGCCACGCGGGCATAACCTTCGCCGATCGCAATCGGATCATCACGCAGATCGATGAGTTGCACGCCCAGCGCGAAGCGCCGTTCATTGACGATCCGCCGCACCCGGTCGAGGGCGACGTCGTACGGCTGGCCGCGCATATGGTCTTCCAGAAATGCCGCGAATTGTTCGGCGCTCGGCGGCGGATCGAAGCAGGACGAGTCGAGCAGCGAGTCGAGCAGCTCGGGTCGGAGGGAGAGCTGGTCTGAAAGGACGGGCGCATGGGTGAGAATTTGCGCGAGGAGCGCTGAAAGCCCAGGTCTCGCCTGCAGCAGGCGATAAAGATTAACCCCGCTCGACACCCTCTCGACGATGTCGCTGAGGCGGTTCAGCGCGTGATTGGGATCGGCGCTCCTGGCGATCGCCTTGAGCAATCCGGGGAGCATCGCCTCAAATGCCGTCCGCGCGGCACGAGAGCGCAGCGACCGCGGCCGGCCGGAGCGCCATTCGCCGATGCGCAGCATGGGAGTCTCGGGATCGCTGAATCCGAAGGCGACGAGCTCTGTTCGAAGAAGGTCAGGATCGGCCGGCAGGCCATCCTCGTCTCTGTCTGCAAGCTCGTCGAAGGCTTCGCCGACGCGTTCCACCGAAGGCCGCAAATAATCGAGCAATTCGGCGCTCGATGCAAAACCGTGAAGTCGTGCCACGCCGGCAAGTGCTTCGGCATCGGTCGGAATCAGGTGGGTCTGCTGGTCGGCAACCATCTGCAGCCGGTGCTCGATGGTACGCAGCCGGCGGTACGCATCCGCCATTTGTACGGCGATATCGGATGGGAGATGGTCGGCGGCTTCGAGCGCGGCGATGGCCTGAAGCGTCGAGCCTTTCCTCAGTTCGGTTTCCCGGCCGCCATGCACAAGCTGGCGCGCCTGAACGAAGAATTCGACCTCGCGAATTCCGCCGCGGCCGCGCTTCACATCGTAACCGGGCCCGAATTGCTGGCGATGTGCATAATGATCGCGGATCGCCTGCCCCATTTTGCGGATTTCCTCGATCGCTCCGAAATCCAGCGCACGGCGCCAGACGAACGGCTGGATCGCCGTGAGGAAATGCTCGCCGAGTGCCTTGTCCCCGGCGCAGGCGCGGGCACGGATGAAGGCGGCACGCTCCCAGCCGACAGCTGAGGATTCGTAATAAGAAATGGCCGCGTTGACCGGCAGCGCAATCGGAGTGACCTCCGGCGACGGGCGAAGCCGGAGATCGACCCGCGCGACATAGCCGTCCTGCGTCCGCTTCTGGAGCAATTCAACAAAACGCCGGCCGATCCGCACCGCCGCTTCCCCGGCATCCTCCCGAGGTCGATGCGGAAGCGTTTCAGGATCGAACAGAAGCAGCAGGTCGACATCCGACGAGAAGTTGAGCTCACAGCTTCCAAGCTTGCCGAGCGCGATGATCGCGAAGCCACGCGACGGTTCTCCCGGCAACCGCTCAGCGATGGCGGTCTCTATCGCGCGATCAGTCGCATGATCGGCAAAGTCGGACAGCTGCGCAGTCACGGTTTCCAGGTCGAGCTCGCCCGATAGGTCGCCGAGCGCCGCGGCGAGAGCAACCCCTACGCGCTGCCGCCGGAGCTGCGCCTCGACGGATTCGGCATTCACCATGCGAGCAATTGCTGCTGCAGCCTCCGCCCCATCCGCTAGGAAGGAGTCGAGCACATCGTAGCGTCTGGACATCGCATCGCGCAGGAAGGGTGAAAATTCTCGAGCGCGGGCTACAGCCTCCTCGCGAGAACTGGCTTTTTGGGCGGACATCGCGGCGTCCTTGCCCGAAACTGCCGTCTCAGGAAACTTCCTAGCAGGGTCGGTCGTTTTCTTATGAGATGAAGGCGAACAAGGAGATGATGAAGGAGGCGGTGATGGAGGTAGACCGGAGAATCATCCGGGTCGACGCCCCGCCTGAGCATGCGGGCGTGATGGCCGCTCTTCGCCGAGCCTTCGAGGATGTTGCCCGCGAACCGTGCGAGCGCGATTTCGCCGATCTTCTGCGCAGGCTGAATTAGACCAGCGCGCCTCGTCAGGCGTCGCGGCTAAGCTCGTCTACTTCGCCCATGATTGTCTGCAGCGCCGACTTGTCCGGATCGGTCTTGTGCTGGCGCCGTGACGGAAGCTTGCCGCTGGAAAGCAGCGCATCGAGAGCAACCCGCCCCCGGGCGACCCGGCTCTTGATCGTGCCGACCGCACATCCGCAGATTTCCGCCGCCTCTTCGTAAGCAAAGCCGCCCGCTCCCACGAGGATCAACGCTTCCCGCTGCGGCTGCGGCAGGTGCATGAGCGCCCGCTGCATGTCGGCAAGCTCGATGTGCCGATCCTGGCTCGCCGGAGCTGCCAGAATTTTCGAGGCGGTAATATCGTCCCATTCGCCCTTGAAGCGGGCGCGCCGCATCTGGCTGAGGAACAGGTTGCGAAGAATGATGAACGTCCAGGCGCGCATATTCGTGCCTGCCTGAAAGCGCTTGCGGGCGGCCCACGCCTTCAACAGCGTTTCCTGCACGAGATCGTCGGCAAGATCGCGGCTGCCGGAAAGCGAACGGCCGAATGCGCGCAGATGCGGGATTACCGCCGCCAATTGATCCTTGAAGTCGGAGTCCGACAGCGGGACGGGCTCGCCATTGGCGTCCGACTGCGCCTCTTCTTCCAGCGTGTCGGTCATTCGCTCCCCACCCGATTACTAAGCGCACGGTCTAAAACGTGCGTCACGCCGGTTTCTATCATTTGGATTACGACAACTTTCAGACAGTCACCGAGCGAATATCCAGATGAGGATGAACAGGACAATTACAAGCGCCAGCCCAATTCCGAGAACGTAGC
>Ga0207640_10000362_pt1 | contig 29479 bp, 27 predicted proteins | sample KBSCornC42_FD_184300 | JGI IMG/M metagenome (GOLD analysis project Ga0207640, IMG submission 184300) | Corn rhizosphere microbial communities from Kellogg Biological Station, Michigan, USA - KBS Corn C4-2 (SPAdes) (version 2) | ecosystem: Host-associated > Plants > Roots > Rhizosphere > Soil ... | reverse complement strand
CGCCCCCACCGCCGCCCGCTATTGCCGCCAGCACCGGCCTGCCCACCGGCGCGCCCAGGCCCGGCATCTACCTGCAGGTCGGCGCCTTCGCCGACAACGCCAATGCCGAGCGCGTCGCGCAGCAGCTGCGCAGCGCGAATTTCGCGCCGGTACAGGTGGTGGATGCCCAAATCAACGGCCGCAGCGTGCGGCGCGTGCGGGTGGGCCCGCTCTCCGACGTCGACAGCGCCGACGAAGTGACTGCCAGGATCCAGGACATGGGACTGCCGCGTCCGCAGGTCGCGGTAGACTGACGCATTGCCATTCCGGCGCTCCGGCGCCAGCCCTATCGAAACCGGACCACTCAGAACGATGAACTTCCTCCGCCGTACCCTCGCTCCTGTTGCCGTCACCGCCGCCCTGGTGCTGGGCACCGCCGCCGTCGCCCAGCAGACCCCGCCCAAGCCCGCGCCGGTGCCGCGGCCGGTGGTGGCCGAAGCGCCGGTGCCGCCGCCGCCGGACGTCGACGGCAAGAGCTGGGTGCTGATGGACTACGCCACCGGCCAGGTGCTCGCCGCCAAGGATCCGGACGTGCGCCTGGAGCCGGCCTCGATCACCAAGGTGATGACCGACTACGTGGTCTCCGCCGAGATCGCCAACGGCAAGATCCACATGAACGACCAGGTGACCATCAGCGAGAACGCCTGGCGCAGCGGCGGCGCCGGCACCGACGGTTCCACCAGCTTCCCCAAGCTCAACAGCCAGGTGCCGCTGAAGGACCTGCTCTCGGGCATGATCATCCAGTCCGGCAACGACGCCGCCATCGCGCTGGCCGAGCACAGCGCCGGCAGCGAGGGCGCGTTCGCCAACCTGATGAACGCGTACGCCAAGCAGCTGGGCATGGTCAATTCCAACTTCCAGAACGCGTCCGGCTACCCGATCGCCAACCACTACACGACGGCGCGCGACATCGCGCTGCTGTCGCGCGCGCTGATCCACGACTTCCCCGAGGACTACGCCATCTCGGCGGTGAAGGACTTCGAGTGGAACGGCATCAAGCAGCACAACCGCAACCTGCTGCTGTGGCGCGATCCCAGCGTCGACGGCATCAAGACCGGCCACACCGCCGCCGCCGGCTTCTGCCTGGCCGCCTCGGCCAAGCAGGGCGACGCGCGCATGATCGCCATCGTGATGGGCGCCAGCAGCGAGAAGGCGCGCGCCGACGCCGCGCTGGCGCTGATGAACTACGGCTTCCGCTTCTACGAGACGCACAAGCTGTACGACGCCAACAAGCCGCTGGCCACCCCGCGCCTGTGGAAGGGCAAGCTGGACCAGCTGCCGCTGGGCGTGAGCGAGAACGTGCTGGTCACCGTCAAGCGCGGCGACTACGACAAGCTCAAGGCCACCGTCGACGTGCCCGCCACCCTGATCGCCCCGTTCACCAAGGGCCAGCAGGTCGGCACGCTGCGCGTCACCCTCGACGGCCAGCCGGTGCAGAACCTGCCGCTGGTCGCGCTGGAAGAAGCGCCGCAGGCAGGCTTCTTCGGCCGCCTGTGGGACAGCATCATGCTGTGGTTCCACAGCGACAAGAAGCCTGACGAAGCGAAGAAGTAAGCGAGACAAGCCGAGGTATCGCCATGCAGGACATCGACTCGATCAAGGCGCAGGACGAGGGCCAGGGCTTCCAGTTCCCCGGCGAATTCGAGATCACCGCCATGGGCAACGCCAACGCGGACCTGCCCAAGCGCGTGCCCGAGATCCTGGAAGGCATCGGCCTGCACGTGCTGCACGAGACGGTGAAGCACCGCAGTTCGCGCGAAGGCAATTTCCTCTCGGTCACCGTCAGCTTCCGCTGCGAGAGCCGCGAGCAGTACGACCTGGCGCACGCCAGCCTGCGCGCCGATCCGGATATCCGCTTCACCCTGTAAGCCAAGCGCGGGCCGGGATTTCCCGGCCCGCGCCGTTTTGGGCCCCGCCGTATCGGTGCTGCCCAGACGCCCAGGCGCCCTTGCAAGCCCCGGCCCCCGGCCGCACCTCCTGCCCACCCGTTCCGCTTCCCGGTTGTCCCCATGTCCCAGCCGCTGAAAATCCGCCGCCTCGGCCGCCAGCCCTACGAGGCGACCTGGAAGGCCATGAGCGCGTTCACCGACCAGCGCGGCCCCGACACGCCCGACGAGCTGTGGGTGCTCGAACACGATCCGGTGTTCACCCTGGGCCAGGCCGGCAAGATGGAGCACGTGCTGGCGCCCGGCGAGATCCCGGTGGTGCCGGTGGACCGCGGCGGCCAGGTGACCTATCACGGCCCCGGCCAGATCGTGGCCTATCCGCTGATCGACCTGCGCCGCGCCGGCGTGGGCGTGCGCGAGATGGTGTGCAAGATCGAGCAGGCCATCATCGACACCCTGGAGCGCTGGAATATCGGCGCCGCGCGGCTGGACGGCGCGCCGGGCGTCTACGTGGCCGGCGCCAAGGTCGCGGCCCTGGGCTTGCGCGTGCGCCGGGGCTGCAGCTTCCACGGGCTGGCCTTCAACGTAAACATGGACCTGGAGCCGTTCCACCGCATCAACCCTTGCGGCTACAAGGGTTTGCAGGTCACCCAGGTGTTAGACTTGGGCGGTCCGTCGCGGCTGGCGGAGGTGGAAGACGCACTGGTGGAAGAGTTCTGCCGCCAGTTCGATTTCACGGCCGAGTCCGCCGCTCCCGTCCTCCCCGAACTACCCGCTCGCGTAGCGGTCTGAGCTTGCCTACATGAGCGATATGTCCCCCTCCAAGGTCATCCCGATCAGCGTCGTCAGCGGCACGCCCGCCGTCGAGAAGCAGCTCGGCAACGACAAGATCGCGCGCAACCGCGCCGGTTTCGAAACCGACACCCCCGTGCTGCGCAAGCCGAGCTGGATCCGCGTGCGCCTGCCGCCAGGCAATGCGGTGCAGCAGCTCAAGGCGCGCCTGCGCGAGAACTCGCTGGTGACGGTGTGCGAGGAAGCCTCCTGCCCGAACATCCACGAGTGCTTCAGCAAGGGCACCGCCACCTTCATGATCCTCGGCGAGGTCTGCACCCGCCGCTGCTCGTTCTGCGATGTGGCCCACGGCCGCCCGGCCGCGCCCGATCCGCTCGAGCCCGCGCGCCTGGCCGAGACCATCCGCGACATGCGCCTGAAGTACGTGGTGATCACCTCGGTGGACCGCGACGACCTGCGCGACGGCGGCGCCGAGCATTTCGCCGCGTGCATCCGCGCCACGCGCCATGCCGCGCCGAACATCAAGATCGAAATCCTCACGCCCGACTTCCGCGGCAAGGGCCGCATGGAGCGCGCGCTGGAAGTGCTGAAGGATTTCCCGCCGGACGTGTTCAACCACAACCTGGAAACCGTGCCGCACCTCTACCGCGAAGTGCGCCCGGGCGCCGACTACCAGTGGTCGCTGGACCTGCTCAAGCGCTTCAAGGCGCAGCATCCGGAAGTGCCGACCAAGTCCGGCATCATGCTGGGCCTGGGTGAGACCATGGAACAGGTGCTGGAAACCATGCGCGATCTACGCGCCCACGACGTGGACATGATCACCATCGGCCAGTACCTGCAGCCCACGCCGCATCACCACCCGGTCGTGCGCTACTGGACTCCCGAAGAATTCGAGGCACTGCGCGAAGCCGGCGAGGCGATGGGCTTCGGCCATGTCGCGTCCGGTCCGCTGGTGCGTTCGTCCTATCACGCCGATCTCCAAGCTCACGCCGCGGGTGTCACCGAGCATGCCTAAAGAGAACTTCATGAAACTGCGTACCGTCTCGCTCGCACTGCTGCTCGCCTTCACCGTCGGCGGCGCGCAAGCGCAGTCGGCCGCCGACCTCACCGGCGGCACCGCTGGAGGCCGCAAGGCCTCGTCGCTGCCGCTCAAGGCCACGCTCACGCAGGCGCAGGCCGCGCAGCTTTCCGCGCGCTTCCTCACCCGCTTCCACTACGACGCGCAGCCGCTCGACGACGCCATGTCGGCCAAGATCTTCAAGGCCTACTTCGACGCGCTCGACGGCGAGAAGGTGTTCTTCACCCAGGCCGACATGGCCAAGTTCGCGCCGCTGAAGTCGCAGTTCGACGACGCCATCTGGAACCAGGACCTGTCCGGTCCGTTCTCGGTGTTCAACCTGTACGTGCAGCGCGCCGTGGACCGCATGAGCTACGCGCGCGAGCTGCTCAAGAAGGGCTTCAAGCTCGACACCAGCGAAAGCTACGCCTACGACCGCAAGAAGGCCGACTGGCCCAAGGACCAGGCCGAGCTCGACACCTTGTGGCGCCAGCGCACCACCAACGACTGGCTGCGCCTGAAGCTCGCCGGCAAGAGCGACGACGAGGCCCGCAAGACCCTGGACAAGCGCTACGCCAACTATATCGAGCGCGTGCGCCAGCTCGACGGCGAGGACGCGTTCCAGTCCTTCATGAACGCCTACGCCGAATCCACCGACCCGCACACCGACTACCTCGGCCCGCGCGCGGCGGAGAACTTCGACATCTCCATGAAGCTGTCGCTGGAAGGCATCGGCGCGGTGCTCGGCGTGCGCGACGAGTACGTGGTGGTCAGCGAGGTGGTGCCGGCCGGCCCGGCCGCGAAGTCCGGCAAGGTGCATGCGGGCGACCGCATCGTCGGCGTGGGCCAGGGCGCGGACGGCGCCATCGTCGACGTGATCGGCTGGCGCAACGACGACGTGGTCAAGCTGATCCGCGGCAAGAAGGACACCACCGTGCGCCTGGAGATCCTGCCGGCCGACGTCGGCGTGGACGGCAAGCACGAAGTGATCTCGCTGGTGCGCCAGAAGGTCAGCATCGAAGAGCAGGCGGCCAAGAAGAAGATCATCGACATCAAGGACGGCAACGTCAGCCGCAAGATCGGCGTGATCGACCTGCCCACCTTCTACTCCGACTTCGGCGCGCGCCGCGAAGGCGACAAGAACTTCAAGAGCGCCACCCGCGACGTGGCCAAGCTGCTGGGCGAGCTCAAGCAGGCCGGCGTCGAAGGCGTGATCATGGACCTGCGCAACAACGGCGGCGGTTCGCTCACCGAGGCGAACGAGCTGACCGGCCTGTTCATCGACAAGGGCCCGGTGGTGCAGGTGCGCGATGCGCGCGGCCAGGTGGACGTGCAGGGCGACGACGATCCGGGCATGGCCTGGACCGGTCCGATGGCCGTGCTGGTCAACCGCGGCTCGGCCTCGGCCTCGGAAATCTTCGCCGCCGCCATCCAGGACTACGGCCGCGGCCTGATCATCGGCCAGCCGACCTTCGGCAAGGGCACCGTGCAGAACCTGGTCGACCTCGACCGCTTCGCCAGCCGCACCAAGGAGAAGCCGCAGCTGGGCGAGCTGAAGATGACCATCGCCGAGTTCTTCCGCATCAACGGCGGCTCCACCCAGCTCAAGGGCGTGACCCCGGACATCAACTTCCCCAAGAGCGGCGACGAGAAGGACTTCGGCGAGTCCACCTACGACAACGCGCTGCAGTGGACCCAGATCGCGCCGGCGCCGGACTACAAGCCGGTCGCCGACCTCAAGGCCTACCTGGGCCAGCTGCAGGCCAAGCACGATGTGCGCGCGACCAAGGCGCCGGGCTGGAAGCTGATGCTCGACGAGCTGGCGCAGTACCGGAAGATGCGCGACAAGACCACCATCTCGCTCAACCTCGCCCAGCGCCAGGCCGAGCGCAAGGAACAGGAAGGCATCCAGGCCGACTTCCGCGCCCGCCACAAGACGATCGACGGCAACAGCTTCAACGACGACCGCGACGGTCTCGACGACGGCCTCAACCCGAACGAGCGCAGCCTGAAGTCGCAGCTGAAGCAGGAAGACGAGGCCAAGAAGGCCGCCGATCCGCAGCTCGACGAAACGGCGCACATCCTGTTCGACGCCGTGGGCCTGATCAAGGGCGATGCCAAGCTGGCGGCCGAAGTGCTGCCGTACGGCGGCAAGTTCTCGCCGAACGCCACCGCGGCGGCGACGCCGGAAGCGAATACGGCGCCGGGTTCGCACTGAACCCCTGGCCGGATCGACGCAAAGGGCGGTGCGCAAGCGCCGCCCTTTTTTCTTGCGCGTCTCCCGGCAGGGCGACGGACAAGTCCGATGGACTAGCCACCCCCGGCAGGCGTACATAAGCGCGGACGTCCCACCGAGGCCCGCCATGGACACGTTATCGAACGTCGCACTCGCCGGCGGCCTGGCCTGGGCCAGCGGCGTGCGGCTCTACGCCACCGTCTTCCTTGCCGGCCTGCTCGGCCGCTTCGGCATCGTGCACCTGCCACCCGGCCTGGCGATGCTCAGCGACAACTGGGTGCTGATCGTCTCCGGCGTGCTGATGCTGGGCGAATTCCTCGCCGACAAGATTCCCGCCTTCGACAGCGTGTGGGATGCCATCCACACCTTTATCCGCATTCCCGCGGGCACGCTGCTGGCGTGGGGTGTGTTCAAGGATGCTTCGCCCGGCATGCAGGCCGCGGCGGTGCTGCTGGGCGGCGCCCTGGTGTCGAGCACGCATCTGGCCAAGTCCGGCAGCCGCGCGCTGATCAATACCTCGCCGGAACCCTTCAGCAACTGGGGCGCCAGCGTGAGCGAAGACCTCACCTGGGCCGGCATGTTCTACCTGATGTGGCAGCACCCGCTGGCGCTGCTGGTGGTGCTGGGATTATTCGTGCTGCTGATGCTGTGGCTGTTGCCGAAGATTCTGCGCGGAGTGCGGGCGGTGTTTCGCACGTTGCGGAGGTTGTTCGGTACGGTGGAGGACACGGAGTCTTTGGGGCGATTACCACCTCCATAGCGGCATAAGCACTGAGCCCCTCTCCCGTCGGGAGAGGGGTTGGGGTGAGGGTACGGGCGGAGTGGTGCGCACGACTCCGCCCGTACCCTCATCCGGCTGCCGCCACCTTCCTCGCTCCTCAGCGCCGCGCACATCCCTGTGCGCTCCCCGCGTGCTCCCGGAGGGAGAAGGGTTCCAAGCTGGAAGGTTGAAGCTAGAAGACGCTCTCAGCTCTTCTTCTGCGCCTTCGCCTTCTTCTCCATCTCTTCCTTCCGCCACTGCTGGAACTCGCCGATATGCGGCAGCTCCCGCAGCACCTTGCTGCGCGGATCGATCACCACCAGCGCACCCGCCGGCGCGGCCACCGTGCCATTGCCATCCGTCATCGGCAGCGTATGCACGGTGTCGCCCACCTGTACCTCCACCGGCATCGGGAACGGCTTGTCGTGCGGCGCCTTCCAATGCAGCGAGAGCGTGTCGCCCTCGTGCTTCACTTCCAGCGCCGGCAGCGCGGCTTCATACAGATAAACATCGAAGAACCAGTTCAGATTCTTCCCCGTCACCTTATTGACGATATCGATGTAATCGCGCGTCGTCGCATAGTGCGGTGCGAAATTGCCCGGCTTCGGATCCGGACGGCCGTACACCAGCCGGCGCACCGTCTCGAAGAAGGCCTTGTCGCCGATCATCTGCCGCAGCGTGTGCAGCATCAGCGAGCCCTTGTAATAGATGTCGTTCGCCGGACCGCTGTCGGCGTCGTACACCTCATGCTCGAACTGATGGCGGCCGGCCACGATCGGATGCACGTTGCGCACCGACGTGCGCTCGGTCTGCAGCATCGAGAAGTAAGGCATGTCGCCATACAGGTATTGGCCGTACAGCGGCTGCATATAGGTGCCGAAACCCTCGTGGATCCACATGTCGTCCCAGTCGACATTGGTCACCTGGTTACCGAACCACTCGTGCGAGAACTCATGCTGCAGCAGCCAGTCGAAGCCGAACTCGCTGCGCGGGTAGCCGTTGCCGTAGGCGTTGATGGTCTGGTGCTCCATGCCCAGATGCGGCGTTTCCACCACGCCCATCTTCTCGTCGCCGAACGGGTAGGGGCCGATCTGCTCCTCGAAGAAATCGAGCATGCGCGGGAATTCGCCGAACAACTGCTTGGCCTGCGCCTCATGGCCGCGCAGGTACCACATCTGCATCGGGATGGTGTTGCCGTAGTGGCTCTTGTAATCGCCCTTCAGCATATCGAACGGGCCGATATTCAGCGAGATCGCATAGGTGGTCGGATGCTTGGCGCGCCAGTGGTAGATGTGGTTCGCGCCCTGGTCCTTGATGTCCACCAGCACGCCGTTGCCCGGCGCAGCGAGCGACTTCGGCACGGTGATATAGGTGTCCACCAGGTCCGGCTTGCCCATCGGATGGTCGATGCACGGCCAGAACATGTCGCAGCCTTCGCCTTCCACCGCGGTGGCGATCCACGGCTGGCCGTCCTCGGTCTTGGCCCAGACGAAGCCGCCGTCCCACGGCGCGCGCTTGGCCACGTGGGGCTTGCCGCCGTAGCGGATCTCCACCGTGGTCTTGCCGCCTTTGGCCAGCGGCTTGGTCAGGGAAATCCGCAGGCGGCCGTCGGGATTGCTCCAGGCGCTCGTCGGCAGCGTCTTGCCGTCCAGCGTGATCGCGCTGATCTTCAGTTCCGGATCCAGGTCCAGCAGCAGTACGTCGGTGGCTTCCTTCGCGCTGAAGCTCAGGCGCGCCGTGGCGTCCAGCGTCTCCTTGGGGATGTCCACCGCGAAGTGCAGTTCGGCGTGATCGAAGTTCAGCCGCTGCTGTTCGGCCGGCATCTCGCCGCCGGAGCGCTGCGTCTGCTTGCTCAGCGGCGGCTGCTCGGGCTGCTTGTCGGGGGTATCGGCGGCGAACGCGGCCTGGGTGCCCAGCAGGGCGGCCAGGCCCAAGAACAGCAGGCGAGGACGGAGGATCGGCATGGAGGGGCTCCCTGTGGGTGAAGTACCAAGCATGGCAGTGAAATGTCCTAGGCAACATCGCCGAAGGTCATGCCGACCGGCACTGGCGAAGGCCTACGCGGTGTCGCCGCACGCCGCGTTCCGGCGATGGCGGCCGCCGACGATAAGGCGCGGCGCCGCCCGATAGCGGGCACGGTGCAAGGAGGCGCCCACTGTGCACTCCACCGCAGGAGCGCCGCATGCACTACCTACGCCGCCAGATCGACCACCGCCGCCTGCGCTGCGTCCAGGCCGAACGCCAGCTCTGGCTGGCACTGCAGGGCGAGGACAGCGCCCGCTATCGCTTCCGCCGCCACCATCTGGTCGCCGGTTATCTGGTCGATCTGATCTGCATTCCTGCCCGGCTGATCGTCGAGATCGACGACGGCCGCGTGCAGGCGGCGCCCTGCTATCACTCGGCACGCACGCGCATGCTGGAGACCAGGGGCTACCGCGTGCGCCGCTTCCGCAGCGAGGAAGTGCTGTTGCGCACGCAGCGCGTGCTGGCTGAAATTACCAATGAGCTGGGGCGCGATGCTCGTGAGCCCCGGGCAGTGTCGCCATGAGCTCTCATCGGCTGCACGACGCCGGCGTAGGTTGGGGCGAGCAAAGCGAACCCCAACGCGGCGAGACGCCCGGACGTGGTGATGTTGGAGATCGCCTGCGGCTCACTCCAACCTACGCCGGGCGTGCTTTCGATCCGCCCTCAGCTACGCACGTAGCGCTTCTGCAGCAGCGCGAACATCGCACGCAACCCCATCGCCTCGCCGCCGCGCGGACGGCCCGGGCGGTCGCCGTCGTTCCACGCGTAGGTGTCCAGGTGCAGCCACGGCGTGGTGTCGGCCACGAAGCGCTCCAGATACAGCGCCGCCGTGATCGCGCCCGCATGGCGCGAGGCGCCGCTGTTGGCGAAGTCGGCGATATAGGAGTCCAGCATCTTCCGGTACGGCCGCCACAGCGGCAGGCGCCACAGCGGATCCTGCACGGCCTGGCCCGCGGCCTGCGCCTGCTCGGCCAGTTCGTCGCGGTTGGCGAACAGCGCCGGCAGGTCCGGGCCCAGCGCCACGCGCGCGGCGCCGGTGAGCGTGGCGAAATCCACGATCAGGTCCGGCTGCTGCTCGCCCGCATAGGCCAGCGCATCGCACAGCACCAGGCGGCCCTCGGCGTCGGTGTTGTCGATCTCCACGCTGTGGCCGGCGCGCGTCACCACCACCTCGCCGGGACGCAGCGCATTGCCGCTCACCGCGTTCTCCACCGCAGGAATCAGCAGCTGCAGGCGCACCGGCAGCTTCGCTTCCATGATCAGGCGCGCCAGCGCGATCGCATGCGCGGCGCCGCCCATATCCTTCTTCATCCAGCGCATGCCGTCGGCCGGCTTCAGGTCCAGGCCGCCGGTGTCGAAACACACGCCCTTGCCGACTACGGCCAGCAGCGGGTCGCCGTTCTTGCCCCAGCTCAGCTCGATCAGGCGCGGCGAGCGGTGGCTGGCGCGTCCCACGGCGTGGATGGTGGGGAAGTTCGCCTTGAGCAGTTCGTCGCCGACCCACTCGCGCACCTTGGCCTTGTAGGTCTTGCCAAGCTGGCTCACCGCTTCGGCGAGCTGCTTGGGGCCCATGTCTTCGGTGGGCGTGTTGACCAGGTCGCGCACCTGCGCGGTGGCGTCGACCAGGGGTGCCAGCGTCTTCAGTGCTGCGGCCGGGACGGCGAGCTGCGCCGGGGCGCGCTTGGCCTTGCGGTAGCGGGTGAATTCGTAGGCGCCGAGCGCCCAGCCCAGCGCGGCCTGTGCGTGGTCGGCGAGCACGCCTTCGTCGGCGAGGTGGTAGCTGCCGTCGGGCAGTGTCTTGGGCAGGTGTGCGATGGCGTTCAGCGCATCGGCGGCGTCGACGCCGGCCAGTACGCGCTGCAGTTTGCCGTTGGCGTCGGGCAGCAGGGCGAAGGTGCCGGGAGCGCCTTCGAAGCCGGTCTGTTCGAGCCATTTCCGTTGGGTGGCGCTGAGGCGTTTTTTCGCGGAGGCGAGGTGGGTGGCGTCGGTGGTTTCGATGGCGATGCTTTGGCGGTCGCCGGTTTTGCGTTCGATCAGGGACATGGGGCTCCACTCGCCGCGCACCGCGCGCGGCTCACTAGGCGTAGCGCGCCATGATGCGCGTTTTTGGGTGGTCGGGCGACCACTTGCTTGCCAATTCGGCGTGCGGCCTCACGCTCGTCATTCCAGCGCAGGCTGGAGCCTGCTTTCAGCTCGTCATTCCAGCACAGGCTGGAGCCTGCTTTCAGCTCCTCATTCCAGCGCAGGCTGGAGCCTGCTTTCAGCTCGTCATTCCAACGCAGGCTGGAATCCGCTTTCAGCTCGCCATTCCAGCGTAGGCCGGAATCTGCTTTTAGCTCGCCATTCCAGCGTAGGCTGGAGCCTGCTTTTAGCTCGTCATTCCAGCGCAGGCTGGAATCCAGTGACTGTATCGCTCGATTGTCGTGCTGACGCATATGTGTCTCGCCTGTCGGCGAGTGTTTCGCCCCGCTGCCGCGGGCCGAGTTACTTCTTCTTTGCTTGCCCAATCCCCTCAAGGGGGACCTCGAGAAGAAGTAACCAAGAAGAAAGGGCACCCTGCGCGGCGCCCTCCGCAGCTTCGCTGCTGCGGGTCCGTGAGGGCTGGCCGGGCTTTTTGACGGGACATCCATGTCCCGTCAAAAAGGCGGGGACTCCTGTCCCCGCCCCCTGCGGGGCCTGATCGTCCAGCCCTCACCGCCGTGCCAAGGGGACCCGGAAGATCAAGAGCAAGAGCGCGCAAGCGGAACGCGGCGGGCTGCGCCGCCTGCTCTTAGTCCGATTGTCGCGACGCCCTACATCCCCCTCTCCCCTCCGGGGAGAGGGTTGGGGTGAGGGGACGGGCGGAGTCGTGAGCGGAAGGGCGCTGCAAGCTCAAAAACTCTGTTTCGTTCTATGGAAACGCCGCTCCAAAAGCGACTCCCTCTCCCCTCCGAGGAGAGGGTCGGGTGAGGGGTCGGGCGGAGTCGTGAGCCGAGGGGCGTTGCAAGCTCAAAAGCTCTACTTCGCTCCATGGAAACGCCGCTCCAAAAGCGACTCCCCATTCGCCCACCAGCATCATCTCCCCGCAGGAAGCAGACTTTCACTTCGCTGCGCTATGTACTTCCAGCCAATCTGCAAGCGCCGTCATATCCACCAGATCCAGCTCCGGCGGATCGCCTAGCGCGTCCGGCCACGGCAAGCGTTCGCGATTGATCCACGCCGTCCGCAACCCGGCCTCCCGCGCGCCTGCGACATCCAGCACCGGATCATCCCCCACGTGCAGGATCTCCTCCGGCGCCACACCCAGCCGTTCCGCCGCGGTAGAGAAAATTCGCGGATCAGGCTTGGCGATCCCGGTATCCCGCGCGCAGATGTGATGCGCGAAATGCGCGCGGATGCCGATCATGTTGAGGTCCGCATTGCCGTTGGTCAGGCTGGCGACCGGAAAGGCGGCGGTGATGCGCTGCAGGGCCGGCAGGCTGTCGGCGTACAGCTCCACGCTGTTGCGCGCGGTGAAATAGATATCCCACAGCACATCGAGCGGCGCTTCCGCGATACCGCACTCGGTGAAGGCGCGCTGCATGGTCAGATGCCGCTGCGCGGTGAAATCGTGGGCGAGGTCCAGGCGTTCCTGTGCGACCTGCGCACGCAGGGCGCGCATGGCCGGAATCGGCCACGCGCGCGCTACGTCGGGATAGTGCTGGCGCAGATAAGCGTCCAGCTCCTGGTCGGCACGCTCCAGCGCGGGTAGCACCGGCCAGAGCGTGTCATCCAGGTCCAGCGTGATGGCGCGGATGCGCACGGGGTGGATCAGAGACCCACCTTCAACACCTGGCCGATCTTCACGTTGTCGTTCTTCAGGCTGTTCCAGCTGCGCAGGTCGGCCACGGTCACCGAATACTTCTTGGCGATCACCGACAGCGTGTCGCCCTTGCTCACGGTGTAGACCTTGTCACCGTTCGCCGCTGCCGCTTCGACCTTCTTCTCGGTACTCGCGTCGTTGCGCGCCTGCAGATCCTGCTTGGCCTGCTGGGTCAGATCGGAGGTCGGCGAGGTCGCCACGCGCGAGGCGTAGGTCGCGCCCGGTGCGGCCACCGGAGTCGGCGTCGGCTCCTGCGGCACCGGACGGGCGCCCACTTCGGCCAGGATCTTCGGGCGGCGCGACACATCCAGCTCGGCCAGCGCCGGCGCTTCGTCGTACGGCACCAGGTCGTGCTTGCGGGCCACGTCGCGGCCGGCGTCGGTGCCCAGGAAGTCCATGAACACCTTCAGCTGCGCAGCCTTCGGGCTGCTCTCGCTGGTGATCAGGTAGACCGGGATAAACAGCGGATAGCTGCCGTCCTTCACCGTCGCCGGGCTCGGCGGGGTGCCGTTGATATTGATCGTCTTCACCTTGCGGTTGCCGCTGACGCCGGCCAGCGTGGTCACGCCCAGCGCCTTCGGATCCAGCGTCACGGCTTCTTCGAGCTTGGCGGTGTTCACGTACAGGCGCGGCGCCGCCACCGGCTGGTTGCCGCGGCCGAACAGCAGCTTGCGCAGGCTGTATTCCACGCCGTCACCGGGGCTGGCCACGGCGTACAGATCGATCTCCTGATCGTTGCCGCCGACATCCTTCCAGTTGGTGATCTTGCCGTAGTAGATGTCGTGCACCTGGCTCAGCGTCAGGCTGTTCACCGGGTTGGACGGGTAGGTGATCATCACCAGCGCGTCCCACGCCACCGGCGTGAACACCAGGCTGCTCTCGGCCGAACCGTCCGGACCGCGCGCGGAGCCGGCGAAATCCGCCGTGCCCTTGGCCACGGCATCCAGGCCGGAGATGGTGTTGAACGGCTGCACTTCGATCTTGCCCTTGCCGGCCTTTTCGTAGGCCTTGGCCACGTCGGTGACGAGGCCGCGCGCCGTTGCCTGGTCACCGCGCCAGATCAGCGTGGGAGCAGCCGGCTGGGCGGGCTTCTTGGTGCTTTTGGCCTTGGGCGCGGCCTGCGCCGCGGAAGCGGCGGCGACGCTGAGCAGAGCGATGGAAAGGATGCGTGCGAGACGGAAGGACATAGGTATGGGAAATCCCGGGTTCGGCTAGGGGTAGGACCGCGTACTGCCGTCATGGCGCGCATGCGTCGGACAAAGCTGCGGTATTTCATCCGGCTGCTTAGGAACAATCAAGCGGATCAATGCGCTCCCGGTCAGAAAAAACGCCCGGGTTCTCCCTCGCCCGCCATCGTGGCGCAAGAAAACGAAATGGGGGCTGAGGGGAGGGGTGGATATCAGGGGTTGGTGCGACGGCCGTCACGCGTTCATCCCCGAAAGCCGCGGAAGTGTGAATGCGTTCGCGCGAGCCCCTCAGTCCTCACACCTGAATCCTTCTCCCCTCGGGAGCACGCGGGGAGCGCACAGGGATGTGCGCGGCCTTGAGGAGCGAGGAAGGTGGCGGCAGCCGGATGAGGGTTCGGGCGGAGCGAAGAACATCACTTCCGCGCTCCGCCCGAACCCTCACCCCAACCCCTCTCTCCCACAGGGACTACCTTCGGGTCGCCGATGGGAGAGGGGCTCAGGTTGCGCGCTGATCAACGCACATCGATATACCGCACACCCTCATCCCCCGACACAATCAACACCAGCTGCCGCGGCTTCACCCCCGCCAGCTTCTTCAACGTCGCCAGATTCGGAATCCGCGCACTCCCGACCGCCATCACCACATCATTGGCCCCCAACCCCGCCAACGCCGCGCGACTCCCCGGCTTCACCTCCTGCACCGCCACCCCAGCCACCCCTTGGCTGCGCAGGCTCTGCGACAAATCACTGAACGTCACCCCCGCCAGGCGCGGATCCAGCGTCGCCCCATCCACCGTCGCCAGCTTCTCCGGCGTCAGCTTCGCCGTCACCTCGCGATTGGCGCCATTGCGCTGCACCGTCAGCTTCACCGTGCTGCCCACCGGCAACAGCCCCTCGGCATTGCGCAGCTCCTGCGCGTTGCGCAGCGGCTTGCCGTCGATCGCGGTGATCACATCGCCGGTCTGGATATCCGCGCCATCCGCCGCCGACCCCGCGCTCACCCGCGTCACCACCGCACCGCTGGAATTCTTCAGCCCCAGCACCTGGGCAATCCGCGGCGTGATGTCCTGCGTCTCGATCCCAAGATTGCCGCGGCTCACCTTCCCGTGCGCAATCAGCTGCTGCATCACATCGCGGCTGAGATTGGTCGGGATGGCGAAGCCGATACCGACATTGCCGCCCGAGGGCGAGAAGATCATGGTGTTGATCCCCACCAGCTCGCCGCGCAGGTTCACCAGCGCGCCGCCGGAGTTGCCCGGATTGATCGAGGCATCGGTCTGAATAAAGTTCTGATACCCCGTGCCACCCAGCCCGGAGCGCCCCAGCGCCGAGACGATGCCCGACGTCACCGTCTGACTCAGCCCGAAGGGATCGCCTACAGCCACCACGAAATCCCCTACACGCAGCTTCGAGGAATCCGCGATCGGCAGCGCCTGCAAGCCGGTCGCCTGAATCTGCACCACCGCCACATCGGTATCCGGATCGGTGCCGATCAGCTTGCCCTTGAAGTCGCGCCCGTCCTGCAGGCTTACCGAGATATCGTCCGCGCCGCCCACCACGTGGTTGTTGGTGAGGATGTAGCCCTTGGCCGCATCCACGATCACCCCCGAACCCAGGCTCTGCGCCACCCGCTCGCGCTGCGAGCCCGGCACGCCGAAGAACTGGCGGAACACCGGGTCGTCGAAGAACGGATCGCGCACCTGCACCCGCGTCTTGGTCGAGATGTTCACCACCGCCGGCGTCACTTTCTCCAGCATCGGCGCCAGCGAAGGCAGCGGCTGGCCGTCGACGGTGGCGGGCAGGGAGGCCTGGCCGGCCAGCGGCGTGGCAGCGCCCAGCAGGGCGGCGAACAGAGCGGCGAGCGGACGGATACGGCGGTGCGACATGGAAAGCGACTCCCTTTCGAGTGAGGCGTCCGGCGAAGGACGCGGCGTACTGGTCGATCGGCAGGCAGGCATCTTAAGACGCAGCCTGCGGCGCCACTGGCGGTGTCGAGCACAGGACGACACGCGCATCAGACAAGCCTTACCGAACCTTCCGGACGACGCCGTCGCACACGCAAATAACGCGCCGACACGCTCATCGGAAAGGCGCTCACTTCGACGTAACTCAGCGCTGACAGTTCCGAACGTGATCGCGCGCAAAAATCTTTGACATCGGCCGGTGCCGGGGGTAACTTTCACCTCCGTTCGCACCACAACATCTTGTGTATAGGCGCCGGTGTTCCAACTAATGCTGGTGCCAAGGTGACAGCTCTAGGGGGAGTTGTCGCAGAGTCGGCAGGGGGACGTCAGGCATGGCCTCGCACTAAGCGGCGTACGCGCGGACGGTCCAATCCATAGAAGAAGAAACCAACGGGGCCGCGAGGCCAAACCGGGAGGTCACGAAGCCGATGAGCACTGTGCGTGCACCAGTTGTGGGTGCGGAAATCAATCGAGACGGCGCCGCCATGATTCCGCTGCAGCCTGCGTCCTACGACATCTGGGACAAGAAGTACCGCCTGAAGGCCAAGTCCGGCGAGCCGGTCGACGGCAGCGTCGACGAAACCTATCAGCGCGTCGCGCGCGCGATCGCCGAAGTGGAAGCCACGCCGGAGCTGCGCCAGCACTGGTTCGAGCGCTTCCTGTGGGCGCTGCGCCGCGGCGCCATTCCCGCCGGCCGCATCACCTCCAACGCTGGCGCGCTGGAGCACAAGCCGGCCACCTCCACCATCAACTGCACCGTGTCGGGCACCATCCACGACTCCATGGACGACATCCTGGAGAAGGTGCACGAAGCGGGCCTCACCCTGAAGGCCGGCTGCGGCATCGGCTACGAGTTCTCGACCCTGCGCCCGCGCGGCGCCTACGTGTCGGGCGCCGGCGCCTACACCAGCGGTCCGCTTTCCTTCATGGATATCTACGACAAGATGTGCTTCACCGTCTCGTCCGCCGGCGGCCGCCGCGGCGCGCAGATGGGCACGTTCGACGTGGCGCATCCGGACGTCAAGGAATTCATCCGCGCCAAGCGCGAGGACGGCCGCCTGCGCCAGTTCAACCTGAGCCTGCTGATCACCGACGGCTTCATGCAGGCGGTGGAGCACGACCAGGACTGGCCGATGGTCTTCCCGGTGCACGTCAAGGAACAGGACGAGATCGACCTCACCGACCCGGCCAAGGTCGTGTGGCGCGAGTGGCCCACCCACCAGAACTACGTGTCCCGCGAGGACGGCCTGGTCGCCTGCAAGATCTACGGCCACATCCGCGCCCGCCATCTGTGGGACATGATCATGGTCTCGACGTACGACTACGCCGAGCCGGGCTTCATCCTGATCGACAAGGTCAACGAGATGAACAACAACTGGTGGTGCGAGCACATCCGCGCCACCAACCCCTGCGGCGAGCAGCCCCTGCCGCCGTACGGCTCCTGCCTGCTGGGCTCGATCAACCTCACCACCTTCGTGCGCGATCCCTTCGGCCCCAAGGCCCGCTTCGACTGGGACGAGTACCGCGAAGTGGTGAAGGTGTTCACCCGCATGCTCGACAACGTGGTCGAGATCAACGGCCTGCCGCTGGAACAGCAGCGCAACGAGATCATGACCAAGCGCCGCCACGGCATGGGTTTCCTGGGCCTCGGCAGCACCATCACCATGCTGAAGATGCGCTACGGCCACGCCGACGCGGTGTCCTTCACCGAGGACGTCTCGCGCGAAATGGCCGTGGCCGGCTGGGAAGTGGCGCTGGACCTGGCCAAGGAAAAGGGCCCCGCGCCCATCCTGTCCAAGGACTTCACCGTCACCGGCGACATGCTGCGCAAGCGCCCGGAAATGGCCGCCGACGGCTGGAAGGTCGGCGACGCCATCCCCGGCCGCGTGCTGCACGCCAAGTACAGCCGCTACATGCAGCGCGTGGCCTCGGTGGCGCCGAACCTGGTGGCTGAGCTCGCCGAAGTCGGCGCCCGCTTCACCCACCACAGCTCGATCGCGCCCACCGGCACCATCTCACTGTCGCTGGCCAACAACGCCAGCAACGGCATCGAGCCGAGCTTCGCCCACCACTATTCGCGCAATGTGATCCGCGAAGGCCGCAAGACCAAGGAAAAGATCGAGGTCTACAGCTACGAGCTGCTCGCCTACCGCGGTCTCATCAATGCCGCCGCGGTGCCGTTCAGCGACGATCCGCAGGCCAAGCTGCCGGATTACTTCGTCGCCGCGGACGACATCTCGCCGAAAGAGCACGTGGATATCCAGGCCGCCTCGCAGAAATGGATCGATTCCTCGATTTCCAAGACCGCGAACGTGCCCACGGACTATCCGTACGAAGATTTCAAGGACATCTACTTCTACGCCTACAAGCAGGGTCTCAAGGGCTGTACGACCTTCCGTTTCAACCCCGCCGCGTTCCAAGGCGTGCTGGTGAAGGAAGCCGATCTTGAGAGCACCCTCTACCGCTTCGAATTGGAAGACGGTAGCGTTATCGAACTGAAAGGCAATGAAGAAGTGGAATACGACGGAGAGCTGCATTCCGCCGCAAACCTGTTTGATGCCTTGAAGGAAGGCTATTACGGCAAGTTTTGAGCACGGGCCGGCGGTTGCTTCGCAACTGTCGGTCTTCGCCCGGATCGCTGTTTTGACGCCTTGATACACGCAGGCCCACGCCAAGTACTGAACTCACGTCGGAGGGGAAACCCACATGTCCATTGATACCGATTTCGATTCGATCGCAACGCCGGCTATGCCGGAAGCCCCGGCTGCTGCCGAAACCCCGGCCGCCCCCAAGAAGGCGCGCAAGAAGGCCGCCAAGAAGGCGGTCAAGAAGGCCGCTCCCGCCAAGAAGGCGGCTAAGAAGGCCGTCAAGAAGGCTGCTGGCAAGAAGACCGCCAAGAAGGCTGCCGGCAAGAAGACCGCCAAGAAGGCAGTCAAGAAAGCCGGCGCCAAGAAGACTGCCAAGAAGGCAGTGAAGAAGGCCGCCGTCAAGAAGACCGCCAAGAAGGCGGTGAAGAAGGCCGCCGCCAAGAAGGTCGCGAAGAAGGCGACCAAGAAGGCCGGCGCCAAGAAGACCGCCAAGAAGGCCGTGAAGAAGACGGCCCGCAAGGCAGTCAAGAAGGTCAGCAGCAAGAAGACGGCCAAGAAGGCCGTGAAGAAGACGGCCAAGAAGGCCGCGGGTAAAAAGACCGCCAAGAAAGCGGTCAAGAGGTCCACTGCCAGCAAGAAGGCCGCCGTCAAGTCCGCGCGCAAGCCGGCCAAGAAGGTTGCCCGCAAGAAGAAGTAAGCCGTAATGCGTGCCGGCCCGGCCTATGTGCCGGGCCGGTGCGTTTCTGGCCTGTGGCCAGGCAGCGCCGCTCCTCCCGCCTACACTGAAAAAAAGAAGCATCCCTATGGCGATCAAGATCGAAAAGAAGATCAAGGGCTATAACGTCGTCAAGCCCGAGGACAAGGCCGCGCCCGCCGCAGTAGCCGCCGCGCCGAAAGAGGCGCCCAAGGCGGAAGTGATCCAGATGCACGAGAGCCTGGAGCGTCCCGAGACGCTCGTCGGCTCCACCTACAAGATCAAGTCGCCGCTGTTCGAGCACGCGTTGTACGTCACCGTCAACGACATCGTGCTCAACGCCGGCACGCCCCACGAGCAGCGCCGCCCCTTCGAGATCTTCATCAACTCGAAGAACATGGACCACTTCCAGTGGATCGTCGCGCTCACCCGCATCATCTCCGCCGTGTTCCGCAAGGGCGGCGACGTCACCTTCCTGGTGGAGGAGATGAAGGCGGTGTTCGACCCGCGCGGCGGCTATTTCAAGCCCGGCGGCATTTACATGCCCAGCATCGTGGCCGAGATCGGCGCGGTGATCGAGCGGCATATGAAGATGATCGGCCTGATCCACGATCCGGAGATGGATGAGTCGACCAAGCGCCTGATCGCCGAGAAGCGCGCGGCCTATGAGGCTGGCGCAAAAAAAAACTCTGAGGTGAGCCAGGCGGCGCCGGCTGTTGAGGCTGAGGCGGCCGTTGGTGAATCGAGCAATGGGTTTCCGCCGGGGGCGACGTTGTGCGCCAAGTGCAATACGAAGGCGTTGGTGTTGATGGATGGGTGTCAGACTTGTTTGAATTGTGGGTATAGCAAGTGTGGGTGAGCACCTTTGTCTCACTCAGTGACGAGCTCAACGCGGCTGCTGCTCAGCGATAAATTAGCGAACTCGCTTAACGACTTGGTAATCAGGTCGGCCCTGGAGTTGCGCTTGCTGGCGCGAAAGCCCTCGCCTCGAGCGTTGATTCATGAGCTTCGCGTTAAGCGAGGAAATGCAATAGCCGACATTGCGGCAGTATATAAAACAGTCCATTGTTTTGAGATAAAGGGGCAGACCGATAGTGTTGGCCGGGTGCTAAGGCAGGCATCTTATTACAATAAAGCCTTTAAACGAATCACGCTTGTCACAACTAAAAATCATGTAGCGTGGGCGCAAGTTAATAGTCCGTCATTTTGGGGTGTGATGGTTGCGACCAACTCCCGTCATGGCATCACCTTTGATTATCTGCGTCCGACAAAAGTAAATCCATTTTTCAGCAAAGAGTGCGCTTTGGAAATGCTCTGGAGAAATGAGCTAGAGCATCTGGTTGCTAAGCATGCTTCGTTGCCCGCCAGAGTTTCTGACACTAGGGAGCAGTTAATCAGAAAACTTAGTGATTGCTGCAGCGACAGTCTGGCAGAAGTGCTCGTTGCTGAAACACTTTTGCTAAGACATCGTTCGAAGGGACCTTGAAATAAAGGTAATATGCGCTGCGGTCATTGCCTTTATCCAAGATCCCTGGCTGCCGGCTTTAAGTGGTTTTTGCGGCGATAGATAAGATCGATCAAAAACGTACTTGTCACCAAAAGAGTACGCGCTCTTTCGATAGAATGATTTTTCAACAATTTCATCGGCAATGGTAAAAAACTGGCCATTGCCATTTGGATGTTTATCAAGAGAGTAGCCCCTACTAACAAAGAATGATCCGCCATATGAGTAGAAGACTTTTGGGGTCGATACTTGACGTAATATCCTCGGGTCTAGCTCCGCATCTGAATACTCGGGACTAATAACCCCGTAATCTCCGTAGATTAATTCATTAAATCCTTCTTCTTTTTTAAGCGCGCTCCAAAGTTTAAACTCGGGACGATCAATGCTTGTTGATGCCCCTGTGGCAACCAGCTCAGTAATGTTGGCAGGGATAGGGGATCCGGTCATGCACATCAAAGAGGCATGAAACTTCCCCTTGAATGAGGATAGGAACTTCTTTGATATTAACTCGGCGCCCTCCACGTCCGTTAGATGCCTAAAATCCAGCAGGACATGGATGTCTATGGCGCCGGGGTCGAGGTGCTTCCATATTTCACGGAGTTCTTTCTCGGAAAGCTTAAAGCTCTCAATATCTTGCTTTTGCAGTCGAACGGCTATGATCTTGCTATGCTCTTTGGCATATTGAATGGCAAATTCATTGTGCTCAGGGACCCTGTTCAGGGCTGCGATGGGTATCGGATTAAACTCATGAAATGATCGTATTATGTGGCCATATTGTGAGTGGCCGTTAAGTAGTATGGTGTCATCCAGGTCGTAATTATCTAAATAAAATGGGATGCCAGGGTACTTGTTATTTAACTTCTTAAGCTCTTTCGCCCCTTTCTGAATTCTTTCAATAATGTTCTTATCTGTTAAATTTTTCGAGGTTCTCGGCACGTCATAGAGGGGTCTCAGAGAATGAACGACATCCGGGCTTAGTTCGCCAATCGCCTGAAGCTCGTTCTGCTTTAACTTTAGGAAGGGCGTATAAATAATCATTACTGCATCCCAAATATGGCCCGGACGTTCAATTCCTGGCCTACTGAAGAAAACAGGTCGTATCTCTTCACATGGAATCTATATAGGCCAGCTAGAATCGCGGGGTGAATATCCAGCCTCGCAGCCTCTTCGCGAAGTTGATCGGCGTTAGAGATATATCCTTGCCGGAAAAATCGCCTGGCATCAGCGCGAGAGATTAAAGAATCAAAGGCGAGGCGATTAGCCTCTATTTCTACTATTTCCTCGCTATCTTCTGATAGATCTTCAAAAATTGGATCTATCAATTGCTGATAGTGAAGAGCTACATGTGCAAGTTCATGTAGCAAGGTAAACCAGAAATAATCATATCTTTCATATCTGAGCGTGAGGGCGACTACAGGCACGCCATTTTCTAGTCGAAAGGCACAGCCGTCCATATGCATGGAAGTAAAAGCTCTTTCGAGTGTCATGATGATTCCATACTCATCCCTTAAAAATTCCCGCAGCATTGACAGGTGCTCGGGATCTCTGCTTAGTTGAGCCACCAATCCAACATCGGCGATGCCGAAATCATTGTTGAAGCTAATTTGCGAGGACAACGACTCCTTCAGAGAAGCCTCTCGTACAAGCCCTATCCATGCGGAGATTCTTGCTGCATCTGCTTTAGTGTTTTTCCTGAATAAGGCGGACTTAATCGAGTAGCTACTCAGGGCGACGCGAATTGCGAATGCTTCGTTTGATTCGTGCTCTAACTTCCGGCTCTTTATCTCAGCAGACTTTAAGGTGGCCAGAATATCTTTTACTGAGTCTATGAAGTAAGCCGGCTCCATGGGATTTGAAGGGAACACCACGAAGTCGTCACCGCCACCCTTCTGCGTGGGGTCTTTCATGGCGCACTCCCAGCTATTTTTAATGAAGTGGCACTGTCTGCCTCAAAGTATCGAAGATTTTCTTTTAGCGGGTCTTTCTCAAAGGCTATCATGCCTAAGCTTTGATAATAGCTTTCTGCTGTTGGTAATGAATGAAGCGAGAAGCCGGCCCGATACCCGAAGGTGGTTTGGCAGTGCGAGATGGCGCTAGCTATAAGAATTCGAGCTGCTCCGGAGAACTCCCTTCCTGGCGAGCCCGGATAAGGCCTATTCCAGTAGGCTGTAGCTATATAATCAACGTAGAAGATATTTTCCTGATCTACTCTGCTTTCCTTTGGATGATAAATCAAGGCGACGGCTTGAACACGGCCATTGCCTGTGGTGAGGTATAGCCATATATATTCATCTGTATTGAATTGGGTAGCCTTCGCAAGCCAGTTCCAGTGAAAATCCGTAAGGCCATATTCCGTAAGCGTGTTTGCTATATCTTTAGGGTCGTTAAATAAGTTCGGATTGGCCTTCAGCATCTCAGTAAATAAATTATTGCGAGTTTCAGACCACTGTTCGCTCACAGCCAATGTAAGGGCGACATCAAGCCCTACGACAACTTCATAGTCGATGTGCGGTATAGCTGAGTGAGTACTCAGAACATCCGTATCCATGCTTCCTATCCCCCGTTGATCCGCGCACCTCGCTCTCCCTCGAGCGCCCCCTCGTCAGATCTTCGTTTAATGAATAGCGCGCCCCAGCCCGGGCTGTCAAATCTTCATCAAGGCGCGCTAAAGGGGGCGAGACCAATTAAAGTTGGGCAACTTGCGTTCATGGATGCAGGAATAGTTAGCGCACATCGCCACGGCCCAGACCGCTGGGAATCAGCGAGGCGTCGAAAGCAAACTCCCTTCGGTATGGAGACTGAAGACAAATGTTCGGATTACTTCGCAAAGGACCGCTTCTAGGCCCCGAGCTCACCCAATGCCAGTTCGACTGCTTCGGCTGGCTCCTTCGGCATACCGGCGGCGTCGACGCGCTCGCGCAGCTTCCCCTGGTCCAACCCACCCCACGCTTTTTCCCAGACCGCGGCTTGCAAGGCCACGCCATGGCCGAAGCCCTCTTCGCCCGCGTGCGCAACTACGCCGGCATGGCCGATTGGCCGTGCGAGCTGCAGGTGCAAGAGGCTGATCCCAACCCCCTCGTGGCACCCACGCTCCTGGTGAAGAACAGCCCTTCCTCGCCATCCGGAACCTTCCGTGCCACGGAAGCTGGCGCACTCATCACCTATCACCCCCAATCCGTGCACGACCCCATGAGCCTTGTGGCCACCTTCGCCCACGAGTTGGCACATTACCGGACGGCCGGATTCCCCGAGCCGCCACCCGGTGGCTGGGAGGTGTGGGAGCATGCGACGGATCTCGCCGCGGTATTCCTCGGGTTCGGCCTCTTCCTCGCCAACTCGCGCTTCAACTTCTCCCAGTTCTCCGACGGACAGACGATGGGCTGGCAATGGCGCCAACAGGGCTACGTGTCCGAGCCTGAGATCCTTCATATGCATGCCATCCGCTGTGTCCTCCTGGGCACGCCGGCGCGAGAGACGTTGGATCACCTGAAGCCCGCACTGCGCGGCATCTATAAGCGTGTACAGCGCGAGGTGGAGCGATCAACGCAGGAGATCGCTCGTTTAAGGCATGCGACACCTATGACCGAAGCGATGGCCGCGGCGGCAGACGCACTATGACCTCACCACGACTGACATCGCTCGATATTGACGGCTGGATGATCGACGACGGCGAAGTTACACATGCTGGAGCACCCAACACCTATTGGATACCTCCGCTAGCTGATCGCACGTCGATTCACCGCGGAGATATGGCAAAGCTATGTTTCTACATCCGTGTTGCCAATGAAGCGGGCGAAGTCTTCGATGAAGGCGAACGCATGTGGGTATGGGTGACGGGGCGCGTCGATGACTGGTATCGCGGCGAGTTGGACAATCAGCCCTGCTGCACCGATGACATAAGTCCAGGGCTCGAGGTCTGGTTTCAGGCCAGGCACGTGATCAACATCATTCGGATCGATGACATCCCTGTTGAAGCTCGCCGAATCTCTTGATCGAGGGGCTCCAATGTAAGGCGGGATAGAATTCATTTACGGAGCATAGAGCGAAGGGGGGCGAGTACATGGACAAGTTGCCTGTCACTACCAAGGCCTACTTCATCAAGCTAGGTGAAGGCGGCGCGTGGGAGCATGCGTGTCTGTCGAGTGGAACCATAAAGTTCGGCTATCACGCAACGCCGCACGATCTGTGTCTTAGTGGACAGTGGGACAAGGTGCATGAGTTCTGGACCGAGCGACGGGGTAAGGCAGGGACAGCAAGCAACGATGCTCGTCAGATACAGACCTTCTTTGAGGCGGATGAGAACACAATATTCATCACCTTCTCTAAAGGGTATCTCTGGTGGTGCCATCCATCTGGAGTTCCGCAGCTCATTCCCGAAGATGACGATGCACGAGTGCGCCAGACGGTCAATGGCTGGAGAAACACTGGTTTGAATGGCGAGTTACTTCTGGCGAGTCGACTCTCGGGGAAGCTCACTAAGACTCAGATGTATCGTGGAACCATATGTGAAGTCGGCGAATCGGCGTATTTGCTCCGTAGAATCAATGGCGAGCAGACGCCCGAGCTTGCCGCGGCGGAGGCAACAGAAAAGATGTTGCTCGATCAGATCCTAGCGATGGTTCGTTTGCTGGATCCGAAGGACTTTGAGCTGATGGTTGAGCTGATCTTCTCGCATAGTGGCTGGCGAAGGCAGGCAAGAACGGGGGGAGCCCAGAAGACGGTGGACTTGGATCTGTTGTTGCCAAGCACGGGTGAGCGCGCGTTCGTGCAGGTGAAGTCAAAGACCAGTACCAGGCAATTTGACGGATACGCTGAGATCTTTGCGGCAACTGATGCTCACGCGCGCATGTTCTACGTCTGGCACACGGGTATGGTTCAGCGTGAGTCGCAACCCAACATTACTTTGTGGGGGCCGGATACCATCAGCAGCAAGGTGCTGGAGGCCGGTCTCCTGGGGTGGCTCAAAGATCGTGTCGCATAGTGAGTCAACGCTAAGCAGAACGGGAGCTGGTTAGCGCAACAGGGGGAAGGGGATGAGCTGGGCTATTGCGTTAGTTGTAATCGTTTTTATTATCTCGATCTTTGCTCCTACCAAGCGATGCGATGTGTGCCGCGTTCCTATAAAGCGGAAATACTATCGGTGGACCATTGAAGGCAAAAAGACGATGCTTTGTCCAAAATGCAATGCTCAGATGGAAAGGCGTGTCAGTAAGAGCGCGTTTAAGGGGCGATTTGGCTGAGGTCTCGTGAGTACAAACAACGGGGTCTGGTTCACTTATAGCGCTACAAACCCAACCCCGTTTCCTTGCACGCACCAGCAACTTCTTGAATCACGACCCGCCGCTAACCCCGGCGGCATGTATCGCCTCAGCCAAGTTCTTCAGCGCACCCTCCGTACCATCGCAAGCATCATTCGCCAGCAGCACATACCCCTCATGCTGCTTCGGATAAAGCACCACTTGGCTCGACATGCCAAAGCTTCCACCGCCATGCCAGATCACCGGCTGCCCCTGGTCTTCCCCCAGGTTCCAAGCCATCGCCTCCCCGTCACTCGCGTTGCCTGTCAAGGCCTGATGCGACAAACGAACGACGGCATCGCTCTCGCGCAATTGCCAGCGCACGTACTTCGCCATGTCCGCGGTGGATGCATAGAGTCCCCACGCGGCGCCCGCATTCTGTGAGGGACGTGGCGTGACACGGCCATAGCGGTCATAGCCCTTGACGAGGCGCGACGCTTCGTCGGCCTTCAAGGTAAAGCCTGTTGAGGTCATACCCAGTGGCTGGAAGATGTACTGGCGCATCAGCCCGTCCACTGGTGTGCCAAGCGCCCGCTCCAGGCCGAGCCCGATCACCAGATAGCCAGCATTGGAATAGGCCTGCTTGTCGCCCGGTGCGCTGCGCAGACGGGTGTCGTGCAGCGCGGTCAGAAGTTGCTTGCGACCGAACCCCTGGTTGAGCGCGAAAAGGCGAGCGTTGAACTCAGGCGATTTCTTGTCCGCAAATATTGCATCCGAGTCGGGAATATCCCGGGGCATGCCGGAGTAATGCGTTAGCAGCGTACGCAAGGTGATCGGCTGGCCGTTCCAGGCGAGGTTGCGGTAATCACCCGGCAGATCGCTGCGGAAATCCCCATCGAGCGTCATGCGGCCATCAACAACCGCGTGTGCCGCCAAGGATGCGGTAAAGGTCTTGGTGACCGATGCCAGCTCGTAAATGCTCTGCGGCGTCGGCCGCTCGGCCTTGTCGCGCGACGTACTGCCGTAGTTGTAGAAGTAGGTATTCTCCGCATCCACCACCGCGATAGAGATGCCGACGTGGCAGCTGTTGCGCAGGTACTCGCTGGCTGCCTTGGCCGCAACGATATCGCGTGCCATGCGGCGTGCATGCTCGCCAGCGATTGCAGCGCTTGCGATACCGATGGAAGTCGCGGCGATCAAGCCTGACAAAGCCAGCAAACCAAACAGCTGGCGCTTATTGCGCAGCGAGGACTTGTCGCGCCACGCCATTCCCAAAGACATGTTCTTCCCCCGGCTGAATCGCATTTTCTTGATGTCAGGCAGTAAACCAATACATCGAGTACTCAAGCCAACATGGCGGCCAGCGTAGACACGCAAAGCACAACGCAGGCGGCAAAGAGGCTGTTGAGCATCAGGGTTTCGAGTTTCATGGCGGCTGTCCGTTCGGCGAGTTAATGAGGCTTTCGAGATAGGTAGTGCAAAGCCGATGCCAACAGGGGCGATGCGCTGAAAACGGCATAGCGGCGCCATTTATCCGCACATGGAAGCTGCAGCTGCTGTGTCCGCGGACAGCCGTCCGTGCGATACGGACAATGCGGACAGTGCTCGTCGCGAGAGGCTTAGGCTGCTGACTCTCGAGCCAGCCACGTCGTCAGGTCTGCGAGTGTGCGCTAGAGGTTTCCGAATTGATTCGAGCCGAAAACGGACTTGCCGCGACCGTAGCAATGCACACGAGGCCAGTTAGTTCTAGGCGCTGAAAGTGAAGCTGATGCCGCTTATGGATGGCCCTCAGCTCACCACTCCGCCCGCCCCCTCACCCCAACCCTCTCCCCAGAGGGGAGAGGGAGTCCAACTGTTGTCACTGGATTCGGCTACGACGCGCTTTGCCCCGCCTCAGCCATCGTGCGCGCAGCCTCACGCCGCACTTCCTCCCACTGCATCCGCCCATGCGCCTGCCCGACGCAACGCGTGCCCATCTCAATAAACGCAGCAATGCCATCCAGCATGATCGGCAACCGCTGCGCATCCGGACTGCCACGTTCGTGGACCAGCTCCGCCAGGAACTGGATGGACGTGTGGGCGTACTTCAACCATTCGGTGGCATCGTTCAAGAGTGCATCCGCCCCTGCGTCCGGATCAGAAAAGTAGTTTACGTGGCGCTTCATCCACGGCTCGCCATAGAGATTCATAAGCAACTCCTTGCTAAAGAGGTGCCGCAACCTCGCTCCGAAAACGGCATGCCGCCAGACAGCACGGCATGTCGCCGACCACGCGGACTCGAGGTTCACCGGTGGCCCAAGGCTGGGCCCCGGGCGGCTTGATTGAAAAAGCAGGTTGCGGTGTCAGCCAATTCGCCGTTGCACAGGGCAACGTGCCGGGTTCAGACGGCTAGGATGATTCCTACGAAAAGGCCTAAACCGCGGTTCTTCAACCGCGTCCGCTGGATCGTCGGACGGCCTGGCTGTGCGGTGAGGATGTCGCCGAGGGGATCGGCGCGCGCGTGAGTACCGTATGATCTGAGGTAGCCATAATCGACTCTCTGCTAGTTGGTGATGGTTAGCGGGTCAGGGGTGTTAGCGCACCCCTGGTCCGCGCTTACATAGCATCGCTGCCATGGTTGCCCGCAACGCGTCTTCAACAAGTGCGCGGGCAACGTCAAGAAAATTATCAAAGCAACCCCGGGTTGTCTGTAGTCTTTTGCCTTCTTCGCAACCGCAACAGTCCCGAAGCAGCATGGCTACGTGGATCGGCGACAACATTTCGGCCTAGTCCGAATGCCGATGACAATCTCCCACCTCCGCCAGCGGGTCGAAGTCACGGCGAATGTTCTTAGTCACATCAAGCCGACGGCCGTCGACACCCGCATCGCCCATCCCCAGCACTTTGTCGATGACGACCAACTCGTGGTGTTCACCATCGAAGATGTCCTTCTGCCGCTGTCGTAGCCAATCCGTTCCTCCGCGCGACGCATGCCCCATGCGCTGCTACGCAAGGCGGGGTGTGCGGTTGGCTGAGTCAGGCTTTCTTGCGAGGCTTCGTACCCTTAAGCTTTAAAAGCGTACCCGCGGCGAGACGGACCACGCGCACCATAGGAGGTGCCAGATGCCCATCGACAACGAAGTCTTTGAAGGCTCTTTGGAAGGGATTCCCTGGGAAGAACAAGAGCTGTTTATCTACTGCAGCTTTCGCCAGATCGAGGGTGCGGGCATTTGCATCGAAGCCGCCTTCATCGATTGCACATTCGAACGGTGCGACTTCTATCTATCCATGTTCAACGGCGCCACCTTGGTTGGCGTCACGTTCAAAAACTGCGCCTTTCACGGCGGTTCCATCGTTGATTGTCGATTGGTCGAATGTGTATTCGACAACTGCCAATTCGGGAATGACAACCTAGGCGGAGAGCTCCGGCTGGATGGGACTCGATGGTACGGATGCAGTCAGCGTGGCTGCGAGGGGTTGAGCCATGAACTGGTTCCGCTACAAACAGCCGAGGAACCCTGAGCGGGTAACCACCCCGTTCCCATCAAGTACGGCCCTCGGCCGGCTCAGCTATCATGCCGTCCGCAAAACCAGCCTTAGCTGTTAGTCCGATTACCAACATAGACGGGCAAACCCCATGGACGAAGTGTCATTCACCGGCGGATCGCGTGTTGGTAATCGGACTAACAG
>Ga0207640_10000359_pt1 | contig 29690 bp, 23 predicted proteins | sample KBSCornC42_FD_184300 | JGI IMG/M metagenome (GOLD analysis project Ga0207640, IMG submission 184300) | Corn rhizosphere microbial communities from Kellogg Biological Station, Michigan, USA - KBS Corn C4-2 (SPAdes) (version 2) | ecosystem: Host-associated > Plants > Roots > Rhizosphere > Soil ... | reverse complement strand
GCTCGAGCTCGCCAACCGCGGCAATTTCGGCCTGTCGGCGGGCGTGGTGACGACCAGCCAGAAGCATGCGCGTCACTTCAAGAAGAATGTCCGCGCGGGCATGGTGATGATCAACCAGCCGACCGCGGGCGTCGACTATCACGTTCCGTTCGGCGGCTCGCGCGGATCGAGCTACGGCGCACGTGAGCAGGGCTTCGCCGCCGTGGAGTTCTACACGCAGATGAAGACCGTCTATGTCGGCGACTGATTTCACCGATCGCGCCATCTATCCCAGCCTTAAGGGGAAGCGCGTCCTCATCACCGGTGGGGGCAGCGGCATCGGTGAGGCGCTGGTCGAGGCCTTCGCCTGGCAGGGCGCACGGGTCGCGTTCGTCGATATCGCCGACCAGGCTTCGCGCGACCTGGTCGAGCGGCTGTGCGAGGCTCCGCACAAGCCGCTCTATCGTCAGTGCGACATTACTGACATCGACACGTTCAAGGCGACGCTTGCCGAGCTCGAGGAAAAGCTCGGCGGGATCGACGTGCTGATCAACAATGCGGCCAATGACGATCGCCACACTGTCGAGGACGTCACGCCGGATTATTGGAACGACCGGCTCAACGTGAATCTGCGCCATCAATTCTTTGCGGCGCAGGCGGTGGTGCCGGCGATGAAACGCGTGGGCGGCGGCGTGATCCTGAACTTCGGATCGATCAGCTGGCATCTCGGCATGGCCGATCTTGTACTCTACCAGACGTGCAAGGCCGCGATCGAGGGTCTGACCCGCGCGCTGGCCCGTGACCTTGGCCGCTGCAACATCCGCGTCAACACGATCGTCCCCGGCAATGTCCAGACGCCGCGCCAGATGCGATGGTACACGCCGGAGGGCGAGGCCGAGATCGTCGCTGCCCAATGCATCGACGGCCGCATCCAGCCGACCGACGTTGCCGCGATGGTGCTGTTCCTCGCATCCGACGATGCGAAAATGTGCACGGCGCACGATTATTTCGTGGATGCGGGCTGGCGCTGATGGTCGAGGTCCGCAGCGTCCTTCCGGTCCAGGCCACGCTCGGCGAGGGGCCGGTCTGGGTCGAGCGCGATCAGGCGCTCTGGTTCGTCGACATCAAGGGCCACAAGGTCCACCGCTTCCATCCCGCAAGCGGCGATCATAAAAGCTATGACGCGCCCTGCCAGGTGGGGTGGGTCCTACCCGCGGACGACGGTTCGTTCCTTGCGGGGCTGCAACAGGGGCTAGCGCGTTTCGACCCGCTCGATGGCCGCTTCGACGTGATCGCCACGCCCGAGGCCGCTATCCCCGGCAACCGGCTCAACGATGCGACCGTCGATCCCGCCGGCCGCGTCTGGTTCGGATCGATGGACGACGGTGAGGAGGCGATCAGCGGACGCCTCTATTGCTTCGATCGATGCCAGGTGCGCGAGGCGGAGGTGCCGCCGGTATGTATCACTAATGGCCCCGCGGTCAGCCCGGATGGCAGGATCCTCTACCACACCGACACGCTCGGCCGCGTGATCTACAAGGTCGGGATCAACGACGACGGCAGCCTCGGCGCCGCATCCGTCTTCGCCACGATCGACGAAGCCGATGGCTGGCCCGATGGGTCGGTATGCGATTCCGAAGGCTGTGTCTGGATCGGCCTGTGGGGTGGCTGGCGAGCCCGGCGCTACGCGCCGACCGGGGAAATCCTTACCGAAGTGCGCTTGCCGGCCTCAAATATCACCAAGATCGCGTTCGGGGGGGCCGATTTGTGCACCATATACGCCACCAGCGCACGAAAGGGGCTCGACGCGGCCGCCCTGGACGGCCAACCTCTGGCCGGCAATATTTTCGCGTTCGACGTGGAAGTACCGGGATTGCCCGGCAATCTGGTCAGGCTAAACTGACCGGCGACAACAACAGGGTTTTGAGCAGGGAGAGGGACATGGAGCGAGGGGAGAACCAGGGAAGCCTGGGCTTTATCGCCGCAATCGTGGCGGTTGCCACAATCGGCGGTCTTCTATTCGGATATGACAGCGGTGCCGTGAACGGCACGCAGGACGGTTTGCGCGCCGCCTTCGGGCTGAGCGACGCGAGCCTGGGCTTCACGGTCGGCTCGTTGCTGATCGGCTGCTTCATCGGCGCCTTTCTCGCCGGCCGCTTGGCCGACGTGTTCGGCCGCCGCAACGTGATGATGGTCGCCGCGGCGCTCTTCCTGTGCGGCGCGCTCGTGCAAGGTGTCTCGCACGACCACATGATCTTCCTGATCGCGCGGCTGTGCGGCGGCATGGCGGTGGGCACCGCTTCGGTGCTCTCGCCCGCTTACATCTCGGAAGTCGCGCCCGCGAACATCCGCGGCCGCATGACCACGATCCAGCAGGTGATGATCATCACCGGCCTGACCGCCGCATTCGTGGTCAATTATTTCCTCGCGGCAGCTGCCGGCAAATCCACCAATATGTGGTGGGGCGGGTTCGAGGCCTGGCGCTGGATGTACCTGATGCAGGCGCTGCCCGCCGCGGTCTTCCTGGTCGCGCTCTTCTTCATCCCGGAAAGCCCGCGTTACCTCGTTTCGCGCAAGCGCGATGATGAGGCTTCGTCCGTGCTGACCAAGCTGTTCGGTGCCGCCGAAGCCAAGACCAAGCTCGGCGAGATCAAGGCGAGCTTCAGCCACGACCACCGCCCGCGCTTCCGCGACGTGCTGGCGCCGGGCACGGTGCTGCGCCCGATCGTCTGGGCTGGCCTTGTCATTGCCGTGTTCCAGCAGCTCGTCGGCATCAACGTCATCTTCTATTATGGCGAAACGCTGTGGAAGCTGGCGGGCGCGACTGAGGATACGGCGCTTCAGCGCAACATCATCTCGGGCCTGGTCTCGATCGCTGCTTGCTTCGTCACGATCGGCCTGGTCGACAAGATCGGCCGCAAGCCTTTGCTGCTGATCGGCTCGGCCGGCATGGCGATCGCGTTGTTCGCGATGGTCTATGCGTTCCACAACGGCACGCTCGATGCCGCCGGCAACCTGCAGCTGTCGGTGCATAATGGCTGGATCGCGGTGATCGCGGCCAATCTCTACGTGATCTTCTTCAACATGAGCTGGGGCCCGATCATGTGGGTCATGCTGGGTGAGATGTTCCCGAACCAGATCCGCGGTTCGGCGCTTGCCGTCTGCGGCTTCGCGCAGTGGTTCTCGAACTATCTTATCGCACAGACCTTCCCGGTCATGGCGGCGAAGCTCGGCCTCGCGCCGACCTACACCTTCTACGCGGTGTCGGCGGTGATCAGCTTCTTCCTGGTGAAGAGCTTCATCCACGAGACCAAGGGCAAGGAACTGGAGCAGATGGAGGGCTAAGCCTCTCCATCACTTTCGAGACAAGAAAAAGGCCCGTCGCTCAAAGAGAGCGGCGGGCCTTTTCCGTTGGCTGCGGGTCCGCGGATTCCGCTCCTTCCGCATCACGATCGCGCCCGTAAAAATCGATTTTATATACGACAATGACGCTCTATCAGGTAGGGAATGATCGGTCCCCGGCCAGACGGGGAGGCGATGATGTCGCGATAATATGGGGAAGGAAGAGGATATGGGTACGGTAAGCCGGCGGAGCGTGTTGGGCGCGCCGCTCTGGGCCGCGGTCGGCGCACAGGCAGTGGCGCAAGCGCCGGCCGGATTATCCGCGACGCTCGTCCCTCCGGCGGCGGGGCCCTTCCAGCCGACAGTGGAATCCCTGAAGACCTATCAAACCCCCGATTGGTTTCGCGATGCCAAGTTCGGCATCTGGGCGCATTGGGGCCCGCAAGCCGTTCCCCGCATGGGGGATTGGTATGCCCGGATGATGTATATCCCGGGACAACCGATCTACGACCATCATCTCAAGCATTACGGGCACCCGTCCGAGTTCGGCTACAAGGACATCATTCCGCTATGGACAGCGGAGAAGTTCGATCCCGAAGCGCTGATGGATCTCTACGTTGCCGCCGGTGCAAAATATTTCGTGAGCATGGGCGTGCATCACGACAATTTCGATCTGTGGAATTCGCGCCACCACCGCTGGAATGCGGCGGTCCTCGGTCCCAAGCGGGATATCGTCGGGGCTTGGCGCGATGCGGCGCGGCGGCGTGGCTTGCGCTTCGGCGTGTCGGAGCATCTCGGCGCCAGTCACAACTGGTATTATCCGAGCCATCTGTACGACCAGTTCTGGCCCAAAATGGGTGTCGACTATGATGGCGCCAATCCGAAATATTCGGATCTGTACCATCCCCCGCACAACGAACCGTACAAGGGCGGTGCGGATACCTGGTACACGAAGGATCCGGCCTATCATCAGATCTGGTACAAGCGCATTCGCGATCTGGTCGACAGTTACCAGCCCGACCTTCTCTATTCGGACGGCGGGCTTCCGTTCGGCGAGGTGGGACGGTCGCTGGTCGCGCATCTCTATAATCGCAGCGTCGATCGGCACGGGAAGGTTCAGGCGGTCTACAATTGCAAGGAAGGCGGTTCGGGCGAAACCTACCCCGAGGCATGCGTGCTGGACGTCGAGCGGGGCGTGTTGGGGGGCATCAACCCGCGGCCCTGGCAAACCGACACGTCGAACGGCGACTGGTTCTATTCGGATAATTATACCTACAAGACCGCGCCGGAAGTAATCGGGATGCTTGCCGATATCGTCAGCAAGAACGGCAACCTGCTGATGAACGTCGTGCTGTATCCCGACGGTAGCCTGCCGCCCGAGTCACAAACCTTGCTGGCGGAGCTGGCCAAGTGGATGGCGGTCAACGGCGAGGCGATCCACGGCACGCGCCCCTGGCATGTTTATGGCGAAGGGCCGACCCAGACCAAGGGCGGGTCCTTCAACGAGAGCGGCCGCTATACGGCGCAGGACATCCGGTTCACAGCCAAGGGAAAGGCGCTTTATGCCATCACCCTGGGTGAGCCGCACGGTCGTTTGACGATCGCCTCGCTTGGCCGCACCGCCGGCCACGAGGTGGGCCGCGTCCGTAGCGTCAGGCTGCTCGGCGCAAACCAGCCGCTGCATTTCCAGCAGACCGATGGGACGCTCGCTATCGACGTGCCGGACCGGCTGCCCACACGCCATGGCAGCGCTTTCAAGATCAGCCTTGCGTAGCGGGTGAGCGTTGTCGGGGAGGCCTGCGGTCTCCCCGACATGATCGGATTCAGTGATTATGCCGCGGCGTCTTCGCCGAGATACCGCGATATTTGAGCGCGAATTCCAGCACCGCACCGTCGTGCATCTGGCCGGTCTTCTCGCGGAACAATTCCTCCCACGGCGTGTGGCTTTCCGGGATCGGCGGTGCACCCTCCGCCTTGCGGCGCGCAATCTCGGCCTCGTCGACCAAAGCGTTGCACGTGCCGGCGTTCAAATCGATCCGCACCATATCGCCGGTGCGTAGCCACGCCAGCCCCCCGCCCGCCGCGCTTTCGGGCGAGGCGTTGAGGATCGAGGGGCTGTCCGACGTACCCGACTGGCGACCATCGCCTAGGGTCGGCAGCCACATCACGCCGCGCTGAATCAGCGCATCGGGCGGCTGCATGTTGACGACCTCGGCCGATCCGGGCCAGCCGATCGGCCCCGCACCGCGCATCACCAGGATGCAATTCTCATCCACGTTCAACGCGGGATCGTTGATCCTGTGATGATAATCGTCCGCGCCGTCGAATACGATCGCGCGCGCCTCGAACGCGCCTTCCGATCCTGGGCGGTTGAGATAGCGGTTGCGGAACTCCTCGGAAATCACGCTCGTTTTCATGATCGCGTGGTCGAACAGATTGCCCGACAGAGCGAGGAAACCGGCCTGCGACTTGAGCGGAGCCGCATAAGGAAAAACCACCTCGCGGTCGCGCGTCTCGCGGCCGGCGACATTCTCGCCGATCGTCTTTCCGGTCACGGTCAGGCAGGCGTCATGGAGCTTGCCCGCCTGTGCCAATTCCCACAGCAAGGCGGGCACGCCGCCCGCGCGATGATAGCGCTCGCTCAGATACTTGCCCGCCGGCTGCATGTTGAGCAGCAGGGGCAGATCATAGCCGTGCGTGGTCCAGTCATCCGGAGAAAGCTCGACGCCCGCGTGGCGCGCCATCGCCATGATGTGCGGCTCTGCATTGGACGATCCGCCCGCGGCGGTGACGAACGCGATCGCGTTGAGGAAGCTGTCGCGCGTCAGGATCTTCGACGGCCGCAGGTCCTCATAGGCCATCTCGACGATGCGCTTGCCGGTCAGATAGGCCATCTGTCCGCGCTCGCGATAAGGCGCCGGGATCGCGGCGCAGCCGGGCAGCGATAGGCCGAGCGCCTCGGCGACGCCGTTCATGGTCGAAGCCGTGCCCATCGTGTTGCAATGGCCGGGCGAGGGCGCGCTGTCGGTCGCGCGCTTGAGGAATTCCTCCTCGTCAATCTCGCCCGCGGCCAGCTTGCGGCGCGAGCGCCAGATCACCGTGCCCGAACCGACCAGCTCGCCCTCATGCCAGCCGTCGAGCATCGGCCCGCCCGACAGCACGATCGCGGGGATGTCGACCGTGGACGCCGCCATGATCTGCGACGGCGTGGTCTTGTCGCACCCGGTGGTCAGCACCACCGCGTCGATCGGGTAGCCGTAGAGTATCTCGACCAGGCCCAGATAGAGCAGGTTGCGATCAAGCGCGGCGGTCGGCCGGCGGCAATTTTCGAAGATCGGGTGAACCGGGAATTCCATCGGAATGCCGCCCGCATCCCGGATGCCCGCGGCGGTCCGCTTGGCGAGCTCGACATGGATGCGGTTGCAGGGGGATAGATCGCTGCCCGATTGCGCGATGCCGATAATCGGCTTGCCGGAACGCAGCTCTTCCGGCGTGATGCCGTAATTCATGAAGCGCTCGAGATAGAGCGCGACCATGTCGCTGCGCGCCGGATCGGCGAACCAGTCGCGCGAGCGGAAGGGTCTTACAGGCGGAGGGGTCACGGATCGTCCTTGGCGCTTCTTATGGGAGCGCTACAAACCCGCGGGTCCGGCCTGTCAAGGCGCGGGCGGCAAAGCTTTGCTGCACCCCCGCCAAGGTTGGCAGGTGCGCGCGATCAGGCGCGCGCCGACGGCCGCCGGCGGGGCGCTGCGTCCGATTGCCGCCGCACGAACGTATAATCGAGCGTGAGATGCTTGGGCGCGGGCCGCATCGGGCCGCGGCGCGCGCGGATTTCGCTCGCCAGCAGGTCCATCGCGGCCTTGGACATGTCGCGGATCGGCTGGTGGATCGTCGTCAGCTCCGGCCAGATCGTGGTCGCCAGCGGCGTATCGTCGAAACCGCAGACGGTGACGTCGCCCGGCACGTCCAGGCCGTGGCGATGTGCCACCGCGACGGCCGCCGCCGCCATGTCGTCATTGGCGGCGAAGATGGCGGACGGCGGCTCTTTCTGGTCGAGCAGGCGTTCGGCCGCGTCGAGCCCGGATCGGTAGGTGTACAGCCCATCCACGACGAGATCGAGATCGAAGGGGATGCCGCTTTGATCGAGCCCGCGCTTGTACCCCTCGAGCCGGCGCGCGCTCGCCGTCTGGTTGGGGTTGCCGCGAATGAACCCGATCCGACGATGGCCGAGCCGCGCGAGATGGCAGGTCATGTCGAATGCGGCGCGTTCGTCGTCGATGCTGACCGCGCTGATGTCGACGTGCGGCTTGCCGCTCGCGACCACGACCATCGGAACCCCGGCCTTCTGCAATATGTCGATCACGGGTTGCGAGTCGCACAAGGGCGGCGGCAGGATCACGCCGTCGATGCCGATGCGGACCAGATGCTCGGCTGCTTTCACCTCATGACCGTCAATCTCGCATTGCTCGACCATGAGCTGCAGATTGCCGCGGCTCGCTTGTTCGAGGCCGCCGACCAGGAACTCGCTCAGATACGCCGCCGACGGATTCGAATAGAGCAGGCCGATCCGCAATTCTTCCGCACCCGCCAGACTCCGCGCGGCGCGGTTGGGCGCATAGCCGAGTTGCTGGATCGCCGCATTGACCAGGTCGCGGGTCGCGGCGCGGACGTTCGCCTCGCCATTTATCACTCGCGACACGGTCATGGGTGAGACGCCAGCGGTCGCTGCCACATCGCTGATCGTGGGTGCGCTGCGCTGGCGGCGTGATGACTTCTGGTTCAACCTGTTCTCCGGCGATGCAGGCGTCGCCGCCCCCGCTCAAGTCTGTACCGCGTGTTTGTCTCTTAAGCAAAATAATGAGTGGCCAGTCCGGTCCGGCTGGACACCCGGTTCAGCTGCGGGCGGAGAAATCCGTTTCGGTTTCGCCGGGCGCTGCGTCAGGTTCGGCGCCGACGATCACCTCCAGCGCGCCGGGCTTGATCTCGAAATACAGCGGGCTTTCCAGGCAGCGCACCTCACCGTCCAGCGCCACGTGGATCTGCGGCGAATGGGCATGCACCGTCAGCGTGCGGCACGTCTCCGCCACGCCGAAATCATATTCCAGATCGGCACGGCCGGCGAGCAGGCGCAGCCCGAACCAGAGGGCGCCGAGCCGCGTTCGGCTCTTGACCGAGAATAAGGACAATTCGCCGCGATCGAGCGCCTCGCGCTGGCCGATGCGCCCGCCGTCGAGCGAATAGAGATTGTTGCCGACGAACAGCAACGGCGTGCGCACCCAACGCTCCGCGCCGTCGATCTCGACCCGCAGGCGATGGTGCCGCAGCCGCCGCAACGCCGCCCATGCCGCAGGCATGTTGGCCATCCATTTGGGTAGTCCGCGACGGTGCTGCTCATGCTCGCGCGAGCGGACCAAAGTGGGGTAGAAGCCAATCGACGCATTGTTGAGAAAAATATGACCGTTGACCGTTCCGACATCGACGCGCCGCCGCGCCCCTTCCGCCAGGACGCGAACCGCGCCCGGTAGATCCGCCGGAATGCCGAGCTGGCGCGCGAAATGATTGTGCGTGCCGAGCGGCAACAGGCCCAGCGCCGTGCGGCCTCGCTCGATCAATATGCTCGCGGCGGCTCCGAGCGTGCCGTCGCCCCCGCCGACCACTACCATCGGCGCGTCCAGCCGTTCCACCGCGGGCCGCATGTCTGCCGCATCGAGCAGGTCCACGTCAGCCGAAAGCCCAGCGTCGCGGAACGCGGTTTCGACGTCCGCCTTGATCTTGTCCCCCGCGGCGGCCGCGCTGCCGCCTTGGCGGTTGACGAGAACCGGGATCGGTTGGGCGGCGTCGTGCTTAACAGCCATCAATCCCTGCCTGAAGACGATGCGGGTCCGATCGCTCGAACCCTTTTCGCTCAGACGGACCGCGCTCCCGCTGGTTCCGCGCCCGGTTTACCGCCCCGGGGCGTAAGGAAAATCGAGCGCCTCGTAATAACTCAGCGGATGCGCCGGAGCGGGAATTCCCGCCGGCAAAGGCCGCTTCGAGAATGTCTGGAAATATTCGAGGCAGGCGTCGCGCCACCATTCGGCCTCGTGGAGCTGGATGGTGAGGAAGGCGTCGGTTTTCTCGAAGCGCTCGGCGTCCACGAACGGCTTCAACGCGCGCCACTGCGTCTGCATCGCGCGGACCTGATCGACACCGGCCTGGTAATGGAGCGCCAGCTCGTCCCACAAAATGCGGCCGGACTTCATTTTATAGTCCCACGGCACATGATGAAACCACAGCAGGAATATGTCGGGTGTGGTCGCAACCTTGGCCAGCCGCTTCGCGATCGGCGGGGCATATTGCGCGATCGCGTCGGTACCGGTCGCGCTGCGGTCCACGCCGATCCCGATCGCGTCGGCCTGATGATAATGAACCGGGTTCCATTCGGCGCGGGCAAGTTCGTGCACCCATGGCGCGGGCCCATGATGATGGCCGGTGCCCATGATATGCGCGAGGCCGAGCGGGGTCATGTAATTCACCACCGCCTGGCGGCTGGTCATCATCATGTCGGTGACCGGCTTCACGAAAGCGGGATCGGACGTGAAGGTCATCGCCGCCCAGTCGGCGGCGATATCGCGCGCGGACGCTTCGGGGTTCCAGGCGAGCCGGCCAAAGGCGTACCAGTCGGCCTGGTTGAAGCTGGAGCCGCTCCAGTCGCGATCGGTGCCGCTATTGGCAATGCCCGCGATGCCGGTCAGCTTCTGCCCCTCGGTCAGTTTGGCGATGGTCGAGCCGGGGCCGTGCGCGAACGTGTCGGTGTGGAGAAATTCGTCGATCAGCGCGCCGACATAAACGAGGTGCGTCGCCTGGCCGAGATACTCTTTGGTCAGCTGCACCTCGGGCATCAAATTGGTGTTGGGCATCGCGCCGAACAAGGGCGAGAAAGGCTCGCGCGGCTGGAAATCGAGCGGGCCGTTCTTGACCTGCACCAGAACATTGTCGGCGAACTTCCCGTCCAATGGCTTGAAATTCTCATAGGCTTGTTTGGTGCGATCGACGACCTTGCCCTGGTCCTGCGCCGCGTAAACGAAGGCGCGGTACATCACGACGCCGCCATGCGGCGCGACCGCATTGGCGAGCAGATTGGCGCCGTCCGCATGCGTGCGGCCATAATCTTGCGGGCCGGGCTGGCCTTCCGAATTGGCCTTGACCAGGAATCCGCCGAAATCGGGAATCGCCCGGTAGATTTCGTCCGCCTTGGCCTTCCACCAGGCGGCGACCTGCGGGTCGAGCGGGTCGGCGGTCTTGAGGCCGCCAATCTCCATCGGCGCGGTGAAGCGCGCAGAGAGATAGACCTTGATGCCCCACGGCCGGAACACGTCCGCCAATGCGGCGGCCTTGGCGATATATTCAGGTGTCAGGCTGGCGGCGACCGCATTGACGTTGTTGAGCACCGCGCCGTTGATGCCGACCGAGGCGTTGGCGCGCGCATAATCGGTGTAACGCGGGTCCTTATAATCGGGGAGCTTCCACCAATCCCACAAGGAGTCCCCGGCATAACCGCGCTCGATATGGCCGTTGAGATTGTCCCAATGGTCGAGCACGCGCAGCTTGAGCTTGGGCGCCGAGCGCAGATCGACATTGTCGAGCGGATGGCCGAGCTGCATCTCCCGGATCAGCGCGAAGGTGCCGTACAGCACGCCGGCCCCTGTATTGCCGGCGACCACGATCGTGCGGATTCCGCCCGCTACCGTGACCGTCCGCACGATATAGCCTTCGTCGCCCAGGCCGGAGAGATCGAGGTGGAGGTTGCGGATGACCTCCGAATCCTGGGGGGTGCCGAGCAACACCTCTCCGCTGTTGAGCTTGCCGCCCGCATTGGCTGGCCTGCCGGTCAGACCGAAAACCGCGCGGTCGAACTCGCTTGCCGCGGCAAGCACGCGGGGATCCTTCCCCTCCGGCATCGCGCCTTCGACGTGGAAGGCCATGTCGGCGCGTTGGGTCTCCGGCAACGGATTATAGCGCAGCCAGAGCCGATATCCGTCTTCGGCCGAAAGCGGAGTCGTCAGGCCGATCAGAGTCAAACCAGCGAGGAGAAGGCGCATCAGCCGCATCGGTAACGGTCCTCTCTTTCGGGCGGCAACCCGATCCGGATCGCGGCTGTACGCGCGACACCGCCCGATGTCATGACGGCGCGGGCCATCATGACGGCCGCGCCCCAAAAAGAATGCCGCTGTCCCGCGCGGGGACGGAACAGCGGCGTTGGAGTCTGGCCGGTTGAGCTTTTCAACCAGCCTGGGGGGATGGTGTCAGAAAGTTCCGCGCAGGCCGATAAGGAACTGCCGGCCGGGCTTATATTGCGTGAAGGTCGCGTTCGAGAATTGGAAGTAGGACCGCAGCGTCGCGTTGGTGAAGTTCGCCACGTTGACGGTCAGCTGAGGGGCGTTCTTGATCCCGAACAGCTTGTCGAGGTCGAACGCCGAGGAGAAATCATATTGCTGATAATTATCGTTGAATAAAGCCGCCGAAGCGATGCCGTTCTGGTTGGCGCCACTGCTCTGCGATCCCTTGCGATAGGTGGTCGACACGCGCAGCATGATGCCGTTCTTTTCGTAATAGAGCGTGGCATTGTAGGTGCGCGGCGCGACGCCATAGGCTTGGGCGGCGCCCTTGCTCGTCTGGTCGACGACCGTCGCATTGGCATTGAAGCCGAAGCCCGTCACGCCCACCAGCTTGGTCACGAAGTCGAGCGGCTGCACCCATTGGAATTCCAGGCCGTTGATCGTCAGCTTTTCGGGCACGTTGACCTGCGACGTCACCTGCACCGTCGCCGCGCCCGGACCGCCCCGCAGATTGATTGCGGTCTGCTGCGTTGGATTCAGCGTATCGTAGGTGATGCCATATTGCGCGAGCGCGCTGAATGGCACCGTGCTGACGAACTGGTTGGTGAAGCCCTGGATCGACTTGCGGAAGGCATTGAAGCTGATCACGCCTTCGCGCCCGGTATAATATTCCGCGCCCAGATCGATATTGTCGGAGATGTACGGCTTCAGCGCGGGGTTGCCGATGCCCGCCTGGTCGGCCGACGGCGCGCCGAACGAGACACCAGGCAACTGCGCCGCCGGATCGGGACGGGTCATCGTTTTGGAATAAGCCCCGCGGAGGACCGCATGCTCGCCGACATTATAGGCCAGGTTCGCCGTCGGCAGCCACTTTGTGTAGCTGTTGTGCGTCGTCACTTCCGACACAAGATTCGGATATTTGCCGCCGTCCGCCGGCGCGGGGCCGACCGCTGGCGTGTTGCGCGGATCGGGAAGCGAGACACGCCCGGCAATAGTCTGCTTGGTATCGACGTAGCGCACCCCGACGTTGAAGCGCAGGTCGTTCCCGCCCAGCGGCTGCGTGCCACTGATGACCGCGAAAGCCGACTTGTTCTGCTCGCGGATCAGGCCGCCGCTCGCGCCGGTGTTCGACCCGCCCGTATCCGGCTCGGCGGCATGGAATTGCTCGTAATTGGTAGCGGCAGCGAATTTCTTGAAGTCGACGGTCACGAAGCCGCCGGGCCCGGGCATCAGGTAGCCGGGTAGCGCACCCATCGGGACGAGCGAACCGGCATAGGTCACGGGGCCGGTCTTGCCGGCGGTATAGCCGGTTCCATAGCCGGGATAGGTCGGATAGCCCGCGGGCGCGGCGCCGACGACGTTCAGGCCTTGGCACGGCGGCTGGCCATTGGGCGACGGCAAAGTCACGCTCGGATTGTCGCCGCACGTGGCATTCTGCCAGGGCCCGGTATTGTCGTAGCCGCGAATGCGGCGCGAGACGTCGTCATAGGCGCCGCCCACCTTCACGTTGAGGGCGCGGCCGCCCCACGTCAGGTCGCCGCGTACGCCCTTGCTGCTGTACCAGCGCCGCTCGTCCTGAAGGTTCAGGCGGCCCTGGCTGTTCCAGCCGAAATTGGCGGGGTTGTTCAGATCCAGATCGCTCTTGATGGTCGGGATGCCGCCATTGTTGGTGTAGGTGACGGTGTTGCCAACGCCCAGCGGCGTCGTCGGGCCGACCGTCGGGCTTTCGCGGTGAAACCGGCTCTTGCCGTAATTGCCCTGGAGCGAGAGCTTGAGGCTTTCGGCAATCTGATAGTCGACCCCGGGATTCACGTTCCAAAGCCGGCTCGTCTCGATGTAGGGCCGAAATTCGTCGAAGAATTGCACGTTGGCGAAGGTGCCCGACGTGACCGTGCAACCCGTGCTGCAGTCGGTCTTGTCGAACTTGAGGTTCATCGGGATGATCGAGCCGTTGCGCACGATCCACGCCATGTCCTCGCGGATAAGGTTGTTGTGCTTGTAGCCGTACATGCCGTCGACGTAGAAATGCAGGTCGTCCGTCGGCCGCCATTCGACGCTGACGATCGCGTTGATGCGATCGCGCGTACCGCGCTCGTCCGACGGGCGTCCCAGGCGCGGAAGGATGGCGTTGTCGATCTGCTGGATCGTGGCGCCCGGATTGTGCGCCAGCAGGAAGGCATTATCGATCACCGTGCCGGCGACCAGTCCGCCCCCTGCGCCGACCGGCACCGTCGATGGGATGGTCCAGTTACCGCCGCCGGTGGGATTGCAGCCTGAGGTCGCGCCGCACTGCGCGGCCGACAGCGCCGGATTGGTATAACCGATCGTTTCGAAGCCCTTGGTCTCCGTGTAGAAATGCTGACCCGACACGCCGGCCAGGACGCCGAGCGTGTCATTGTGCCAGCTCGTGATCAGCGAACCGCGCTCGCCGAGCTTATCCGAAATGCCGAATTTGGCGCCCTGGATATTGTACGCGACGAAGGAGTCCGCCCGATCGAAGGGCCGTGCCGAGCGGATGTCGATATTGCCAGCGGCGCCGCCCTCAAGCAGGTCGGCCGAATAGCTTTTGTTGACGGTCAGCTTGGTGAAGAGATCCGTCGGAAAGAAGCTCAGATCGACCGAGCGGTCCGTGCCCTGCGCGTCGGTCGCGCCCGAGGATGCGACCGCAATCGGCGCGCCGTTCAGCGTGACATTGGTGAAGTTGGACCCCAGCCCGCGGATCGCGACGTTGGTTCCTTCGCCGGTGATGTCGCGCGTGATGGTGATGCCGGGAATCCGGTTGAACGATTCCGCGATGTTCGTGTCGGGAAATTTGCCGATGTCTTCGGCGAAGATCGAGTCGCTGAAATTGGACGACTCACGCTTGGCAATGGTCGCCTTGGCAAGGCTGCTGCGATAGCCGGTGACGACGATTTCCGTGGAAGCGCCATTGTCTGTAGCGACACTGCCCGCGGCCGTGCCCTGGCCTGCCTGACCAGTTGCTCCCGGGTCGGATGTCGTCTGAGCCGGCGCCGGCGCCGCCATCAGCACTGGAAGGGCAACTGCAGCAAGCAGCGAGACACGGAACGACCCGTCGCGATTCTTTGAGCGCATGTGCAAATCCTCTCCTTATCGCCGCTCTGAGGCGGCTTTTTTTGCGAGTGTTTGGTATGGTGGGTAGCGCTATCATCTGTCAAGCCAGTTGAAAATATTGGTCAGGCAGACTTGCAATTTTCGGCTGGTCAGTGACAAGGTCGCTCTAATAAGTCACAGCATCGGGAGGAGAATGCTCGACGTGGGAGGAGAGGCCATTCCTGACGTTCCGGCGAAGGCGGGCGCTGCCCGGCTATATGCGCAACTGGCTGACCGGATCGCGAAGCAGATCCTCCTCGGACAATATAAGGTCGGAGACAGGCTTCCGTCCGAACGCGAGCTGTCGCAGGCGTTCGAGGTTTCGCGTCCCACCATTCGCGAGGCGATCATCGCCCTGGAGCTGGACGGCCTGGTCGAAGTCCGCGTCGGATCCGGCGTCTATGTTCGCTCGCAGATGCGGCGGACCGGCAAGCCGACAATGCTTGGCGTCGGCCCGTTCGAACTGCTGGAAGCGCGTCGCGCGATCGAGGGCGAGGCCTGCGCGCTCGCGGCCGAGCGAATGACGGACGAAGACTGCCAGACGCTCGAACGGCTGCTCGACGAGATGATTCAGGCCGGAGATGACGTCCCCACGGCCGAGCGCGCGGACTGGCAATTCCACCTGGCCATAGCCCGCATCACGCGGAACAGCGCGATGGCTTCGGCCGTCGAGGCGTTGTGGGAAGCGCGGTTCGCGTCGCCGCAGCAGCAATTGCTCGCCGACAAAGCGCATGATGCGGGCGTGGTGCCGCGCGTCGGCGAACATCGGGCGATCCTGGAGGCGCTGCGGACGCGCGATCCAAAGACGGCGAAGACCGCGATGCGGTTGCATATCACGCGCGTGCTCGACGAGATCATCGTCGCGACCGAAGTGCGCGAAGCGGCGCTGCTTTCGGAAAGGATGCAGGCACGGCGGCGCATGTTTCATCTCGAATAGCAAAATGGCTTCAACCATCCGCGCGGGGCGGATGCCGGCATCTTCATCGACTTAAGATATAGGAAAAACTGTGCCCAAGATTACATCCGCGCGCGTCATCGTGACCTCGCCGGGACGCAATTTCGTGACGCTCAAGATCGAGACCGACGACGGCGTCTATGGCCTCGGCGACGCTACGCTCAACGGCCGCGAACTGGCGGTGGTCTCTTATCTGCAGGATCATGTCGTTCCCTGCCTGATCGGCCGCGATGCGCACCGGATCGAGGATATCTGGCAGTTTCTCTACAAGGGTGCCTATTGGCGGCGCGGACCGGTGACGATGTCGGCGATCGCGGCGGTCGACACAGCTTTGTGGGACATCAAGGGCAAGATCGCCAATCTGCCCGTCTACCAATTGCTCGGCGGCGCCAGCCGGGAGAGCGTGATGGTCTATGGTCACGCCAACGGTAAGGATATCGACGAGACGATTTCCAATGCCTTGCTCTACCAGCAGCAGGGCTACAAGGCGATCCGGCTGCAATCGGGCGTGCCCGGCCTCGCCTCCACCTATGGCGTGTCCAAGGACCGCTATTTTTACGAACCGGCCGATGCGGACCTGCCGACGGAGAATGTCTGGTCGACCGAGAAATATATGCGTTCGGTCGTGCCCTTGTTCGAGAAAGCGCGCGAGGCGCTCGGCTGGGACGTGCACCTGCTGCACGATATCCATCACCGCCTGACCCCGATCGAGGCGGGTCGCCTCGGCAAGGACCTTGAGCCCTTCCGTCCCTTCTGGCTGGAGGATGCGACGCCCGCCGAGAACCAGGATGCGTTCCGCCTGATCCGCGAGCACACGACGACGCCGCTTGCCGTGGGCGAGATCTTCAGCTCGATCTGGGACTGCAAACAGCTGATCGAAAACCAGCTGATCGACTATATCCGTGCGACCGTGGTTCATGCCGGCGGCATCACCCACCTCCGCCGCATCGCGGCGCTCGCCGATCTCTATCAGGTCCGCACCGGCTGCCATGGGGCGACCGACCTCTCGCCGGTCTGCATGGCGGCGGCGCTCCATTTCGATCTGTCGGTGCCCAATTTCGGCGTGCAGGAATATATGCGGCACACCGAAGAGACCGACGCGGTTTTCCCCCACGCGTACACATTCTCGAAGGGGGCGATGCACCCCGGCGATAAACCGGGGCTCGGCGTCGATCTCGATGAGGCGCTTGCCGCCAAATATCCCTACAAGCGCGCCTTCCTGCCGGTGAACCGGCTCGAAGATGGCACCATGTTCAACTGGTAGGCGCAGATGAGCAATCCAGCCTACGTGCCCAAGCCGCCCGTGGGCCGGGTACGGTGGATCATCTGCGGGCTGCTCTTCCTCGCCTGCGTCATCTCCTATGTCGACCGGCTGGTATTGTCGGTGCTCAAGCCGACGCTGAGCCATGAATATGGCTGGTCGGAGACCGGCTATGGCGACGTCGTCTTCTGGTTCCAGGCGGCCTACGGCATCGGCTTCCTCTTCTTCGGGCGGCTGGTCGACAGGATCGGCGCCAAGCTCGGCTACATCCTCGCGATGGGCGTGTGGACGGTCGCACATATGGCGCACGCGCTCGTCACCTCGACCTTCGGCTTCGCAATGGTGCGCCTGCCCTTGGCCCTGGGCGAATCCGGCACCTATCCCGCGGCATTGGCCGCGATTTCCGAATGGTTTCCCAAGCGCGAGCGCGCGCTGTCGATCGGGATCTTCAATGCCGGCGCCAATGTCGGCGCGGTGGTCACGCCGTTGCTGGTGCCGGCGATCACGCTGGCGCTCAACTGGCAGTCGGCCTTCCTCATCACCGGTCTGTTCAACATCGTGTGGATCGCGGCGTGGATCATGCTGTACCGCCGCCCGCGCCAGCATCCGCGCATCAGCCAGGCCGAGGTCGACTATATTGAATCCGAGCCGTTCGTGGATCAGGGTCGCGCGCCCTATCGCAAGGTGCTCAGCACGCGCCAGGCCTGGGCCTATATGGCGGGCCGCTTCCTGATCGACCCGATCTGGTGGACCTTCCTGTTCTGGCTGCCCGATTTCTTTTCCAAGCGCTACGGCGTGGACCTCAAGGGTTTCGGCCCGCCGCTGGTCGCCATCTACCTGCTCGCGGACGTGGGCTCGATTTTCGGCGGCTGGTTGTCGTCCAAGATGCTGGCGCTCGGCATATCCGCCAATCGCGCGCGTAAGACCGCGATGTTCGTCTGCGCTCTGATGGTGGTGCCGGTCGTATTCGCGCAATGGGCGCCCAGCATCTGGATCGCGGTCGTCCTGTTGGGCATGGCATGTGCCGGGCATCAGGGTTTCTCGTCGAACCATTTCGCGCTTCCCGCCGATGCCTTCCCCCGTTTCGCCCAGGGTACTGTGGTCGGGCTGGGCGGCTTTGCCGGCGCGATCGGCGGGATGCTGATGGCTAAATATGCCGGCTACATCCTCGACAAATTCGGCAGCTTCACCCCGATCTTCATCGTTGCTGGCTGCGCGTATCTGGTAGCGCTATTGGTGGTTCACCTCATCAACCCGCGCTACGAGAGCGTGACCAAGCTCACCGCGGAGAATTGAATTGGCCAAATTGGTGCTGCACCCCGACCGCCTGTTTCCGGCGGATGAGCGGACGCGTTCGATCGCGCGCGCTCTCTATGCGCCAATCAAGGACCTGCCGATCGTCAGCCCGCACGGCCATACCGATCCCGCCTGGTTCGCCTATGACCAGAATTTCGCCAATCCGGCTGAGCTGCTGATCGTCCCCGATCATTATGTCTTCCGCATGCTCTATTCGCAGGGCGTGAGTCTGGAGGATCTGGGCGTGCCGACGGCCGACGGCAGCCCGACCGAGCAGGATCCGCGCAAGATCTGGAAGATCTTTGCCGATCATTATTATTTGTTCAGGGGCACGCCATCGCGCGCCTGGCTCGACTGGGTTTTCTCAGAAGTGTTCGGGCTCGACGTGCGGCTCGAACCCGCCACCGCCGATCTCTATTACGACACGATCGACGCCGCGCTGAAGACGCCGGCTTTCCGCCCGCGCGCTTTGTTCGAGCGCTTCAATATCGAGGTGATCGCCACCACCGAAAGCCCGCTCGATCCGCTCGAACATCACAAGGCGATCCGGGAAAGCGGTTGGAAGGGGCGCGTCGTCACCGCCTACCGTCCCGATCCGGTGATCGATCCCGAGGCGATCGGCTTCGTCGACAACCTGCGGCGCTTCGGCGAGATGGCGGGCGAGGATGTCTCGACCTGGGCCGGTTATCTCCGCGCGCACGAAAATCGCCGCGCCTTCTTCCGCGAGGCCGGTGCGACCTCGACCGATCACGGTCACCCCAGCGCCTTCACCTGCGATCTGCCGCGCGCCGAATGCGAGGCGCTGTATGCGAAGGTGCGTTCGGGCCAGGCCAATTTCGCCGATGCCGAACTGTTCCGCGGTCAGATGCTGACCGAGATGGCGCGCATGTCGATCGACGACGGGATGGTGATGCAGCTCCATCCCGGCGCCTATCGCAGCCACAATCCGGGCGTGCTCACGCGTTTCGGGCGCGACAAGGGCGCCGATGTCCCCATGCCGACCGAATTCGTCCGTAGTCTCAAGCCGTTGCTCGACCGCTTCGGCAACGATCCGCGCCTGACGTTGATCCTGTTCACGCTCGACGAGGATACTTATAGCCGCGAGCTCGCGCCGCTCGCCGGTCATTATCCGGTGCTGCGGCTGGGCCCGCCCTGGTGGTTCCACGACAGTCCGGAAGGCATGCGCCGTTTTCGCGAGCGGACGACCGAGACCGCCGGTTTCTACAACACGGTCGGCTTCAACGATGATACGCGGGCTTTCCTCTCGATTCCCGCGCGCCATGACGTCGCGCGGCGGATGGATTGCGCTTTCCTCGCCAACCTCGTTGCCGAACATCGGCTGGAGGAAGATGAGGCGCATGAGGTGGGGCGCGCTCTCACCTATGATCTCGTAAAGGCCGCTTACCAACTATGATCTTGCTTGATTCCGTCACCGTAAATTCGCTTCCAGTCTCCGTCGCCCGGCCGAAATATGATCGCAGCCAGGTCAAGATCGGCGTCGTCCATCTTGGCCTCGGCGCCTTCCATAAAGCGCATCAGGCCATGATATTCGAAGCCGCGCTCGACAGCGGCGATCTGCGCTGGGGCGTGCTCGGCGCCTCGCTCCGTTCGCGCGGCGTGCGCGATCAACTCGCGCCGCAGGGCGGGCTTTACACGGTAACCGTCCGGGACGGAGCCGACGAACGGACCCGGCTGGTCGGGGCGCTGCAGGGCGTCGTGGTGGCGCCGGAAGAGCCGGCGCGGCTCGTCGATGCGATGGCCGCGGCAGACACGCATATCGTCACGCTCACGGTGACCGAGAAAGGCTATAAACTCGATCCCGCGGCGGGCGCGCTGATCCATGACGACCCCGATCTGGCGGCTGATCTTAGGTCGCTGGAAAATCCCCGAACCGCCCCGGGCTTCATCGTCGCCGCCTTGGCCAAGAGGCGGGCAGCAGGGCTCAAGCCCTTCACCACCATCTCATGCGACAACCTGCCGCATAACGGCAAAAGGCTGCGTGAAGCGGTGCTGGCTTTGGCGGCGCACCATGACGAGACCCTGCGCGACTGGATCGCGGCGGAGGGGGCTTTTCCCGAGACGATGGTCGATCGGATCGTGCCTGCCACCGAAGAAGCGGACATCGACGCCTTGGAGGCGCGGATCGGAGTTACCGATCGGGCCATGGTCAAGACCGAGCCTTTCACCCAGTGGGTGATCGAGGACAAATTCGTCGACGAACGGCCCGATCTGGCGGCGTTCGGTGTGCAGCTGACCGACGCGGTCGCGCCGTGGGAGGCGGCCAAATTGCGCCTGCTCAACGGCGCGCATTCGGGCATCGCCTATCTGGGCGCGCTGGCGGGAATCGAGTTCGTCCATCAGTTCGTGGCTTTGCCGGCCGGGAGGGCTTTCGTCGAAGCGCTATGGAACGAAGCGGCGGAGACTCTGTCGCCCCCGTCGGGGCTGGACGTACCGGCTTACCGGATCGCCCTGATGGCCCGTTTCGCCAATAGCGCGCTCAACCACCGCACCCGTCAGATCGCAATGGACGGATCGCAAAAGCTGCCGCAGCGGCTGCTGGCGCCGATCATGGCCCGGCTCGACCAAGGCAAAAAGGTCGATGTGCTCGCCCTGGCGGTTGCGGGCTGGATGCGCTGGCAAGAGGGGACGGACGATAGTGGAGCGGCGCATGTCGTCGACGATCCGCTCGCGCCGCGCACGGCGGGATCGGCCAACCTCATCGCCGGTGGCGCGGTGGCGGGCCTGCTCGCGATCGACGCGATCTTTCCGCCCGAGCTGGCCGAACATGAAGGTTTCCGCCAGACATTGACCGCGGCGCTTTCCGCGCTGCGCGAGAAGGGTGCAATGGCCACGATCGAGGACCGGTTCGGATGATCATCACGCGGCGCGGCCTTGTGGCAGGGGGCGCCGCGCTGGCGCTGGCATCGCGCTTGAACGCAGCCCCGCCGGGCTCCCTCGACGCGATCGCGCAATCGAAAGGGCGCCGCTTCGGATCCGCGATCGGCATGGGGCAATATCCCGACCCGCGGTATCGCGCGCTGATCGAGGCCGAATGCGGCGTGATCGTGCCCGAAAACGAGCTCAAGATGCATTCCCTCCACCCAGAGGGGCCCGACAAGTTCGACTTCTCGCGCGCCGATAATTTGGTCGATTATGCGACCCAGCATGGGCTTCTGGTGCGCGGTCACAACCTGATCTGGCACCATCCGCAATGGATGCCGAAATGGTCCGAGACCTTCGATTATGGGCCGAAACCGGGCGAAAAGGTCGCCGAAATTCTGACGAACCATATCGATACGGTCTGCAAGCGCTACGCCGATCGCATCTACACCTGGGATGTCGTCAACGAAGCGGTCGACAACAAGACCGGGGTGATGCGCGAAACCGCCTTTTCGAAGGCGATGGGCAGCCCCGAGGCGGTGCTCGACCTGGCCTTCCACACCGCCAGTGCGGCGGTTCCCAAGTGCGAGCTGGTGTATAACGATTATATGAGCTGGGATAGCGAGCTGCATTGCGGCGGCGTGCTTCACCTGCTCGAGGGCTTCCGGAAACGCGACGTGCCGGTCGATACGCTTGGCCTGCAGAGCCATTTGAGCGCGAAGGCGGGCATGGAGCGCGGCGGTTTCGGGGCCGCTCAGGAGCGCGCCTGGCGCGGTTTTCTAGATACGGTGACGGGCATGGGCTACAAGCTCCAGATCACCGAATATGACGTCAACGATACGGCAATTTCGGGCGATGCGGACGCGCGCGACAGCGCGGTCGCCGACCTCACGCGCGCCTATCTCGACTGCACCTTGTCCTACCGCCAGGTGAGCGTGGTGATGGTGTGGGGAATGAGCGATCGTTATTCCTGGCTGCAGAAGAACAAGGCCAGGCGCGAGGATGGCCTGCCCCTGCGCTGCTGCCCCTACGATGCCGATTTCAAACCGCATCCGATGCGCGAGGCGATCGCGGCGTCGCTTGAGGGCGCCAGATCGCGGACATGAATTTAGCCTTCTCCTAAATGGGAAAGGCCAATGAGAAAAACTGGAGGGAAGACATGAAGGGATGGGCGTTGTTGGCCGCGATCGTGCTGGCGCATCCTGGATTCGCCGCGCCGCCGGAACATTGGGTGGCAAGCTGGGGAACGGCGCAGCAGGTTCCGGAGCCCAACAACCTGTTGCCCCCGGCCGACATGGAAGACGCGACCCTGCGGCAGGTCGTGCACCTCTCGCTCGGCGGCAAGAGGCTGCGCGTGCGCTTCTCCAATGCGTTCGGCACGCAGGCGCTGACGATCGACGCGGCCCACGTCGCGCGCTCGGCGGACAAGACCACGGCAAGGACCATGCCCGGCACCGATCGCGGCCTGACCTTCGACGGTCGCACCCGCATCTCGATCCCGCCCGGCGCGGACTATCTTTCCGATCCGGTCAGCCTGGACGCGCCCGCGCTCTCCAACCTCACCATATCGATCCACCTGCCGCAGGCACCCGTGGGTGAAACGGGGCATCCGGGGTCGCGCGCGACCAGTTATTATGTCCATGGCGATCACACCGCCGACGCCGATCTCCCCGGCGCGAACCATGTCGACCATTGGTATCAGCTGACCGGGGTCGAGGTCGTAGCGGCCCCTACCGCCGCGACGATCATCGCCTTCGGGGATTCGATCACCGACGGCCATGGCGCGACGACCAATGGCGACGATCGCTGGCCCGACAATCTGGCAGCGCGGCTCCAGGCATCGGCGAAGACGCGCAATCTGGCGGTGGTGAATGTCGGTATCGGCGGCAATCATCTGCTCACCGACGGCCTCGGCCCCAACGCGCTCGCGCGGTTGGACCGCGACGTGTTCGCGCGGCCCGGTGCCAAGGTGATGCTGATCCTGGAGGCGATCAACGATCTCGGCAAATTGAGCCGCGAGGATGTGCGCACGCCGGAGATGCACACGACGCTCGTCGCCGACCTGATCGCCGCTTACCGCCAGATGATCCTGCGCGCGCACGCCCAGGGTGTGAAGGTAATCGGCTGTACGGTCACGCCCTATGTCGGTTCGGATTATTACCACCCCGACGCGGCCAGCGAGGCCGATCGCCAGGCGCTCAATGCGTGGATCCGCACCGGCGGCCTGTTCGACGCCGTGGTCGATTTCGACAAGATCGTGCGCGATCCGCTGCACCCCGAAAGAATGATCGCGGCCTATGACAGCGGCGACCATTTGCATCCGTCCGCCGCCGGCTACAAGGTCATGGCCGATGCGATCAATCTGGAGATGCTTCGCTGATGCGTAAGATGATCATGACCGCCCTGACTTTTGCATCGGTGCTGGCCATGCCCGCTTCGGCGCGCGACATCGCGATCACCTTCGACGATCTGCCCGTGCATTCGGCTTTGCCGCCCGGCGTGACCAGGCTGCAGGTGGCGCAGGACGTGATCGCCGCGCTCAAGGCGGCCGGCGCGCCGCAAGTCTATGGGTTCATCAACGGCGTGGCGCTGGAGCGCGAGCCCGGCACCGATGCGGTGTTGAAGGCATGGCGCGCCGCGGGTTTCCCGCTCGGCAATCATGGCTGGGCGCATCTCGGCCTGGGCCAGATCGATGAGGCGACGTTCGAGAGCGAGTTGACGAAGAACGAGGCGATCCTGAAGTCGCTGGGCGGCGATACCGACTGGCGCTGGTTCCGCTTCCCCTTCCTGGACGAGGCCGCGGGCGATCCCGCCAAGCGCGCCGCCTCGCGCGCCTGGCTCGCCGCGCACGGCTACAAGATCGCCGCGGTCACCGCGAGCTTCGGCGATTATAGCTTCAACGAGCCTTATGCGCGCTGCGTCGCCAAGCATGACGATGCCGCGATCCACGAGCTGGAGCAGGCATATCTCGACGTGGCGGCCGCCAGCATCAAGCTGTCCGGCGAGGTCGAGACCGCGCAATTCGGCAAAACCCCGCCCGATATCCTGCTGATGCATATCGGCGCATTCGACGCGCACATGCTTCCGCGCCTGCTCGCGCTCTACAAGCAGGCGGGCTTTCGGTTCGTGACCTTGCCGGAGGCGGCCAAGGCGCGCGAGAATGTGGGTCTGGTCGATCCCGCCTTGCCGGCCTCCCCGGGGCGGCCGTTGGGCAATGCCCAGATCGGGGCTTTGCTCGATCATGTCGGCACGCTCTGCAAGTAAAAGCGGCGCCGGCCTATTCCGCGTAAAGATAGGCCGCCATCGCGCGCGCATCCTTATCGGTAACGCCCATTTCGGGCATGCCGCTGCCGGGCCGAAGCGCCTGCGGATGTTCGAGCCAGCGCACCATCGTTTCGGGATCGTTGGATAGCGAGCCCGCGATCGTCGCACGCTTCGCAACCTGGGCCAGGTTGGGCCCGACCTTGCCGTTGGCGCCCGATATTCCGGGGATCATGTGGCAGCCGCCGCAGCCGTAGCGGGCGAAGGCGGCCGGGCCATCCGCAACGCTGCCGCGCGTGCTCATTTCGGCCTGGATGCGGCTCTTGGTGCGATATTGGGCGTAGAGCACGGCACCCGCGACGATCGCGGTCGCGATCGCGAGAGCCAGAAGCGCGGCGAGGAACCACAGGCTGGAAGGTAGGCGGCGCTCAGGCATGCGCGGGCCTCAATATCCGGCGCATCACGATCAGAGCGGCGCCCGCGTGGATCAGGCCGCCCGGTACCCACATGATCAGCCCGGCGAGCTGCTGGTCCTCGGCGGGGGTGAGGCCGAACGGGGCCATGCCCAGCCGCGCATAGCCGACATACCAGGGGCTTGTGGCGAAGGCCATCAGCGCGCCGAGCGCGCCGGATATGATCGATGTCGCGACCAGGCACAGCGCGGCGATTCCGGGCGCGGTGCGCCGGCTCAGCATCGCCGTCCAGAACAGGAGCGCGCCGATCAGGAATGAGAGGTGCTGCGCCGCGTGCCACCCGTCGCTGGCGAGCGCGAGATCGAAAAGGGCCGGCGCGTGCCAGACCCATAAAGCCGCCGCCTGCAACAGGGTCGCGGCGACGGGCGCGGTAAGCAATCGCCAGACGCCTTCGACCGGCCCCGCATTGACGAGCACACCGATCCGGCGCCGGCCCGCGGCGGGGAAGGCCCACAGCATGAGCGCAAGCGGCTCCGACAGGACGAGCAAGGGTGCGGCGCCCAGCATGATCAGCTCATGCTCGAACATGTGCGCGGCGAAGGAGCGCTCGCCCGCTTCGTGCAAGGGCGAGACGAGCGCGGCCGCCAGAACCAGCCAGCCGACCGCGAACAGCTGCGCGCGCCCGGCTAGTCGATCCGCGCCGAGCGAGGAGCGGGCACGCAGCCGGCGCCAGCCCGATGCGAACAGGACGGCAGCGAGTCCGAGCGGAACCAATATCCAGGGATCGAGCGTCCAGCCCGGCAGCTCGGCATGCGGCGCGCCGATATTGTGCGCGCTCGCCGGTATCGCCGGCAGCCAGAACAGGGGCGCCAGGATTTTCAGCGCACGCATGGCGGCACCATGATCGTGGCGAGGGTCTGGTAGGTGATTGCGAGCGCGAAGAACGCCGTCACGATCAACGCGAGCCGCGCCAGCCAGGGATTGGCCAGATTGCCGGAATGATTGCGGAGCGGCCACGCGATCCGGAACGCGAGCGCGCAGACGATCAGGCTGGCCAGGCCCCACAAAGTCCCGATGCCCGAGCGCGCGCAGGCGGCATGGAGCAAAGCGGACAATCCCTGCTCGAACAGGAACCAGGTGAATCCCGGCAGCAGCAGCGCGATCCAGGCGCGGGCCCTGATGCTCATACCGCCCTCGGCGCCCAATAGATGAGCACGTAGATCGGCAGCCACGCGACGACCACGAAGGTCCAGTAATTGCTATTGTCCTCGACGTCGGAAAACTGGTCGTCGCCTATCTGGTGGGTGAAGAGCCACACGGTCTGCACTGCGCTCTCGCCAAGTTCGGTCACGACATGCGTGGTATGAAGGACGAGCAGCAGCCAGACGACCGAGCCATAGCCATCCTGGTGCCAGGGGACGCCGAGATGCGCGAACTCGAAACCGCGCGGCACCAATAATGCGGCCCCGAACAGGGTCAGGATCAGCGTGCCCCAGCGCACGCCGCCGACCTTCTTGGCGCGCGCGCAGCGCAGCACCCACAGCGCGGGAATCTCGCTGACCAGCAATAAGGCGGTGAAGATGCCGCCCCATAACAGGCCGGGGAGTGCATCGCCCTTCGGCGGCCAGGCCGGCGCCTGCGTCATCAGATATAGATAGGCCGCGGCGGCGAGCGCGAAGCCCGTGCCTTCGATCAGCATGAAGCCGATATTGCCCCACCAGACGAGATGGCGCGAACCAACCGCGCTGGTCGGCAGGTCGGACAGGGTGCCGACGATCTCCATGTCGGGCGGGCCGTTCATGCGCCCCTCCCCAACGGCCCTTGCTTCGCCCGCGGGCGAAGCGGCCAGAACCAGCCGGTCAGCGCGGCGCCGATCAGCACCGATCCCAGCGGCACGGCCCAGGGCGTGAAGATGCTGGCAATGAACATGATGGTGACGGCTACCGCCGCGACGATCGGCCAGATCGAGGGGCTCGTGCTCTTTTGCCGATATAGCGGCGCGGCATCGGTGACCGATGTGATCAGCACCTCGCGATGATCGCTGGCAAGGCCCTCCATCACCGGCAGCGGACGGCTTTCGTCCCACATCGGGGTGAGACTATGGACGACCGGCGTGTAGGTGAAATTCCAGGGCGGCGCGGGCGAGGCCGACGCCCATTCGAGCGTCGACCCCTGCCAGGGATCGGCGCCCGACGGCGCACCGCGCCAGTAACTGACGACTGCGTTCGCCACGAACACCAGGCCTCCCAGCACCGATATCACGCTGCCCGCGGTCGCGATCTGGTTGAGCGTGTCCCAACCCATGCCGGTCGGATAGGTGTAGACGCGGCGCGGCATCCCCATCAGGCCGAGCAGGTGCATCGGGAAGAAGCCGAGGTTGAAGCCGCCGACGATTCCCACCAGCGCGATCTTGCCCCAGCGCTCGGACATCATCCGGCCGGTCGCCTTGGGATACCAATAACAGAAGGCGCCGAAGAGCGGGAAAAGCGCCCCCCCGACCAGCACGTAATGAAAATGGGCGACGATGAAATAAGTGTCGGTCAGCTGCAGGTCGAGCGCGGCCGACGCGGTCATGATGCCGCTCAGGCCGCCGATGACGAAAGTCAGGACGAAGGCGATCACCCACAACATCGGCGTGTCGAAGCGGGGCCGCCCGCTCCAGATCGTCGCGATCCAGCAGAATATCTGCAACCCCGCCGGCAGCGCGATCGCCATGCTCGCGGCGGTGTAGAAATCGTTGCCCAGCCGCGGCAGGCCGACCGCGAACATGTGATGCACCCACAGGCCGAAGGCGAGCGCGCCGATTGAGATGATCGACAGCACCAGCACGCTGTGGCCGAACAGCCGCCGGCGGGAGAAGGTCTCGACGATCGAGGAGACGAAGCCCGTCGCGGGGATGAAGATGATGTAAACCTCGGGATGGCCGAAAAACCAGAAGAGGTGCTGGAACAGGATCACGTCGCCGCCCGCGCCGGGCGAGAAGAAGTGCGTCGAGACCATCCGGTCGGAGATCAGCATGCTCGTGACCAGCATGATCGCCGGCATCGACAGGATCGTCATGATCGACGCGATCAGCATCGCCCACAGGAATACGGGCATCCGTGCCAGGGTCATGCCGGGCGGGCGCATCTTGAGGATCGTCGCCGCCACGTTGACCGACGCGCACAGGGCGGCAACCTCGGTGAAGGTGATCATCTGGGCCCAGATGTCGGCGCGATGGCCGGGCGAATAAGCCGGGCCAGCCAGCGGCGGATATTCGAACCAGCCGAGATCGGGCGTGATGTCCATCGCATGCGCGATCCACAGGGTGAGCACGCCGCCGAGATAGAGCCAGTAGCTGAAGGCGCCCAGGCGCGGGAACGCCATGTTGCGCGCGCCGAGCATGAGCGGCACCAGCCAGAAGGCCATCGCCTCCATCACCGGCACCGAGACCAGGTACAACATGGTCGAGCCGTGGAGCGAGAAACTCTCATTATAGAGCTGTGGCGTCATCCGCGTGTTTTCGGGCACGGTCAGCTGCCAGCGCATATCGAGCGCGAGCATGCCCGCCAGGAACATCAGCAGCAGCGCGGTCACGATATAGCGGGCCGCGATCCTCTTGTGATCGACCGTCGCGATGAAGCCCCACAGTCCCGGCGGATCGCCCCAGGTGCGGGAAATCTGGTCTTCGAGGGCGGGATCGGGCGTCATCGCAACGTCGCCAGATAATGCGCGACCGCGTCCGCATCCTTCGGCGAGAGCGGCACCGCCGGCATCGGCACGCCGGGCTTGAGCGCCTGCGGCTGCGCGATCCACGCCTGAACATTGCCGCGCGTCATCGGCAGCGTCCCCGCGGCGATCGATCGGCGCGAGGCGAAGTGGGTGAGGTCGGGCCCGGCCCGGCCACCGGCATCGGTCCCGCGCACCGCGTGGCAGGCCGCGCAGGGCCCTGCGAAAACGGACGCGCCTTGCGCCGCGATGGGGTCGGGAGCGGGGCTTGCGGGCCGGGCTTGCGCGGCCAGCCAGGCATCGAACGCGGGCGGACTGTCGACCTTCACGTCGAACGCCATGTGCGCGTGCTGCGTGCCGCAATATTCGCTGCACTGGCCGCGGAACCAGCCGAGGCGGCGCGGGGTGAGGTCGATCAGGTTGCGCCGCCCCGGGACCATGTCGATCTTGCCCGCAACATTGGGCACCCAGAAACTGTGGATCACATCCGCGGAGCCGAGCGCGACCCGCGCCGTGCGCCCCTGGGGCAAATGCAGCTCGTTCGCGGTCTCGATCCAGCGGCCGGTGGCGGGATCGCGATATTCGATCCGCCACCAATATTGATGCCCCGTAACCCGCACCTGCAGCGCCTCCGATCCGCGCGCCGCGAATAGTGCCCGGTCGGCGAGGAATGAGCCGACGATCAGGATCGTCAGTCCGGCCAGGATAACCGCCGCGGCAACCCAGAGGCTGCGATCGAGCGCGGGCTCTTCACCGGTGAGCGCTGGGACCGTAGCGCCGCGCCGGCGCCACAGGCTCCAGCCCAGCCCGCCCATCACGAGCAGGTAGATCGCGCCGCACACCGCGACCGAAAGAAGCAGCAGATCGTGGAGCGCGGCCGCCTCGTCGCCCGCGGGCGACATCACCGATTGGATGCCCCCGCAGCCGTTGAGGAGCAGGGCGGCCAGGAGGATCGGGATGCGCCTCATTGCGGACCCTGCCACGTGCCGCCGACCGGCTCCGCTTTCTGATCGGCATTCACCCGCCGCCGCTTTTCGGGAAAGTGGCTCGACAGGTCCCGCACATAAGCGGTGAGCTGCCAGAGCTGCTCCACCGGGACGCGCTTGCCATAAGCAAACCGGCCGTGGCGCGCGGCGATGGCCCCGTAGACCTGCGCGAAACCGAAG
>Ga0207640_10000357_pt1 | contig 29919 bp, 31 predicted proteins | sample KBSCornC42_FD_184300 | JGI IMG/M metagenome (GOLD analysis project Ga0207640, IMG submission 184300) | Corn rhizosphere microbial communities from Kellogg Biological Station, Michigan, USA - KBS Corn C4-2 (SPAdes) (version 2) | ecosystem: Host-associated > Plants > Roots > Rhizosphere > Soil ... | reverse complement strand
CCCGCGATAGACTTCGTCATTGTCGCTCAGGCGCCGCTCGGAATAGTTCGGGCCGTCGCGATAATAGCGCGATGCATCATAGGTGGTGACGTAATTGCCCGACGGATAATTACCGCCGTAATTGCCAGATGGGCGGTCGCCATAGCCTGAGGACCAATTCTGACGCTGCCAGCGGATCTGCTGGCTCAGATTGTCGAGCTGGCCCTGGATATAATCATAATCCGCCCGCCTGAGATTGCCGCCGTGGCGGTACCGCATCCGATCCGCGCTGCGGCGGATCTGATTGAGCTGATATTGCGCACGACGCGCATCGCGGTGCGACAGGCTGCCATCCTCGATACCGCGCTGGATGCGGCGCTGCAGGAAATCGATCCGCTGATAAGGATCGGTCGGGGCGTCCCGCCAGAAGGCGTCGCGGTCCCAATTGCCAGGTTGTGCGGCCGCGGGAAGCGTGCCGACCATGGTCAGCGCGGCGATCGCCGCCACCGGGGCGGCCAGTGCCTTGAGCTTCATCGTTCTTCTCCTACTTGGCCCGTTTTGTCGCGGGCTCCGTCGGGTCCAACCGATCAATTTGGAAAAAGGTGCCATGCCGGGATGAAGCGATATGCTTGCGGGACCGGGGTCGCTTCCGCCAAGACGTACCTATTATCATCATGATTGAATGAAGCGCTTGCCGCGCCCGGATTCGCTCCGCCAAAGGGGAGGGCGATGACCACCCAAATCGATATGGGCCAGGGCACCGGCGGATCCTCCGCCGGAATGGACCTTGAAGAATTGCTGGCGAGCCGCCTGCTCGTCCAGGGCAATTCGGGGTCGGGCAAGTCGCATTTGTTGCGCCGCCTGCTCGAACAGAGCGCGGGGTTGGTCCAGCAGGTCGTGATCGATCCCGAGGGCGATTTCATCAGCTTGGCCGACCGTTTCGGCCATCTCGTGATCGAAGCGGCGGATTATACCGAGGCCGAGACCGGCAGCATTGCCGCGCGCGTGCGCGAGCACAGGGTGTCGGTCGTGCTCAATCTCGAAGGGCTGGAGGTCGATGCCCAGCTGCGTTGCGCGGGCACCTTCCTCAACCGGCTGTTCGATGCACCGCGCGACCAATGGTATCCGGTGCTGGTCGTGGTCGACGAAGCGCAATTGTTCGCGCCGGCCGCCGCGGGCGAGGTGGGTGAGGAAGCGCGGCGCGTGTCGCTCGGCGCGATGACCAATCTGATGTGCCGCGGCCGCAAGCGCGGCCTGGCGGGGGTGATCGCGACCCAGCGGCTGGCCAAGCTCGCCAAGAATGTCGCGGCCGAGGCGTCGAACTTCCTGATGGGCCGAACCTTTCTCGACATCGACATGGCGCGCGCGGCGGACCTGCTCGGCATGGAGCGGCGCCAGGCCGAGCAGATCCGCGATCTCGAACGTGGCCAGTTCCTCGCGCTCGGGCCCGCAATTGCGCGCCGGCCCTTGCTGGTGCGGATCGGCGCGGTCGAAACCGGCGGGCGCGGTGCCGCACCCGGATTGAGGCCGCTGCCGGCACATGGCGCGGGCGATGCGCAGGCGTTGCTGTTCGACAAGCTCGAGGATACGCCGCCACCGCCGCCTCCTCCTCCGATCGAGCCGGTCGAGCATCTGCTTCACCGGATCGACGAAGCCGACCCCGACGCCGCCGATCCCGCGCCTGAAATGCCGATGTTCGACGCGCCCGACACCGGCCCCGTGATCGACGCCGTGCTGCGCGACATCGTCGCCGACGAGGATGCGGAGCATCGCGCACCGGGGGCGCTGTTCCAGGATTTCGCGATCCGCTGCCGGATGCAGGGCGTAGCCAAAGCGCCGTTGCCGCCGACCGAATTTGCGCGCCGCCTGACGCTGGCGCGTGCCGGGCTCTTCTCGGAAGACCTCGCCGACGATGGCTGGGCCGCCGCACTCCGTCTCGCCGACGGCGTGCCCGAGGATATGCTGGGTGTATTCATGCTGATCGCACGCGCCGCGCGCGAAGGCGCGCCGTGCCCGTCCGAAGCCGAGATTGCGCGTGTCTACGGCACCGCCTCGATCGGCCGTGCGCGCCGGTTGCTGGGATATATGGAGACCAAGAACTATCTTGCCCTGCGGGTCGACCTGCGTGGCCGGCGCACCGCCGCCATCCCCAGCCTCGGCTGGGCGACCGCGCCCGAGGAGAATGCGGTCGCCTGATGCTCGCCGGGCCGTGGTGCGGCTGCGGCGGACGCATGCTCCCTGACGTCAATCGGCGCGTTCACGCCGCGGAGGAGAGCAGGATGTTGGACGCTGAAACACAGGCGCAGCCCCGGAATTCGTCGCGCATCGAGATCGATGAACCGGACGAGCTCGCTTACTGGACCGACGCATTAGAGGTGGATGAAGCGACGCTGCGCGGAGCGATCCAGGCGGTTGGCTTCGGCGCCGGCGATGTCCGTGATTATCTGAAGTGGCGTCAGGCCGCGACGGCCGCGTCCTGAGCTTCAGGATTGAGCCGCGGCGTCGGTATCGGCTTCGGTCAGGATCGTGCTGAGCGCGGTTACGATCTGGCTGACGGCGAACGGCTTCTGTACGACCTGACTGCGTGGCACTCCCTGTACCGGCCAGTCGGCGGCGCTGTCGCCGGTCATGTAGATTACCGGCAGATCGGGCCGGGTCTGGCGCGCGTGGCGGGCCAGGTCCCATCCGCTTGGCCCCGCGCCCAAGCGAATATCGGTGACCAGACCCGCCAGCTCCCCTACCCCCTCGCTCATTACCTCGAGCGCGGCAAAACCCGACGGCACGGCATGGACGGAAAATCCCGCTTGCTCCAGCGCATCCTGGACGGTCTCGAGGATGATGAGCTCGTCCTCGACCACCAACACGGATAAGGATTTACCCAACGCCAAATACCCGAATTAAAACTGAAAACGGAACGCAAAGCTACTCGAACCAGTGCCTGATAGGCGCGCCATCGCGCCCGAATCTAGCTAGCTAGACGGCCACTATCCGACAGCTTGGCCTTACCCCTATCGGACGATCAGATTGCCGCACCGGGCGACCGGTGCGAGGCATCCTCGGGAACAAAAGACTCCGGTCTCGGTTTGGGGCGGGAGTGTCCAGTAGCGTGGATTTTTCATTACATGATCGAGATTGGAACGCTTCGGCAGATGCCGATTCGCCTGCCCCTTGCCAGCGCGGTTCGCTACGCAATTGCCGAAAAGGCTGCGGCGGCGTCCGCCAACAGCGTCGATCATTTTCTCAGCCTGCTGGGCCCGGTCGAACCGGCATTCGGAGGGGGAGCACAGGAGACGAGCTGGCGGCTGGCTTATTACCAGGGCTCGCATGCCGAGCATGACGCGATCCAGCGCGCGGTCGGCGAGGTGCAGCGCCAGACGCCCCTGATGCGGGTCAATTGATTCCCCTCCTGCCGCTTTTCAGGGCAGCCGGGGCTTTCCAATCCGAGCCTCGCTTGATCCTAACCGGACTCAGGCCGCTACCGTGGCGGTCAACGGCTTGGCCATGACCAGGAATTCCATCGTCGCGTCCGCGAGCGGCACCGTACGATGCTCGCCGGTCGGCGCGAAGCCATGGCGCGCGTAATAAGCGGCGAGCTTCGCGCGCTCGGCCAGCACGCAAAGCTCGATCTGCTCCGATCCGAAGCTGTTTTCGGCGGCGAATTCAGCGGCCGCGATCAGGCGCGCGCCCAGGCCGCGGCGACGGCGGGAAGGGTCGACCCCAAGCAGGCCAAGTGCACAGCGTTCGCCGGGGAGGCGTGTCACCAGCACGCAACCGACGACGGCCTGATCCTCGATCGCCACCAATAGCCGGCTGCGTGGAGCGGCGATCAGCGCGCGGACTTCATCGACTGAAATTTCGGCTTCGGCCTGGATCGGCGGCTTATTCGACCAACTTTGGCCTTCGTGGGCGAGCGCGTCGACAATCAGCGACCGGAGGCCCGCTGCATGGCCATCGTCGGCGGTCGAAATCGTCAAACCATCGGACGCCACGGCCGAAGCCGCAGCGCGTGACGCCACATCAAGCAACTGATAAGTCCTACGGAAATTGCCGGTGGGCCGGCGTCTTGGGGGTTGATCTCGATTAAGCCATCAAGCGTTTAAGGATAGTTATCAATCGCTTCAGGGTGAACCGTTCGTCGCATTTTTTCCGCGCTTGGGCGTCGGTTGTCGGGGAAGCCGGTTGGTGCCCCCGCTTCTCTTCATTCCGGAACCGCGCCGACCCGCGACCCGTTACCGGCCAAACAATCAAGCGAGGATTTCCATGCTCGGCACGATTCTGATCATTATCCTGATACTCTTCCTGGTGGGGGCGCTACCTACCTGGGGGCATAGCCGCAACTGGGGATATGCGCCGTCGGGTGGTCTTGGGCTTGTACTTTTGATCGTCCTGATATTGGTGCTGCTGGGACATATTTAAAAAAGAATCGATTTGGGGGTGGCGCCATGGCGCAAAAGTTAGTGAGGATCGGTGCGGTGTTGGGCGCGCTCGCTTTTGCGGCGCCAGTGGCTGCGCAGAGCGTCGACGAGGATGTGCGTTGCCTGCTGGCAGCGAATTTCTTCACCCGCGCGGAAAAGGATCCCGCCAAGCGTAATCTCGCAATGGCAGCGTCGGTCTTCTATTTGGGGCGACTGGATGCGCGCATCTCCAACGACCAGCTTAAGACGGCAGTCCAGGTACAGGCCAAGACGATGTCCGCCGCCAACCTTGGTTCGATAATGGACAATTGCGCCAAACACCTGAACGAGAAGGGTCTCGCGATGCGTGCTCTCGGCGGCGGACCCAATGCTCCTGCCCAGGCGCCGCCAGCATCGAAGAAGAAATAGGACCGCGCGGCGGACCGCGCCGCGGCTTTGCGCCACCGAATGATCGACAAAAGGAGAGGTCATGCGCGCATTGGTGTTGAGCGGTGGGGGGCCGCTGGCGGTCGCCTGGGAAAGCGGGCTGCTCGCCGGTCTGGCGGAAGCGGGTACCGTGCCGACGGATGCCGATTTCATCCTCGGCACTTCGGCGGGCGCGATCGTCGGCGCGCAACTGACGACCGGACGCTCGGCGGATGCTCTGGCGGCTGCGATCGTGGACGAGGAAAAAGGCGTGCCCCCGCCGGGTGCACGTCATTACGATCCGGCCGCAATCGCGCAATTGCCCGCGCTCTTCGCCAAGGCGCTGGCACCCGGTGACCGCGCAGCGGCGCGCGCCGAGGTCGGCGCACATGCCTTAGCCGCGCAAGCGCCCGCCGAGGCGGATGAGATGGCCCGTGTCTCGCGCATGTTGGGAGGCGCGGATTGGTCGGATCGGGGCTTCGGTTGCGTGGCGGTGGATGTCGAGGACGGCGAAGTGCGGGTCCTGACGCGCGACAGCGGCGCGTCGCTCGCGCAAGCAGTCGCGGCGAGCTGCAGTCTGCCCGGCCTCAGCCCGCCGATCACGATCCAGGGCCGGCGCTATATGGATGGCGGTTTCGGATCGGTTGCCAATGCCGATCTTATGCTGGGCTACGACAAGGTGCTGGTCATGTGTTTCCGCCCGGCGGGCGCTCCCGGTGACCGGATGGCGGCCCGGCTGGACGAGCAGGTGGCGAAATTGCGTGCGTCCGGCGCTATGGTGGACGTGGTCTTCCCCGATGCCGCCACGCAGGACGCGATCGGCTTCAATACGATGGACGTCCGCCGCCGCCCCGCTGTCGCCCGGGCCGGCATGGCGCAGGGCAGGGCGGAAGCAGCCCGGCTGGCCGGCTTCCTGAGCTAGGCGCTCATCGCCAGCAATTGCTTCCATTCGTCGTCGCGCACCGGCGTGACCGACAGGCGTGACTGACGCACCATCTCGAGCGCCTTCAGTTTCGGCTCGGCCTTGATCGCCTCCAGCGTCACCGGGGTGGCCAGCTTGCGGACCGGCATCACCGCCACGCTCGCCCATTTGCCGTCGTCGCCGTCGGGTTGCCAGGCGCGCGTGATTTCCATGATCCCGACCGCGGCCTTTTCCGTGTTCGAATGATAGAAGAGCGCCTGATCGCCGGGCTCCATCTCTTTCAGGAAATTGCGCGCGGTATAATTGCGCACGCCATTCCATTCGGTGCCCTTGTCGCGGACGAGATCGTCCCAGCTATAGGCGTCGGGTTCGGAGCGCAGGATCCAGTATCGCATCTATTTCTCGGTGGGTGGAGTGATGGCCAGGTTCATGCGGGCGGCTGCGATCTCGCGATCGGGAGCGTCCTGCCACGCGCTGACCCCGACATTGGCGATACGGCCGCCGACGCGCACCACCTGTCCGCAGGCATAGACATCCTTCGGCAAACCGGGGCGCATGAAATCGACCGTCACCGTGATCGGCTTGAATACCGAACGCGGATCCTCGCCTTCTTCCAGCGTCGCATCGATCGCGGCGGTGGCGGCGATCTCCAGCAGCCCCGAAATCGCGCCGCCATGGATGCCGCCCTGCAGGTTCAGCAACCCTTCCGAGAAAGGCATCACCAATAAAGGCGCGCCGTCGCGCTCGCCTTCGATGCGGATGCCGAGGAAATCGGCATAAGGGAGGAGGGCCACGTCGCTCACGCGTCGTCCTTCAGGACCATATAGGTCGCGGTCAGGTGCGCGATCGGATCGTCCGGATTGCCGTCATGCGCCAGCCCGCGCACGAACGCGATCCGCCGCGTCAGCCGATAGCATTCGGCGCGGCCGGTGACCGCGTGACCCGGACGCGACGGGCGGAGATAATCGAGCCGAAGGTCGAGCGTCGCCTGCGGCTTGAACCCGCCGCGCTTCGCCCACACCGCAAAGCCCGCGGCGGTATCCATCAGCGACACGATCGGGCCCGAAGCCAGTATGCCGCTATTGGCGTCCGACACCAGCCGTCGGTCATAATCGATCGCGAATTCGCACCAATCGTCGCCGCTCGCCACGAAGCGCAGCCCCAGCGCGACGATGTGCCCCGCCTTGAAGGTAGCGAGCAGCGAAGTGGGATCGAAGGCAGGGGCCATGCAACGCGCATAGGTAAGCCCTGTCGTGGCCACAAGCTCGGCAATATTGCAGGGGCCAAATTTCAGCTTAGCCGGTCGAGCGCTTCGTCGGTCAGCGAGCCTGGAATGATCATCACCGGGCAGCGCATCGTGCCGGCCCCCGCACCCGCGAAATGTGCGACCAGGGGGCCTGGGCCGCCTTCCGCCGCCGCGCCGAGGACCAAAGCCGCCACATCGTCGCGCTGGCCGAGTATCTCCCGCACGACTTCGACAGGATCGCCCTGGCGGACGATGATATCGGGTGTCAGCCCGGTTTCCTTGATCAGCGCGCCCGCCGCTTCGGTCACCATGCCTTCGACGCGGAGACGCTCTTCCTCCTCCATCGCGGCCTGCACGCCCGACCATTGGACGAACTCCGCAGCGGGCACGAGCGCGAGAATCGCGATGCCTCCGCCTGTCTTGGCAGCGCGGCGCGCGGCGAAGCGGAGCGCGGTCCGCGCCTCGGGCTTGTCGTCGATCACGGCCAGATAGGTGCGCATTTCGTCTCGTGGATCGCGCTTTCCGGCTCCCAAGGCAAGCGAGCCTTGACCATGTGCTCTTGCTGTCCGAAAGGGACGCCCGCTTGTTTCCTGCCTGATACGAGGCCCTCGCTTATGCCGATCGAGATCAAGATGCCTGCTTTGTCCCCCACGATGGAGGAGGGCACGCTGGCCAAATGGCTCGTGAAGGAAGGCGATACGGTCAAATCCGGCGACATCCTCGCCGAGATCGAGACCGACAAGGCGACGATGGAATTCGAGACGATCGACGAAGGCACGATCCAGAAACTGCTCGTGGCCGAGGGAACCGACGGGGTGAAGGTCGGTGCGCCGATCCTGATCATGGCCGGCGAGGACGATGATGCTTCGGCACCCGCGCCGAAGGCCGACGCCACTCCCGCCAAATCCGCCGCCGCGCCGCAGAAGGAGCCGGAGGTCGCCAAGCCTGCCGCCCCTGCTCCCGCCGCCAAGGCCCAGCCTGCGGCGGCTTCGGGGGATCGGGTCAAGGCGAGCCCGCTCGCGCGCCGTATCGCCGAGCAGAAGGGTGTCGATATTTCGGCGCTGACGGGCTCGGGCCCGAACGGCCGCGTGGTCAAGGCCGATATCGAGGGCGCCCAGCCCGGCGCCGCCAAGCCCGCTGCCGCTGCAGCTCCGGCCCAGGCCGCCGCACCCGTCGCTGCTGCCGCCCCGGCGCCTGCGCCGGAGGGTGTGCCTTCGGAGACGGTCAAGCTGTCCAGCATGCGTAAGACGATTGCGCGCCGGCTGAGCGAATCGAAGCAGCAGGTGCCGCACATCTACCTCACGGTGGACATCAACCTCGATGCGTTGCTCAAGCTGCGCGGCGAGCTCAACAAGGGTCTCGAAAGCCGCGGCGTCAAGCTGTCGGTCAACGACATGCTGATCAAGGCGCAGGCCGCCGCGCTGATGGAAGTGCCGTCGTGCAATGTCCAGTTCGCGGGCGACACCCTGATCCAGTTCAAGCGTGCCGATATTTCGGTCGCGGTCTCGATCCCCGGCGGGTTGATCACGCCAGTCGTCACCAGCGCCGACACCAAGTCGCTCAGCGCGATCGCGACCGAGATCAAGGACCTTGCCGGCCGTGCGCGCGAGGGCAAGCTCCAGCCGCATGAATATGCCGGCGGCACCGCCAGCCTGTCCAACATGGGGATGTTCGGCATCAAGCAGTTCGAGGCGATCATCAATCCGCCCCAGGCGATGATCCTCGCCATCGGTGCGGGCGAGAAGCGTCCCTATGTAGTCAACGACAGCCTGCAGATCGCGACCGTAATGAGCGCCACCGGCAGCTTCGATCATCGCGCGATCGACGGCTCGGACGGCGCCGCCTTCATGGCCGCCTTCAAGCGCCTGTGCGAAAACCCGCTGGGCATGCTCGCTTGAGCAGCGACGACCCGGAATTGCCGTCCGGGGAACCCGCCGTCCGCGTGGTCGCCATGCCGGCGGACACCAACCCCTATGGCGATATCTTCGGCGGCTGGCTGATGAGCATCATGGATAGCGCGGCGGGCACCGTCGCCGCACGCTATTCTAAAGGCCGCGCAGTCACGATCGCGGTCGACGGCATGACCTTCCACAAGCCGGTCAAGATCGGCGACGTGGTCTCGGTCTATGCTGACGTGATCGCGACCGGACGCACCTCAATGAAGATCGACGTCTCCGCCTGGCGCCGCATCCGCGCCGGCGAGGAAACCGACCGCGTCACCCACGCCGTCTTCACCTTCGTCGCGATCGGCGACGACGGGCGGCCCAGGGTGATTGGCGAGTGATGCTTCACGGCCCCCTCTCTCCAACCTCTCTCCCACAAGGGGAGAGAGGCTTTGATGGGTCGGCCGTGAAGGCAAGCGATAGCCCCTCCCCCCTGGTGGGGGAGGGGTTGGGGAGAGGGAGCCTACGCAACCGCGCGCGCACCCTTCGCGGCAATCAGACCGACGCCGAACATCGCCTGTGGAAGCTCCTCCGCGCCAAGCGGCTGCAGGGCTGGAAATTCCGCCGCCAATTCCCAATTGGCCGCTACATCGTCGACTTCGCCTGCCCGACCGCACGCCTGATCATCGAAGCAGACGGAGGTCAGCATAATGACAACGCGTATGACACGGTGCGCGACCAGTGGCTAACCAGCGAAGGCTGGCGCGTCATTCGATTCTGGAACACCGATATCCGGACCAACGAAGAGGGTGTCTTGAGCGCAATAATTGCCTCTCTGCCCCCTCTCCCCAACCCCTCCCCCACGAGGGGGGAGGGGCTTAGCGGAGCCCCGACTAATGGCTGACACATACGATCTCGCAATTCTCGGTTCGGGTCCCGGCGGCTATGTCGCGGCGATCCGCGCGGCGCAGTTGGGCATGAAGGTCGCGATCATCGAGCGCGAGCGGCTGGGCGGCATTTGCCTCAACTGGGGCTGCATCCCGACCAAGGCGCTGCTGCGTACGTCGGAAGTCTATCACTACATGACCCACGCCTCGGCCTATGGCCTGTCGGCGGAAAAGACCGGGTTCGATCTCGCCAAGATCGTCGACCGCAGCCGCAAGGTCGCGGGCCAGCTCAATGCCGGCGTGAAGGGTCTGATGAAGAAGAACAAGGTCACCGTGGTGGAGGGCATCGGCACGCTCACCGCCAAGGACAAGATCAAGGTCACCAACGGCGACCAGACGACCGAGGTCCAGGCGAAGAACATCATCCTCGCCACCGGCGCCCGCGCGCGCGATTTGCCCTTCGCCAAGGCGGACGGCGACCGCATCTGGACCTATCGCCACGCGATGACGCCGAGCGAGATGCCGACCAATCTGCTGGTGATCGGTTCGGGTGCGATCGGCTGCGAATTCGCCAGCTTCTATTCGGACATGGGCGCCAAGGTGACGATCGTCGAGATGCTCGACCGCATCCTGCCCGTGGAGGATGCGGAGGTTTCCGCCTTCGTCCACAAGCAGTTCGAGAAGCAGGGCATGAAGGTGCTGCCCAAGCATGGCGTCGAAAAGATCGACATCAAGCCGGGCCGTTCGGTCACGGCCACGATCAAGCTGCCCGACGGCAAGACCGAGGCACAGGAATATAGCCACGTCATAGTCGCGGTCGGCATCGTTCCCAATACCGAGAATATCGGGCTGGAAGCGCTCGGCATCAAAACCGATCGCGGCCATGTCATCACTGACGGCGCCTGCCGCACCACCGTGCCTGGTATCTACGCGATCGGGGACATCACCGGCGCGCCCTGGCTGGCGCACAAGGCGAGCCACGAGGGCATCATCGCGGTCGAGCATATGGCGGGCGGCCATCCGCACGAAATGGACAAGCTCAAGATCCCGGGCTGCACCTACTCGCGTCCGCAGGTGGCGAGCGTGGGCCTGACCGAGGCCAAGGCCAAGGAAGCGGGCTATGAGGTGAAAGTCGGCAAATTCCCGTTCATCGGCAACGGCAAGGCGATCGCGCTGGGCGAAGCGGAAGGCTTCGTGAAGACGGTGTTCGACGCGAAGACGGGCGAATTGCTGGGTGCGCATATGGCGGGCCCGGAAGTGACCGAGCTGATCGAGGGTTACACCGTCGCCAAACAGCTTGAGACCACGGAAGCCGACCTGATGGAAACCATCTTCCCGCACCCGACGCTGTCCGAAGCGATGCATGAGAGCGTGCTCGCAGCGTATGGGCGGGTGATCCACATCTGACAGGAGACCGTCATGCCGGACTTGTTCCGGCATCCACCAGGAGGTTGCGCCCCAGCCTCCGAGTGGACCCCGGAACAAGTCCGGGGTGACGCCTAGCCTTTGGCTGCGCCGAAAAGCCACTCGCGGAACGCCGCCATCGCCGGCGTATCCTTGCGCGACATGAGACGCGTCAGCCAATAGCCGCCGGTGACGATCTCGGCCGGAAAGGGCTGGATCAAGCGGCCGGCGATCAGGTCATCGGCGAACATGAGCGGCGGGGCGAGCGCTACGCCGATGCCTGCCTGCGCCGCTGCGACCATCGCCAACGAGGTGTCGAAGACCGGGCCGTGCAGGGATGGGCAGGGGGCGCCCGCCGCCTCGAACCAGCGCGGCCATTCGTCGGCGCGGTACGAGCGGAGCAGGGTTTCGCGTGCCAGCGCCGAGGGCTCGGTCAGTCGCTCGGCGACGGCAGGGCCGCATAAGGGCGAGAGCGGTGCTTCCAGGATCGGCTCGGCGTGGATGCCGTGCCAGGCGCCGTTGCCGAAGCGGATCGCATAATCGAGGCCCTCGCCCGCCAGATCGACCCGGTTGTTATTGGTCATCAGGCGGAGATCGACGCGCGGATTGGCGCGGTGGAAGTCGTCCAGCCGCCTGAGCAGCCAGCCTGCCGCGAACGTGCCGACGACGCCGACATTGAGCACCTCGCGCAGGCGCCCGTCCGCATAGAGGTCGAGCGTCGCGCCGATCCGGTCGAACGCGTCCGCCACCGCCGGTACCAGCGCCTGGCCCTCGTCGGTCAGCGCCAATCCGCGCGGCAAGCGGCGGAAGAGGGGCGTGCCCAGCCGCTCTTCAAGAGCCGCGACCTGATGGCTGACCGCGCCCTGGCTCACGCACAATTCGATCGCCGCGCGGGTGAAGTTGAGGTGCCGCGCCGCCGCCTCGAAAGCACGGAGCGCGTTCAAGGGAAGCTGGGCCCGATCCATGCCACAGGCATGAATCAATCTCATGCCTCTGTCGAGATATGATGCTTTGATCGCGACGCGCTCCCTCCGTCATTGTCGCGCTGGAAATGACGAGGAGAGGGCCGAATGGTACGTCTTAAATTCGCCTTTGCGGGGGTTTTGGCTCTGGCCGGCAGTGCGCAGGCACGTCCGGCGCGCGATCCCTTGCTGCGGCCGATCGAGCCGGTCGCGGCCAGCCGCTGGCTGGTCGATCAGCCGCCGCTCCACGTGTACGGCAATACATATCTTGTGGGCTTCGGCGGCGTGAATGTCGGCCTGATCAAGACCAAGGCGGGCCTGATCTTGATCGACGGCGCGCTGCCGCAAGGTGTCAAGGCAGTGGAGGCGCACATCCGCGCGCTCGGCTTTCGCGTGAAGGATATTCGTTACATTCTCAGCACCGAGCCGCACTTCGATCATGCGAGCGGCATCGGTGCGCTCGCACGCGATTCCCAGGCCACCGTCCTGGCGGGCAAGGCGGCGGTGCGCGCGCTCGAAACCGGCAGGCCCAGCCCGGACGATCCGCAGGCCGGCTATCATGCGCGTTACCATGGCGTCGGGCCGGTCAGGGGCGTGCGTGACGGTGACACGGTCACGCTCGGCGGGGTCACCGTCACCGCCATCGCGACGCGGGGCCATACGCCCGGCAGCACGAGCTGGACCTGGCAATCCTGCGAAGGGGGCGCGTGCAAGGCAATGGTCTTCGCCTCCAGCCTCAACCCGATCTCGGCGGACGGCTATCTTTTCACCGACCCCGCGCACCGAAGCGAACTTGATGGCTTCCGCCACAGTTTCGCGGCGATGAAGGCCTTGCCCTGCGACGTGCTGATCAGCGCGCATCCGGACCAATCAGGAGGCGACGAGAAAGCGGCGAAACTCCGCGCAGGCGCCAAGCCCAATCCTTTCATCGATCCGCAAGCCTGTCGCGCATTCGCCGAGGATTACGAGAAACTGTTTGATCGGCGCGTCGCAGACGAACGAGCGGGCAGGGTCAAGTGAATGCGCTCGCTCCCCAAGGTGACGTATAGAATGGGACAGGTCCTGTCTGTCTTCGCACTTGGCTTCGGTGCCGCCAGCGCCGGTCATGCGCAGACGGACCGGACGCCCGACAAGCCGGACACTATGATAGTCGTCAAGGCACAGCGCCCCGCTGTCACGCGGACCATCAATTCCACCACCCACGACGTCAAGGACAATGCCCAGGCGCAGGCAGCCTCCGCCACGGAGCTGCTCAACACCGTTCCATCGGTTCATGTGACCGAGGATGGCGCGGTAAGCGTGCGGGGCGACGGCAATGTCCGGATCTACATCAATGGCCAGCCATCGACGGGGAGCGCCACGATCCTCCAGGCGATGCCGGGCGAGGCGATCGCCAGCGTCGAGGTGATCACCAACCCCTCGGCAAAATATGACGCCAATGGCGGCGCGATCGTCAATCTGGTCCTCAAGAAGGGCGCCGACGCCGGGGGACATGCCGCGCTCACCGCCAATGCCGGCGACCATGGACGCGCGAATGCTGCGCTAAACGCGTCTTATGGCGGCAAGCGACTATCGGGGAACCTGACGGTGGCGCTGCGCGACGATGTCCGCTTCACCCAAAGCCTCAACGACAGGATTGTGCGGGCTGCGGGCGGTGCCGTGACCGGGCGCAGCGTGCGGCAGGCCGATTACACGCCGACCCATAGCAAGACGCTCAATCTCGACGGATCGGCGATCTACAACCTGACCGCGTCCGCCGATCTTGGAACCGACTTCAGCATCTCGCATGCCTCGCCCAAGAACAGGGTGCTGGAACATCGGGTCGATTACGATCCGGCCGGAGCGATCGTGTCGGACTATGATCGGATGCGCGAAGGCACCTATTTCGGCCATAGCGGCGAGGCGTCGATCTATTATCAGGATCGCGGGTCGGACAGGCGTGGCAGCCTGAAGATCGTGGCGCAGGCCCAAAGCGATTCGGTCCGTTCGGATCGGCCGTTCCTGCTCTTTCCGACCTTGCCGGCGGGGTCCGCGACGGCGCAGCGTTTCTACAACGGCACCTTCACGCAGCAACGGCGGCTATCGGTCGACTATGGGTATCCGGCCCACAAGGCTATCCGCTTCAGCGCGGGCTTCGAACTGAAGCGCGACGCGCTGCGCTTCGAAAATGGAGAGGTCGCGATCAGCCCGAAGGCGATCGATCCGCCCGGCCCGCCCCCGATCGCGACCGTCTATCATGTCACCAAAGCCGCCGCGGCCGCCTATGTCACGGTGGAGGCGCGGTGGGGACGATGGACCGTGCAGGCCGGCGAGCGTGGCCAGCTGGCAAGGATCGACTTCAGGGGCACGTCGGGCCCGCGCCCTTCCGACAGACATCTCTCGGCCTTGAATCATAACCTTTCGATCGCGCGGGATGTCGGGTCCGACCAGATCGTCGTGAAGCTGAGCCGGACGCAGCAACTCTTCGATCTCCGCGACCTCGATCCGCTGGTCAGCTATGTCGATCCAGACACGCGCTCGATCGGCAATCCCGCCTTGCACCCGCAGGAAATAACCAGCGTCGAGGGCGCGTATAATTTCGGCAAGGGCGCGCGCAGCGGGGCGGTGACATTCTATTACCGGTACGCGCGCGATACGCTCGCCGACTATAGCCTCTTCCTGGACGATAACGTCGAGATCAGCACCAAACGGAATTTCGGGAATGCCCGGTCTTATGGCGTCGAGGCGAACCTTTCGGATCAGCTATCGAAGAGGCTCAAGTTCAGCGTCACGGCCAACCTGTTCCGCACACTCTTTCCGCAGATCGATGCGGACGGCACGGGAAGGGAAAGGTCGATCTATTCCTATACCGCGCAGATGAGCTGGGATTGGACGCCCGATGCGACTGACGATTTCCACCTTGATGCCAATGCGCAGGGACCGACGCTGGCGCCGCAGGGCGAGAAATCGGGTACCTATGCCGCGAATTTGGTCTGGCGGCATAAGACGTCCGCCAAACTGACTCTGTCCTTATCCGGGCAAAGCGTCCTGCGCAGACATTATGTCCGCACGGTATTGGATACCTCCACCGGACATGATGCGGGAAAGCGGCTCAATGGCGGGCGCGCGGCGTTTGCCGGGATCAAGTACAAGTTCGACTGACGCCTGCCTCCCCACCCTGACGCCTGCCTCCCCACCCTGGTCATCATCACGGGGGGTCCCTTTTCAGCCGGTGGAAGCCGACGCGCTCCCCGCTTCAGCCGCGGACCGGCTCGGCCACGTCCAGCCGGATGATCGTATCGACCGGATCAAGATGCCGCCTGTCGATCCACAGGCCGATCCCCGACGCGCTCTGATCGAAATGGACCGTGCCGCCGGTGAGCGCGCGAGCGCGCAGCACTTTCTGGCTAAGCGGAGGCAATCGGAATTCTCCGTCGGGCCATTTCAGGACATGGACGTAAAGGGCGCGGCCATGGTGGGTCGATCCGTAGACGCCATCGACCGGCTGGAAGGGTCCCGGCCGGGTGTTGAAGAGGCTTTCGCCAAAGCGGCCGGTCCATGTCCCGAAGTCCGCCAGCAGCTTTACCTGACCGGCGGGGATGACGCCGTCCGGATCGGGCCCCACATTGACCAGCATATTGCCGTTGCGCACGACCGCGTCGACGAACAGCCGCTTCAGCTGATCGAGCGAGGTCAGCCGCTGATCGGGCGTATAGCCCCAGGCGCCGTGCTCGGTGAGGCTGAACGTCTTTTCCCACGGCTTGTCGCGGATCGGGCCGCTGATCGGCGCCGCACCTTCCTCGACGTTGAAATCGCCCTGCCAGCCCGATCGCGGATTGATCACGACCTTGGGTTGGTTCTTGCGAACCATCGCATTCAGCACGTCGGGATGCCAGAACCAGGCCGCGTCGGCGTCCGTGCCCTTGTGCGCCAGCCAGCCGCCGTCATACCAGAGAATGTCGATCTTGCCGTAGCGGCTGGTCAGCTCGGCGACCTGATCATAGGTCTGCTTGCGGAAGAGCGCGGCATTGTCCGGCAGGCCCTTCACGTCGAAATAAGCGGGGAAGCGCCAGTCGAGCGGCGAATAATAGATGCCAACGCGTAGGCCGTGGCGACGCAGCGCATCCACATAAGCGCGGATGAAATCCTTATGCGCGGGCGAATGCATCGAATCATATTGTTCGTAGCTGCCGGGGCTGTCGAACAGCGAAAAGCCGTCATGATGGCGCGCGGTCATGACCATATAGCGCGCACCGGCGCCGCGGGCCGCCAGCGCCCATTTGTCGGCGTCGAAATGCTTCGGATCAAACTGCTGGAGGAGCTTGCGATATTCGGCCGGGGGGACATGATCGTTGAACATGTGCCATTCGCCCTTGCCGGGAATGGCGTAGAGCCCCCAGTGGACAAAGACGCCTAATTTGGCGTCGCGCCACCAGGCCATGTCTGCTTCGGAGAGGCGAAGCTCGGGTGCCAGCGCCTCTTCGCTGTTATTCAGCTTCTGCGCGGATTTAACCTCGTCGGAGACGGTCTGCGATGCGGCGGGCGCCACGTTGCCGAGCATCGCAACCGCGCCAAGCGCAGCACCCAAGGCGGCTCGCGTCCATTTCGTCGTCACCTCAAACCTCTCCCTGTGAGAATTTCGAACAGTAGCCGTTACGCCGGGGTGAGCGCACGGTAGCGGAAATCGCTCAATCGGATGCGGCCCTGTCCGACTGCGTAAATTCCGACCTTCAGGCTGAGGAAACCGCCGAACACATTATGGTGATATCCGGAAACTTCCATGCGGAGCGGATGTTCGGTCCAGGTACGGCCGCCGTCCTTCGAATAATGGTAGGTGACGACATTCTCGTCATTCGTCAGGCGCACCCGCACGCTGCTGGCGGCGAAAGACGGGCGCATCCAGGGCAGTTCCTCCGAATATTCGAACGTCCTCACCGCGTCGCCGGTGAGACCGATGCCGACGAAGGCCTTGTGGTTGTAGAATTGGAGCAAGCCGCCCTCGGCCCCGTCGAGGAGGTCGATCGTGACCTCGACCTGAAAGGAGCGGTCCGGAATGGTGAAGACGAGCGGGGCGCTGTCCGCGGGCGATTTGCCGCGTGCGGTGAGTTCCAGACCGCCGGCTACGTACCGCACCCGCTGCATTTCATCAGGCGCCGGATCGTGGAAGGTCCATTGGATACCGAACCGATCGGATGTGAAATCGTCGGACAGCGGCAATCCCGCTGGCCCGGCCTCGCCGCCGGCCGGCTTCCTCATGGGGCGTGATAGGTCGCCGCCCTTGGCACGGAACCAGCCGTCATCGGTCCATTCGATCGGCTCGAGCAAAGCCTGCCGGCCGAGCGTGCGGAAACCATTCTCATAGGCATGATAGATCATCCACCAGTCGCCACCCGGACCCTCCACCAACGACGCGTGGCCACGCGACCACCATGGTTCGGCGGCGCTGGTTGTGCGGACGATCGGATTATGCGGGCAATGCTCCCACGGACCGTGGATCGATTTGGAGCGTGCCGCGATCACCATATGGCCGGTCGGCGGGCCGGCCGTGCCGCCGACCGCCGTGACCAGATAGAAATAGTCGCCATGCCTCAGCAATTTGGGGCCTTCGGGCGCGAAACCCTCCACCACCCAATCCGCCGGATATTGCCAAGGCGAATATGCGTGCTCCAGCTTGCCATCGATCGCGAGCCCATCGTCGGTGAGGCGGATCTTGCGGATGCCGTTGACGAACAAATAGCGCTTGCCGTCCTCGCCGACGACATGGCCGGGATCGATGCACCCCGGCAGGTTCAGGTCGATCGGATCGCTCCAGGGGCCGCGTATATCGTCTGCCCAGATCACGAACACGCCTTGTTGCGAGCCCGCGCCGAACGGCACGGCCGGAATGTAGATGAAATAGCGGCCCTGATGCTTGACCAGGTCCATCGCCCAGATGCTACCGAGCGGTTTCTTGAGCGCGGGGCCGATCGGCGACCAGTTCACCAGGTCACGCGAGTGCCAGAGGATCACCCCTGGATAGGAAACGAAGGACGAGAAGGTCATGTAATAATCCTTCCCATCCTTGAGGATGGTCGGATCGGGATGGTCGCCCGCGACGATCGGATTCAGGAACGTGCCGTTGCCCAGATCCGCCTTGCGCTGCCCCTCGATTCCGCGGCCCCAATGAGGCGCGGTACCGGCCGTTGGGTCGGCGTAGCGCTTTGCCTTACCCGTGGCTGCTTCGCCTCGGCTGAGCGGCAACGCGACCGTCGCTGTGGCCGCAAGCGCGCCTTTAAACATCAAGCGCCGTGAAATGGCCACGACCGTTCTCTCCTCTCCGGCCACTGTTGACCGGCCTTACGACGCAGCACACTCGGCGCGCTATCGTCTCAAATGCGGTTCGAACCCATTTCGGCTACCGCGACCCTTCTTCAGGTTTGCGCCTATGAAGCGATTATTCATAAGTGCAAGAGATATGATCCGCAGTCCAAGCAACGTCTTAGGTGCTGGGCGACGCGCGAACCACCCGCGCCGCGCTACTTGCCGGAATCGCTTGGCGAAGTTCGTTGTGATCTCCGACTAGGCGGTGAAGGCCCGGCTTAGCGTATCCAGGAAGAGCCTCACCTTGCGGCTGGCAAGGCGGCGCGAATTTTGGAGCGCCCAGATCTCGACCTTGCGGTTTTGGCTCACGCCGAGCGAGGCCAGGCGGCCGGCGGCAATGTCGCCGGCGACCATCAGTTGCGGCACCAGCCCGAACCCCGCTCCCGCGAGCAACGCTTCGCGTACCATCAGGAAGGATGAGAAACGCAGCCGGGGGCGGGGGCGGAAGATGCGCGGTCCCTGATCGGTCTGGACATGCCACATGGCATCGGCGGGCATGGAATTTAACGCGACCGCTTGGATCTCCTCGCTGTCCGGCAGGCGCGCGCCGGGTGCGCCGACCAACAATTGTTCGTCCTCAAGGATGCGTCGCCCGACCAGCCGTTCGTCGGGGCTGGGATTGACCCGGATCACCACGTCGAAGCCGTCCTCCACCGGGTCGGCCTTGCGGTCCTCCGCCACGATTTCCAGCTCGACCGCGGGATAAGCGCGCGCGAATTCCGCACCGATCGCGGCCAGCGCCACATGCGACAGCACGATCGGCGCGCTTACCCGCAGGCGCCCCTGCGGCACCGAGGCGCTCGAACCGACCGCGAGCTCGGCTTCGACGATGTCGTGGAGCGGGCCGCGTGTCGCTTCATGCAGCGCGACGCCGTCGTCGGTGAGCCGCAGCGTCCGGGTGCCGCGATCGATCAGGCGAACGCCGAGGCTCTGTTCGAGTTCGCCGATCTTGCGCGACAGGCTCGCCTTCGGCCGCCGGGTTGCGCGCGCGGCGCGGCCGAAGCCGCCGTGGATCGCGACCAGGTTGAAATCGCGCAGCGCGTGCAGGTCCATATCTGTTCCATATTCGAGACGATCAATCTCAAATATGCCAGCTATTCGCAGAAATCGGAACATCTAACTTCACGTCATCGGCGCCGATCAGTGCGGCGCCCCTGATCGAAGGAGACATGAAATGGCTATTCTGGTGACAGGCGGCACGGGCACGATCGGTTCGCAGGTGCTTTCTTTCCTCGACCCCACAAAGGTCGAGGTTTGCGCGCTGACGCGTGCCCCCGAAACCGCGAACTTGCCCACCGGCGTGACCGCCGTGAAAGGCGATCTTGCCGATATTGACGGCTTCCGCGCCGCGCTCGACGGCGTCAGCACGCTCTTCCTGCTCGGCGCCAACGTGGCCGACGAATCGACCCAGGTGCTGCTCGCGCTCGACGCGGCGCGCGAGGCCGGGGTGAAGGGCATCGTCTATCTGTCGGTGTTCAAGGCTGGTGAATTTGCCGATTTGCCGCACTTCGCGAGCAAGGCCTCGGCCGAGCGGATGATCGAGGCCTATGACCTGCCCGTCACCGTTCTGCGCCCGGCTTATTTCACGCAGAATGACGCCCGGCTGCGCGACGCGCTGCTGACCCATGGCGTCTATGGCATGCCGATCGGCAACAAGGGCATATCGATGGTCGATATTCGCGATATCGGCGAGGCGGCGGCGAAGGAATTGATGCGCCGCGAGAATGCCGACCGCCCGTTGCCGCGCGAAGCCTATGATCTCGTCGGGCCAGATGTGCTGACCGCCGATGGTCTCGCAAAGCTGTGGAGCGAGGTTCTGGGCAAGCAGATCGTCTATGGCGGCGACGATCTGACGGTATTCGAGCAGAACCTGAAAGCCTTCGCGCCGGCGTGGTACGTCTATGACCTCAAGCTGATGATGCGGCGCTATCAGTTGCAGCGCGCGGCCGCGACCGCCGCGGACGTAGCCCGCATGGAGGGGCTGCTTGGCCACCCGCCGCGCGCCTATCGCGACTTTGCGGAGGAGGCGGCCTCAAGCTGGAAGTGATTTCGCGCCTTTGAAGTGGCGCCCGTCTTCCCTCGCGGAGGCGGGCGCCATTTATTTCGAGCTTGCCTGATATTCCCGCGTCAACGCCTCATAATCCGCCATCTCCGGAAAGCGATCGAAGCTGTGCTTGGCCGGGGTCGTCGCCCAAGGCAGCTTCTCCGCCATCTGCGTTTCGATGAACGGCGTGAAGTCTCGATGTTCGTCGAGCATGGTCGGGCGCAGATTGACCAGGCCGAACTGTTCGACGCGCGTGAACATCCAGGTCTTGCACCAGTCGCAGAAATGATGGTGCGCGGGTTCGCCGTGGATTCCGCCGATCACGGTCTCCCCCTGCGTCACCTCCAGCCCGTCAATCGGCAACGCAACGCTGAGCGAAAAAGCGCTCGCGCTCATCGACTGGCAGCCGAGGCAATGGCAGGCCATCGTCAGCAGCGGCGGCCTGGTCACGCGGATGCGAACGCGGCCGCAGCGGCAGCCGCCGTCCCAAGGGAGCTTCCGGTCGGGCATGTTCCTCTCCTAAGAGGGTCTTCATGGCTGGCAGAAACCCTTCAACGCAAGCACAGAACGAACGCTCCCGCGCCTCCGCGCCGTGGGTGATTTCGGCTTTCCTGCTGTTCGGCGCGGCGCTCGCGATGCGTTTTCCGGGCATCGTCATGTACGACAGCGTCACCCAATATGATCAGGCGGCCAGCGGTATCTACGCCGACTGGCATCCGCCGATCATGGCGCGCACCTGGGCGCTGCTGAACCATCTCAAGAATGGAACCGAGCCCTTCTTCCTGTTGCAGATGCTGCTCTGGTGGGGCGGGCTCGGGGCGATCTCGGCGGCGCTGGGACGGCGGCAGAAGCATGGCGCAGCAGCTTTGATATTGTTGGTCGGGATCGCGCCGCTTTGGCTCGGCTGGGCGACGGTGATTCTCAAGGATGCGCAGATGGCCTGCTGCCTGGTCGGCGCCACCGGTTTGGTCGCGCATTGGCGGTTGGACGAACGGCCCATGCCGCGCTGGGCGATCGCGCTCGCGATCCTGCTGATACTCTATGCGACATTGGTGCGCGGCAATGCCGCATTCGCGACCATTCCGTTCGCGCTCGCTTTGTTCGATTGGCCGCGGCTGCCGAAGCTTTGGCACAAGGCCGCGGCGACCTTCGTGCTGGTCGGCGCGGTGCTGATCGCCAGCCCGGTTTTCAACCAGCATATCCTGGGCGCCCAGCATACCGAGGTCGCGAACAGCCTGCCGCTCTATGACATGGCCGGAATCGCGCATGAAGCGCCGCTCGCGCGCTTGCCCGGGCTCGATCCGCAAGGGTGGGCCGCCGCCGAACGCAAGCGTTGCTATACGCCCTTCTTCTGGAACCCCTATGGCGAGAGCAGCCAGTGCGGCTTCGTCGCCGAGGCGCTCTATCGCCTGGGTGATCGCCAAATGATGGCGGAATGGGCCCGCCTCGTCCTCACGCATCCGCTGACTTATGCGGCGCACCGCATCGGCCATCTCAACGCCAATCTGCGTTTCTGGGTAGGCGCGGGCGAGCGCGAAGCCGATCCCCCGCTGGCGAGCGAGCCCAACATGGATGGGCTGGGGGCGCCCGCCAATCCGGGCGGCCAGAGCCTGATCGCCGCCGCCCATATCATGGCGATAAGCCCGCTCGGCTGGCCGATCGCCTGGCTGGTCGTGGCGGCAGGTCTTCTCTGGGCGAGCATGGGTTACAGCGACCCGCAGGCCAAACTCGGCCGCGCGCTGGCAGGTTCGGCCTTCTGCATGAGCGCCAGCTTCGCGCTGGTCAGCATCGCCAGCGACCTGCGCTACCACCTTTGGTCGATGGTCGCAGCCGCGCTCGCCCTGATCCTGCTGATCGACACGGGCAGGCTCGACCGCCGGCGGGGCTTCATCGCGGGCGGCGTGCTGATAGCGGTGATCCTCCTCGGAACGATCGCGCGGCTCGGCGCGGCATCGCCGGTCTATGTGCCTCTGCCGCCGGTCGTTGTCCCGCCGGCGCGCGTGACATGAGCGACAATCCGCTCCGCAAGATCCGCGAGGATTTCGCCGCCGCGGTGAACATGGATGCCGCGGCGTTGGAAAAATGGCTTGCGACCGAAGAGAGCCATGCGGTCGGTTGGAAGGGCCCTGACGGGAAAGGAAAAGGCGAAAGCGTCGGGCATCGTTCGGGCCGCCGCATCCTGAATATCCTCCGCACGCCCGCGGCCGAGCTCGAGTCCGACGATTATGCGCATATGCGCAAGGTAGTAGGTTTCGTCCGTCGTCACAGCGCGCAGCGCCCGAGCCGCAATCTCGAAACCTCGCGCTGGCGCTATTCGCTGATGAATTGGGGCCACGACCCATGCAAGACGGGGGGATGACCGAACAGGGCCGACAACATTGTTGCGCCAACGAAATTCGCCGTCCAGTCTGCCACCAATCATCCAGACAGGGGCCGCTCATGAAATGGACTCTCGCCGCGCTGGCGGCATTCGCCGCGACCGCCAGCGCCAACGCTGCAACCGTCGTCACCGCCGCGCATATGTTCGATCCGGCGAAGGGTGTGACGGTCGATAACCCGCTGATCGTGATCGGCGACAATGGCCGGGTCCAGTCGCTCGTGACCGGCAACAATGCCCGTCCGCAGATCCCCGCCGATGCCAGGCGCGTCGACATGGGCGATGTCACGATCCTGCCGGGCATGATCGACATGCACGTCCACTTGACCAGCGATCCCACGCTCTCGGGCTATCAGGGGCTGGAATATACCGACAATTTCTGGACGGTCGTCGGCGTCGCCAATGCCAAGAAGACGGTCGAGGCGGGTTTCACGACCGTGCGCATGGTCGGCTCGGGCAATTATGACGATGTCGCGCTCAAGCAGGGCATCGACCGTGGCTATGTCGAAGGTCCCCGCATCGTGCCGGCGACCTATGCGATCGGCGCGATCGGCGGCCATTGCGACGCGACGGAATTTCCCCCCTCGGTGACGATCCCGTCTCCCCAGATCGCGACTGGCCCCGTCGCCTTCCGTGCGCTGGTGCGCACGCTCCGCAAGAATGGCGCCGAGGTGATCAAGGTCTGCATGACCGGCGGTGTACTGTCCAAGACGGATTCGGTCGGCGCGCAGCAGCTTGCCTATGACGAGATCAAGGCGATCGTGGACGAGGCGCATATGCTGGGCATGCGCGTCGCGGTCCATGCGCATGGCACCGACGGCATCAACGATGCGTTGCGGGCGGGCGTGGACACGATCGAACATGCCAGCCTCGCCGACGAGGAATCGTTCAAGCTCGCCAAGGCGCATGGCGCCTGGTTCGACATGGACATCTACAATGACGATTACATCATGTCCGAAGGCGCCAAGAACGGCGTCTTCGCGGAGAGCCTGGCCAAGGAAAAGGTGATCGGCCGCAAGCAGCGCGAAACCTTCCGCGCGGCGCATGCTGCGGGCGTGAAGATGTTGTTCGGCACCGACGCGGGCGTCTATCCGCACGGCGACAATGCGCGCCAGTTCGCGACGATGGTCGAATGGGGCATGACCCCGGTCGAGGCGATCCGGGCCGCCACCAGCGACGCGGCGATCGCCCTCAACCGCGCCGACGATGTCGGCCAGCTCACGCCGGGCCATTATGGCGACATCGTCGCGGTCGCAGGCGATCCCACCAAAGACGTGCGCGTGCTCCAGCATCCCCTCTGGGTGCTGAAGGGCGGCCAGATCGTCACGGCGCCCGCGCACTGATGGCGGAGAGCGGCAACAAGCTGGTCCTGCTGGCCGCGCTGGCTGCCAATCTGGGCATTGCCGTCGCCAAGTTCGTGGCGGCGGGCTTCACCGGCTCCTCGGCGATGCTGACCGAGGGTTTCCACTCGGTGGTCGATTCCACCAACCAGTTGCTTCTGCTTTATGGCGAGCGCGCATCGAACCGGCCGGCGGATGACGTGCATCCGCTCGGCTATGGCCGCGAAATCTATTTCTGGAGCTTCGTGGTCGCGATCCTGATTTTCGCGACCGGCGCCGGCCTGTCCATTTATGAAGGCATCGAGCACATCCGGCATCCCAGCCCGATCGAGGATGCGACGATCGCGTATATCGTGCTCGGCGTCTCCTTCCTGCTGGAAGGGGCGTCGTGGGTGACCGCGGTGCGCGAGTTCCGCCGCACGCAAGGCGATCTCGGCTGGTGGAAGGCGGTGCGCCGCTCCAAGGATCCGAGCACTTTCATCGTATTGTTCGAGGACAGCGCCGCCATGTTCGGCCTGGTCATCGCCGCGGTGGGCGTGTTCCTCACGCACTGGACGTTGAACCCGATATGGGATGGCACCGCCTCGATCGTGATCGGCGTCGCGCTTGCGGGGGTTGCCTTCATGCTCGCACGCGAATCGAAGGGTCTGCTGATCGGCGAGCGCGCCGACCCGGCTTTGGCCGATGCGATCCGCGCCGCCTTCGTCGCGCGGCCCGAGGTAACGGGCGTGCAGGAGGTGGTCACGATCCACTTCGCGCCGCGCAAGGTGTTCGTCGCCGCCAGTGTGGATTTCGAGGACCCGATCGCGGTCGGTGCGATCGAGCATCTGATCGCGGAGACCGAAGCGCAATTGCGCGCGGCCTGGCCCCAGATTGCGAGCGTTTACGTCAAGCCGAAGGCGAGCGCCACGAACTGACCCGTCGGCTGCGCTCTAATCTGTTCCCGGCACCATGATGTAGATATGGTCCGGCAGGACGCGTTCGACCTGGTAATTGGCGTTGATCAATTTGTAGAAGCTGTCCGGCAGGCGCGCATCGCCGCGATCATATCGATCGTCGCGAACGATGACGAGCGCGGCAAACTGGCGTCGTTCGATGCGGCCTTGCAGGTTCCAGGGGTCGCCATGGCGGCGGAGCTTCTGGCCATAATTCGAGAAATCGAGCGTATAATCCTTGCCCGACCAGTAACAGAGCGTCGGCATCTCGCAGCCGATCGGCCCCTGACGTTCGGAGAGGAAGCGGATGGCCTCGCGCCAGGCCTCGTCGGTGCGGTTCATCTCCCGCCAGTCGGCCACGCGACGCGGGAGGGTGACGAGATCCTTGCCCGCGGCGGGGGTCACGACCAAAGTCATCAGCGCCAGCCGCATGACGGTGGAAAGATCCCGGCGCGAAAAGGACGACAAGGTGACCCCCAGCAGGATCGAGACCGCGATCACGGCATCGAAATGCGCGTTCTGGGACACGCCCGCGCCGAAACGTTCGAAAATGCCCAGCACAACCGCAAGCACGGCAAACCAGGCCAGGATCGTCAGCCTGAAGTCGCCCTTCCATCCGCGCAGTCGCGGCAGGTAGGCAATGACTATGACCGAGGCTGGAAGCAGGAAGGAGAGGCTGATCAGCGCGGGGCCAAGATAGCTGAAGTGCAGCACTCTCTGGTGAAACATGACCTGATCGATAAAGGCCGGGCCGTATTTCGCCTGGAGCATGATCAGGATCGCGGCCAGGCCGAGCGCGCCGGTCGCCAGCCAATGCTTGAGCGCCCGGCGATCGTGCATCGCAAGGCCGATCGTGATCGCGATCGGGAGCGCGATCTGATTATGCTTGATCAGCCCCGCGAGCAGCAGAATCAGGCATGCGGCAACGACGCGCTCGCGGCCGAGCGCGGCCTGCCCCCGCGCCATCAGGATAAGGAGGCCGGCGAGCTGCAGCGCCTCCGCCATCCACTGCGGGTCGTCGGCCGCGATGTAGCGATAGGCCATCGTCACCGCGACCAGCAGGAAGGTGGCTCCGCCCGCCCAGGCCCAGCGCGTGGATTTGCCGACGCGCGCGGCGATCAGCCCGACCAAAAATGCCGATCCCAACAGGCCGGCGAGGCTCAGCAGCCGGCCGGCCAGCACCAGATCCCCTGTGGCGCGGCCGAGCCAACCGACGATGTAGAAGGACAAAGGCGTGTAATTGTTGGTGAGCGGCGAATCCGCATCCGTGTAGATCGGCTGTCCGGCGAGCGCGCGCGTCGACCAATAGGCATTCCAGCCCTCGTTATTGTTGACCGAGACATGCTGGGTAATGCCGGCGAGCGGCGACGCCATCTGCACCGCGATACAAAACAGGATCAGCGCGGCCAGCGCAGCGGCGGACCGCCCGGCCATGCTGCTGTCCCGCAGCCAGTCGAGCGCCCGGCTGCGCGATGGAGCGACGGTCTGTGCCAGGGATCCGTCGCTGCCGACCGCCATTCTTTCCAGGGGCATGTCGGATGTGTGGTCGTGATGTGCGGCGTGGGGCAGAAGCGGCGGGAAGTCCTTCATCCGGTGGCCTTTGCGGTCCAAAGCTGGCTGACGGATGAACCAACGTCGGTGCCGACCTTTTCCGTCCGTTGCTGCGGTGCAACGAAGATTCTATGCGGCGGATCGAGGCAAAGGCGGACTCCCGTTGACGCTAACCGACTCCCTAGCTATAGGGCCGCTCGCTCGCGGGCCGGTCGAAGGCCGGTGCGGGTGCACTGAACATTGCCGATGTCTGGCAGGCCCCGGGAGGCGCAAGTCACCTGGGCCGTTTCGCATTTCGCGGAAACCGGGCGCGGTAAAGTAACCCTGTGAAAGGTGAAGGGCTTCATGCCGACGATTAACCAGTTGATCCGCAAGGGTCGCGAACCGCAGATCGCCAAGTCCAAGGTGCCTGCGATGGAAAAGAACCCGCAGAAGCGTGGCGTTTGCACGCGCGTCTACACCACGACCCCGAAGAAGCCGAACTCGGCTCTGCGCAAGGTGGCCAAGGTCCGCCTGACCAACCAGCGCGAAGTGATCAGCTACATCCCGGGCGAGGGCCACAATCTGCAGGAGCACTCGGTGGTCCTGATCCGTGGCGGCCGTGTGCGCGACCTTCCCGGCGTGCGTTACCACGTGCTGCGCGGCGTGCTCGACACGCAGGGCGTGAAGAACCGCAAGCAATCCCGCTCCAAGTACGGCGCCAAGCGTCCGAAGTAAGCCGATCGGCCCCGTTTGCGGGCTGTCCGATCACCTGGCTGAAGTTTGTAAGGAAGAAACAAGATGGCTCGTCGTCGTCGTCCAGAAAAGCGCGAAATCCTGCCCGATCCGAAGTTCGGGGATGTCGTGCTCAGCAAGTTCATGAACAGCGTCATGCTCGACGGTAAGAAGTCCGTCGCCGAGAGCATCGTCTATGGTGCGCTCGAAACCGTCGAGACCCGCGCCAAGCGCGAGCCGCTCGGCGTGTTCCATGACGCGCTCAACAATGTCCGTCCGGGCATCGAGGTCCGCAGCCGCCGCGTCGGCGGTGCGACCTATCAGGTCCCGGTCGAGGTTCGCCCCGAGCGCTCGCAGGCGCTCGCGATCCGCTGGCTGATTTCCGCGGCGCGCGCCCGTTCGGAGCACACCATGGCCGCCCGTCTTTCGGGCGAGCTGATGGATGCGGCGAACAATCGCGGCAACGCGGTCAAGAAGCGCGAAGACACGCACCGCATGGCGGAAGCGAACCGCGCGTTCAGCCACTACCGCTGGTAAGGGCGGGCACTCTAGCGCCCGCTTGAATCATACCTACATAGTGGGGAGCCGGATCGTCCGGCTCCCCATATCGCTAAGGAAGCACACGTCATGGCCCGCAGCCATCCGCTCGATATGTATCGCAACATCGGCATCATGGCCCACATCGATGCCGGTAAGACGACCACGACCGAGCGCATCCTGTATTACACCGGCAAGTCCTACAAGATCGGCGAGGTCCATGAGGGCACCGCGACCATGGACTGGATGGAGCAGGAGCAAGAGCGCGGCATCACGATCACGTCGGCTGCGACCACGTGCTTCTGGAACGATCACCGCATCAACATCATCGACACCCCCGGCCACGTCGACTTCACGATCGAAGTCGAGCGTTCGCTGCGCGTGCTCGACGGCGCGGTTGCCTGCTTCGACGGCGTTGCCGGCGTGGAGCCGCAGTCGGAGACGGTGTGGCGCCAGGCTGAAAAATATCACGTGCCGCGCATGTGCTTCGTCAACAAGCTCGACCGGACCGGTGCGAGCTTCGAGCGTTGCGTCGAGATGATCAAGGACCGCCTCGGCGCGCGTCCGGCCGTCCTGTATCTCCCGATCGGCATCGAGGGTGGCTTCAAGGGCCTCGTCGATCTGGTCGAGAATCGCGCGATCATCTGGCTCGAAGAGTCGCTGGGCGCGAAGTTCGAATATCAGGACATCCCGGCCGATCTAGCCGATGCCGCCGCCACCGCGCGTTCAGAGCTGATCGAGATGGCGGTCGAGCAGGACGACGATGTCATGGAGGCGTATCTCGAGGGCAACGAGCCTGACGTCGCCACGCTCAAGAAGCTGATCCGCAAGGGCACGCTGAACTTCTCGTTCGTGCCGGTGCTGTGCGGCTCGGCGTTCAAGAACAAGGGCGTGCAGCCGCTGCTCGACGGCGTCGTCGACTATCTGCCCAGCCCGCTGGACATCAAGGACGTCGAGGGCCTCAAGCTCGACGGCGAGACCGCGGATTCGCGCCCGCCGCGCGACGATGCTCCGATGTCGGCGCTCGCGTTCAAGATCATGAACGATCCGTTCGTCGGCACGCTCACCTTCGCCCGTATCTATTCGGGCAAGATGGACACCGCGTCGGTCGTGCTCAACTCGGTCAAGGACAAGAAGGAAAAGGTTGGCCGCATGCTGCTTATGCATGCGAACAGCCGCGAGGACATCCAGGAAGCATTCGCGGGCGACATCGTCGCTCTGGCGGGCCTCAAGGATACCACGACCGGTGATACGCTCTGCGCGCAGAACGCACCGATCATCCTCGAGCGGATGGAATTCCCCGAGCCCGTGATCGAGCTTTCGGTGGAGCCCAAGACCAAGGCCGACCAGGAGAAGATGGGCGTCGCGCTCAATCGTCTCGCGCGCGAGGATCCGTCGTTCCGCGTGTCGTCGGACAATGAGAGCGGCCAGACCATCATCAAGGGCATGGGCGAGCTCCATCTCGAAATCCTGGTCGATCGCATGAAGCGCGAGTTCAAGGTCGAGGCGAACATCGGCGCGCCGCAGGTGGCGTATCGCGAATCGCTCAGCCGCAAGGTCGACGTCGATTACACCCACAAGAAGCAGTCGGGTGGTTCGGGTCAGTTCGGCCGCGTCAAGATGACGGTCGAGCCGGGCGAGCGTGGCCAGGGCGTCGTCTTTGTCGACGAGGTCAAGGGCGGCAATATTCCGCGCGAATATATCCCGTCGGTCGAGAAGGGCATTCGCGAGATCGCGGCAACGGGTTCGAAGATCGGCTTCCCGATCATCGACTTCACCGCGACGCTGACCGACGGCGCCTATCACGACGTCGACTCGTCGGCGCTGGCGTTCGAAATCACCGCCCGCGGCGCGATGCGCGAAGCGGCCCAGAAGTCGGGCATCAAGATCCTCGAACCGATCATGAAGGTCGAGGTCGTGACGCCGGAAGATTATCTGGGCGACGTGATCGGCGACCTGAACAGCCGCCGTGGCCAGAT
>Ga0207640_10000356_pt1 | contig 29928 bp, 26 predicted proteins | sample KBSCornC42_FD_184300 | JGI IMG/M metagenome (GOLD analysis project Ga0207640, IMG submission 184300) | Corn rhizosphere microbial communities from Kellogg Biological Station, Michigan, USA - KBS Corn C4-2 (SPAdes) (version 2) | ecosystem: Host-associated > Plants > Roots > Rhizosphere > Soil ... | reverse complement strand
GACGCCGCACAAGCGCAGCGCCGAAAGCGAGGTCTCGTTGCTCGCGATCATCCGCGCCGACGCTGGCACCCTGCTGGACACTGCCCTGCCGCGCATCGACGGCGGCGACCTTGCTAAAGTTCGTGATAAGTGGAAACGCGATGGCGTGAAACCCGCGACGATCAAGCGCAGGATGGCCCTGCTGTCGCACCTGTTCACCGTCGCACGAAAGGAATGGAAGATGAAGGGGCTGCACAACCCGGTACGGGACGTGACACTGCCTCCGGTGCGTGACGCGCGCTCGCGCCGCATCGACACCAAGGAACTCACCGCGATCATCGCCGCGACTGGGTCGCGCGGGCTGCCGGACTTCCTGCGGCTGCTACAGGAAACCGCGATGCGCCGGGGTGAACTCCACAGCCTGCGCTGGCAGAACGTCAATCTGCGTGACGCGACGGCATTCCTGCCGGCGACCAAAAACGGCACCAGCCGCACGGTGCCGCTGTCGCCTGCCGCCGTCGCAATCCTGAAAAAGATGCCGCGCCGCATCGAAGGACGCGTGTTCGGCGGCAGCGTCAACGCGATGACCAAGGCGTTCGGGCGCGCCGTGAGGCGCGCACGGGAGCTTTACGAGGCGGAGTGCAAAGCGAAGCGTGCGAAGCCCGATCCTGCGTTCCTGGTCGATGTGCGATTGCACGACGAACGGCACGAGGCGACGACACGGCTGGCGAAGACGTTCGGCGTGCTCGATCTGCGCAGCATCACCGGTCACAAGGATCTGCGAATGCTCGCGCGCTACTACAACCCAGACCCGAAGGAACTGGCGAAGCGGATGCGGAAGGGCTCTTGATCCCGACCCGCAAGCACCGCCATCTCATGGCGAGCCATCGTCGGTTACCGTGATGGATGGCGTTCCGCCAAAGCGCGACGAGTGGCGATAGGCAGAATGGACCGGATGTGCGCGAGCCGAGATGAATTGACCAGTGGACCGACAACGCGTGATCACCTACCCGTTTGCTCGGGGAAGGGAGTATTCCGATATGGTGTCCCGCGAAGCGCTGAGCAAGAGCAATGGGAGAGGCGTATTCGCCACCTCCAGATCTGACAACATTGTGATGCATGCGACTCTCAGACGACTGGGCTTTGCGCCGGCTGGTACGCCCTACCGCTCCCGGCGCGGCGATCAAGAACTCCAGTTGTTCTTGCGGCCGGCGGCGGCTGACTAGAAATCCAGAGTCGCCGCCTCGCTAGAGGAAATGACCGGTTACTCCGGGTGAACGAGGCCGATGAAGGGGCCATCAATGAACTGACTGCCTTCCTCGCCGTCGCGATTGGTGAAAGCGCCCGCGCCGCGTAGAGTTCCACCATCGTTCTAGCCATAGCGACTCCCGCAGGAGCACCGAATCACCACCAAGCGTCGACGTTCAGAGGCCCCCCGAACGGAGTCCTGATGGGCCCACTATCGGCTTACTCGTCGATGCCACTCTCGGCCGGCGCCACCCCGGTATTCTTGCACGGGGTCTCGGTGGAACTGGCAATGGTGAAAGGGGAGCGAAATTCCACGGCGACGCACAAGGCGGCGCCCCCGCGGAAGGCCGCGCCAACGTCCAAGGCGTCGCCCAAGGCCAAGACCAAAGCGAAGCCTCGGACACGCTTGGCGGTGGACACCGTCCGGGCCTCCCGCGACGGCCACGAGTTCCACGAAGCTTGGGTCGCTCGTAAGTGCCTAGGCTTGCTGCTGCCCCGGGACGAACTGGTCGGCATCGCCGTCGAAGGCTTCGCCAACGAAGACCAGGGTGGTGTCTCGAGCGAAGGCAACGAGATCGCCGACGCGGTCCTGTACTTCGGACGCGGGGCTAACCTCCGGGACGCCAAGCGTGTCGTCGCAGTTCAGGTGAAGTACTCCAAGGCGGCCGAGCACAAGCCTTTTCGTGCGGCCGACGCTAAGAAGACGATCAGCAAGTTCGCGCGGACGTACCGAGCGTGCAAGGCTTCGCTCGGTGCTAAGAAGGCGCGGGAGAAGTTGCGCTTCGAGTTGGTTACCAACCGGCCGATCGAGGCCGCGCTGGTTGAGGCCATCAAGGGGCTGGCGGCGCGAAGCCCTCTCAAGCGCGAGGCTAAAGCGCAGGCGGAGCAGGTGGCAGCCGCCTGCAAGCTGATGGGTAAGGACCTTGCCGAGTTCACCGCGCGACTGGAAATGGTCGGCTTGACGGGCGATCTGCGCGAAAACAAGCAGCAGCTTGCGCTCACGTTGGTGGACTGGTCAGACGCCCGGGATCAAATGGCTCGCGCCCGCCTCGCGACCATCCGCGACATGGCGCGCGACAAAGCCGGTTTGGTCAAGCAGCACCGCAACGTCATTAAGCGCACGGATGTGTTGGCTGCGCTGCATCTGTCCGACGACAGGGACTTGCTTCCAGCGCCGGCGAGTTTTCCGCCGATCGGGAAAGTTGTCGATCGCGTGCAACTGGAGGACACCGTCAACCGCATCCAGCGGCTCACCCGACCGCTGGTCGTGCATGCCGAAGGTGGCTTCGGAAAGACTGTCTTCATGAACTCGCTGGCGGCCCGCTTGGGTGACCAGCACGAAACGATCCTGTTCGACTGCTTCGGCATGGGTCAGTACCGTGCGCCGCACGACAGCAGGCATCTGCCGAGCCGCGGCTTAGTGCACATCGCCAACGAGCTCGCCTGTCGGGGGCTATGTGATCCGTTGCTGCCATCGACCAGTCACAGTGAGGACATCCTACGTGCGTTCCGCAAGCGCCTGGAACAGGCCATCGCGACGCTGCGCCGCGGCTCGGCGGAACGGCAATTGGTCCTGTTGCTCGATGCCATTGACAACGCCAGCGAGATCGCGCGCGATCGCAGCGAGGATTCGTTTCCGCGTCTGCTGCTGCAGAGTCTGGAGTATGGCGATCCGATTCCCGGCCTGCAGGTCGTGGTCAGCGCCCGAACCCACAGGCGGCTCGCCGCGACCGGCGAAATTTCCGCCGACGAACTCGAGCTGCAGCCTTTCGTCGAGCAGGAGACTCGGGCTTTCCTGCGCACGCGCCTGACCAAGCTGACTGAAGTCATGGTCCAAGTGGGACAGGCCAGGTCTCAGGGCAACGCTCGTGTACTGGAGCACTTGGCGGCAGAACCGGACCTGCTGGCGCCGAGCGAGATCGACAAGCCCATCGATTTGGACGATCTCATCCAGCATCGCCTCGACCAAGCCTTGGCCGAGGCGCACAATCTGGGCGATGCCGAGCACAGCATTCGTGCCTTCTTGGCGGGCTTGGCAACCCTGCCTCCGCCGGTTCCACTCAAGGAGTTTGCTCAGGTCAACGGCATACCCGAAGGTGCGGTCGTCAGCTTCGCCGCGGACTTGTCGCCGCTGTTGGAGCAGACCAAGCACGGGCTTATGTTTCGCGACGAACCCACGGAAACACTCATCCGGCGGAAGTACGCCGATACGGCGCCGCTGCGCGAGCTGGCAAACAACTTGTTCGCCATGCAGGTTGAGTCTGTCTATGCCGCCACCACGCTCCCCGATCTGCTGCTGCGACTCGAAGATGGTGAGAAGCTCTTCCAACTCGCCTTCGACGAGCGGCTGCCGGCAAGCATTACCGGCACCGTGGGTCGGCAGGCAATTCGCCATGCGCGGTTGCGCGCCGCGGTGGCTCACGCCGTTCGCGTCGACGACCTCGGTCGCCTCGTGCCCTTGCTGGTCGAATTGTCGAGCCTGACGGCGATGGACCAGCGGGGAGCGACGTACCTGCTGGACTTCCCCGATCTGGTGGTCGTGTCGGCCGATCCAGATTCACTTCGGCGCATGTTCGATGCGCGGACCAAGTGGCCTGGTTCCCGCCATGCTCGCCTGGCGATCGCGCACGCGCTGATGGGGGAGACCGCCGAGGCGATCCGACACGCCCAGTGGGTGTACGAGTGGCGTGAGCACTATTTCACTCAGAAGAACGACGACCACGACCGCGCGCACCCGACAGTGCTGGACATGGCTTCGCTCCCGTTCTGCCGCCTGCTCAAGGGCGACGGCGTGGCCGCGGCCCGAGACTTGTCGGGCTGGGTCAACGCCGAGTACGGGTACAAAGTTGCCGAGGCGATGTTCGAGCTGGCGCGACGGGCCGAAGCGGCGCGCATCCTCCAGCCCGAGATGATTCGGGCGTGCGTCGACGAGTTGGCCTCCATCGGGCCAATTGCCGCGGCGATCCGTTTCTCAGTCGGGAACCCGGAGCAGCAGCGCACTCAGCTCGAGTTTCTCGCGGCAAAGTGCAGGGCGGACGGTCCAGTGAAGCTTCGAGAGCACTACCGACCCGAGGAACGCGCCCTTGTGCAGGGCATGGTGGAGGCCGCGGCGAAGGCTGTGCGCATGGCAATGCTCGCCCAATCGACCGCGATCCTTGCGGTGCTGCCCTTGACTCCGCCGAGCCTTCATGTGTTCATGGACTCGTACTGGACGGGTGAGGTCGTCACCTATATCGCGCGCCAGGTCATCACTTGCTGCGCAGCCGGCACGCCGATTGGCCCGCACCACCTGCTGCCGCGCGAACTCGCGGAGCTAGCGGCGACTTTGCCCGCCGACCTGCCGGACACGGAGTTCCGCAAGGCCTTGAAGGAGGCGCTGGACGCGCAATACCAAGCCAAGGCCAAAGCCGCTCGCGACGCCAAGCAAGATGGGCGCCATCACTACAGTGAAAAGACGTCGGCCGAGCAGTACATCGACCAACGACTGTCGCGGTGGCTCAATGTGGCGCGTGACTTCGCGCAGGCGCTTGTCGGTTCTGATTCCACCGCACCTACCTTGGCACCGCTGACGGCGCGGTGGATCGCGCTGCGCAACACCTCGGAGTACCACTCAGGCGGACGATCGGCGCAACAGCAGCACAACGCGGTCGGCGAGCGCTTGCTGGCGCTCGCCCTCGCGGCGAACGACGCATTTCCTGCCGGTGAGGTGTCCGCTTACATTGATGCGGCCAGCGAACCGGACAGCGCCCCATTGTCCAGCCTGATCGGTCTGGTCGCTTTATTGGCGTCCCGGCCGGCGTTTCACGCGATGGCCGGCGCGCTGGCGATCAAGGTGAGCGCGGCCACCGAGAAGGAGCAGGATGTCGCCGATCGTGCAACGCATTTCGCCCGGCTCGGCCAAGCGATCGCGTCGGCCAGCCCCGACGAAGCGGTCGTGTATTTCCGCAAAGGCCTTGAGCAGATGGACGCTATCGGCTCGGGCGACTACCACTTCGTCGAAGGGCTGATGCACTTCGCCGGCGCGTTGACGGGCGACGGCCTCCGTCAGCGCGAGAGCCACACCTTGTCCAACATCTGCGAGCTCAACCTGGGCGAGGAGCAGAAGTTCGACTGGGGCTCCTATGGTGCTGCGATGAGCAGGGCGGCGGGCCCCGCCGGGCTGGCAAAACTGGCGCGATGGCAGGATCGCGGCAGGATCTCGTTGGACTACACGCTGCTGCCGTATGTACGGGCTCTCGTCCAAGACGACAAACTCGACACTGCGCTCGCGATGACGCTGTTGCGACTGTCCAACCCGGCCGAGCTGTATGTGTGCGGGACGACGCAACTCATTGCCACCTTAGAAAGCAAGCCGTCCGCATGTCGCCCCGACGTGGCCACCGAGCTCGTGACGCAGTACCTGCAGAACAACGCCGGTTCACTGGGTTCGGACACGCCTCGCGCACTCGCTCGGTTTGCTGGCGCGGTGCTAGGCGAGAATGCGTGGGAACGCCAATACCTAGAGGCGGCGGCGGAACGGATCGAACTGAAGCGCGATGAACACAACACGCGCGCGAACTGGCGGGCCTCCTCCGGCTCCGATTCCTCGCCGGGAATCTGGGAAGCCGAACTGGCTGCGGCGAAAGCGGAGATCCTTCAGCTTGCCGATGGGATCGATCCGCTCGATGAGGTCGCTGTGGGGCGAGTTCTTGATTCGGCGCGTAATCATCGGCGGAACATGCGGTTCTCGGGTGATGTCCTTGAGTCGCTGCGACCGAAGGTGGCCTTCCACGACTGGCCTCGCTACCTCGCGCTCATCGCGCAGCTCGAGATGTTGAACCTCTACGAGAAGGAGCAGGAGCTGCGCACCTGCAAGGCGCAATGGGCAGGAGCTTCCCTCGCCGTAGGTGACGCGCTGAAGGCGTGCGCGCCGGTCATCGCACGTGTGAACGCGTGCGAATACGTCTCCTTCGAGTACTTGGCGGTCTCTCATGTCCGCGCCCTCGAGGAGATCTGCGGTCTGGAGCGTCGTGACGTGTTGATGCTCCTGATCCACGAATTCACGCGTCCCAAAATGCCGGTTCCGGCCTCGGTGTGGCTCAATTTCGCCGCGGAGTTCAACGCGCAAACCACGTCCGGTGTGGGTGAGGCAGCACTGATGCGCTTGCTCCAAAGCGGACCGGCGAAGCTGGCGTCCAACACCGAGGACGGTGCGTGGCAGGAGTCACTGATCTTCATCGGGGATGCGGTCGAGGCGACTGCGGGAATGATCTGGTTCCAGCTTGGATCGCCGGTTACCCGGCAGCGCTGGTTGGCCGCCCATAGCCTGCGCACGGCTGTCCGCTTGGGACGCGCCGAGGTGCTTGATGCGGTGGTCGCGAAGTACCGGCGTTGCGACTCTGCACCCTTCCACGCGCCGGAGCTTCCGTTCTTCTACCTCCACGCCCAGTTGTGGTTGCTGATCGCGATGGCGCGCATCGCACTGGAGGCTCCGAAGGAAATCGCCCGGCATGCCGATTTCCTGGAAGCAATTACATTCGACTCCGAAGATCGGCACGTGCTCCGGCAGCATTTCGCGGCGCAGGCACTGCAGACGTGCGTGGACGCGCGTCAGGTGCGCCTGTCCAAGGCGCGCATTCAGAAGCTGCAGCGCGTCAACCGTTCGAGATTCGCGATCAGGAAGAAGAATTACTACGGCAGCGACTTCTCCCCCGTGCGCCCCGAAGGCATGGCCGGGCCCCAGCCCGAACTGCACCTGGATTACGACTTTAGCAAGGACGAAGTAGCACATCTGGCGAGTCTGTTCGGACGACCGCACTGGGAAACGGTCGACGCTCTTGTCGCCAAAGTGCGTCAACATGACGCTGACATCGCATACATGAGCGAGCGCAAAGGGCGATCGCGGCCGGGGCGAGAGCGCTACTCGCGTGGCATCGACGCGGAATACCAGAGCTACGGCGAGCAACTGGCCTGGCATGCCCTGTTTTCAGTCGCGGGTGATCTGCTCGCCGAGTACCCGGTGGTTTCGCCAGATTATGAGGTGAACGATCCTTGGGCTGATTGGCTGTCGCGCGAGATCGTGACGCACCCGGACGGTTTGTGGCTGGCGGACGGCACGGACCGCCAGCCACTAGACACGTGGGTCTCGTTGACGACCGTCGGCCAATTGTCGGTGGACCTCACCGCGGACCCAGCGGCATTGCAGGCGTTGCTCGGCATCGGCGATTCGGTCGGAGACTGGCTCACCATCGACGGCAGCTGGCACTCCAACGAAAATATCGAGATTCGGGTAATGTCGGCGCTGGCGCCGCCGGACAAGAGTGCCGCGTTGGCCAAGGACGTGGCTGCGCAAGGACCCTTTCAGGCTTACCTGCCACAGCTGCAGGCGTATGAGGACGACGGCATAGCCTCGACGCGCGATGCGCCCTACGTGCCGTGGATCGTGCGCAAGGAAACCTACCCGCATCTAGATGAGACGGACACCTTGGGTGCCGACGGTGCGGTCCAGCGCCCGCGGTTGAGTCAAGATGCGACCGAGTTTGGCAACCTGCGATCCGCCGATCCATTCGATCGCACCTGGGTGAACGCCGCCGGCGAGATCGTGTTGCGGGCCGACGCTTGGATCGAATCGAGCCGCCATGAGGAAAGTGCGAGCGAAGGCTCGCGCTTGTGGTGCCGCACCGACTTCGTGCGCGCGTACTTGGAAGCCCACGACGCGGACTTGCTGTGGTTGGTGCGCTTGCGCCGCTATGACGGAGGTTACGGCAGCCGGCCCACCCGTTACTGGCACACCACCGCGGTGGTCCGTTTGAATTCGTCGCTCGAGGTGAGCCACTACCCCGGTCGGGCGAACGAACTTGAAGAATCGAAGTACTAGCGCCGCCTCGGCGGCGCGGTGGTTGCTATTCAGCGGGCGGGACGACCGCTTCTGGCCGACCTTCGCCCCATCGTGCAGAAATTCCGGAGCCCGCGAGTCCAGAGGTCGCAGTGCGACCCGAAGCGGAACTTCGAGCGATCGCAGCAAACGGCCGCTTATCATGGTGAATTGAGCGATCGTTGCGCTCAATCTGTGCGGGGAAGTCGACGGCGTTCTGCCACATTCCATCGCAATGTATGCTGGCCTGCCATCACATTGGGGGCAAGCACATGACCGACAAGCCGTTCGAGGGGTGGAGGTTGTCCCGCCGGGCGTTTCTGGAAGCGGCCGCGACGGCCGGCGTCGCCATGGCGGCCGTCCCGTTGCACCTGAACGCCGCCGACGCACCCGTCGCACTTCACAAATATCAGCCGGAATTTCTAAACGTCGACGAATGGGCCTTCGTGATGGCGGCGACGGCGCGCCTGATCCCCTCCGAGGGCGAGGGCCCTGGCGCACGTGAAACGCGGGTGCCCGTGTTCATCGATCGGCAGCTCGCCGGAAAGTACGGCGCGGCGACCGATTGGTATATGCAAGGCCCCTACGATCCGTCTGCCAGTCCGGATCGCGGTTACCAGACACCTTTGACCCCGGCCCAATTGTATCGCCAGGGCATCAAGGCCGTGAACGTGTGGTGCGAAAAACGCCACGGCAAGACGTTCGCCGATCTCGATGCGCCGATTCAGGATGAAACCCTGACAAGCCTGCAAAACGGGCGACTGGTACTTGTGCCGGAACTGAGCTGGTTCTTCTCGGTGCTGCTCGCCAACACCAGGGAGGGCTACTTCGCCGATCCGAAATACGGCGGCAACCATGGTATGCAGGCGTGGGTCTACATCGGCTTTCCCGGTGCACGTGCCAGCTTCAAGGAATGGGCAATGCAGTACAACAAACCGTATCCGCTGGGACCGGTTTCCATTGCCGGCAAGAGGGCATGAGCATGGCGCGCAAGGCTCCCAAGAAGGATGCGGTGATCGTCGGGCTGGGCTGGACGGGGTCGATCCTCGGCATGGAACTGGCGTCAGCCGGGTTGGACGTGCTGGCGCTAGAGCGCGGCGAAGACCGCGAAACCGTGCCCAACTTCCAGTACCCGAACGAGATGGACGAGCTCAAGTACGCGGTGCGGTACGAGCTGATGCAGAAACCCGCCAACTCGACCCTGACGATTCGGCGCACGCTGGACGAAGTCGCGCTGCCGTACCGCAAGCTGGGTTCATTCCTGCCGGGTATTGGCGTCGGCGGCGCCGGCGTGCACTGGAACGGACGGACTTGGCGTCCGCAACCGGAGGAACTGCGCCTGCACTCGTACGTCACCGAGAAATTCGGTCAGAAGACCATTCCGGATGGTATGTTTTTGCAGGATTACCCTGTCACTTACGCGGAGCTCGAACCGTATTTCGACCGCTTCGAGCGCATGGCGGCCATTTCAGGCAAGGCCGGCAACATCAACGGCAAGATCATCGACGGCGGTGATCCGTTCGAAGGTCCGCGCTCACGCGATTACGCGATGCCGCCGCTACCTTCGACCTACGACGCCAGCCTGTTCGCCAAGGCGGCCAAGGCGATGGGCTGCCATCCTTTTCCGCAGCCCGCGTCGATCGCGTCGCAGTCCTACGTCAACGAATACGGCATGCAGCTCGGGCCCTGCAGTTTTTGTGGTTTCTGCGAGCGCTATGGTTGCTACAACTATTCCAAGGGGTCGCCGCAGACTTGCATTCTTGATGCGCTGAAACGCAAACCCAATTTTGCTTACAAGGTCAAGGTCGAAGTCCTGCGTGTGGACCTCGCCGCCGACAAGAAGACGGCCACCGGCGTAACCTATTTCGACCATACGACCGGCGAGGAAGTGTTCCAGCCTGCCGACATCGTGCTTTTGTGCGCGTTCCAGCTGCACAACGTGCATTTGATGCTGCTATCGGGCATCGGCAAGCCCTACGACCCTGCCACCGGCGAGGGCGTAACCGGTCGATCCTATGCCTACCAGACCGAAGGCGGTCTGACGATGTTCATGCCCGATCACACCTTCAACCCGTTCGTCGGCACCGGCGCCACCGACGTGGTCATCACCGACTACACCACCAACCGGATCGACCTGGGCCGCGAAGGATTCATCGGTGGCAGCAGCATCTCGGCCGGCACTACCAACGGGCAACCGATCCACTCCCTGCCGCTGCCGTCGGACACCCCAACGTGGGGCAAAGGATGGAAAAAAGCCATCAAGCAATGGTATGGCCATTCGATGTCGATCGGCTCGCAGGGCTCGTGCATGGCCTACCGGGACTGCTATCTGGATCTCGACCCTACCTATAAGGACCACTTCGGCCGTCCGTTGATGCGGATGACCTTTAACTGGCAGGACAACGACCTGCGCATGACCCAGTTCATGCGCAAGAAGATCGAGGCCATTGCCGCCAGCATGAAGCCCGCGGTCATGCAATCCTCTTTCAAAGACAAGGGCGCGATGTACGACGTGCGGCCGTATCAGACCACGCACACCGTGGGCGGCGCGATCATGGGTGCGGACCCGAAAAGTTCGGCGCTCAACCGCTACCTGCAGAGCCACGACGTGCACAACGTGTTCGTCATGGGCGCGGGGGCGTTTCCGCAGAATATCCAGTTCAACCCGACCGGGCTTCTGGGTGGTTTGGCGTACTGGTCGGCGCATGCCATCCGCACCGACTACCTGCGCAACCCGCGCGACCTGTCTTGAGAAGAACGCGCATGAAATCCTTCCTGCGTATTCTCGGCGGCGTGATCGTCGTCATCCTCATTGCCATTGCCCTGATCATCTGGGTACCCGCCCAACGCACTTCGGCCAAGGCGCTTGACCTACCGACGTCGGACATCACTGCAGCGCGTGGTGCCTACGTGGCACGCGCCGCCAACTGCGAGGACTGCCACACCGGACCGGGCCGCAAGGCCTATTCCGGTGGTCTGACAGTAGCGAGCCCCTTCGGCACCATCTATTCGACCAACATCACCCCCGACAAGCAGTACGGCATCGGCGACTACTCGCTGGATGATTTCCGCGCTGCGTTGTACGACGGCGTGCGCAAGAACGGCACGCGGCTTTACCCCGCTATGCCGTATGAAAACTACCGCCTGCTTAGCGAAGCTGACGTCGAATCGCTGTATCGCTATTACATGGATGAAGTGAAGCCGGTGCATGACCAGCCACCGCAAACGCACCTCGCGTTTCCGTTCAACCAGCGCTTGGGCGTCCGGGTGTGGGATTGGTTGGCTCTCAAGAACCCAAGGTTCAAGCCGCCTACCGACAACCCGCAGATCAACCGCGGTGCATACCTCGTACAGGCACTCGGGCATTGCGCCGCCTGCCACAGCCCACGCAACTGGCTGATGGCCTCGAACGGCATCCGCGACGAAGATGCCAAGTACCTGACCGGCGGCAAGGTCGACGGTCGCGCGGTACCGCCGCTGCGCGGCAAGGACAGTGTCACCACGCGCTGGAGCCAGACCCAGATTGCGCAATACCTCGCGACTGGCCGCAATGCCTACACCGGCGCGGCGGGCGACATGACTTCCGTGGTGGGCAATTCGCTCCAGCACCTGAGTTACGACGACATCATGGCCATGTCCGCCTACCTCAAATACCTCGACGCTGGCACCACGGAGGCCTCTGCGCATTCCAACGATGTGCCGACAAAAACACAGGCTATGTTGACTGCGGCCAACCCGTCCACGCCGCTCGGTGCGCGCCTGTATCTGGACAACTGCGACGGCTGCCATTTTGCCAACGGCCTCGGCGCGCCCGGGGTCTTCCCGACGCTCGATGGCAATCCAACGGTGACGGCGGCGTCGGCGACAAGCCTGATCGAGACCATCCTGTATGGGGCGGCGATGCCGTCGACCCAATTGCGGCCGGAGCGCTTCCGGATGCCTGGTTTTGCGTGGCGCCTCGACGACCACGATGTGGCCACGCTTGCAACATTCCTGCGCCAGGGCTGGAACAACCACGCTTCGGCTGTCACCGCGGGCCAGGTTGCGGCCCTGCGGCACAAGGAAGCCAAGCCGCCACTCAAGTCCGACGAGCGAAACGCCGGGCGTGCTGATCAGGCCCGTGCGGGCAGGTAGTGATTCGCAAGCCGCCGGTCACAACAGTGTGCGCTTGCCGTCGGGTTTGCGCGGAAGCTATCGGCCGGATTGTTCGATCATGTCGATGGTTTTCGCGCCCGGCTAGCGTCGAAGCATCCGTACTCGTTTCCGAAAAGCAGCCATTCCCGTCGCGTCAGTCAATGTCGTCTTCTGGCCGGCAGGTGACCGGCGCAGTGCGACCCATTGCCGACGCTCCGCATAGTCTGCTTTCGGGCTGTTTAACACGTACATTCGCGCACAACGCGACCCCTGACTCATCGGCTGCCGGTGAAGAATCGCATGACCCTGCCAGTCGCCCGCAGCACCGCGCGACGCCCGCGTTCCCACCACGAGCGGCTCGCTCGGTCAGCTGAAACGTGTCGCGCCACCTGCCTCCGCATGACCGCTTCGGCCTGGCTCGGCGAAAACGCTCGAAGCCATTCCACCTCCCCGCCGTTTATAAAGTAGTGCGAGTGACACGGCGCGTCGGCAACGAGTATCGACGGGGTAATGGAAGGCACGGATCCCTGCACCGAAATGCGGTGGCCATCAGGCACCAGCAGCGTGATGCGATGACCGCAGCCGCACGCGCACAGAAGCGCTGCCAGCTCGAATTCCACGTTGTGGTAGACGACGCCCGGGCTCAGCGCCGTGGGGATGCGCTCCACCGCCTCGTATACATATGTCATGGGTTGCGCCCCTCGGCGTCGGCTTCGAATGACGCGGTTTCGAAGGTGTACCACGCGGCCTCATCGGTCCGCTCATAGAGCCCCAAGTGCTGCTTGAAGCGGACTACGGCGAGAGCGGCGTTCAGCGCGTTGAGCTCGATGATTTGCGCCTGTTTGCGGTACTCGGCGTCCTTCGGGTTCACAGTCGGCAGGTACGGGGTATCGATGGTCCGGTCGTAGGCTCCGCGATCGACGCCGGTGATGCGAACCACGCCGTTGAGCGCGCCGCCAAAGGACCGGTTGAGACCCATGCCGCAGTCGACGCATGGGATACCCGCACTGGTCAGCCAGTCGACGAGGAACCGCCGCGCGGGTCCATCGTCGACCGAGACGAAGACGAAGTCCAAGCCTCGCAGGCGGTCGACGTTGTCGGCGGTAATCCGTTCGGGTACAGGCGTAACGCCTGCGTGCCAAGTGTCGTAGTACTGGGCCAACGCCTCGACCTTCGACTTTCCGATGGCGTTTCTGCCTATGGCACCTGGGATCCGAAACAGAGTATGGACGTGGATCTTGTCATCGTCGAACAGCATGATGCTATCCAGATGCGTTCGGACTATGAAGTCCAGGATGCACGAACCGGTACCTCCGAGTCCGATGATGGCCACCTTCTTGCCGCGCAGGCGATCGGCGACGTCGTTGATGCCGTAGTTCGCTGACGAGGTATCGGGGAACCGAAGGGGGGATCCCTGTTCCGCGGCCCGTCGATCGATGCCCTGCAGCGGAGTCGCGCTGGGATGCGCTGCCATAGCCGGCCCAACGATGACATCGATGTACGTTTCGATCTTCTCCTGGAAAGACACGTAGTTGCGCCGCTGGTGGTTGTCGTCGAGCAGCTTCAAGGAGAACGCCAGGTCGGTCACGACGCCGGGGACGATTTGGACGGCTGCAGTGGTGGGGCTGATGCCAAGCGCGGCGCCCCCCATAGCGTGCGGCCGCCCACCGCACCACCAGACTTGGTGGGTGCTGGGGGGCTCGATGACGTAATCAGCACCGAGGTTGACGGGGCTGAACAGGTCGCCGTGCTGGAGGGCGCCAGTTTGGTCCAGATACGGCAACCCATAGAGCACGAAATAGCCTCCTACGAAATCGGCGTCGTAGCCGAGTTCGTGAAGATCCCGGACGAACGGATTACGACTCGCCAGTTCCAGAAACACGGAATCGCATGCCATCTTTAATCTTGACCTCTTCTCCAGGTGCGAGCGTTCCACTCGGGTTCTCCGAGGGGCCGTGCGAATACTTGATGACGTACTGCTTGGAAGGCGGCTTGCCTTCGCCAAGATATAGATCGACGACGCGCGCGTAGTTGATGGTTTGCGTCTCGATCTCGTGACGATCCTCGTTGACGAAAATCTCTATCTTTTTCTCTTCGGCGTTCATTAGCTTTTCTCCTGATAATGTCCGATCGAGCGGGTCACCTCGTGCTCCTGCGCGTGATTCCGCTCGTGCATGACCTTGTAGCTCCCCGACCGAGGAATCGTCCCACCCGGCTTAACCTTTTCGCTCATCTGGCTCTTCTCCAAGAAAACTGGTTCCCTTACCCTTTAAGGCTCACCAGAATGGCGAGGTAGGACATGGCGGGCTTCACATTGCCGGGTTCAGACCTAAATGGCTCATCTGCTACCCGGCTTCGGACATGGCAGGTTCTTGCGCGACGTGCGTCGCATTTTTTGCCAGCCAGGGTTATCGTCTTTCACGAGACTCGTCCGAAAGACACGTCTCGGTGAGCCTTCTAGGACAGGGGGAGTCCAGTGACTGACACAGACGACGAGGCCGTGTACACACCGGAGGAGATGTGCGCAATCATCGGCGATCTGTCGAAAGACGACACAAGGCGGCTGGCACTGTATGCCGCACGATTGGCCAACACGCTCCCCGGTGTCGACCCGAAAGACCTTTTGCATCACGCACTGCTCAAAGCCTCGCTGGGTGAGCGGCGATGCCCACGCGATGCCGCCCCCGTCACCTTCCTAGGCAACGCGATGAGGAGCGAGTTGTCCAACTTGCGTAGGAAAAGCAGGCAAACCGAGTCGATCGGCGACCAGGAACAAGATTTCGAAGACGTAGATGACGATTCACCAGAGGCGTGGGTGGAGCGCATGGACGACTTGAAGCACGCCATGGAAGAGGTTCAAAAGGCCTTCGGAGATGACACGCGCCCGATGCTCGTCTTCGAGGGGCGAGCGGAAGGCCTTAGCCGGGACGAAATCCGCGATCTCCTTGGCCTTGACCAAGTGGCGTATGAGTCACTGGAGAAAAAGATACGGCGATTCATGAACAAGAGACTCTCAGAGTGGAGGGCCACATGACGACGCGTTCCAGCAAGTCGAAAGAGCAGTTCGATAAGGCCGTCGACTTCCTTGTGGAAGACATCGCACACCTGACATCCGCAGAGCTTGAAGCCAGCCTGCAAGAGTTGGGAATAGACGAGGATATGGCCAGTTCCATGGTCAAAGAGGCCACCGAAAGCTGCCGTCGTGCCTTAGGCGCTGAAAAGCTCGCACGCGCCAAGCAGCAGTTGCGCGAATCCCGCAGGGGCTCAGTTACCGCCATCGACGGGGCGAGAGCAAAAGCCGTTCTTCGCGACTATTGGCAACGGCATCCGTCTGGGGTCCCGACCACACTAGCAGCACGAAAGGGCGCAGGTATCTCGGATGACACCGCCTTGAAAATGTATCAATCGCTGGTAGAGCTCGGCGCCATTTCGCCTGATGAAGAGCCAGGGGATGTCTGACATCCATGCAGAACAGATCATCTACGACCTCGGGATTTCGCGCCCGAAAGATATTGATCTTGACGCTATAGCTCTCACGCTTGGCGTAAAGGTGAATTACGAGCCGCTTGCGGACTGCGAAGCATTAATCGTCGGCCGCGGCGAGAGTGCCATAGCAACCATCAACAGCCGTTCAATGCCCGAGCGACAGCGATTCTCACTTGGGCATGAGCTGGGTCACTGGACCTATCACAAGGGCCACATGCTGTACTGCACGCAAGACGACATCGAGGGCCTCAGTGACAAGGCCCGTGAAACGGAAACAGTCGCAGATCGCTTCGCCTCATCTCTCTTGATGCCGTCTTTTCTTTTCAAACCGGTGCTGTTCGCTCACAAGAAACTCTCATGGAAAGCAGTGCGTGAACTCGCCAGAGAATTTGAGTGCAGCCCGCTAGCGACGGCTCTCAGGATCGTCGATCTGAATGTGGCTCCCGTAATCTTTGTGTGCGTTGAGAAGGGTAAGAGGAAGTGGTTCCGGCGCGCCCGCGATATCAGCACCGCATGGTTTCCCAAGGACTCTCCTGACCCTGAGTCCTACGCATTCGAGCTTAGCTTCGATCCTAATAAGGCAGCCGCTGGCCCGAGGAAAGTTGGAGCTGATGCCTGGTTCGACAGGTACAATGCAGATCGATTTGACCTCGTGGAAGACTCGGTCCGCGTAGTTGATTCGGTCTACTCCCTTCTCTTTTTGGAAGATGAAGCATTTCTTGATTAGCTCGTGGTATCGCCACGGCGCGGGATTTTCCTGTCATTCATGGGTCCTACCCCCTTTTCGCGCACAGTTGGGGTAAGGGTTCTGATGCGGTGCCCCACAGTGGCGGGATTGCGCAGCCGGCACGAAAACGCTGGAGACCGCTTCATATTCACGCCAACGTTCGTGTCGTGCCTCGCGCCGATGACCGCTGTCGGGCAACTTAGCAACGTGCACGACCGGCAGCTCTTGGCCGGACTGCGCCCCTAACGCATGCCTGCGGCGTTCACGAGCACTGAAGGTTCCCTCATCGACCCATGGCGGACACAGAAAGTGAGGACTCGGATGTCCGCTTTCGCGGTCGTCAGCACATTCAACCACGATGACTCAACTCCACCGGTACCAAAGAGGTTGCCTATGATCGCCAGTGCAGTGCAGCAACGCTGATGGCGCGCCAGTTTCAGCGTGCTCTGCGCAGCGAGTATCGTCAAAATCGATCGTCAGCAATGGCAGGATTCTGCTGAACGAGCATCGCACTCGATCCAAATCAGTCGTCTGCAATGATCGACCTTCCACGCAAATTGCGCGGTAGCCGTCCAAGCGCCTGTTGCTGTTTGACCAGGGCGGCGTGGGGGTCAGGGTGAGCAATCAACTGGCCGCCGAACACGCTTTGCCTTAAACACCGCGCAACAAGCAAGTCAAGGTCGCAAATTGGGCTTTCGCTGTATTTGGAATAGTACGCCTCGTAATGCTCTGACTCATACACGTCAGGGGCGGCCCCATGCATAACGGCTCCTCGCAGCTTCAAGAGCAAGCGGAGTCGGTCTTCGTCAATTGGCTCATCGACGGTGGCCAGGATGAATTCCACGGCTGCACCCGTATGGTGACTCTTTGCAGCGACAAGCGAATCCAGCGCCATGCACATTGTCGGAAAGCGCTCGCGCGGATCGTCGAACCAAGCACGATAAAAGTATTCAAGTGCGCGTACCTTGCTCCTTTGAGCCCGCTCCGTGCTGTCGAACAATGCGCTCAGCGTCCCCAGCCACGAATGATCCAGCTGCGAGACATGTATGTCACTCGGCATGCGCGGCGTCATCGGATCAGCCCCCGGGCTGCAAGAATACCCTTTGGCAGAGATAGTGCAGTGGCCACCTTGTACTGAGCGGCCAGTCTGAAGGTACCGCTCCCTTCTGATAGTGGTAAGAGCGAGAGCGCCCAGGATTGCGCGCGCGTGTTTATGCGCGACAAGCGGTGCGGGGGTGCTTACGCATAGCCAGTTCGCTGTCGGCTCCGGTGTTCCCAGCAGTCCACCAAATGGTGGGAACTGGGCTGGCAGTAACCCAAGTACTTGCCTGCCGAACGAGCCCAGCGTGTCTGCCAGACCATCAGGCACCACCAAGGCGAAGTGACGCGACAGGAACGGGACGCGCACCTTGACGACCGATAGCGGATATAGCGTCACGTCATTTTTGGGGCTGAACAATACCGAGTGGGCGAGCGAGCGCGCAAGCGCAGCTACACCGGCTGGGGATACCTGCTGCGCTAACGACAAACCGGGCGCTAGACGCAGCCGGCCCTCGGCGATGTATGCGTAGTGCTCTGTGACGAAACTGGTGGTCATTGACCACAGGTCATCCATCGAAATGTCTTTCAGGAACGGCGCGCCGTGCTGCCGCACAAAGAGCAGTGCTTCGATGTATAGGTGCTCCCGAACGAAGACCTCCGCCCCGAGTCTTCGTAGCGGAAGCGGTGTACCGGGAATTCCGTAAAGGAAAGAGCTGAGCCGCTGGTCGCCATCGGGATACAAGGCCTCCAAGATACGGACTATCGCTTCGGTGACTTCCTGCTCACGAGAATCCATGCCTTCGTTCGCCGAATCAGGCATTTGCCACGGCCGGGAGCACCTGCTTCAACGCAGCCCTCAATCTCGGCTCCTTGTCGCCGAGCAGCGAACGTACCAACCACGATTCGAATGCCTCGCGGCGCGTGTTCTTCAAGCAGGATGCTGCGTAAGCCAGCATTCCCTTGTTATCGATCAGCTTGAGTAGCTCGGGCACGTCTTCATTTGCTACCGCGGTCGCGATCTGGACGTCTAGCTCTCGCGCAAGTTTTGGAATTTCCACGCCTTGGGTGCGCTGTCGGTACGCTGCGTCGATCTCGTCAATAGTGCGATTCCCGTCCAAGTCAAGGCCCTTGAGTGCGCGATCAACCATACGCAATACGTATCGCTGTATCACTGGCTTCACCACGTCCGGTGAGCGAGCCGCATCTAGAACTTTTTGCTTCAACGCCGCAACTCGGTTGTCAGCTTCGGACTCAACACAATTGTCCGCAAGCGCGACTTCGCGGCTGATGTCGGGCAGCAAGAACAGGTTCTCGATCTCCGAAACGGGCAGGACAGCGATTCCGAGTTCCGTAAGGCGCTCAATCTCCTCGCTGTCATGGCCATCACCATCGACGATCCCAGCGCAGCTAATGCGCGTGAGGGTAGCGTTGGCCCGCATGGATGCGACGGCATGGATTACATCGCCGCATGACCCCATGGGAACAACCGTCCATTCGGGATATGCACATCGATATACCGCCTTGTCGAGGCTTTCATCGCTACCTTCTACAAATAGGACGGGGCGACGGCTACCCAGAAGCAGGGTCGTGAGTTCCTCGGAGAAGCCCGTATCTTCCGGCACCGTCTCGATGCACCACTTCGGCCCGCTAGGTACGTAGTCACTGATTACGAATTTCTGGCCCACACGCGAAGCCGCAAATTCGAGGTCATGCGTGATAAACACGAACGCGCAATCAGGCCGGGCGTTCTCCAACTGGTCCCACAACTTGTTCATAATCGACCGGTGCACGTGCAGCTCGGGCTCGTCGATTACTAGCAATGAATTCTCTTTTGCTTCGAGTGCTTGCCCTATCAGGTAGAACACCGCACGCTCGCCGTCGCTCATCTCTGCTGCGCTATAAGGAGTCGATCCGTTCGGGCTTTGGACCTGAATGTCGTCTCCGCTCAGAACGAGCTGGTGTGCGGGTAGCAGGTGTTCCCAGATGATTTTGAGCCTTTCCAGCTTGGTGGCTTCGGGATCACGCAAAGTGCCTGCACGTGCTTGTTGGTGAGTCATCAACGCAACGCGCGACTGGTCAGCAAACAGTGCTTGGAGGAGAAAATCGAAATCGTTCAGAAGTGCGGTAGCCTCTTTGCCGTTCGCCCAGCGTTGATGGCTTCTATGATTGATGCCGATACCTTCACTAGCATTACCGTATCGCAGACCTTTAATGGCTAGGCTTTCGCTAATTTTCGGTACGGTCGGATTCAAGCTCAGGGCGCGATGAGCAGATATACGGTGAACTTGCTCGCCGTTCGAACGTTCAAGCTGGACTGCGAGGCGAGTCTTTCCGCTCCCGTTTGCCCCCACGATCACGATTGACGCCCCCTCGTCGATTGAAACTGCGAAGGAACCCGCACCGCTTGGCGTTGGGACTTGGATATTGAAAGACATGGCCTCGGTGACCCCCCGCCCTTTGGTAAGGTTAATGATAGAGCTTAGTGGATCAAATACGCTTCGCTCCGCCCGCTCTCGGCTGATGCGGCTGGCGGGAGGTCAGCAGCACAAACAGACCGCTTCGCGGCATCGCGAATCGAGGCGTGACAATGAATCAGTGATAGCGGACGTTTAGCTGGCGCACGCGAGTGGCTGCTCATGGCCGGCAAGCGACCTTCAGCGGGGTGGTCAACGGCTTGGCGAGTCCGGTCGTTCCGTTGGCGGTGCTGGTCAGTATCGATGCCGAGGATGGGCAACTGGCTGGCGGTTTGCAGCCTGGCGCGGTGGCCTAAATTATGGTTGGAACCATAATTTAGGCATCAAGGCCTAATCCAACCTAATACAGCGTTACAGACTCCGCCACTGCTGGTTGCGGCGTTCTGAATTGGCCCGCTCGCGGCGCCTCTTGTCAGCGTCGACGATCAAAGCCGAAAGCGCGCCAATTCCTACGAAAGCAACAACGATAAGCATGGGGAGCACCCTCATGATCATTATTTTTCCCTCGACGCGCGGCGCGCGATCAGTTGCAGCCCCACCGCTATGGCGATCGCGCCGCCGCCGCAGATCACGATCAACACCGCAAGTTTGAGGAGTGTGTCCATTTCAATCCTTACGGTCGCACTGCTGGTTGGCGTGCAGGTGGCGGCACCTGCGCATCCGGCACGCTTCCCCCCAACTTGATGAGACGCCGCGTCGCTTCGTGCTGTTCGTGTTTGGCGAGCAGCGTGAGCGCGACCATCGCAAGTCCGAGCAGGTTGATGAGGATGGCGGCAAGCATGTTCGCGATGCGCGGCAGGGGATGCCGGATATCATATTACTGCACGAATTGAGCGAACGACGACGATGACGAGCAAGCGTGTCAAGCAGGAACGCGTGCGGCGTTTCGACCCGCGCAAATACCCCGCTGATCGCGAGTTCATGCGGGAATTCCTGCGCGAGGCGGCGGCCGACACGACCGGGAATCCGGTTTTCAAAGCCATTGCTGAGTACGACCGGAAACGCTACGGGGACCTGCTCGACTGATCCCCATGCGACCGGGTCATCATCCCACGTAGCCGGCGGAAAGTGACTCGAGGTAGCCGACAACATCATCCGAACGTCCGGCCTCGATCATCTCCAGCGCGGTTTTGTACTCGAACGACCGGATGGGAAAGTTCTTGACGTGGTACAGGGCTGTTTTGGGATCGTTGCCGAGGTCAACCGCGGCCTGGAGCACGCGGCGCGCGGTCAGCAAAATGAGAGCGTTGCCATGACCAAATTTGATCGCAGGCCGCATGCCGAGAACGACGCATGCAAACGCCAGAAGCTGAGCACATGGAATAAAGTCTGTCACCATGAATTAACCGCTGCGCCTGCCCATCTAGCTGTTGTGTTACAATGCACGTCAGTTGTAACGCGAGGTGCTCAACCATGAGCGAAGCAACCTTCACTTTCCGGGTCGATGAAGCCCTGAAAAGCGAGTTCGCTACTGCTGCCAAGTCGCAAGATCGCAGCGGTGCCCAGCTTCTGCGCGACTTCATGCGCGACGTCGTGCGTCAGAGGCAGGAAGCCGCCGAGCACGATGCTTGGTTTCGCCGCGAGGTGGAAGCGGGGATCGCCGAAGCCAACGCCGGCGACCTGATACCTGCCGGTGAAGTGGAGGCTGAGGCGGCTGCATGGCGGGCCGCAACATTGCGGAAGCTCACCGGCCGCACCGCGTGAGATTGTTCTGGACTCGACGCGCGAGGCTCAATCGCAAAGGCATTCGTGAGTACATCGCGCAGGAGAATTCTGCGGCTGCGCTGGCCCTTGATGAACTCTTTGCGGAGAAAGCTGGGCGGTTGGCCGATCATCCGGGACTCGGACGAGTAGGGCGCGTTGCCGGCACGCTGGAACTCGTCGTGCACAAGAATTACATCCTGATCTACGACGTCGCAGGCGACCAGGTGCGGGTGTTGCGTGTTCTGCACGCGGCCAGGAAATGGCCGCCCAATGAAGCGGAGCATTGACATGGGTGAGTAGCAGCGGAAGCTCCCGAACCAAACACCTCTGCAAGACAGACTTTATTCAACACATAGATTGCCAGCAGCGAATCCGCGGAGCTTGACAGACTTCATTAATTTGCACCCCGACGTGCAAGCCGCGTGTTTACTTGGCCGTCAATGACAGAATTGATTCCATGGGAACAAAGCGGGAACGCGCATGTCGGTTTGACCCACGCAAGCATCCCGCTGATCGCGAGTTCATGCGGGAATTCCTGCGCGAGGCGGCGGCCGACACGACCGGGAATCCGGTTTTCAAAGCCATTGCTGAGTACGACCGGAAACGATACGGGGACCTGCTCGACTGATCCCCATGCGACCGGGTCATCATCCCACGTAGCCGGCGGAAAGTGACTCAAGGTAACCAACGACGTCCTCCGTACGTGCGGCCTCGATCATCTCCCACGCGGTTTTGTACTCGAACGACCGGATGGGGGAGTTCTTGACGTGGTACAGGGCCGTTTGGGAGTCGTTGCCGAGATCAACCGCGGCTTGGAGCACGCGGACGACGTCGCGTGCGAAGGCCTGCGCTTTCTCGTTGTCGGGGTTGAGGCGCAGCGTGTTCCGGTGCACGCCGGCGGCCTCGGCGAAGGTCTGGGGCTGCATGTTCAGCATCTCGATCAACCTGTCGATGGAAATGGTGCTGCTGCCGGGCTCGCGTACAGTGTCAACGAGCGTTTCGGCGGCGGCGGGCGGTGCGGGGGAGCGCTTGGGGTCGCGCCAGCCGCGCTTTTCGGCGCGGTTCACGGCCCATACGAACCAGACGGCAAGTGCCGTCACGCCAATCATCAGCAGGTAAGGAACGGCGGTCTCGATCATCGCGTTGGCTCCTTCGATGCCTTGAGATCGTGCAGGAGATGCGCGGCAAGGACACGGCCTTCCTCTCTGGCGCGCTGCTCGCGTGCAGGCCGTTCTGCCTCGCGCGCGGCGATGTTGGCCAAGGCGGTATCCGCGGCGGCGATGGCCCGCACGTTGGAGGCGCGGAGATCGGCAACGGCGGCGCGCAATTCGCGGCGTTGCCGCCGCGAGATATGCAGCGAGGGCGCCCTACCAGATGTCATTGATGTCCACCACGGCACCCGAGCATTGCGTCGAGCCTAGTATGTACGTGATCGCAGTCTAACGCCCCTGCGTTGTCGGCAATCTCGTCGGCCACGCCGGCGAACGCGGGCCAGAAGTCCGCATCGTCGGGGTGCGCTGCGATCATCGCTGGGAGTTGCTGCGCCAGCGCGTCGAGCGCAGAGTCGAGTTCGGGGCGGGTTTTCATGGGGTTATCTTACTGCCACGAACGCCGTGGATTCGTCACGGACAAATGGGGCCGCCGGTTGTCGGCTGGTCGCTATCCCACAGCGGCCGCCAGTACCCGACGGCCCTGTTTGCGGGCGTGCTACCTTTTCCCTATGTGCGGCCGTTTCGTCCAATTGCCGTTATTCGACAGAAGCCAGGCGCCATGGCCCGAACTGGCCGACGACCTCTCCGGCGTCACCGCGAAATACAACTTGGCACCGACCCAGCGCGCGGCCGTGGTCCTTGGCGGCGGCGACAAGCTTGAACTGCGCAAACTGCGCTGGGGATTGATACCCCCATGGGCCAAAGACTTGAAGGGCGGATTCACCACGATCAACGCGCGTGTCGAAACGGTCGCCATCAAACCGGCCTTCCGGGCAGCGTGGAAGGCGCCGCGTCGGTGCCTGGTGCCGATGGCCGGCTATTACGAATGGCGCGACGAAAATGGCGGCAAGCAGCCGTATTACATCGCGCGCGCTGATGGCGCGATGCTGTACGCGGCCGGGCTGTGGGAGCCGCGGCATCGCTTGCAGGAGGACGACAGCGACGGCAGCGTCACGGTCATAACGCACGATGCTGTCGAGCTTGCGGGCACGGTCCACGATCGCATGCCGGTGTTCCTCGATCCGTCGTTTGGACGCGAGTGGATGGCGGCGAGTAGCGAGGACGCCATGGGCATGCTGCTGGCGGCCACGATGCCGCCGCTGCGCATCGTGCGCGTATCACGCGCGGTTAATTCGTCGCGCAACCCCGGCGGGCCGGAGTCCATCGAACCGACCAGCGAGTAACCGCGACGCGGAATTGCGAGCGCTTCCTGATGGGCGCGTCAGCACGGTTCACGCCACCATTCCGGCGCGGTGCTACCGTCTCCAGTCCTATCCCGTGAGACGGGGAAACTGGACAGTGCCGCCATGCTCGACCTAGCTCTTGAAACCGTCGCGGTGACCTTGGGCGCCGCACTTTGCGACGCACCGCCTCACGCCACGCCAGTTGCCGGCGTGCCGACCCGCGCTGGCTTCCCGTCGCCGGCGGAAGATTTCCTCGACGATGAAATCGACCTGCACCGGATGCTGGTGCGCAATCCCGCGGCTACCTACCTGTACCGCGCGAGTGGCTGGTCGATGATGTTGGCCGGGATCTGTGACGGGGACATTCTCGTGGTTGATCGGTCTGTGCAGCCGCAGCACGGCGACGTTGTGGTGGCGACATGGGACGGCCAGCAGCCGGCGTGCAAGGTGCTGCATGTCGCGGCCGATCACATCGAACTGCACAGCCGCAACCCGCACTGCCAGAACATCGTGCTACCGCCCGACACCGATGTTGAAATCTTCGCTGTCGTGGGCGTCGCCCGTGCGTTCAAGCGAGGCGGGCATGTTCGCGCTGATTGATGGAAACAACTTCTACGCTTCATGCGAGCGCGTATTCGACCCGGCATTGCGGGGTCGACCGCTTGTAGTGCTGTCCAACAACGACGGCTGCGCGATCGCGCGCAGCGCCGAGGCCAAGGCCTTGGGCGTCGGTATGGGCCAGCCCATCCACGAGGTGCCGCGCGACGTGCGGCGGCAACTGGCGGTGCGCAGCGCCAACTTCACGCTGTACGGCGACATAAGCGCACGCGTGCTCGCGATCCTGCGCGACGCAGCGCCGCGGGTCGAACCCTACTCGATCGACGAATCATTCCTTGACCTAGCCGGCATTCGTGACCGCGTTGCGCTCGCTTGCGACTTGCGCGAACGCGTGCGCCGCTGGACGGGCATTCCCAACTGCGTCGGCATCGGGCCGACGAAGGTGCTGGCGAAGGCCGCGAACAAGCTGGCGAAGCGGGGTGCTGGCGTGGTGGACCTCATCGGCGTCAGCGAGCGTGCCGCGGCACTGGCGGACTATCCGACTGCCGACTTGTGGGGCATCGGCAAACGCACGGCGGCAAAGCTGGCCGCACGCGGCATCCAAACTGCCGCGCAACTGCGCGATGCACCGTCGGCAGACATCCTGACCGCGTTTGGCGTGACGGTCGCGCGGGTACAACGCGAACTGCAGGGGCATCCGTGCATCGCATTGGAAGAAATCGAACCCGATCGCAAGCAAATCATCGTCTCGCGGTCGTTTGGCCAGCGCGTGGAGGATCACGAGGCTGTTGCTCAGGCGCTCGCGACGTTCGCCGTACGCGCGTGCGAGAAGCTGCGGCGGCGCGGGCTGGTTGCTGGAGGGGTAGGGATTTTCGCGAACAGCGACGTATTCCGGCCCGAACTCCCGCAGCACCATCCGAGCCGCACGGTCAACCTGCCACGGCCGACCAGCGACAGCCGTGTCGTGCTGGTGACGCTGCGGAGCCTGCTGCGCGGCTTCCTGCGCGACGGCGTCGCTTACAAAAAGGCGGGCGTCATGCTGCATGACTTGGGCAGGCCTGAGCGTTTGCAGGGCGACCTGTTCGGCGTTGCGACACTCGGCGATCCGGCGCTGATGCGCGTGATCGACCGCATCAACGAGCGCTATGGGCGTGGGGCGGCGGGGTTCGGCGCCACAGGTTGGAACGAGAAGCCCGTGTGGGGTATGCGCCAGCAGACGCTTTCACCTTGCTACACCACGCGCTGGTCGGAACTGCCACGCGCGTTTTGCTGACACTGAATCGAGACGCCGTCCAGAGGGAGCAACCCGAGGTTATGCAGAGTTTGCGCAGTTTGCTAAAAACTGCATAACTTGGCAAACCACGCATAACTACCATTCGGAGCGCAAGCGGGCGTCATGCTGCATGACCTTGGCCGGCCGGAAAGGCTGCAGGGCGATTTGTTCGGCAGCGCGACGCTTGGCGATCCCGTCCTGATGCGTGTGATGGATCGCATCAACGAACGATATGGCCGCGGTACGGCGGGATTCGGCGCCACAGGCTGGAACGAGAAGCCTGTGTGGGGTATGCGCTAGTTAACGCTGTCACCTTGCTACACGACGCGTTTCACGGACTTGCCGACGGTGAGGTGTTGAACTTTGGACCGTGCAAACCAAAACAAAACGCCGCCCGTGAGGGCGGCGCTCCCGGGGTAGTCGGCCGCATCGCGTCCATGACGATCGCCAGACAACCCGGGGACATATCTTCGCAATTCGTTCGCGCGCCGGCAGTCGGCGCGCGTCCCGTGTTCGTGTAAGAGTCGTCCTACAACCTGCCCGCCTCAGGCGCGAGTTAACGGATGCTGTGCCCGCCACATTGGCAGGCAGGGGTGCGTCCCCGTTGCGTGGATTACGCAACACATGCCGTCCACTGTGGCAAAACCGAGTCAATGAGGTTCACGCCGGCGCCGCAAATGCGGGTGGCACCATCACCTTCAATTTCTACAACCAGCCGGTGCAGCCCGCGGTCAAGGCGATCCTCGGTGACCTGCTGCACGCCAACTATTCGATCGCTATTGAGCGGGATTATCGAGCCCGCCGCCGTTGGCAAGACCCAACCTCCGCGGACGTAGGCCAACCCCGCGCCAGCAGTTCACCTCGCAGCGCCACCGCTGCTGCCTGCTCTGGTGTTGCTGATGACTTCGCCTTGTTCACCGCATGTCTTTCCCCGCTGCGCGTACGCTCAGCGGTCTCCCGTCGGAGACTTCGACCGACCGTAGACTCGCCGCGTCTTCCCGCATGAGATTTAATGCTGACCTGCCGGACGCATATAGGCGTTGTCCAATTTGCGAAAATTTGACGGAGAATATTAAATCAAATGATTAATTAAGTAACACGGTTACGAGTCCGCGAATCACGTATTTATGCGTGCTCAAATGCGTTAAAGGGGTGTTTACACAAGTAAATGAACGTGCGTAAAATTCACATCAAATGAGCAGTAATACTGTCCAGATTGACCGGGTACGCGGCGTAGATGAGGTACGCTATGAATTCGAGGTCCGCGGTTTGTCAATCGCGGCTTGGGCTCGCGCGCACGGGTATTCGGCACAGCTTGTGTACCAAGTTCTCGGCGGCCGGAAACGCTGTCTGCGGGGTCAATCCCACCAAATTGCCGTGGAGTTGGGGCTGAAGTGCGGGTTGATTGGCTCGCTGCAGGAAGTTGGGACTCGAGTTGAGCCAGTCGCTTCGAGCTCTGCGGTGGGTCCGATACGTGAGTAACCAGGCACTCACTGTCCAAGAGGCCAGAAATAGCTTCTGCTTGGAGGGGGGCTCGGTGACTGATTGGGCGTGCGAACACGGATTCCTCGTGCACGCCGTCTACGCGGTAGTGTCCGGAAAGTCGCGATGTAGCGGGCGAGGACACCGGATTGCCGGCGCTCGGCATATGCAAACACTGCAGAGGAGGCCCCCATGATCACGTAACGCGTCTGGGGCCACAAACGCAAAACCCCGGCGACAACCGGGGTCTGCGGAGGATCAGCGCTTTTCTAGGGACGCTTGGCCCTACTGTGCCCCTTCTTTCTCTCGAAATCAAGCTGGCCCTTATGAGGGCCACGGTGAGCTGTTGCCAGAGGAAGCAGGATGAACGTTGACATGCTGCGGCGGCACCTAGCGGGTCTGCGTGTGCACCCGCATGGAGCCCAATACGTGATTGACTCGGCGTTGGCCCCGCCACAGGTCCTGCTACGCAGCGGTCCCCAGCACAACCTCACTGGCGATTTCGTCACCAGCCTTTGCACGTACCTCGACGAATCTGTGCAGGGAGATGTGGTACCACGGTGGCAAATCGCGTCGCTATCGGCTGAGCATGCATTTCTCGTCGATCTGGAATCGCGCGGGGATGTGCTGTTCGCGCTCAACCATCCATTGCAAGTGCCGCTGACTATTACGAATAAGAGGGGCCGACGTCAACGAATCGACTACACGCCGGACGCGGTTGTGATTACCGAGAAATCGGCGCAAGTCATCGAACTCAAGTCCGATGGTGAGGCGGCTGGGCTTGTCAAGTCGCGACCGAGCGACTGGAAACACACAGGAGATGGGTACGAGTACACGACGGCGAAGGGCTACTTTGACTCCATCGGTCTGCAGCACGCCGTCGTTACGTCAAGCTCGTTGCCGTGGATCCGCACGCGAAACCAGCAGTTTCTTGCTCGTCAGGCCGCGGTCGAACCGGACGGCACGCGTGACAACCGAATCATTCGTTTCGTCCGGCGGCACTCACCGGCCGCGATTGAGGCCATCGTTGAGTCCTGTTCGCTCCGTGACGCTGGCCCAATCCTGCAGCTCATCAAGAATGGCGAAATCTTCGCCGACATCGATCATGCGCTGCTCTCCTCTCCAGACTCCGCGTTCGTTTGCGCATCCCTGAAACAGGCTCAAGAGGCTACTGTTGGATTTGCATCAATTCAGGCCATCGCCGCGACGAAAGCGACGGTAACGCACGACGCGACGGGCGATCCGCGGCACTTGGACGAACTCGGCTTTCGGATCCGTGCCTTGAACGGAGGGTCGGCCGCACGGACGTCAGGGCACACCGTTTCGCTTCGCACACTTCAGAGGTGGGCCAGGAGACTCCGCGAGGGCGGTCCGATGGCGCTGAACCCGGAGTGGTCGAAGTGCGGGAGGCGCGGTCCGCGAATTGCATCGTGGCATGGGACTCTGCTCACTGATTGCGTGGCTACCGCACGCCGAAGCGGTAAACGTCCAACGCGGACTGCAGCTTACGGAACGTACGAAGACGCATTGGAAACGGCGGCCCGGAAATATCGTTGCAACGAAGCCCCTGTTCACTACTCAACGTTCTGCAGGCTTTGGAAACAGCGCGACCACTACACGAAGGATGCGATGGCGCGCGGTGGGCGCCGCCTGGCCAACGCAGTAGAGCCATACGGCGACGTCGATGAGCAAACCGTTCTGGCCGACGGACCGTTCCAGGCCGCGCATATCGACCACTGCCTCGCACCAACGTACGCGGAGGACGAAAGCGGCAACGAGGGCAAGCCTTGGTTGACGATCCTCGTCGACGACTGGAAGGGCGAGCCGATCGCCCGGGTGATGACCGACAAGTACCCAAGCCATCGGACCGATCTGGCGCTGTTGCGAGATTGTGTACGGAGACACGGGCGACTGCCACACACGATCTTTTCCGACCATGGCTCGGACTTCATGGGCAATGTCTTCGTCGGCGCACTCGCCGCATTAGGCGTGAGCTCGCTCTACCGTCCGGAAGCCGATCCCCGCGTTGGACATCGGGTCGAGCGAACATTCGGGACTTTCGCCACAACTGTTTGCAAGGGTTACGAAGGTTTTGCCTTCGACATACCGAACTCGCGGGCAATCTCAAAGAAGAAGCACCCCTCCAAAGGCCCGAAGCGCAACTTCGACGAGCTGCGTCAGCACACTGATCACATCTTGTTTGAGGTCATCCCGATGCTGAAGCCTTTGGATGGTGGTGATAGCAAGCGCGGCGCACGGGTGCGATTCGAAAAGCTATACAGCCGTCAAGGCGTGCCGGTGAAAGCGGATATCACGTTCCTGATTGTCACCGCACCCCCACTCAAGGAGAAGGGCTCGGTCGAGCCATCGGGTGCCATTCGCGTGCGGGACAAACGCTTCTACTCCCCAGCGCTCATCGGTGCTTCCATTAACAAGCTGGACACGCCGCCACGCCAAGAACCCGAGGATCCAACGGTTCTGTACTACGCGCTGCATGGAAAGTGGCGCGTTGCCAAGACCAGGGATGCCCGCAACAGCCGCGGGCGCTCCGACGAGTCGATACGCGCTGAGGCC
>Ga0207640_10000353_pt1 | contig 30062 bp, 27 predicted proteins | sample KBSCornC42_FD_184300 | JGI IMG/M metagenome (GOLD analysis project Ga0207640, IMG submission 184300) | Corn rhizosphere microbial communities from Kellogg Biological Station, Michigan, USA - KBS Corn C4-2 (SPAdes) (version 2) | ecosystem: Host-associated > Plants > Roots > Rhizosphere > Soil ... | reverse complement strand
GGAGCGCGAGCGCCATGTCGTGCTCGCCGAATTGGGCGAGGCTCGCGACACGCCCGACGACATCATCTTCGACCATCTCCAGGGCGCAGCCTTCCCCGGACAGCAATTGGGCGAGGCCGTGCTCGGCGACGAGGCCAGCATCGCCGCGATCGACGTGCCCGCACTGCGCAGCTGGATCAGGGGCCAATATCGCCCAGACGGCCTGGTCTTCGCCGCGGCCGGCAAGGTTGACGAGGACGAATTGCTCAAGCTCGCCGAGCGCCTGTTCGGCGACATGGCCGCCGGCGCACCGCCCGCGCCGCCGCCCGCAACCTTCGCCAGCGGTACGCATCACGACCGCCGCCGCTTCGATCAATTGCACGTCGCGCTCGCATTCGAAGGCGTCGGCCACGCGCACCCCGATCAGCACGCACTCTCGCTTTTCACCAACGCCGTCGGCGGTGGCATGTCCTCGCGCCTGTTCCAGCAGGTGCGCGAGGAGCGCGGGCTCGCTTATTCGATCTATTCCTGGGCGCACAGCTATGCCGACACCGGCCTGTTCGGCATTTATTGCGCCGCCGCGCGGGCCGACGCCCGCCAGGCGCTCGAGCTCGCCCGCAAGATACTGAGCGAGACCGCCGAGGGTCTGACCGACGCCGAGCTCGACCGCGCGCGCACCCAGGCCAAAGCGGGGCTGCTGATGGGTCTCGAATCGGTCGCGACCCGCGCCGATCATCTCGCCCGATCGATCCAGGTCCATGGCCGCATCGTGCCCCCATCCGAGACGGTCTCGCTGATCGACGCGGTCTCGCTCTATCAGGCGCGCCAGGCAGGTGCCAACGCGCTCGTCGGCGGCGAAGCCCTCGCGACCGTCGGCGGCCGTCTCGCGGAGGTCGCATGAACCTCCTCACGCTGGTCACCGAACCCTGGCCCGATTACGGGCTGATCGACTCCGGCCGCGGACGGAAGCTCGAGCGATTCGGCCGCTTCAAATTCATCCGCCCCGAACCCCAGGCGATGTGGACACCCGCCGACCCGAGCTGGGAAGCCGACGGCGACTTCATCGCGGCGTCCGACGAGGATGGCGGCGGCAAATGGCATCTCTCGCGCGACGTGCCCCGCGGCGGCTGGCACATGAAATGGGAGGAGGTGCGCTTCCTCGCGCAGAATACGCCCTTTCGCCATCTCGCTTTCTTCCCCGACATGGCCCCGCAATGGTCGTGGATGCGCGATCGCACCACCGAAGGCGATGAGGTCCTGAACTTGTTCGGCTATACCGGCGTCGGCACGCTCGCGTTGGCCGCCAAGGGCGCGAAGCTGACGCATGTCGATGCGTCGAAAAAGTCGGTCGAGGCGGGCAAGGCCAATGCCTTCCTGTCCGACATGTCCGATCGCCCGATCCGCTGGATGGTCGACGACGCGGTCAAGTTCGCCGCGCGCGAGGTGCGCCGCGAGCGCCGTTATGACGGGATCCTGCTCGACCCGCCCAAGTTCGGCCGGGGTCCAGATGCCGAGATTTGGCGGTTGGAGGAGCATCTGCCCGGCCTGATCAAGCACTGCCGCGCCTTGCTCGACCAGAATTCCAAATATCTGGTGCTGACCGTCTATGCGGTGCGTATGTCCGCGCTCGCGATCGGCGAATTGCTCAAACAGGAACTGGCCGATCTCGGCGGCACGGTCGAAGTGGGCGAAATGGCCGTCCGCGAGGAAGCCCGCGGCCTGCTCCTCCCGACCGCAATCTTCGCGCGCTGGTCGCGCTAGCCAACCGTCATGCCGGACTTGTTCCGGCATCCACCCATCGACGAACGAAGCGCTTGAGGCCCAGTGGACCCCGGAACAAGTCCGGGGTGACGACTAACTTCGCCCTGCCCTCAACGCCGCATCGGCAACAAGCGGCGCGGCTCTCCTTTGCGATCCGCTTCTAAGACCCCACCAAGGGGCCACCGTGGTCCACGGCGATAACAAGCCATTTCGCGGTGCAGATAGTCTCCGAAAGCCCGGCCTAACCCGCCGGGCTTTTTCGTGGTAGTTGGGCGCGATAATGCGGACGATAATAACCCTTGCTGGTGGCGTGATCTTCTTTTCCGCGCTTTCATTGGTGTGGGGCTGGGTCGTGTGGAAGCGAAGCATCGCCAACCCTATAGTGCGCAACGCTATTTCGGTGACGACGGGATGGGTAACAGGCGTCACGATATGGGCGGCGGTTTTGATGGTCACTGCCGTCAACTTCGGCTGGTTCAGGTGGCACGCTTTCCGCTTCTTCCTGACCTCCTACGTGGCGATCCTTGGCGCGGCGATATCGCTCGGCATATATCAGCGCCGGAAGAGGCTCGCGTCAGAGCCTTCCTACAGTGAAATCTTTGAGTGATTTTGGATCGCACGCGTATATAGGTCCCGAACAAGTCCGGAGTGACGACTAACTTCGTCCGGCTCGCAACGCCGCACCGGCAACAAACGGCGCAGCCGCGACAAACAACAGGCTCGTCGCGCCCAGCAACTTGAGCGCCCCTTCGCCCTGGCTCGCGCCGAAGATCAGCAACGGCACGGCCAGCGGCAGCATGACGAGCCCGATCAACGCGCCCGCGCGGCGCAGGCTCGCGGTCAGCGCCGCCACCGCCAGCCCCAACGCGGCCAGCCCCGGCGTGCCCAGCATCAATCCGATTTCCAATCGCGCCGAAGTCGCGCCATCGAGGTTGAGCAACGCCGCCGCGGGCAAAGTCGCCGTCATCAAAGGCGGGCCGAAGCTCAGCCAATGTGCCATCAGCTTGGCCGCGGCGACCGCTTCGTCGCTCTGTCCCCGCACCGCGAGCTGATCCATCACGCCCGACACGATGTCGGGTCGCACCAGCCGCTCGACCGGGAGCAGCGCCGCCAGCAGCGCCGCGGTCCACAAGGCGCCGCTTCCCACCTTGGCGAGCAGCGCCGCATCCGGCCCGATCGCGAATGGGAAAAGCGTTGCCACCAGCAGGTAGAAGACCAAAGGAAGCCACGCACCGCCTTGCGCGAAAGCGCGTTTCAGATCGCGGCGGACAAGGCGCACGAACGGGCTCACAATGCGAACTCGCGCATTTCCAGCCCCAGCGGCTGATGGCTCGCTGCCAGGATCACGCCGCCCGCCGCGAGATGCCCCGCCATCGCCGCCGCAAGTTCGTTCATCGACTCCGCATCGAGCCCGCTTGCGGGCTCGTCGAGCAGCCATATTCCCGCGCCGCTCGCGATGACGCGTGCCAGCGTCGCACGCCGCCGCTGCCCGGTCGACAGCAGGCGCACCGGCACGGGCGCCAGTTGCGCCAGACCCATTGCGGCCAGCGCCATCGCGACCACCTCGTCGCTGCCGCCATCCAGCCACGTCCAGAAAGCCAGTGCGGCAAACAATGTCTGATCTTCGTCGAGCGCGGCGGCTTCGGCGGCAAGCGCGACCGCGCCGTCGCGCGCCACACGCCCCGCCGCCGGCGCAAGCAGGCCGGCCGCGATCCGCAACAGGCTCGATTTGCCGACGCCGTTGGCGCCCGTCACCAGCATGCCCTCTCCAGGTTCAAGCCCCAGATTCAGGTCCTCGAACAGCAGACGCCCGCCGCGAAAACAGGCGATTCCTTCGAGCGCAAGCCGGGTCACGCGCCCGCCGCCGTTTCGAGCGCGTGCATATCGTCATCGCTGAGGCCGAAATGATGGCCGACCTCGTGCACGAGCACGTGGGTGACGAGCGCCTCGAGCGTCTCCCCGCTCTCGACCCATTCGTCGAGCAGCGCGCGACGATAGAGGAAAATCATGTCGGGGAGGGCGCCGCTGTCGTCGATCGACTTCATGCCGACCGGGCGACCGCGATAGAGGCCCGACAGATCGAAAGGATTGTCTATGCCCAGCGCATCCAGCGTCTCGTCGTCGGCGAAATCCTCGACGCGCAGCACGACATCGCCCAGATGTTTGCGGAAAGCGTCCGGCAACCGTGCCGTCGCCGCGCGCGCCAGCGCCTCGATCGCCTCCGCATCCGGCGCCGCGCCCCACGCCCCTGTTTGACCTGCCCGCGTCATCGCGCGACATAAGCGCAAAGCGCCGCTGTGCGCCAGCCGGAGGGACTCATGGCGATCGAAGCGTTGAGCGAGGCCGAGCGCGCCGATGCGCTCGATGACCTGCCCGATTGGGATTATGACGAGGCGCGCGATGCGATCATGCGCCGCATGGTGTTCGCCGACTTCGCCGAGGCCTTCGGCTTCATGGCGCGGATCGCGCTGATCGCCGAGAAGATGGATCATCATCCCGAATGGTCCAACGTCTGGAACCGGGTCGACATCCTCCTCACCACGCATGATTGCGGCGGCCTTTCCGAACGCGACGTGGCGCTGGCGCAGGCGATCGACGCCATTGTCGACTAAGGGCGAACACGCGCTCGCCTACGAACAGGTATCGCGCCGCTATGCGGGCGTGTCCGCGGTCGATTATGTCTCGCTCAAGGTCGAGCATGGCAGTTTCGTCGCGCTGGTCGGCGCATCCGGATCCGGCAAATCCACCTTGCTCCGCCTGGCCAATCGGCTCGACACGCCCGATACGGGCCGCGTGCTGGTCCAGGGGTGCGATGTGGCGCACACAGACCCGATCCAGCTCCGACGCAGCATCGGCTATGTCTTCCAGAATATCGGCTTGTTCCCGCACCTGACGATCGCCGAGAATATCGGGATCATCCCCAGGCTTGAGGGACGCGCGCCGGTGGATGTCGCCGCCGCGCTCGAACGCGTCGGCATCGCGCCCGATCTCGCCGGGCGCCTGCCCGCGCAGCTGTCGGGCGGGCAACAGCAGCGCGTCGGCATCGCGCGCGCACTCGCGGGCGAGGGCAAATTGCTGTTGATGGACGAGCCGTTCGGCGCACTTGACCCGGTCACGCGCGACACGCTCGGCCGCACTGTACGCTGGCTGCACGACGCACTCGGCCTGACCACCATCCTCGTCACGCACGACATGGCCGAGGCCTTGTTGCTGGCCGAACGGATTGTGGTGATGGCGCACGGCCGCATCGTCGCGGATGCCACTCCGCGCCAGATGCTCGCCGGCGAGGCGGGCGCCGAGGCGGATGCACTGGTCGCCATCCCCCGCGCGCAGGCCAAGCGGCTGAGCGAGTTGGCGCGGTGAGCGAGGCATTGCGCCAATTGCCGCCGTTGATCGCGAGCCATGTGCTGCTCGCGGCCGCGGCGATGGGCCTCGCTTTGCTGATCGGTCTCCCGCTCGGTCTCGCCTCGGCGCGCCGTGCCCGGCTTGCCGCGTTTTCGGTTGGCTTTGCCGGGCTGGTCCAGACCATCCCCGGCCTCGCCTTGCTCGCGCTTTTCTACCCCCTGCTGCTGGCGCTGTCGGCGCTTCTGGGGGGCGGCCTGCCCGCGCTCGGCTTCCTGCCGGCCTTGCTTGCGCTCACGCTCTACGCGCTGCTGCCGATCCTGCGCAACGTGGTCGCCGGCCTGCAGGGCATCGATCCGGCGGTGCTGCAGGCTGCCGACGCGGTCGGGATGACGGCCCGTCAGCGGCTGCGGCTGGTCGAGGCACCGCTCGCCGCGCCGGTGGCGATGGCCGGCATCCGCACCGCCGCGGTCTGGACGATAGGTGCCGCGACGCTCGCCACCACGGTCGGTTATCCGTCGCTCGGCAATCCGATCTTCGCCGGTCTGCAGATAGAGCGCTGGGATCTGGTCCTTGCCGGCTGCCTGGGCGCCGCCGCGCTGGCGATCGTCACCGACGCGCTACTCGGCCTGATCGAACGCGGCATCGGCCAGCGCCGACGCGGCCTTACCTTCACCGGTATCGGCCTGCTGATCCTCGGCCTGTTGCTCGCCTGCCTGCCCTTGCTGCGCACGCCCGAACGCAGCGTCACGATCGGCGCCAAGAATTTCTCGGAGCAATATATTCTCGCGCGCCTGATCGGCACGCGGCTGGAACAGGCCGGTTATCGCGTCACCTATCGCGAAGGCCTCGGCTCCGCGGTCGCATTCCGTGCGCTCCAGAGCGGCGACATCGACGTCTATGTCGAATATTCGGGCACTTTGTGGGCAGACACGATGCGGCGCAGGGATACGCCGTCGCGAGCCGTCATGCTGGACGGGATGCGGCGCTGGATGGCAGCCGGTCCGAAGACCGCCCTGGTCGGTCCGCTCGGCTTCGAAAATGCCTATGCGCTCGCGGTGCGCCCGGACAGCGGGCTCGCCACTATCGCCGACCTCGCCGCAAAGGCCCCGAACCTCACACTTGGGGCCGACCTCGAATTCCTCGACCGGCCCGAATGGCGCGCGATCCGCGACGCTTATGGCCTCCGGCTCAAGGCGACCCGCGCCTACAGCCCGACCTTCATGTATCGCGCGCTGCAATCGGGGCAGGCCGACGTGATCTCGGCTTTCTCATCCGACGGCCGCATCGCCGCCCAACATCTAACGCTGCTCGCCGATCCAAAGGGCGCGATGCCCCATTATGACGCGATCCTGCTCGCGTCGCCCGCCCGCGCCAACGACACGCGCTTCCTCTCGGCCATCCGCCCTCTGGTGAACCATATTTCGGTAGAGGACATGCGCACCGCCAATTACTCGGTCGATCGCGATACCGATAAGCAGACGCCCGAGGCCGCCGCCCGCTGGCTCGACACCCGAACGCGCCGCTGACACGCTTCGCCGCGTTGCAGCATCGGTTCACCGCCCCTTCATTGACGGCTCACCATATATGCGGCTCATCGGCGCGATGATACAACATATCGCAAGCTAAGGATCACCAGATTGCGGACTCTGATCGGGGCATCTCTGATAGCCATGATGGCGGCTGCGGCGCAGGCTGCGGACACGCCCGTGGCTGCCGATCCTGCCGCGGGGCCGCCGACGCCGCCTGCTCAGGTGACAGGGCCCGATACCTCGAACGCGCATCCCAACGAGATCATCGTCACCGCGCGTCGCCTCAGCGAGGCGCGCGCCGCGATCCAGCCGAGCCTTGGTGCCACCTCTTATGGTGTGACCAACACCACTATCCAGGCGCTGCCCGGCGGGGACAATCAGCAGTTCAATCAGATCGTGCTGCAATTGCCCGGCGTGGTGCAGGACGGCGGCGGGCAATTCCACGTCCGCGATGACCATAACGGCCTCCAATATCGCATCAACGGCACGATCCTGCCCGAGGGCATCGCCGTTTTCGGCCAGACACTTTCGCCGCGGCTGATTGACCATTTTGCGCTTCTGACGGGCGCGCTTCCCGCTCAATATGGCCTGCGCACCGCCGGCATCATGGACATCACCACCAAGACAGGCTTCCAGAATGGCGGCCAGATCTCGGTCTATGGCGGCAGCCATGGCATGATCGAGCCGAGCGTCGAATATGGTGGCACGTCGGGAAGCACCAACTATTTCGGCTCGCTCGACTTCCGCCATACCAAGCTGGGCATCGAGAGCGTCGACGGCTCCTCCACCCCGCTCCATGACAAGAGCAACCAGGGCACCGCCTTCGGCTATCTCGATCACATCATCGATAGCGACAATCGCGTGTCGCTGATCGGCGGCTATTCGGACCAGCGTTTCCAGATCCCCAATCCGCGCGGCCTGCACCCCGATCTCGGCTATAATGTCGGCGGGCAGAGCGATTTCCTGAGCGACGATCTCGACCAGCGTCAGCATGAACGCACCGCTTTCAGCCAGGCGTCCTTCCTCCATCATGGCAGCCAGCTCACTTTGCAGGCGAGCTTGTTCGCGCGTTACTCGTCGCTGACCTACACGCCCGACATCACCGGCGAACTGCTGTTCAACGGCCAGGCGCAGAGCGCGGTGAAGCGTGATTTCGCGTTCGGCGGCCAGCTTGAGGCAGCCTATCGCCTCAATGCGTCGCACACGCTGCGCGGCGGCGTGATCGTCTCACGCGACCACAGCACCAGCGACACGAATACCTATGTCTTCCCGGTCGACGATCTTGGCGCGCAGACCGGACCCTATTTCACCATCCCCGAAAAGGGTAGCGCGACCGAGATGACCTATTCGGCCTATTTGCAGGACGAATGGAAGATCGCCCCCGGCCTCACGCTCAATTATGGCGGCCGCTTCGACCTTTACGACGCCTATCGCCGGGAACATCAGTTTAGCCCGCGCATCAACGCCGTGTGGCAGCCGGCATCCGGCACCACGCTCCACGTCGGCTATGCGCGCTATTTCTCGCCACCGCCGTTCGAACTGGTCGCAAGTACCAGCGTCGGCAAGCTTGTCGGCACGAGCGGCGAAGCGCCGGGCACGCTCAACACCACGCCGATGGCCGAGAAGCAGAATTATTTCGACATCGGCATCGAGCAGAAGCTGGCCGAGGGCGTCACCGCCAGCCTCGATGCTTATTATCGCAAATCGCACAATCTGGTCGACGAAGGCCAATTCGGCGCGCCGATCATCCTGCAGCCGTTCAATTACCGGCGCGGCACGATCAAGGGGATCGAGGCCAATCTGACCTACCAGCGAGGACCGATCCTCGCTTACGCCAACTTCGCGGCTGCGAACGCCAAGGGCAAAGACATCGTCTCAAGCCAGTTCGCGTTCGATCCCGCGGACCTCGCTTATATCAAGGATCACTATATCCATCTCGACCACGACCAGAAATATACGGGCTCGGCGGGCTTCTCCTACCTGATCCACGAAGGCGCGCTCGCGGGCAGCAAGTTCGGAATCGACATGATCTACGGATCGGGCCTGCGCACCGATGGCGCCACGCCCAATGGTGGCGTGCTGCCCAGCTACGCGCAGGTCAATCTGTCCGCGAGCCACCGCTTCACCGGCTCGGGCTTCGAGCTGCGCGTCGATGTAGTCAACGTCGCCGACAAGAAATACGAAATCCGGGACGGATCGGGCATAGGCGTCGGCGCGCCCCAATATGGCCCCCGCCGCGGCATTTTCGTGGGTATCACGAAGGATATCTGACCCCTTTGCACTCCCGTCCGCGCCGCATAGGGTTGCACCATGAGTGATGAGGTCCTTTTTCGTGGCGGCTGCCTGTGCGGGTCGCTGCGGTACGAAGCGACCGCTGAGCCGCTTTACACGGGGCTTTGCTATTGCGCGGATTGCCGCAAGGCTTCGGGCTCCGCCTTCATTCCCTTCATGGGGTTTCGGGCCGCCGACCTGGCCAGCACCGGCGAAACGCGTCAATCGCACGCGCCGAGCTTCGGCGGCGGCACCGCGACCCGCAACCATTGCGCGCACTGCGGCAGCCTCGTCTTCGGCGGCGTCCATGGCGAGAGCGACGATCACACCATCTACGCGGGCTCGCTTGACGACCCGGCACGCTTCAAGCCGAAGATAGCCCTGTTCGTGCGCGATCGCCCCGCATGGACAGAGATCAAGGTAGGACTGACCGAATATCAGACCATGCCCGGTGCCTAAGCTTTCAGCGGCTGGCAGCGAGGCTCAGGCCGAGACCAACCAGAACCGCGCCGGACGCGGCGTCGATCGGCCGCCGCAGCCGCAGGTAACGGCGCTGCACCTGATCTGAAGAAAACAGCAGGCTGATCGCGCTAAACCAGCCGCCCGAAATGCACGGCACAAGCAAAGCGGTGGCGACGAAGAACCAGGCGGGCGCGTGCGGCGGGTAGATTGAGCTGAAGATGCTCGACCAGAAAGCGCCCGCCTTGGGATTGGTGAGGTTGGTCAGCAGCCCCGCACGGAACGCCGTCCACGCGCTCGTCGGCAGGCTCACCAGCCGCGGCGCTTCGTCTCCCGCACGGCTGGCGCTCAGCAGCAGCCGTACGCCGAACCACAAGAGATAGAGCGCCCCGGCCAGACGGATCGTGCTGTGCATCCAGGCCAGGTGGTCGAGGATCGCGGCAACGCCCGCCATCGCCAGCATGGCCCAGATCGTTCCGCCCGCGGCTATGCCGAGCGCCGCCCGGATTCCCATCCGCCTCTTGCCCGACAGCGCAAGCTGGCTGACGAGCAGGAAATTGGGCCCCGGGCTCACGACCGCGATCCAGTAAGCGCCCAGGATCGTCAGCAAGATCGGCAGGTAGGCGGTCACTGTCTCCCTCGGGCAAGGCGGGCACGGCTCACCTCGATGGCGCGAGTTTGGTGTTCAACGCCCAGCCGACATTGTCATTCTCGTCGGCGACCTCCCACCACATCCCGTCTTTCTTACCCGTAGGATAGACGATCGAACCCGCGGGCAGGCTGCGAATGATCGGGCTGGAGGCCAATGCGGTCTTATGCAGCGCGACCGGGCCGATCGCCGTGAAGGTGCGCGTCGGCGCGGCCTCGGCCGTACCCTCGCTTCCCGGGCCGACCAGATTGAGCGAGGTCACCATCTTGGAATATGCCTGGATGAAGGAGAGCGTCACCATCCGGCCGACATCGGTATTGTCATAGCCGCCACCGACCGCACCCACTGCGCCGCCGAGGAAGCCGAGACCGCCCCCGCCGCCGAAGCTGATATTGTTCTTGGCGGCATAGCCGTCCTCGGTCGCGATCGTCTCCGTCGTGCGCACGTTGGTGAGCGACAGGACCGTATTGGCCTCGACCTTGTGCGAGCGGATGCCGCCCGCGAGGCCACCCAATCGGCCGCCGATCAGGCCGCCGATCGCGGCGCCCGCACCGCCGCCGCTGACATTACTGTTCGCGCCCTGAATCTCGGCGACCAGCACATAATCCGCCGCCTTGATCTGCCCCTGTCCGACATTGGAGCCGCGCTGCAAACCAAGATTGCCGCCGATCGCGCGCTCGCGCTCGGCCGCATTCAGGCCCGTGCCGCGATCGACCAGATTGAAGCAGCCCGAACGCTGGATCATCACCTTGAGCAATTTCGACGGCGGCGCGAGGCTGAACTGGGTCCAGCCATAGGGATCGTCGCCATCCGCGACCGAGACGGTGCCGAGCTTGCGCGTGCAATGCGGCACGTCATTCATCGTCTGCTGCTGCAATTGCTGTCCGCTCGACGCCTTCGCCAGCTTGGGTTCGGCGGTCGCCGAACCGGTGGCGAGCGCTGCTCCGAGCGCACAGAAACCGATTTTTCCAAGCATTTTCATCGCATGTCGCCCCGTTGCCATGGCCGATGCGATCACGCGAGTCGGCCCCGGAACGGATTTACCGCAGATTAACAGCCGGATGCCAGCCGATCTTCACGCCATTTGCGTCAGCACGAACGCAAACGCCTCCGCGCGCTCGTGCAAAGCCTCGAACCGGCCCGATTTACCGCCATGGCCCGCCCCCATGTTGATCTTGAGCAGAAGCGTGTTGCCGTCGGTCTTGGTCGCACGCAGCCGCGCCGCCCATTTCGCCGGCTCCCAATAGGTCACGCGCGGATCGTTAAGCCCGCCCGTGATCAGCAGCGGCGGGTAAGCCTTGGCTTCGACATTGTCATAGGGACTGTAGCTGCGGATAAGCTCGAACGCGGCTTTGTCGGTGATCGGATTGCCCCATTCGGGCCATTCGCCCGGCGTCAGCGGCAGCTCCGCATCCAGCATCGTGTTGAGCACATCCACGAACGGCACGTCCGCCACCACCGCGCCCCACAGGTCGGGATCGGTATTGGTCACCACGCCCATCAGCTCGCCGCCGGCCGAGCCGCCATTGATCGCGATATTGCCCGCCGAGGTGAAGCCGGCGTCGATCAGCCCCTTCGCGGCATCGACGAAATCATGGAACGTGTTCCAGCGCGCCTCGGCCTTGCCCTGAAGATACCAATCGTAACCCAGATCGTCGCCGCCCCTGATATGCGCGATCGCATAGGCCCAGCCGCGATCGAGCAGGCTCAACCGTCCGGTCGAGAAGCTCGGCGGGATCGCATGACCGTAGGCGCCATAGGCGTAGAGGAAGAGCCTGCCGCTGCCATCTTTCGGATAGCCGACAGGATAGACCACCGACACCGGAACCTTGGCCCCGTCGCGCGCGGTCACGGTCAGGCGCTCGGTCGCATATTTCGTGGGATCATAGCCCGAGGGCACTTCCTGCACCTTGAGCGTGGTCAGCGCCAAAGTATCGGGATCGCAATCATAACGGTGAGCGGCGTCACCATCGACGAATAGGTCAGACGATAAGCGGCGGGCGCGAATTCGGGATTGGTCGATGCCCCCGCGCTATAGCTCGCTTCGGGAAATTGGACCTTCTGCTCCTTGCCGTCCCACGCGCGCAGGATGATCTGGTCGAGCCCCTCGATCCGCGCCGCGATCACCAGATGGCGATCGAAGGCGGCGATTCCGGTCAGGTAGACCTGGTCGGATCCCGCCACGATTTCTTCCCATTCGTCCGGCGTGGCGGGGTCGGCGCGAACGACGCGGAAATTGACGTGATCGTCGTTGGTCAGAATCCACAGCGATCCATGCGCACTGTCGACGCTATATTGGCGCTTCACCTGGCGCGGGCTGATCAGCAGAGGCTCGGCGGCGGGATCGGTCGCCGGCACCAGCCGCACCTCGCTCGTCTGGTTGTCGCCGGTCGCGATCTCGATCCATTGCCGGTCGCGCGTGCCCCCGACGGCGACGCGGAAGCCCTCATCGGCCTCCTCGTAAAGCACCTTGTCGCCCTTGGGATCGCTGCCGAGCTTATGCAGGAGCGCCCGGTAGCTGCGCCAATTATCATTGACCTCGGTATATGCCAGCGCGTCCGACCCCGCGCTCCAGGCGACCGCGCCATTGCTGACCGCGGTCACGGTCTCGATATCCGCACCCGTGGCGAGATCGCGGATGCGAAGCACGTAGCGCTCGGCGCCGTTGTCGTCCGCGCTCCATGCCATCAGCCGCCCGTCCGGGCTGATCGCGACCGCGCCGACGCGGAAATACTCCTTGCCCTCGGCCTCTTTGGGTTCGTCGAGGATGAGCTGATCCGCGCCGCCCGCCACGGGCCTGCGCCACCATTTCGGATATTGGCCGCCCGTCTCATAGGCCCACCAATAGAGATAATCGCCGTCCTTCTGCGGGACCGACGCATCGTCCTGCTTCACGCGGCCCTTCATCTCTTCGTAGATCGTGTCGATCAGCCCCTGATGCGGTGCCATCGCGGCTTCGAAATAGGCATTCTCCTCCTTCAGATAGGAGAGCACCTCGTCGTCGCCGACATTGGGATAGGCCGGATCCCTGAGCCACGCCCACGGATCCTCGATGCGGATGCCGTGATGTTCGTAGGAATGAGGCTTGGTCGCGGCGATGGGCGCTTTGGGATCGGTCATGCCGCCTCTGTGGGGACAGGATCGGCGTCTCGCAAGCATTGGCACAATCTTATATGCCGGGTTGCAGGGAGAGCGATAGCGCCTGCGCGTTGCGATGGCGCGGGTTTGATCGCCGCGCAATGAGGTCTATTACGCGCGCATGTCCACTTATGCCGACCGCCTCCAGGCTCTGCGCGAAGAGCTTGCCCGCCGCCGTCTCGACGGTTTCGTCGTGCCGCTCACCGACGAGCATATGTCCGAATATGTCGGCGCCTATGCGCAGCGCCTGGCCTGGCTGACCGGGTTCCAAGGCTCGGCCGGTACCGCCGCGGTGCTGCCGGCGGAGGCCGCGATCTTCGTCGACGGCCGCTACACGCTCCAGGTGCGCGAGCAGGTCTCCGCCGACCAGTGGAGCTATCAGTCGGTTCCCCAGACCAGCGTCGCCTCCTGGCTGTCCGAGCATGCCCCCGAAGGCGCGCGCGTCGGCTACGACCCCTGGCTGCACACCAAAAGCGCGGTAGAGCAGGCAACCAAGGCGCTCGCCGAGAAGGGCGCGACCCTGGTCGCGGTCGACACCAATCCGGTCGATGCGGTCTGGCCCGATCAGCCTTTGCCCTCCAGCGCGCGGCTGGTGGTGCAGCCCGACCAGTTTGCTGGCCGATCCTCGGCGGAAAAACGCCAGGAGATCGCCGACTGGCTGGCCAAGGCCAAGGCTGACACCGCGGTCCTGTCCGCATTGGATTCGATCGCCTGGACCTTCAACGTGCGCGGGCAGGACGTCGATCGCACGCCGGTGGCGCTCGCTTATGCATTGGTCAATGCCGACGGCACCGCCGACCTGTTCGTCGCGCCCCAAAAGGTGGGCGAGGAGGTCTCCCAACATCTCGGCAACGCCGTGCGCCTCCATCCGCGCGACGCCTTCGCCGGCCATCTCGCGCAGATGAATGGCAAGCGCGTAGCGGCCGATCCCGAGCGCGCGGTTTCGGCCATCTTCAAATCGCTCAAGGATGCCGGCGCGACGGTGCTCGAATTGCGCGATCCCGCGGTCCTGCCCAAGGCGATCAAGAATGCGGCGGAGATTGCCGGCCAGGACGCCGCACAGGCGCGCGACGGCGCGGCCCTGACCCGATTCCTCCACTGGCTGTCGGTCGAGGCGCCCAAGGGGGGCGTCGACGAGCTGTCGGCCGCTGCCAAGCTTCAGGCCTTCCGCCAGGAGACTGGCGCACTCAAGGACCTCTCGTTCGACACGATCTCGGGCGCGGGCCCGAACGGCGCGGTCGTCCATTATCGCGTCACCGCGGAGACAAACCGTCCGCTCGAGCTCAATTCGCTCTACCTCGTCGATTCAGGCGGCCAATATCAGGACGGCACCACCGACGTGACGCGCACCGTCGCGATCGGCGAACCGACCGCGGAAATGCGCGACCGCTTCACGCGCGTGCTCAAGGGGCATATCGCGCTCGCCCGTGTGGTTTTCCCGCAGGGCACACGCGGCTCGCAACTGGATACGCTCGCGCGCCAATATCTGTGGGCGGTGGGGCTCGATTATGCCCATGGCACCGGCCACGGTGTCGGCTCGTTTCTCGCCGTCCATGAAGGGCCGCAGCGGATCGCGCCGGGTGGCAGTGGCTTTGCCGGTGGCGACGAGGCGCTTCAGGCCGGCATGATCCTTTCCAACGAGCCCGGATATTACAAGACCGGCGAATATGGCATCCGGATCGAGAATCTGGTGCTGGTCGAGCCCCGCGACGTGGCCGGCGCGGAGAAGAAGCTGCTCGGCTTCCGCACGTTGACCTTCGCGCCGCTCGACCGTCGCCTGATCGATCTCGATCTGATGAGCGCGGAGGAACGCGCCTGGGTCGATGGCTATCATGCCCAGGTAGCGGCGATCGTCGGCCCGCAGCTGGATGGCGCGGCCGCCGCATGGCTCAAGGCCGAGACCGCGCCGCTTTAGGCGGAGGGCTGCCCCCCATCCCGTCACTCCCGCGCAGGCGGGAGTCCATACCCCCTCCACCGCGCGGCTAATAACCAACCGGTGTGCTTATGGAGTCCCGCCTTCGCGGGAATGACGATGGGAAAGCCCGGCAATATGGCCGAGCTCCGACGTATCGCCCGGCGCGTCCTGATCCGCCGCCGCACGCGCCTGGGCCTTGCGCCGCCGCAGATTGGCCCTCAGCGCCTCGGCCAGGCGCTCCTGCCGCTCGGGAGTGTCTTTTGCCATGGATGGTTCCTTGACCTTGGGCGCGGGCTTGTCCATAGGCCGCCTTCCCTCGAGCGCTCATGCGCCTTCGGGGCCAGCATGCTGGTGTTTTGCTGCCGTAGCTCAGTGGTAGAGCGCATCCTTGGTAAGGCTGAGGTCGTGAGTTCAATCCTCACCGGCAGCACCAGCATTTTTAGCAGCTTGGCGAGTATCTCCCCGTTGGGGACTCGATGGTCTTCTGCGGACGTCCCGCACCCCGCGTTGCGCACATCTCCCTGCGCCTGACCTCAACAACCCTGCAACGACTGGCGCCCCGTCCCACCATAGACCGGGCGTTTTCTTTGGCATAAGTCAGCCGCCCGACCGACAGGACGTTATCACAGATGAATGAGGACGAGGCCCGCGCCGTCGCTACGGAGCTTTATTGCGGCATCCTCAAGCGTGAGCCCGATGCAGGCGGTTTGGCCGCCTACACGCAAGCCCTGCTCGCAGACGGATCGCCGCGACGCATTGTCGAACTAATGCGGGAGTTTGAGCGATCCGGCGAGGCCGCTACCCTGACAGCCAAATTGCGCGGGATCTTCGCCTACGAACGCCCCTCGCCCATCGGCACGATAAATCACATCATAAGCCTTGGAACGGATTGTTATGGGAGCTTCCTGCTCAAGCTGGCCGGATGGAAACGGGCGTCATACCCTTTCGATTGGCTACTATCCTCGCCACCCATTGTCGTTGATGCGCTACAGGACGACTTCGCGCGGTTTCTCGACCCTGCTCAGCATCGTTCTATTCCGGTGCACCTGCGCCGCTCGCCCAATGAGCGATGCGCCGATCATCTGCACTATCGGGATCGGTTCGGGATCGAGGCTATCTTCATGCACCGCGACATCACCGAAAAGGCGCACCTGGCCTATTACCGCCGCACGGTCGAACGCTTCCGCAAGGTCATGACCTCTGATCAAACTAAGCTGCTGCTGATGACCAACACCGCGAATAAGCACGCCACCGATGAGAACTTCGCCGCGCTCTGTGAGGTGGCCGACCGGCGCTACCAGAACACTATGGTACTCGCGGTCAATTTCGAGCGCGCGCCGGATGACAGCGTGACGCAGATGGGCGGCGATCTCTTGAGCCAGATCGGTCCTCACCAACTCATCCGCTACCGGGCCACGTCGAAACTCAACGGCATGACCTTCTCCAACTGGATTGATGACGTCAACTTGAGGGGGATGCTGGCCCAATATCAAATGGAATTATCTGCTTAACGGAGGAGATGGCCCACCCACGCGCGTATGGACTCTGAGGCGAGGCAGTGGGCAGCTTTTCGTCGTGGCGCTGCCGAGCGTTACCAGTGCCCGCTTGAGCAAGCTTGGTTTCTACTTCGGCAATGGTCCGTTTGGGACAAAGCTTGGAGCAGATAGTTCGCTCCCGAAACGGCATCTCAGGCGTATTTGCGTGGTCCGCCCACAGGGCAGGGCAGGAGACCGCGATGCCAGGCAACAATGCCGACGCGCCGCCGACACGATGGACCCTGGGCCCGTTGGGGGAGCGGCTGACACTAGACAAATTGCCATCGCCAAAAACGCGGCGATGGGTGATCCGACGTAAGGCCGAGGTGGTCTATGCGGTCGCCGGCCAATTGCTGACGCGCGATGAAGCGGTGAAGCGCTACGATATCAGTGTCGACGAATTCGAGGCCTGGCGCCATTCGGTCGAGCGGCATGGGCTGCGCGGGCTGCGCAGCACGCGGATCCAGCATTATCGCGAGCGGGAGAGGAGATTCCCCGGCATGTAGTTGCCGCCGTTCAAAATCCCCTGGGGGCAAAGAAAAACCCCCTCCGCCAAGGCGAAGGGGGTCCCAAGGTTAGCTTGGAGGCTATTACCAGCTGCCGCGCAGGATGAACGAATATCGGCGGTCGCTGATGAAGTAGCTACGTGGACCGATCTTCCCGTCAGCGGTATATTGCTGAAGCGTCTTGGTCACGGCGTTGTTGAGGTTCACCCCTTGTATGCCGATTCTCAGACCCTTCGTTACCGTCAGGAATGCCGACGCGTCGAGATGACCTTCGGCGGCATTGTAGATCGGGAAGTAGGGGATGATGACGTCCGCGGCAGTCAGCAGGAACTTCGATCGCCACGTATAGGCACCGCGAAGCGAAATCGGCCCCTTCTCGTAGAACACCGTCGCGTTAATGTTGTGCTTCGACAGCTGCTCGAGCGGAAGGCGCCCGGTCCCGGTCGGCGGGGCGTTGTCAGCCGTGCCGCCGTTCAGGAAGCTGTTCGGAAGCCCAGAGCTCTTCAGGTACGTGTAGGACAGGCTGGTGCCCAAGCCGCTGAACAGGCCCGGGAGGAAATCGAACGTCTGCTGATAAGCAGCCTCGAAGCCCTTGATGGTGCCATATCCATCATAGTTGGACGGGATCCGCACCTGGATCGGCACTGTGATGCCATTCTGGGTGAATTCCCGCGGCGTCTGGGCCGCATAGAAGAAGTTATGCACGCGCTTGTAGAAGACGTCGAACGTCAGCGAGCCGACGCGGGCGAAATACCATTCGGCCGTCAGGTCGAACTGCTGGGCGGTCGCCGGCTTCAGATAGGGGTTGCCCAGGTTGAAGGTGACAAGCTGGGATTCGGCATCGAACGATGACGTGAACGAATTCCGGATATTCGCCAGCTCCGGCAGCGTCATGACCTTCGAAGCCGCGAAACGCATCACAAGGCTACGCGTCACGTCGAACTTCAGGTTGAGGCTCGGGAGCCACTGGGTGTCGTTTTTCTTGCCGACGTTGAGCGTCGGTGCACCGGTGGCGAAGGCGCGCAGCTGGTCGTAGGCCGTCTGTCCGATCGTGCAGATGCCTCCCGGCTGGCCCAATATGACGCCCGGCGGCACATTCGCCGGCGGCGTGCCGGGGGTCGGACAGCGTTGCGCATAGGTCTGATCGACGCCCAGATCGCGTTGCGAGATGAAGATCGAGCCCGTCGACCGAACGCGCGTGTTGACCATGCGCAGGCCGATATTGCCCGAAAGCTTGACGTCTCCGAACAGCGGCGCATCGCGGCCGAAGCTCAGCATGATGTACGCGTCGCGGCTCTTCTGGCTGACGTCCTGGATCTCGTTGGGCAGATAAGCCGTGCCGGGGACGACGTTGCCCCGTTCGGCCAGCGGGACCCAGCCGCTTCCGGTCCCGATGCCCTGCGCCTCGATCGACTTGAAATAGTTCGACGCGTCCCTGTAGCCGCCGATCAGGTCGCCGTTGTAATAATAAGCCGGCGGCGGAGCGATGGCGTCACCCCGGAAGAAGTTCTTGAACGTGAACAGACCGGAGTGATCGCCGGACTTCTGGAACGAAACCGGGCCCGCACCGCCCCAGACCTCGCTCAGCGCACCCCAGTTATAGGTCGTGTAGCGAACGGTTTCCTCGCGGTCGGCATAACGCGCGCCGAACTTCAAGCGCTTGAGGAACGGATCGTCGCCGCCGAAATTGTAGACGACATCGGCCTTGCCCGACCATTCATGACCGGTCGAATGCTCGATATGGTCCATGGCCGCGCGCCAGAATTCATTGTTCCGGTCATTGAAATATTGCGAATCCGATTCGGCCGCGAGCTTCGGATCCGGCGTCGCCCAGGTGTAGGTCAGATAGAGCGGCTTGTGCGGAACGATCTGGGGCAGCTTCCCGGTCAGGTCGAGCTCTTCGTCGGCGAAGGTCGAACCGAAGACGCGGAAATCCAGGTTGTCATGCTGCGCCTTCGTATAATCGCCGTCGAGATTGATCAGCCAGCGGTCATTCGGCGCAAACTGGAAGTTCAGGCCGTAATCGCTGACCCGATTGCGTTCGTCGATCTGACCCCGCGACAGGCTCTGCTGCATGCCGCCGACAGGTGCGGTGCCGACGTTGCCGCGCCAGCCGCCGCCGGGAAGGGTGATATAGCCCTTCTCGAACAACCCGTTCTTGTCATAGGTGTAATTCTTGGTGGTCCCCACTGGGCATTCCGCCCGGGTCGTTGGATCGCCATTGCTCGCCTTGGGCCCATCTGTGTTCTGGAGGCAGCCCGCCGGGTAGGTGCTATAGTCCGCCAGATCGGGCGCGCTTTCGAACGTATGTTCGCCCCACGCATTTTCGGAACTGGTACGCAGGAACTGAGCCGTCAAATGCGCCCGACGGTCCAGGCTTTCCCACTGGGCAGCCAGACTGATACCGCGGCGTTTGCGGTTATAATCTTCCTGACGGAACTGGCCGCCAAGCGGGGCATAACGCACATCGGCCGGATCGAGGAAGCCATCGGCACCCGGCGTGTTCGCGGTACCGCATGCGGACGCAGCCGGCGGCAAGGTCGTCGTATCGGCCGTGCCCGGCAGCGGATTGCGGCAAACAAGCCGACCCTTGGTGTTGGACGCGATGACGAGCGCGCCATCGCGCGTCTGGATGTTCGAGACATTCAGGCCCTGCGACTGCGAGCGGATCTGCGAGAAGGATGCCGATCCCAGCAGGCCGATGCGGCCGATACCCGTGTCCCACGTGTCGCTGACCAACAGGGACCAGGTCGGCGACAGGCGCTTCTCTAGGTCACCATAACTGCCCTCCACGTCGAAGCCGATATGGAAGCCCTTGCTGTCGAATGGCTTGCGCGTGTTGAGATTGACGGTGCCCGCTAGGCCGCCTTCGATCGCCTCTGCGGTCGCGTTCTTGTAAACCTCGACCGAGCCCAGCAATTCGGCCGGCACGTCCGCGAAATTGATCGCCTGACCGCCGACGCCAGCCGAGAAGGTATCGCGGCCATTGAATTCGGAGCGGACGAAGTTCAGCCCGCGGACGACGACGCCGGAACCTTCGACCGAGAAATGGTCAGGGTCGTTGCTGCCCGCGAAACGGTTCATAGCGACGCCGGGAACGCGCTGCAGCGCCTCGGTCACTGACCGATCGGGCAATGCCCCGATGTCCTGCGCGGTGATCGCGTCGACGATCGTATCCGAATTGCGCTTGATGCTCTGCGCATTGGCAAGGCTGGCGCGGATGCCGGTGATGGTGATTTCTTTTGCCTCGCCACCCGTCGCATCGGTCGCGGGCGCCTCCGCGGTCTGCGCCATGACGGGCGCTGTCATTGTCGACAGGGCAATCGCGGAAACGCCGCATTTCAGAATCCGGCTGAGACGATCAGCATACGGATTTGCGGCATCAGAATAAAACATCAGCACCCTCCCCCTTAAATGACAACGCTGACTTCTCTGGTCGCGTGTTCTCTTGCGGTAGCGATAACTTGGGTTGCGGGATTGAGCAAGATGGTTTCATAAATGGGCCGCAAATCGGAAAAATGTGACCGACGTGCAACATTACCGAACCGGCCGATTGGCGCCGCGCGAGCGCCAAGGGTATGATTCGCAAGGCTATTTTGGGGGGAGCAGGATATTGGCGCGCCGCGTCGTAATCGTGGGGGGAGGCACAGCCGGCTGGATGACCGCGGCCGCGCTCATGAAATTGCTGCCCCGCCGATGCGAGGTGCATCTGGTGGAATCCGAGGCGATCGGCATCGTCGGCGTGGGCGAAGCGACCTTGCCGCATATCCGGGCCTTTAACGAACGGCTCGGCATCGCCGAGGCAGATTTCATGGCCTCGACCCGCGCTACCTTCAAGCTCGGCATCGAATTCGTGAACTGGGGGCGGATCGGCGACAGCTACATCCATCCCTTCGGCACGTTCGGGCCGGGCGGGGGCGAGGTGGATTTCCACCAATTCTGGCTGCGGCTGAAGCAGCTGGGTATCGCCGTGCCCGATCTCGACCGCTTCTCAATGGCATGCACGATGGGGCGGATGAACCGCTTCGCGCTGCCGTCACGCGATCCGCGCAAGCTCGATTCCACCTTCGGTTATGCCTATCAGTTCGATGCCACGCTCTATGCGCCCTACCTGCGCGCGATCGCGGAAGGAATGGGCGCCAGGCGGACGGAGGGCCGCATCGTCACGGTCCACCGCGATGGAGAGACTGGTGACGTTACCTCGGTCCAGCTCGAAAGCGGCGAAAAGATCGAGGGCGACCTGTTCGTCGATTGCTCGGGCTTCGTCTCGTTGCTGCTCGACAAGACGCTCGGCGAACGGTTCGAAGATTGGTCGAAATGGCTGCTCAATGACCGTGCCACCGCCATGCCCTGTCACACGGCCGGCGCGGTCACGCCTTATACCGGGGTGATCGCCATGCCATATGGCTGGCGCTGGCGGATCCCGCTCCAGCACCGGACCGGCAACGGTTATGTCTATTCGAGCCAGTTCCTCTCGGATGATGACGCCGCCACGGCCTTGATCGCGGCAGTCGAGGGCGAGCCGATCGCCGACCCCCGCGTCCTGCGCTTCAAGGCCGGACGGCGCAGGCGCAGCTGGGTCAATAATTGCGTCGGGGTCGGGCTCGCCTCGGGCTTTCTCGAGCCGTTGGAATCGACCAGCATCTATCTGATCCAGGCGGCGATCACCGCCTTGCTCGAGCTCTTCCCGGACAACACCATCTCGCCGGTCGATCGCGACGAGTTCAACCGGCTGATCGATCTTGAATATGATCGGATCCGCGACTTCCTGATCCTGCATTATCATGCGACCGAGCGCGCCGACACGCCGTATTGGGATTATTGCCGGACGATGGAGATTCCGGACAGCCTGGCCGAGAAGATGGAGCTCTTCCGCCGGCGCGGCCGCGTCGTCAAATATCGCGAAGGCGTCTTCCTCGATGCGAGCTGGGTCGCCGTCTATCTCGGCCAGCGCGTCATTCCCGAAGGTCATGACCTGCGCGCCGATGCTCCTTCGCCCGAAAGCCTGGTCGCGGGCATGCAGAAGCTCGCCACCGACATATATGGCCTGTCCGGCGCGATGGAGGATCATGGCGCTTACCTGCGCCGCTATTGCCCGATGAAGGATGCCGCGTGAGCGCTGGAAGGATGCGCGATGTCGTGGTGGTCGGCGGCGGCCTTCTCGGCTGGTCGGCGGCCGCGGCTTTGCGCCGTAAGATTCCCGCGCTGCGCGTCACGGTGATTGCGCTACCACCGCCCGCCGACGCGCTGGCCGAGCGGATCGGCAGCACGCTGCCGTCCATCATCGAATTCCACCGCGACCTCGGCATGAGCGATGGCGACGCCTTGCTTCGCGCCAATTGCAGTTTTCGGCTCGGCACCGAATATGACGGCTGGACGAGCGACCGCCCCGCCTACGTCCATGCCTATGACCGATACGGGCAGGGGATCGGCACCGCCTCTTTCCACATCCACTGGCTGCGCCAGGCCAAACTCGGCACCGCCGCTCCATTCGATGCCTTTTCGCCCGCCGCGCAATTGGCGCGCGCGGGCCGTTTCATTCTACCCGACGAAGACCCGGCATCTCCCTTCGCGCATTACGAATATGGGCTGGCGCTCGATCCCGTCCACTATCCGCAGATGATGCGCGCTTATGCGCTCCACCTGGGCGCGGTCGAGCGGCCGGGCGCGCTGAAGGGCGTCAACCTGCGCGGTGAGGACGGCTTCATCGAGAGCCTCGCGCTCGACGATGGCGGCACGTTGCCCGCCGATCTATTCGTCGATTGCACCGGTCCGCGTGCGCTGCTGCGGAACCAGATCGACAGCGCGTTCGAGGATTGGAACAAATGGCTGCCCTGCGACCGGCTGCTCTTCGCCGACACCGTACCCGCCGCCGATCCGTCGCCGCTCGACCGTTGTATCGCGCACGTCGCGGGATGGCGCTGGGTGGCGCAATCTTCGAGCCGGACCTCGCACGGTTTCGCTTACGCCTCGGGCGAGATCAGCGACGATAAGGCCGCGCGCACCCTGCGTGGCCATGCCGGTGCCGATCCGCAGGCGCCGGTCGCGATCCTCCAGGGCCGCCGGCCTGAACCGTGGCTGCGTAACTGCGTCGCTTTGGGCGACGCCGCGACGATGGTCGAACCGCTCGAATGGACCAATCTCCACCTCGCGCACAGCGCGATCGACAGGCTGGTGGCGATGATGCCCGACCGCGATTGCGCGCCGGTCGAACTATGGGATTATAACCGCCAATGCGCGGCCGAGAGTGATCGCGTGCGCGACTTCCTCGCGCTTCATTATGCGACGTCCGCCCGCGCGGAGCCCTTATGGCGCCGTATGCGCGACACCGCGCCTCCGCCCAGCCTCAAGCACACGCTCGACCTGTTCCGCGAACGCGGCCGTCTGCCCTTTTACGAGGAAGAGACGTTCAGCCGCGACAGCTGGCTTGCGGTGCTGCTTGGTCAAAGCGCGATCCCGGCGCATATCGATCCGCTGATCGACGTGGTGCCGCTCGCCGAATCCGAACGGGCGATGGCCGCGATGCGAGACCATATCGCGCGCCAGGTCCAGGCACTCCCGACCCAGGCGCAGTTCCTGAACGACATCCAAAGGCAAGCCGCACGATGAACGAACATACGATCCAGCATATCGTCATCGTCGGTGGCGGCACGGCGGGCTGGATGGCCGCAGCGGCAATGTCGCGCTTCATGAACAATGGCTACACGCGCATCACTTTGATCGAATCCGAGGAGATCGGCACGGTCGGCGTGGGCGAGGCGACGATCCCGCCGATCATCAATTTCAACCGCATGCTCGGCCTCAACGACGACGAGTTCCTGCGCGAGACGCAGGGGACCTACAAGCTCGGCATCGAATTCGTGAACTGGGGCGACGTCGGCGAGCGTTATTTCCATCCGTTTGGCGAGCATGGCGAGGATCTGAACGGTATCCATTTCCACCAGCTCTATCTGCGCGAGCGCAAGCGCCGCGTGCTGCCCGACATCTCCGCCTGGTCGATGAGCGCGGTCGCCGCCTCGATGGGCCGCTTCGCGCGCCCGCCGGCGGATGCGCGCTTTCCGCTGACCCAGCTTTATTACGCCTTCCATTTCGACGCCTCGCTCTACGCCAAATATCTGCGCCGTTATGCCGAGCGCGGTGGCGTCCAGCGGGTCGAGGGCAAGATCGTCGACGTGACGCTGCGGCCCGAGGACGGTTTCGTCCAGTCGGTCACGCTTGCGAGCGGCCACACCATCGCGGGCGACCTGTTCCTGGATTGCTCCGGATTCCGCGGCCTGCTGATCGAGGAAGCGCTCGGCACGGGCTATGAGGATTGGACCAAATGGCTTCCCGCCGATCGCGCGATCGCGGTTCCGACCGCGCTCGCGGGGCGGCCCGATCCCTTCACCCGCGCCACCGCGCACGCCTCCGGCTGGCAATGGCGTATCCCGCTCCAGCACCGCATGGGCAACGGCATCGTCTATTCGAGCCAATTCCTGGATGACGACGAGGCCGAGCGCCTCCTGCTCGCCAATCTGGAGGCGGACCCGATCGCGGATCCGCGCCGGCTGCGCTTCACCACCGGGCGGCGCAAGGCAAGCTGGACCAAGAACGTGATCGCGATGGGTCTGTCATCAGGCTTCGTCGAGCCGCTCGAATCGACCAGCATCCACGTCGTCCAGGCGGCGATCGCGCGGCTGATCTCGCTCTTTCCCGACAAGCGCTTCAACCCGGTCGAGCGCGACGAATTCAATAACCAGATGCGCGACCTCTACGAGGACATACGCGACTTCATCGTCCTCCATTACAAGGCGACCAAGCGCACCGATTCCGATTTCTGGAACCACTGTCGGACAATGGAAATCCCCGACAGCCTCCAGCGCAGGATCGACCTGTTCCGCGCCAAGGGCCGCCTCTTCCGCGAAGGCTATGACCTGTTCGGCACCGCCAGCTGGGTGGCGGTGATGATGGGCCAGCATATCGTGCCCGAGGATTACGAACCGCCGGCCGACGCACTCGACGAGGCGCGCGTCGCGCAGGCGCTGGAAGAGATGCGCGTCGCCTATCTGCGCACGGCCGAGGCGATGCCGGCCCATGCGGATTTCATCGCCGCGACCGCCGCCGCGTCCCCGCCGACCCCCAATTTCTCCTTCGCGGACGAAATCCCCAGCTTCATGCCGTTCACCGGCCAGCCGCAATGATCGCCAATCCGATCCGCCGGCTCGTCATCGTCGGCGGCGGCACCGCCGGCTGGATGGCGGCGGCTGCCATATCGCGCATCATGGGAGGGACCGGCCTGCGGATCGAGCTGGTCGAATCCGAGGAGATTGGCACGGTCGGCGTGGGCGAGGCGACGATCCCGCAGATCAACCTGTTCAACGCGATGCTGGGCATAAACGAGGCCGATTTCGTCCGCGCCACCAACGGCACCTACAAGCTCGGAATAGAATTCCGCGACTGGACGCATATCGGCCATCGCTACGTCCACCCGTTCGGCTTTTACGGCATCAACATGATGGGGGTTGAATTCCACCATCACTGGCTCAAGGGCCGGGGCCTGGGCGACACGACCCCGCTCGACGATTATTCGCTGAGCATCGTCGCCGCGCTCAAGGGCCGGTTCGAACATCCCCGCCCCGATCAGCCCAACTCGCCGCTGTCGCAGATCGCCTACGCCTTCCAGTTCGACGCAGGTCTCTATGCGCGTTTCCTCCGCCATATGGCCGAGGCCAACGGCGTGGTGCGCACCGAGGGCAAGATCGTCGAGGTGCTGCAAAATGGCGAGACCGGCCATGTCGAGGCGGTCCGGCTCGAAAGCGGCGTCCGGGTCGAAGGCGATTTCTTCATCGACTGTTCGGGCTTCCGCGGCCTGCTGATCGAGCAGACGCTCAACGCCGGGTTCGAGGATTGGGGCGAATGGCTGCCGTGCGACCGCGCGATCGCGGTGCCGTGCGAGCTGGGGGGCGACCGTAATCCGCTCACCCGCTCGACCGCGCGGCCCGCCGGCTGGCAATGGCGCATCCCGCTCCAGCACCGGATCGGCAACGGCCATGTCTATTCGAGCGCGCACATGTCCGACGACGAGGCCGCCGCGATCCTGCTCGCCAATCTCGACGGCCCCGCGCTCGCCGAGCCGCGCCAGCTGCGCTTTCAGGCGGGACATCGCCGGAAGGTGTGGGACAAGAACGTGGTTGCGCTCGGCCTCGCCTCGGGCTTCCTCGAGCCGCTGGAATCGACCAGCATCCACCTTGTCCAGACCGGCATCGCGCGGCTGATGACCTTGTTCCCGACGCGCGACATCAAGGCGGTCGAGATCGATCGCTACAATGCGCAGACCGCGCGCGAATATGTCGATATCCGCGACTTCCTGGTGCTGCATTACAAAGCGACGCGGCGCGACGATTCCGCCTTCTGGGATTATTGCCGGACATTGCCGCCGCCGCCCGGGCTCGCCGCCAAGCTCGACATGTTCCGCGCCAACGGCCGTATCTTCCGCGAGCATGAGGAATTGTTCACCGAGACGAGCTGGCTTTCGGTGATGGTCGGCCAGGGGATCGAGGCGGGCGCCTACCACCCCGCCGCCGACCTGCTGCCCGATGCCGAGACGCTCACCCGGCTCACGCATATCCGCGAGGTGATCGACGCCACCGCCGATGCCTTGCCGACGCAGGGCGCCTTCCTGGCGCGGCACAACAGCCTGTCCGATGCCGCGCGGGGTCTGGTTGCCTGATGGACCTGCCCGAGGCCAGGCCGATCCGCGAGGTGGACGGCCTCGATCGCGCGCGCCTCGACGCCGAAATCCGCCCCGCACGCCGGCCGGTCGTCATGCGCGGGCTCGGCCGGGATTGGCCGGCGGTCCGGGCAGGACGGACGTCGCCCGAAGCGGCGATCACCTATCTCAAGCGCTTCACCCGCCCCGATCCGGTGGCCGCGATCGTCGGCCCGCCCGAAAGCGAAGGCCATTTTTTCTACACGCCCGATCTGAAGGCGCTCAACTTCCAGCGCGGGCAGAGCCCGATCGAGCCCTTCCTCGATCGCCTGCTGCGCGATCAGGCGGCGGCGCGGCCCTACGCGATGGCGATGCAGTCGATCCTGCTGCCGGAGATGCTGCCCGGCTTCGCGGAGGAGAATAAGATATCGCTGGTCAATGGGGACGTGCTGCCGCGGCTGTGGATCGGCAACCGCATCCGCGTCGCGACGCATTACGACCTCAAGGAGAATGTCGGCGTCGTGATGGCCGGCCGCCGGCGCTTCACCTTGTTCCCGCCCAACCAGATCGCCAACCTCTATCCCGGTCCGTTCGAGCTCACGCCGGCGGGCACGCCGGTCAGCCTGGTCGATCCGGCCAACCCCGATCTCGACCGCTTCCCGCGTTTCGCCGAGGCGTGGGCGCACGCCGAGACCGCCTTGCTCGAGCCGGGCGATGCCATCTACATCCCCTACCATTGGTGGCATGCGGTGGACTCGCTCGATCCGGTCAGCGCCTTCGTCAATTATTGGTGGAACCCCGCGCCTGCCTATCTCGGCGCGCCCTATGACGCGCTGATGCACGGCTTCATGGCGCTGCGCGGACTGCCCGAGGACCAGCGTGTGGTGTGGCGCGCGTTGTTCGATCATTATGTCTTCGGCGCCAACGGCGATCCCGGCGCGCATCTGCCCCCCGAGGCCAAAGGCGTGCTCGGCCCGCTCACACCCGAAAAGGTCGCCCGGATGCGGGCCACGTTGAGCCAGGCGTTGGATCGGAAATAGATCCAACCCGTCATGCGGGCCCGTTCGAGACACGTGGCTGGCTCGATGAGATAGTATCAAACGAAACTTTATTGTAGGCTGCGGCTATGGCCGCCGACTCGCTCATCCGCCCGCCCGAAGCCGCCGAGGATTGGACGGTCCCGCAGAATTGGGATCTTTATACGCCTGAGGAGCATAAGGTCTGGGACACGTTGTTCGCGCGGCAGGCGGCAATGCTGCCGGGACGCGCGGCGCAGGAATTTCTCGACGGGCTCGACATGCTGCATCTGTCGAGGCCGGGCATCCCCAATTTCGAAGAACTGAACGAGAAATTGGGCAAGGCCACCGGCTGGAGCGTGGTCGCGGTGCCGGGCCTCGTCCCGGACGAGATCTTCTTCGAACATCTCGCCAATCGCCGCTTCGTTGCGGGCCGCTTCATCCGCCGCCCCGACCAGCTCGATTATCTGCAGGAGCCCGACGTCTTCCACGACGTGTTCGGCCACGTGCCGATGCTCGCCCACCCGGTTTTCGCCGATTATATGCAGGCCTATGGCCAGGGCGGCCTGCGCGCGAAGCAGTTCAACGCGATCGACAAGCTCGCGCGGCTTTACTGGTACACGGTCGAGTTCGGGCTGATCCGCGCCAATGGGAAGAATGGAGGCGATAGCCTCAACATCTACGGCGCAGGCATCGTCTCCTCGCGCGGCGAGAGCCTCTTCGCGCTCGACGATCCCTCGCCCAACCGGATCGGGTTCGACATGGAGCGCGTGATGCGCACCAATTACCGGATCGACGATTACCAGCAGGCTTATTTCGTGATCGACAGCTTCGAGCAGCTGCTCCACGCCACGCTCGATACCGACTTCGCCCCGCTTTATGCCCGGCTGGAGACGCTGCCCGATCTGGCGGTGACCGATATCCTGCCCGGCGACGCGGTGATCACCCGCGGCACCCAGGACTATGCGTTGGCAAAGGCGTAGGCGCGTCCCTCACCCCCGTCGTTCCCGCGCAGGCGGGGATCCACTCGGCGGCTGGGCGTCGGCCTCCCGGTGGATGCCGGAACAAGCCTGTCCTGAGCGTGTCGAAGGGTCCGGCATGACGGCGCGAGAATTTATTAGGCATTTAGCTAAATAGCGAATATAGGAGCGCGTATGGACTCGGTGTTCGACGCGCTCTCGCACCCGATACGGCGCGAGATATTGGAGATGCTGAAGGTGGGCAGCCGCACGGCCGGCGAGCTCGCCGACGCATTTCCCGTGTCGAAGCCGACCATGTCGGGCCATTTCGCCAAGCTGAAGGCCGCCGGCCTGATCCATGGCGAGCAGCGCGGCGCGAGCGTGATCTACAGCCTCAACCTCTCCGTGCTCGAAGAGGTTCTGCTCGGCTTCATGCGGCGCGTAGGCAAGCCCGGGAAAGCTGGGGAAGAGACATGAAGACTCGTGGAATGATCCTGTTTTCGGGCGCCGTAGTCCTGCTGCTCGCGGCCGCCTCCTCTTATGTCGCCACGCGGCTGCCGATCGACGCGCAGGCGCCGATCCACTGGAATGCGGCCGGCCAGATCGATGGCTATGCCGACAAATGGACCGCTTTGTTCATCGCGCCTTTGATGGCGCTCGTCACCAGCCTGATCTTCACGGCGGTGAGCGTCGCCGAACCCCAGCAGGACAATCTCGCCAAGAGCCGCGCGCTCGTCACGATCGCCTGGTTCGGCATGCTCGGCACCGCCGCGGTCATCGAATTCGCGCAGGTCTCGACCCTTTTCGGCTGGCCCGTGCCCGTGGCGCGACTGGTCGTCGGCGGGATCGGGCTGTTCTTCATCCTGCTCGGCAATCAGCTGTCCAAGTCGCGCCAGATGTACATGGTCGGCATCCGCACCCCCTGGACGCTGGCCGATCCCGACATCTGGATCGCGACCCACCGGCTCGGCGGCAAGTTGATGATGGTGGCGGGCCTCGCCTGGCTGGTCGCGGCGGCGTGCGGCTGGGTCGGCCCGGCCTCGCTGCCGCCCCTTGTCGCCGTGATGGTGACCGCGGGGCTGGTGCCCGTGGCGTATTCCTATCTGCTGTGGCGGCGGCTGGGGCGCACGAGCTAAAAATTCTCCCCCGCCAGGGGGAGGTGGCAGGCGCAGCCTGACGGAGGGGGAGGACGCCGACGTGCCGCGATTCTTGCGCCGCCGCCCCCTCCACCGCCTTCGGCGGTCCCCCTCCCCCTGGCGGGGGAGGATCTTGATCCCACTCCCAACCCGCCCCGCCGAAAAAATCCTGCACC
>Ga0207640_10000342_pt1 | contig 30786 bp, 25 predicted proteins | sample KBSCornC42_FD_184300 | JGI IMG/M metagenome (GOLD analysis project Ga0207640, IMG submission 184300) | Corn rhizosphere microbial communities from Kellogg Biological Station, Michigan, USA - KBS Corn C4-2 (SPAdes) (version 2) | ecosystem: Host-associated > Plants > Roots > Rhizosphere > Soil ... | reverse complement strand
GTGCTCGCGCTGATCGCCGCGCGGGGCGGGTTCGCAGGAATCGAGGGCGTGCCCGAACGCTTCGAATACTGGTCGCTCGGGCGCAGCAAGGACAGCGAGACCGGCTTCGGCTACGCCTGCGAACCGGTCAAGGAAGGCCGCAAGCTGACCGGCCTGCCGCGCGAAGAGTTCCTCTCGCAGACCGAGTTCTTTCTCCGCGACGCGCTCGACAAGTGGATTCTCGGCGACGCGCCGTTCACCGCGCGGCTGACGCCGGACCTGCCCAACTTCGGCGAATATGACCAGCTGATGCGCCTCGACGAGTGGCAGGCGCGCGGCGACGTCGAGGCCCAGCCGTGACCGAAGAGGACGACAAGCCGCTGGTCTTCCCGCTGTTCGGCGACCAGCGCGCCGCGGTCGAGCCGGCCGACACCGTCTGGCTCGGCGCCTCGGCGGGGACGGGCAAGACCCAGGTGCTGTCGGCGCGCGTGCTGCGGCTGCTGCTGCAGAAGGGCGTGCGGCCCGAGCAGATCCTTTGCCTGACCTTCACCAAGGCCGGCGCGGCTGAGATGGCGACGCGGGTCAACGAAGTGCTGGCGAGCTGGGTTCGGCTGCCGGCCGACAAGCTCGCGGTCCAACTCCAGCACATTGGGGCGGATATCGATCCCGGGACGCAGGCGCGCGCGCGGAGCCGCTTCGCCGCGGTGCTTGATTGTCCGGGCGGCGGCTTGCGCATTGGCACGATCCACTCGTTCGCCCAGTGGCTGCTTGCCGCGTTTCCGCTCGAAGCAGGGATGCTGCCAGGCACCCGCGCGATGGAGGACCGGGACAAGGACTTGCTGGTCCGCCAGGTGCTCGCCGAGGTGCTGGTCGAAGCCGAGGCAAGTGGCGACCACGCCCTTCGGGATGCCGTCGCCGGACTCAGTCTCCGGCTGACCTCCGAACAAGTGCATGGCTGGCTGCTACGCTGTGCGGCGGCGCGCGAGATGTGGTTCGGGGCGGGAGCGTGGCAGCCGCCGCTCGGCCCAAGGATCGCCCGGCTGCTCGGGCTTGGCGGCGATCCGCATGCCGCACTGCGCGAGTTGTGCGGGGACGCCGGCTTCGACGTGGCCTCGCTGCGGCGCTGCCTCGCCGCCCATACCGCGTGGGGCAGCAAGTCGGGCCAGGATATGGCCGCGGCGGTCGAGGCCTGGCTTTCGGCCGATGCCGATGGCCGTGTCCAAAGCCTCGACGCGCTTCAGAAGGCCCTGTTCACGCAGAAGGGCGAGCCCAAGTGGCTGAAGAACCTCGCCGCGCAGGATGAGGGCTACGGCGACGTCTGCGCGCGGATCGCCACCTGCATCGGCCGCGCACTGGAGTTCCGCGGACTGATCGCGCTCGCCGAATACCTCGAGCCGGCGCTGCTGCTCGGACGCAAGTTCGCGCTGGCGTGGGACGAGGCCAAGCAGCGCGAGGGGTTCATCGACTTCGACGACCAGATCCGCCACGCCGCGGCGCTGCTCCAGAAGCGCGAGATGGCCGATTGGGTGCGCTTCAAGCTCGACCGCCAGTTCGATCACATCCTCGTCGACGAGGCGCAGGACACCAACGCCCAGCAGTGGGAAATCATCGACGCGCTGATCGGCGATTTCTTCGCCGGCGAGGGCCAGCGCGGCGACGCGATGCGCACGCTGTTCGTGGTCGGCGACTACAAGCAGGCGATCTTCCGCTTCCAGGGGACCAGCCCGGAAAACTTCGAGGCGGCGCGTGGACGCGTGCGGGAACGGATGCTCGGGATCGAGCGACAACTCCAAGACCTGGGCCTCGATCGCTCGTTCCGCACCGCGCGTCCCGTGCTCGAGTTCGTTGACAACGCGATTGCTGCGATCGGACCGCATCGTTTTGGCTTACGTGAGCCGCCTGAGCTTCACGTCGGCGAGGACCGGCCGGGCATCGTCACTCTGTGGCCGATCGTCGGCGGGGAAGGCGAAGAGGGAGAGCGCGGCGATGAGGGCGATGAGGGCTGGCTCTCGCGCCCCGACCGTCAGCTGGCCGAGCGCATCGCGCGGCAGGTCCGGGCGTGGCTCGACGAGGGCCTTCCGCTGGCCAAGGGCGGACTGCGCGCGGCCGCTGCCGGCGACGTGATGGTTCTCGTGCGCAAGCGGAAGGAGCTCGCGGGGCTGATCGTCGCGCGGCTCCACGCCGCGGGGGTGCCTGTCGCGGGCGTCGACCGGTTGCGGCTCGGCGCGCCGCTCGGCGTCAAGGACCTGATCGCCGCGCTGCGCTTCGCCGCGCAGCCGCTCGACGACCTCAACCTCGCCAACCTGCTGGTCTCGCCGCTGATCGGGTGGACGCAGGAGGAACTGCTCGAGCACGCCTATCGGCCCGAGCGGGCGCGGCTGTGGGATCATTTGAGAAGAGAGGCCGCGTCAGCGACGCTGGCCGCGCGCGAGCAGCTGCTCGCGCTGCTCGCCCGAGCCGACTTCGAGACGCCGCAGGCATTGCTCCACTGGCTGCTGGTCGGGCCGTGGCAAGGCCGGCGCAAATTGGTCGCCCGGCTCGGGCGCGAGGTCGAGGATCCGGTCAATGAGCTCCTCAACGCCGCGTTCGCGTTTTCCTCAGGCGAGACCGCGAGCCTCGTCGGGTTCCTGCAGTGGTTCGACGCCAACACCAGCGAGCTCAAGCGCGAGGCCGGGCGCAGCGACGGGCAGGTGCGGGTGATGACCGTGCACGGCGCCAAGGGCCTGCAGGCGCCGATCGTGATCCTCGCGGACGCCGCCGACGATCCCGACGCCTCGCCGCCGCGCGGGCTGACGTTGCCTGAGCCTGTACCGGGCGACGCGTCGCGTGACGTGCCCCTTCCGCCGCTCCGCAAGGAGGAGAAAGTCGGCGCGGTCGCGATGGCCGAGCAGCGCGCCTCGGACGAGGAACGCGCGGAGCACTGGCGCCTGCTTTACGTTGCGATGACGCGCGCCGAGGAGGCGCTGTTCATCACCGGGTCGGCCGGCGGACGGCGCAAGGACCTCGCGCCCGACAGCTGGTATGCGCAGCTCCAGCCTCTGTTCGACGCAGCCGAGCCGCTCGATGACCCCTTGTGGGGCGTGCGCCGCGAGATCGGCGAACGGCCGCCGGCTGCGCCCCGGCTGATCGTCCCGCCGACCGCGGCGGAACCGCTGCCGGATTGGACACTGCGCCCGATCGGACCCGAGCCGCGCCCGCCGCGTCCGCTCGCCCCTTCATCGAGCGGAGAGGAAAGCGCCGCCGATCCGCCGTCCGCGCCATCGCCCGAGCTGCGCGCCGCGGCCGAGCGAGGGACGCTGATCCACCGCCTGCTCGAACGCTTGCCCGAACTCGACGAAGCCGAGCGCGCGGCAGCGGCTTCGCACTGGCTCGACCGCACCGCGGCGCATCTCCCGGCCGAAGATCGCAGGGAGATCGCGCGCGCCGCGCTTGCGGTCCTCGCCGATTCGCAGTGGGCGCAGGTGTTCGGCCCGGATTCACTGCCCGAGGTGCCGATCGCCGCGACGGTCGGCGGCCGCGTGGTCGCCGGCACGATAGACCGGCTGGTGCTCGGCGCGGACGCGATCCGCATCGTCGATTTCAAGACTGCGCGGCGACCACCCGCCGATCTGTCTGAAGTCCCGGCGGCCTATCTCCGCCAGATGGCCGCCTATGCGGCCGCGCTCGAGGTCATCCACCCTGCGCTGCGGGTCGAGGCGGCGCTGCTCTACACTCACGCACCGCGGCTGATCGCGATCTCGCGCGAGGTGCTGGCCGAGCACAAGCCCGGCTCTGTCGACGAACAGGAAAGCTTTCGCGCACCGGACGTTGCCTAGGCACCGCGCCCGATTACATAGGTTGCCAAGCGAACAAGGAGCTTCTCCCATGCCGACCAAAGCCGTCACCGATGCCAGCTTCGCAACCGACGTGCTCCAGTCCGACAAGCCCGTGCTGGTCGATTTCTGGGCCGAGTGGTGCGGGCCGTGCAAGATGATAGGGCCGGCGCTCGAGGAGATCAGCGAGGAGCTCGGCGATCGCGTGACCATCGCCAAGATGGACATCATGGAGAACACCAACGTCCCGGGGCAGATCGGCGTCCAGTCGATCCCGCTGATGGTGCTGTTCAAGGACGGCAAGCCCGTCGCGCAGAAGCTCGGCGCCGCGCCCAAGGGCCAGCTCAAGGGCTGGCTGGAGAGCCAGCTCTAGGCCTCGAGCGCATCGAGCCGCGTCACCAGGTCTTCCCACAGCCGCGCGCTCGAAGCTCCGACCAGGCCGGGGCGCGCGTGCTCGCTGACGCGATAGGGCGAACCGTCGGGCCGCGCGGCCTTGCCGCCGGCTTCGTTGACGAACAGAACGCCGGCGGCGTGGTCCCACGGGAACGTGCGCTCGAAGATCGCGACGTCGTTCTGACCCAGAACCAGCCGCGGATATTGCTCGGCAGCGCAGCGCGGAATGTCGACCAAAGTGTAGTGTGGGGCAATCTGCGCCTGGACCGCGGCGCGCTTGGCCGCGCTCATGTAGATCAGCGAGTTGGCGGCGACCGGCGGATCCTCGCGTGTCTCGCGGGCGAGGATGCGCTGGCCGTCGACCCACGCGCCCTTGCCGCGCAGTGTGTGGCAGAAGCGCTGGGTCAAGCAATCGAAGATGAATCCCGCGACGGTCTCCCCGTGCTCGCACAGCGCCACGAGCACGCCGAACGGCGCCTTGCCCTCGGCGAAGTTGTTCGTCCCGTCGAGCGGGTCGACCACCCAGCACAGCGCGTCGCCGAGATGCTCGAGATGTCCGGGATCGGCGTGAACCGCTTCCTCGCCGACCACCGCGGCTTCGGGCAGTAACCGAGCGAGGCCTTCGGTGAGGATCGCCTCGGCCTCGTGATCGGCCACGGTCACCACGTCGGGCAGCGTCCCGCCGCTTGCTTTGCTGACGATGTCCTTGGCGGCGAGCGAACGGTAGCGGGGGACGATCGCGCGCTCGGCGGCCTCGCGCATCAGCGCATGGACTTGCGTCGTCAGAGCCTCGCTCACGACAAGCCGCGGGTGTCTGGACGGAAGCCGTCATGGCGGGGCAGGTCGTCGCCCGCCTGCGCCCAGGGGATGCGACTGGCATAGAAGATGTGAAAGCCCGGCGCGACCGCCTCGGGCCGGTCGAGCGTCGCCACGCTGAAGTCGAGGGTATCGGCCTGATGGTCGACATGAACATAAAGCGGAGTGCCACACTGGCCGCAGAACGTGCGGCGGCCGAAGTCACTCGACCTGACCGTGCGGAGCACGTCCGAGCCCTGCTCGACCGCGTAGTCGCCGAATGGCACGGTGGCGAAAGCCATCGCTGGGCTGCCCGAATTGAGCTGGCACGTGCGGCAGTGACACCAGCCGGCGTCGAACGGCGCGCTCGCGAGGCGATAGCGGACGGCGCCGCAGAGGCAGCCGCCGGTCTGGGTCTCGTCGCTCATCTCAGGAGCGGTAATCCGCGTTGATCGAAATGTATCCGTGGGTCAGGTCGCACGTCCACACCGTGGCGCGGCCATCGCCGAGACCGAGGTCGATCTCGATAGAGACCTCGCGGCCCTTGAGATGCGCCGCGACCGGGGCCTCGTCGTATTCCTCCAGCGGCTGGCCTTCGCGCGCGGTCCAGTGGCCGCCGAAGCCGATCGACAGCTTGTCGCGGTCGGCGGGCTCTCCGGCCTTGCCCACCGCCATGACCACGCGGCCCCAGTTGGCGTCCTCGCCGGCGATCGCGGTCTTGACCAGCGGCGAGTTGGCGACCGCCAGCCCAACCTTCCGGGCGCTGTCGTCGCTAACCGCGCCGGTGACCGAAATCGCGATGAACTTCTGCGCACCTTCGCCGTCGCGGACGACAAGATGGGCGAGCTGGCGGCAGACGTCGGTCAGCGCCGCCGCAAAAGCATCGGCGCCGGGGCTGTCGAACGAGCCCAGCGGGGAATTGCCTGCCTCGCCGGTCGCAAAAGCGAGCACCGTGTCACTGGTCGAAGTGTCGCCATCAACGGTGATGCACGAGAAGGTCTCGCGGTTGGCGGCCGACAGCAGCTCCTGCAGGAACGCGGGCTCGACCGCCGCATCGGTGAAGACGTAGCCGAGCATGGTCGCCATGTCGGGGGCGATCATCCCGCTGCCCTTGATGATTGCCGAAAACGTCACCGTGCGCCCGTCGACCACAGCCTTTGCGGTGGCCCCCTTGGGAAAAGTGTCGGTCGTGCCGATGGTCCGCGCCGCATCCTCCCAGCCGCACGGCCTTGCCATGAGCGCCGCTTCAACACCCGCGCGCGCCTTGTCCTTGGGCAGCGGCACGCCGATCACGCCGGTCGAGCTGACGAACACTTCGTCCGGCGCGCAGCCGAGATGCCCGGCGACCTGCGTCATGATCGCCTCGACCGCCTCGCGCCCGCGATAGCCGGTGAAGGCGTTGGAGTTCCCGGCATTGACCACCAAAGCCCGCGCGCGGCCGGCCTTGACCTGCTCGCGCCCCAGCTCGACCTCGCTCGAGCAGCAGACGTTGCGGGTGAACACCCCTGCGACCGCGGTGCTCTCCGCCAGCTCGACGTAGGTGAGGTCGCACCGTCCCCAATCCTTGTACCCGGCGCGCGCGACGCGTGGCGTCACGCCCGCGATCGGCGGGAGGTCGGGGAACGGAACGGCGAGCGGCGAAACGGCTTCGGACATGGCGGTCCGGGCCTTATGGCGGCGGGCGAGCGCGAACAAGCCGCCGCGACATTTGCACCGTTCGGCTCTGGACGCGGCGCGCGCAAAGGCTTATCTTCCAGCGTGATGGACCGCACCTTGCGCCTGATCCTGACCATGCTCGCGTTGCTGGCCGGCTTTGCCGCGGCTCCAGCGCAAGCGCGGATGTCGCCGGCCGACACCGCCGAGCTCGAGCGAGTCGAAGGCGGGCGGGCGATCACCGGTTCCTCGGTCTCGGCGTCCTCGTCCGAGGTCCAGGGCCAGATCCGGGGCGAGCGGCGCGATCGCGCCGCGACTCGCACCCGGCGCCCGGCGACGGTGATCGTGCTGATCCCGTCGATTCAGTACGGCGACCGCTCGCTCGAATAGCGGCAGGCCAAGCTTTTCCTTTTTTGAATCGCTCGCCGGCACGCGTCCGGCGCTTACGCGTATTCTCGCTGGCTCACTCGATCTTCAGGACATCCGCCCATGCTCGGCGCCATCGCCAAGGCCGTCTTCGGCTCTTCCAACGACCGCTACGTCAAGTCTCTCGGCAAGACGATCACCCAGATCGCCGCTTACGAGCCGACGCTCGAGACCTTCAGCGACGACGAGCTGCGCGCCCAGACCGCCAAGTTCCGCGAGATGCTGGCCGAAGGCAGGAAACTCGACGACATCCTTCCCGAAGCGTTCGCCACCGTTCGCGAAGCGTCGAAGCGCGTGCTCGGCATGCGCCACTTCGACGTCCAGATGATCGGCGGAATCGTGCTCCACCGCGGCGAGATCGCCGAGATGCGCACCGGCGAGGGAAAGACGCTGGTGGCGACGCTGGCGGTCTATCTCAACGCGCTCGAAGGCAAGGGCGTCCACGTCGTCACGGTCAATGACTACCTCGCCCGCCGCGACGCCGAGTGGATGGGGCAGATCTACACGTTCCTTGGGCTGACCGTCGGAGTGATTGTTCCCAACCTCAACGAGCAGGAACGCCGGGCCGCCTACGAGTCCGACATCACCTACGCGACCAACAACGAGCTTGGCTTCGATTATCTGCGCGACAACATGAAGCACGAGCGGAGCCAGATGGTCCACCGCCCGTTCAATTTCGCGATCGTCGACGAAGTCGATTCGATCCTGATCGACGAGGCGCGCACCCCGCTGATCATCTCCGGCCCGACCGACGACAAGAGCGACCTCTACATGCAGGTCGACGCGGTGGTGAAACGACTGCCCAAGGAGCTCTACGAGGCCGACGAGAAGACCAAGAACATCAGCCTGACCGAGGATGGGGTCGAGTGGGCCGAGCGCCAGCTCGAGGACGCGGGGCTGCTGGTCGGCTCGAACCTCTACGACGTCGAGAACACCCAGGTGGTCCACCACCTCGACCAGGCCCTCAAGGCCAACATCATGTTCAAGCGCGACATCGACTACATCGTCAAAGACGAGAAAGTCGTGATCATCGACGAGTTCACCGGGCGGATGATGGACGGGCGGCGCTGGTCGAACGGGCTGCACCAGGCGGTCGAGGCCAAGGAGGGCGTGCGGATCGAGCCCGAGAACCAGACCATGGCGACGGTCACCTTCCAGAACTACTTCCGCATGTACCCCAAGCTCGCCGGGATGACCGGCACCGCCGCGACCGAGGCGGCCGAATTCTTCGAAATCTACAAGATGAACGTCGTCACCATTCCGACCAACGAACCTGTGCGCCGGGTCGACGAGGAGGACGAATTCTACAAGAACACGCAGGACAAGTTCGGCGCGATCGCCAAGGCCATCGCCGAGAAGAACGCGCTCGGCCAGCCGGTGCTGGTCGGCACCGTCTCGATCGAGAAGTCCGAGCTGCTGAGCGAATTCCTCAACCAGGAGGGCGTCAAGCACAACGTCCTCAATGCCCGGTTCCACGAGATGGAGGCGCACATCGTCGCCCAGGCCGGGCGGCTGGGGGCGGTGACCATCGCCACCAACATGGCCGGGCGCGGTACCGACATCCAGCTCGGTGGCAACCTCGAGTTCCGCATCAACGACGAGCTGGCCGACATGCCCGAAGGGCCCGAGCGCGAAGCCGCAATCGAGCGCATCAAGGCCGAGATCGCTGCCGAGAAGCAGCAGGTGCTCGACGCCGGGGGGCTGTTCGTGCTCGGCACCGAACGCCATGAGAGCCGGCGCATCGACAACCAGCTGCGCGGCCGCTCGGGCAGGCAGGGGGACCCCGGTCTGTCGCGCTTCTACCTGTGTCTCGAAGACGACCTGCTGCGCATCTTCGGGCCCGACACTTTGTTCGCCAAGATGATGAACAACAACCTCGCCGATGGCGAGGCGATCGGCAGCCGCTGGCTGTCGAAAGCGATTGAGACCGCGCAGAAGAAGGTCGAGGCGCGAAACTACGACATCCGCAAGCAGGTCGTCGAATACGACGATGTCATGAACGACCAGCGCAAGGTGATCTACGAGCAGCGGGCCGACATCATGGATGCCGAGGCAGTCGATGATGTCGTTGCCGACATGCGCCATGACACGGTCAACGCGCTGGTCGGCGAGGCCTGCCCCCCCGGCTCATATCCCGAACAGTGGGACGCGGAGGGGCTGAAGGCGCGGGTCGCCGACGTGCTCGGCCTGGAAATCCCGCTTGAGGAGTGGATGGCCGAGGAAGCGGTCGAGCCCGAGACGGTCGAGGAGCGGATCGCAGCGGCGGTCGACGCCAAGATGGAAGCCAAGGTCGCCGACCTCGACGAGCGCTCGTGGCGTGGGCTTGAGAAGGCGATCCTGCTGGAGCGCCTCGACCACCACTGGAAGGAGCACCTCGCCACCCTCGACGCGCTGCGCCAAGTCGTGTTCCTGCGTGCCTACGCGCAGAAGCAGCCGATCGCCGAATATAAGCAGGAAGCGTTCGGGCTGTTCGAGAAGATGCTCGAGGCGATTCGCGAGGACGTCACTCGCATCCTCACCACCAGCGAGTTCCGCCTGACTAAGCCCGAGGACTTCGAGCTGCCCGAGCTGCCTGATTTCCTAACCGGACACATCGATCCTTTTACCGGAGAGGACGACAGCGGCGGCGTGGTTCCGGGCGCGGCGGCGATGCTCGAGGCCCTGGGCGCGGGGGCCGGAGTGGCCACCGCGACCCGTCCGGCGGACCCTTACGCCGACAGCGGGATGAGCCGCAACGCGCCGTGCCCGTGCGGCTCGGGTGAGAAATACAAGCACTGTCACGGCGCGCTCGCTTAGCCGTGGCAACGCCCCAAAAATCTTAGCCCAAGCGCCTAATCGGCGACGGAAAAGCAATTTTTTTGCTTTGCCGAGATCATTTGCGGGCTTGAACAGCAGCCCCGGGTTTGCTTAGACCTGTCTCAAACGGGGTCGCATCGCTGGAAATGACCATAGGTTGGCCTGCGAGGGCTCTACCGGCGGGAAGAGGGGGCGATGCTGGTCAAATTCGATTCATCGAAGGCTGTTGCCGCGCTGATCGATTCGGCGCGCGCTCTGCCGCGCTCGACGCTGATGGCGATCGCCGGCTGCCTGGTGATGGCCGCCAGCGCGCTCGCCGCCGCTTTCCTCATCGCGCCAGCGCCGCTTAGCGCCCAGCAGGGCGGGGGCGAAGTCCGCCGTGCGCACATGGGCGTGGCATCGTGCTCGGGCTCGACCTGCCACGGCCGCTCGATCGGCGACGGCACGCCGGTGGCGCAGAACGAAATCCTCCGCTGGCAGGAAGAATCGTCGCCGAGTGGCGCGCACAGCCGTGCCTACCGCGTGATCCGCGAGGCCCGTGGCCAGGCGATCATCCGCCGTATGGGGCTCGACGAGAGCGGCGTGCGCCGCGAATGCCTCGGCTGCCACAGCGCGCCGGGGGCCAAGCGCATCCAGGAAGGGGTGGACTGCGAAACCTGCCACGGTGCCGCCGGGGGATGGATCTCGACCCACTACACGGTCGGCGCGAGCCATGCCCGCAACGTCAGCCAGGGCATGACCGACCTGACCAACCCGCGCGTCCGCGCCGGGGTCTGCCTCGATTGCCACTTGTCGGGCGACGGCGAGGGCCAGTTCGTCGCGCACCGGATCATGGCCGCGGGCCACCCGCGCGTGTCGTTCGAGATGGACCTGTTTTCCGCGCTCCAGCAGCATTGGACCGAGGATGCCGACTACGCCCAGCGCAAGGGCAAGACCAACTCGATGCGGCAGTGGGCGGTCGGCCAGGCCGAGGCGGTCAAGCGCAGCCTGACGCTCTACAGCCAGCCGGCGCTGGCCCAGGACGGGGTGTTCCCCGAGTTCTACTTCTACGACTGCCACAGCTGTCACCGGCGGATCTACGACAATCAGGACGGTGCGATCACCAAGTCGCCCAACCCGGGCCGCCCGATCCACGCCGGGATGCCGCCCTACAACGACGAGAACATGATCATGCTCTCGGCCGCGGCGCGGACCGTGGCGCCCGACCTCGCCGCGCAATTCGACGCGCGCAGCCGCGCATTCCATGCGGCGATGGGGCAGGGGCGGAGCCAGGCGCTGGCGGCGGGGGCGGCGCTGCGCCAGTCGGCAGATGCGCTCAGCGACCGCTTTGCCGGGGCGACGTTCAGCCGCGAACAGACCTTCGCGATCATGAACACCATAGCCAGCGACGCGATCGCCGCGCGCTTCACCGACTACGAAGGCGCGGTGCAGTCGGTGATGGCGATCGACACTCTGCTCAACGGCCTCGTCAATCAGGGGATGGTCTCGCAACCGGCTGCCGCCGGGCTGCGGGCCAGGATCAACCAGGCCTACGCCGCGGTAAGGGAGCCCAACGGCTTTCAGCCCGCGGCCTTCCGTCGCGCTTTGGGGGGCGCAGTCTCGAGCATCCGGAGCCTCCGCTGAAATGAATCTCAAGGTCGCATTTCGTCAATCGACCGCGGCCGTCGCCGCGCTGTCGCTCGCGCTGGCGGGCTGCGGCGGCGGGGGCGGCAGCGGCAACAACATCGGCGGCGCGCCGGCGCCGACCCCGACGCCCAGTCCCAGCCCGTCGCGGCTGTTCACCGATCCGGCCGCCGAATCGCTCAGCGTCGCCGACGTCCAGAAGGTCATCGCGCAAGCGGTGGGCGAGGCGCAGGCGCGCAACTTGCCGTCGGTGATCGCGGTGGTCGACCGGGTCGGCAACGTCCTCGGCGTGTTCCAGATGAACGGTGCACGCGCGACGACCAAGACCAGCGCGTTCATCTCGTTCACCAACTCGCTCAACAACCCGCCGGTCGAAGCGCAAGGCCTCGATGTGCCGGCGACTGCGGCGGCGATCGCCAAGGCCGTCACCGGCGCCTACCTGTCGAGTGGCGGCAACGCGTTCTCGACCCGCACCGCATCGCAAATCGTCCAGCAGCACTTCCCGCCCGCGCCGAGCACGCCCGGGCTCGAGAGCGGGCCGCTGTTCGGCGTGCAGTTCAGCTCGCTGCCGTGTTCGGACTTCAACACGCGGTTCAACGCCGGCGGAGGCGCCTCCGGGCTGATCGGGCCGAAGCGCTCGCCGCTCGGCCTCGCCGCTGACGCCGGCGGTTTCCCGCTCTACAAGAACGGGGTGATCGTCGGCGGGATCGGCGTCGTCGGCGACGGCGATTACGGTTTCGATCCAAACATCCTCGATACCGACAGCGATGGAGAGGAGTTCATCGCGCTCGCCGGCATCCAGGGTTTTGCGCCGACTGACCTGATCCTTGCCGACCGGATCAGCGTTGACGGCACCCTGCTGCGCTTCTCCGACGCGCGGACCGGAGGGCTATCTGCGCTGCAGACCAACTTCGCCGCGATCAACGGAACCGCGGGCGCGCTCGTCCCGGTCACCGGCTACAACGCGGGCGTGATCGTCGCGGGCGCGGTCTACGGGACCGAGGCGTCGGGGGTGCGGCCGTCGACCGCCGCCGAATACGCGAACCGCGACATCTACGTGTTCACCGACGGCGCGGGCAACAACCGCTTCCCGCCGCGCGCCGCGACCGACCAGGCCAATCTCGGCGGCACCGCGGCGTTGAGCGCTGCCGACGTGCGCGCGGTGCTCGAGGAGGGCTTCGCGGTGATGGCGCGGGGCCGCGCGCAAATTCGCCAGCCGCTCGACAGCCGCATCCAGGTCAACCTCAGCGTCGTCGACACAAACGGCGCGATCCTGGGGATGATCCGCTCACCCGACGCGCCGATTTTCGGCGCCGACGTCAGCCTGCAGAAGGCGCGGACGGTAAACCTTTTCTCGAGCAAGTTCGCTGCGAGCGATTTGACCGCGGCTGGATTCGCGAATTTCGTTACTCGGGTGCGGACGTTCCTTGGCGACGCCAACGCGCTGACCGGGACGATCGCGTTTTCCAACCGCGCCCAGGGTCTGCTCGAGCGGCCGTACTATCCTGACGGACAGGTCGGCACCCCGCCGGGTCCGCTGGCCCAGCCGATCGAGGACTTCAACCCGTTCGCGACCGGCCTGCAGACCCAGCTCATCGCCGGTAACCTGCTCCAGCACGCCGGGTTCATCCTCGGCGCCAACGCCGACACTCCGGTCGGCTGTACCGCCGCGCCGCCGACAACGGGCTCGCCCAACCGCATCGCCAACGGCATCCAGATCTTCCCTGGCGCTTCGCCGCTCTATCGCAACGGCGTTCTCGTCGGCGCCGTCGGCATCTCGGGCGACGGCATCGATCAGGACGACATGATCAGCTTCCTTGGCGGCGCCAACAACGGCGGCGCGCGCGCGGGCAACGGTCTGGGCAACGCGCCGAAGGCAATCCGCGCGGACAACGTGATACCGCCGGGCACCAACACCCGGCTGCGTTACGTCAACTGTCCGTTCGCGCCGTTCCTCGACACCAATCAACAGAACGTCTGCGAAGGCCTATGATCGATACGGTCGCCTCGATTCTCGCGCCGCTGCTCACCGTTACGGGCAGTGCGGGAAGCGATGCGGCCGTGCTCCCGCCGGCGCTACCGCCTGCCGGAGAGGCCAAACTGGCGACGCCGCCGGGTAAGCTTCCGCCGATCATTCTGCCCTCCGTCCAGTTCTCGCCCGAGCCGGTCACCGTGCCCCAGCCGGCGTTCGGCGCGCATCGCGCCAAGCCGGTCAAGGCCCAGGCGAAGCGGCCCGAGCAGCGCCAGCTGTCGTTCGACTTCGGCGAGCCGGAGCCGACCGGCCCCGCGGCCAGCGCGACGCCGCTGCTCACCACGCTGGCGCAAGCCTCGGCCGAGCAGCCGATGCCGCAGGCGAGCGACGCACCGATGAACACCCGCGCGGACGTCGAGTCCGCACCGCCGATCACCCCCGAGAACGTGGTCATCGAAGGCCGCAAACGTCCCGGCTTCCAGAAGGACCTGCCGGAGCGCATCGAGCAGATGAACACCGGCGCGGTCCGTCCGCCGCCGCCCGAAGCGTTTTACGGCAAGGAAGGCGAGGAATACCCGGACGGGGTCGAGCGCCCCGGCCTCAACGTCGGAGTGCCCGACCGCTGGCGGATCATGAAGACGCTGTGCCCGACGTCGAGCCCGCAGAAGGGCATCTCGCCGGACGCGGTTTACACGCTCTATCCGAACCTCGCCGCGGCGTGCCACTCGACGCTCGATCCGTTCCACCACAACGTGCTCAAGGGCGACCGGCCGCTGGGCAAGGGGCGCCCGGGCTTCCTCAAGGGCGACGACTGGTTCTTCATCGCCAACGCGATCTCCGACACGATCATCGAGCCGCGCAGCTTTCCAATCCCGGTGGGCAACCAGACAACCGAGCTGCCCAACCAGGACGACACGTTCGGGCGCGGGCACAGCCTGGTGCTGGCGCAGACGTTCATCACCGGGGTCTCGCTGCTCAAGGGCCAGACCGTGTTCAAGCCGCCGATCGTCGAGTACCGCCTGACGCTGGCGACGCAGTTCAACTACGTCAACGTGCCCGAACGCCGCGTGCTCTCGGTCAAGCCGTCGAAAAGCAGCGACCGCTTCGATCACTTCGTCGGCGTGCAGGAAGCCTTCGTCGACTACCACCTCGGCGTGTTCGATTCGAGCCGGTTCGACTTTTTCTCAGTGCGCGCCGGGATCCAGCCGATCCAGGCCGATTTCCGCGGCTTCTTGTTCCAGGACGAGCAGCTTGGGCTGCGCTTCTTCGGCAACCGCGACAACAACCGCCTGCAGTTCAACCTCGGCGCGTTCTGGCGGCTGGAGAAGGACACCAACTCGGGCCTCAACTCGATCGTCCAGACCCCGCGCCACGACTACGTGGTGATCGCCAACGTCTTCCGCCAGGACTTCCCGCTGGTCGGACTGACCAGCCAGCTCTCGGTCAACTACAACGCCAACCGCGAGAAGAACCACATCGAGGTCGACGACAACGGCTTCCCGGTGCGGCCTGCGCTGATCGGCAGCCTGCGCGGGCGCAATTACGACGTGGTCTACGTCGGCTACGCGACCGACGGGCGGGTCGGGCGGATCAACCTGACCAGCCAGCTCTACGGCGCGTTCGGCGAGGATCGGAACTCGATCTTCAACAGTGAGAAGGCCAAGATCCAGGCGTTCTTCGCGGCGGCCGAAGCCAGCTACGACATCGATTTCCTGCGCTTCCGGGTGTCCGGACTCTACGCCACCGGCGACAGCGATCCCTACGACAACAAGGAAACCGGGTTCGATTCGATCTTCGAGAACCCGATCTTCGCCGGCGCCGACACGAGCTACTGGATCCGGCAGACGATCCCCTTCGCCGGCGGCGGCCGGGCGATCGGCGTCAACGGCCGCAACGGCATTCTCAATTCGCTGCGCAGCTCGAAAGAGCAGGGCCAGTCGAACTTCAACAACCCCGGCACGATGCTCGTCGGAGCGGGGGTCGACGCCGACCTGACCCCGCAATTCCGTTTATCGGGCAACGTGAACCACTTGTGGTTCGAGAACACCGCGACGCTGCAGGCGCTGCGGGTCGAAGGCTCGATCCCCAAGTCGATCGGCTGGGACGTCTCGGGCGCCGCGATCTGGCGGCCCAACGCGTCGCAGAACATCGTCTTCCGTCTTTCCGCCGCGGCTTTCATCCCGAGCAAGGGCTTCGACGACCTCTTCGCCCAGCAGGGCAAGGCGAGCCGCTTCTACTCGGTGCTCGGCAACATCATCCTGGCCTTCTGACGCATGACCGCGACGACCATCGCCCCCGCTTCCGTTTCCCGCTTCAAGCCCGTGTGGCTGGTCTGGCTGCTGCTGGCTATGCTCGCCGTGCTGGCACCGGCCGCCTCGCGCGCCTCGGAGGAGGAGCGTCCGCAGGACGTCAAGTACGTCAAGGCGCCGAACGCCCCGCGCGGCCAGCCGGGCGACACCGCGGAAGCGCAGTGGGCCTACGTCGAGCAGAAGAACGCCGGCTGCGTCAGCTGCCACACCGCGAGCGACCACCGGACGATGCACGCTAGCCCGGCGGTGGTGCTCGCCTGCACCGACTGCCACGGCGGCAACGAGAAGATCGTCGCCGACCGGAGCTGGGCCAAGAACAGCCTCGACTATATGGGGGCGCTGCGCGAAGCGCATGTCCTGCCGCGCTTCCCCAACGCGTGGGGTTGGCCCAAGTCGGCCAACCCGCAACGCAGCTATGCGCTGCTGGCGCGCGAATCCGCCGAGTTCATGCGCTTCGTCAACCCGTCGGACTACCGCGTCGCGCGCGAGGCCTGCGGGGCTTGCCACATGGAGATCATCGAGGCCTCCGAGCGCTCGATCATGACCACCGGCGCGATGCTGTGGGGTGGAGCGGCTTATAACAACGGCATCGTCCCGTTCAAAAACTACATCTTCGGCGAGAGCTACAACCGCGCGGGTGAGCCGGCGCTGATCAAGTCCGCGTCGACCCAGATCGGCGCCGACGGCAAGCCGATGTTCGGCACCGTCACCGAGGCCGAGGCCAAGCGCGGCGCGTTGCCGATCCTCTATCCGCTGCCGCGCTGGAACACCGTGCCGCCGGGCGACATCTTCCGCGTGTTCGAGGACGGCGGGCGGACGATCAATCCGCAGTTCCCGGAGATCGGTCTGCCCAATATCGGCGGGATCATCCAGCGGCTCGAGGAGCCAGGCCGCCCCGACCTGAAGCAGTCGAACCGCGGGCCGGCGACGGGCCTGCGCGTGGCGATCCCGGTGCTCAACATCGTCAAGACCCGCCTCAACGACCCGTTCCTGTGGCAGATGGGGACCAACGACCAGCCGGGCGACTACCGCTCTTCAGGCTGCGCCTCGTGCCATGTGATCTACGCCAACGACCGCGAGCCGCGCCACTCGCTAAACTACGGCAAGTGCGGCCGCGACGGGCAGACGATCACCGCCGACCCGACCATCAATAGCTTGCGCGAAGGCCAGCACCGCACCGGCTCGTACGGCACGTACGTCGCCGGCGAGGAAGAGCACCATACGCTGCTGCGCGGCACGGTGCTGACCGGCAAGAAGCACGGCGAGGAAGGCGAGGGCGCCCACCATGATGGCCGCTTCCTCGGCGGCGACGCGAGCGATCCCGCCAACTCGGCGAACATCGACGGCGACTGCCGCCGCGCGGTCGCCTCGGCGGAGCAGCTCGACGTGTTCACTTCGGGCGAAGGCGCCGCCCCGCACGGGTCGATGCCCGGCCACGAGATGAGCGTCACCGAAGCGCACCGCGCCGCCGGTCTCGACGAGCAGGGCAAGGACATGCACCTCGCCGCCGAAGCGGCCGAGCCTGGTGATGCGCGTGACGGTCCGGTGGCGATGCAGGACCGCGAGCGCGGCCACCCGCTGGTCCACGCGTTCACCCGCGCGATCCCCACCGCGCAGTGCATGAACTGCCACATGCACCAGCCGAACATCTTCCTGAATTCGTACCTCGGCTACACGATGTGGGACTACGAATCGAACGCGCCGCTGATGTGGAGCGGGCCCGAGAACAAGACGCCAAAGCCCGCCGGGATGTCCGACGCGGACTACGAGAAGATCTTCAAGAAGCAGTTCTACCCGACGGCCAGCGAGGTCCGCGAGGCCTACGACCGCAACCCCGAAGGCGCCGGCGCGCACGGGCTGTGGCGCGACGTAGAATTCCTGCGCAACGTCTATGACCTCAACGCCTCGGCCAAGGACACCCAGTTCGCCGATTACCACGGCCACGGCTGGAACTTCCGCGCGATCCTCAAGCGCGACCGCCGCGGCAACCTGCTCGACGCCGATGGCGACATGAGCACCTACGGCACCGATACCGCACACATCATCGATCCCAACGATCCCGAGAAGTTCCGCAAGGCGGGTGAGGGCAAGTTCGTCGACGCCGGTCCCAACCCCGGCAAGTCGGTCCACATGATGGACATCCACGCGCAGCTCGGCATGCAGTGCGCCGACTGCCACTTCGCCCAGGACAGCCACGGCAACGGGCTGATCTACACCGAAGTCGCCAATGCCATCGAGATCGGCTGCAAGGACTGCCACGGCACGCCCGATGCCTACCCGACCCTGATGACTTCGAACCTCGCCGCTCCGCCCGAGGGCCACAACCTCGCGCTGATCCGCAACATGGACGGCCAGCGCCGCTTCGAGTGGTTCCGCGAGCCCAAGACCGGACGCCGGGTGCTGGTCCAGCGCTCGATCATCGATCCCGACAAGTCGTGGCGGGTCAGCCTGGTGAAGGACTCGGTCGACGCCCGCTACGCCGGGATGACCGACGACCTCGGCAAGCCGATCTTCAACCCCAAGGCGGCGCGGGCCAAGCTGATGGCCAAGTCGGCGAGCGAGGACGGCGTCTACAAGTTCGGCACCGCGATTCCGAAGAGCGAGCGTGCGCATCCCGACGACGACATGGCCTGCTTCACCTGCCACTTGTCATGGACGACGAGCTGCGCCGGCTGCCACCTGCCGATCGAGGCCAACTGGAAGTCCGCGGTCCACAAGTACGAGGAAGACTACACCCGCAACTTCGCGACCTATAACCCGCAGGTCGCGCGCGACGACATGTTCCAGATCGGCAAGCACCAGACGACCAAGCAATCGGGCTCCGATCCCACCAAGTCGATCATCGCGCCGATCCGTTCGACCTCGGCCCTGATCCTCAGTTCGACCAACATCAACCGCGAGCGGATTTACGTGCAGCAGCCGCCGATCTCGGCGATCGGCTATTCGAGCCAGGCGTTCGCCCCGCACTTCCCGCACACGGTGCGCCTGAACGAGACCAAGCAGTGCACCGACTGCCACCTCTCGGCGGCCGACGACAACAACGCGATCATGGCGCAGCTGCTGCTGCTCGGCACCAACTACGTGAACTTCGTGGGCTTGAACGCCTTCGTCGGGCTCGACGGCGGGTTCGAGGCGGTGCGCGTGACCGAATGGGATGAGCCGCAAGCTGTGATCGGCAGTTACCTGCACCGCTACGCCTACCCCGATTTCTACCGCCAGCACGTCGACAACAACAAGCGCGAGCTCAAGAACTGGGTCCGCGGCAGGATCGTCGACGGCAAGCTGAGCGGGGAGAGCACCGGGCGCGAGGCGTTTCTCAACACGGTCGAGGGCACCGGCGACGCGGTGCGCTGCCTGCAGATGCGCGGGGAGTACATGTTTGTCGCCGAGGGCAAGGGCGGGTTCCGCGCCTACGACATCGCCAGCGTCGGCAACAAGGGCTTCTCCGAGCGGATCATCAAGGCGCCGTTCTCGTCGCTCGGCCACGACACCCACGTCGACACCAAGAACGCGACGTGCATGGCGCTGCCGACCAACCAAGCGATCGCGCCGACGCGCAACACGCTCGAGCTGCGCGCGGCCAACCAGGAGCAACCGTTCAGCCCGATCTACAGCTACGCCTTCGTCACCGACAGCCAGGAAGGGCTGATCGCGGTCAACGTCGACACGTTGGCCGACGGCGAGTTCCGCAACAACTTCTTCCGCCGCGCGCTGACCTTCAACCCAGATGGGGTGCTCAACGGCGCGCGGCACATCACCGTCGCCGGCGACTATGCCTACATCGTCACGCCGACCTCGCTGGTCACGGTCCACCTGACCAAGCCGTGGTCGCGCGAGGCGCCGTGCGAGGTCAGCCACAAGGAAGGCGGCGAGACCTGCCTCGATCCGCAGGTGACCTCGGTCGTGCCGATCCAGGATGGGCGGGCGAGCGCGGTGCAGTTCCGCTATCTGTGGGTGACCACCGCCAACGGGCTCGAGCTGTTCGATGTCACCGAGCTCGCGCAGCCGCGCGCGATCCCGCAGGCGACCGTGCCGCTGGCCAACGCCCGCCGGGTCTATCTCGCGCGGACCTACGCCTACGTCGCTGCCAAGGAGGACGGGCTGGTGATCGTCGACATCACCCGGCCCGAAAGCCCGGCGGTCTACATGAAGTACACCGCCGACGGTCAGCTCAACGACGCCGAGGACGTCATCGTCGGCTCGACCAACGCCAGCCCGTTCGCCTACGTCGCCGACGGCCGCAACGGCTTCAAGGTGATTCAGCTCGCCAACTTCGAGAACCAGCCCAACCTGTACGGCTTCGCGCCCGAACCAAAGCCGGAGCTGATCGCCTGGGCCAAGACCCCGAACCCGGCGCTGGCGATGTCGAAGGGCCTCGACCGCGACCGCGGCGTCGACGAGACCGGCGGGCAGATGGCGGTGTTCGGCCGGCTCGGCTCGCGGCCGTTCACCCGGCCCGAGATGGAGCAGCTGTTCCTCAACTCGAGGCGCGCACCCTACAAGGTCAGCAATGCAGTCGACATGGGCCTGTGGGTCGGGCCCAAGGCGCCGCCGATGCTGGCCAAGGGCGACGGCGCGGGCGATCTCGACAACCGGGCCGACCAGCGCCGGATGAAGTAGCGGGCGCCCGCGTGGGGCTCGTCGGCATCGACCACGTCCAGCTTGCCATGCCGCCCGGCGGGGAGGATGCCGCGCGTGGGTTTTACCGCGACCTGCTGGGGATGCGCGAGGTCGCGAAGCCCGCGGAGCTTGCCGCGCGCGGAGGTTGCTGGTTCGAAAGCGAGGCCGGAGTGCGGCTGCACCTGGGCGTGGAGATCGAGTTCCTCCCGGCGAGGAAGGCGCATCCGGCGCTGCGGGTTCGGGGGTTCGACGACCTTGTGGAGCGGTTGCGCGCGGCTCGCTGCGAGGTGCGTGAAGACGGCACATTCGAAGGCGCCCCGCGGGCTTACGTCGATGATCCGTTCGGTAACCGGCTCGAGCTCATCTCGGATACTTAACGACGGTGTCGTGCGCTGAAGCGGCTCAGTCCTCATCGAGCACCAGCAACTCGCACTCGACCACGAGGCTGGGTTCGGGAAGCAGGGAATGCCGCACCGCGACTACCGTGGCGTCGGCGACCAGCCGCTTAGGGATGGCGAATTCTTGCTCGGGCAAGGCGGCGACGAACGCTTCACCCGCTGCGACCCCGTCGTCGCCGAGGAAGCGGAACGCCAGCGTGTGGCGCATACCGGCGAACGTAATGCTCGCCCAGGCCCGTTCGTCGTGGCGGAGCAGCGCGCCGTGCCCGCCCGCAAGCGTGAACAACGCCGCGATCAGCTGGTTTGCCGGATCCCGCCTTTGCACGTGCGCCAGCCCGGCCATCGACTTGAATTCCTCACGCATGGTGTCCCTCCCGGAAAGTGTTCATGAAATGTTCCACACGCGCTTGCATCGCTTCGCGCGGCTCGCGGCCGTTGCGCAAGTCGAACACCAGCCGCGGATCGCAGGCGGCGAGGCGGCCGAAGGTGGTCGGCGCAAGGCCGGTGCGGTTGAGAAAACGCTCGATGTCACGGATCAGCATTCGGGTGGTTCTCCATGAAGGCCTCCGCGACAGACAGGCGACGAATCGGAATAATCCTTTGTTCCTAGACGAAATCCTACTTGTCTAGGAAAAATCCTTCGTGTAGGAGAATCCGCGTGGCGGTCAGCGATCCCCGCGCCCGGCTGATGGAGCTGGTCGAAGCCCAGGGCGTGAGCCTTTCGGGCCTATCCGCGCTGCTCGGGCGCAACGCCAGCTACCTCCAGCAGTTCGTCCGCAAGGGCAGCCCGCGCAAGCTCGAGGAGAACGACCGCCGGACCCTCGCGCGGTTTTTCGGGGTCAACGAAGTCGAGCTGGGCAGCGCAGGCGAGGCGGGCGAGCCGACGTACTCCGGCAAGCGCCGCAGGGACGAGTGGGCCGACGTGCCGCGGCTTCCGCTCGGCGCCTCGGCTGGGCCCGGGGCGCTGGACGCCGACGAACGCCCGGTCGGCCAACTGCGCTTCTCGCAACGCTGGCTCAAGGACCATGGCCTCGACCCGGCGATGCTTTCGGCGATCGAGGTCGAGGGTGATTCGATGGAGCCGACCTTGCGCGATGGCGACGAAATCCTCGTCGATCGCACCCCGCGTCCCTTGCGCGCCGGCATCCACGTCGTCCGCGCCGACGACGCGCTCCTGGTCAAGAGGGTCGAGCGCGCCGGCGAGCGGCTTCGCCTGATCAGCGACAACCGCGCCTACCGCGAGGTCGAACGCCCGGCCGGCGAGGTCGAAATCGTCGGCCGCGTGGTGTGGAAGGGCGGGCGGCTCTAGCGGTTGCAAAGGGCGGCACGGCAAGCCACATCGCCCCCATGTCCGACAAACCTCCGCTCCAGGCCGCAATCATTCCGGTCACCGCGTTCCAGCAGAACTGCTCGCTGATCTGGTGCACCAAGACGATGCGCGGGGCGTTCGTCGATCCTGGCGGCGATCTGCCGCGGCTCAAGCTGGCGCTGGAGAAAACCGGTGTCACGCTCGAGAAGATCCTCGTCACCCACGGTCACATGGACCACTGCGGGCAGGCCGGGGTGCTGGCCAAGGAAATGGGCGTGCCGATCGAAGGCCCGCACGAGGCCGACCGTTTCTGGATCGCCAAGCTCAACGAGGACGGCGCGCGCTTCGGGATGGAGGGCGAAGTGTTCGAACCCGACCGCTGGCTTCACGATGGTGACACGGTGATCGTGGGCGAGGTCACCCTGAACGTCATCCACTGCCCCGGCCACACCCCGGGGCACGTCGTGTTCCATTACCCGCAGGGCCACTTCGCGATGGTCGGCGACGTGCTGTTCCAGGGCTCGATCGGCCGCACCGACTTTCCGCTGGGCAATCACCAGGATCTGATCGATTCGATCACGCGCAAGCTCTGGCCGCTGGGCAACGACGTCACCTTCGTTCCCGGCCACGGGCCGACCAGCACTTTCGGCCGCGAGCGGCAGACCAACGCCTACGTCAGCGACTACGCCCTGAGTTGAGCCGCCCCGCGCGCCTGTGGGCGAATGTGACGGCCGTGTTGCATCGCCATGACAATGAACTAGGCACGTCACCAGTCCTCCGCACCTAACCAGCGAGCGCCGCACATCCGCCAGATTGCCGCCTTGCCCTACCGCGCTCGTGGCGGCGCGCTCGATGCGCCGGTCAGCGTGCTGCTGGTCACCTCGCGCGAGACCAAGCGCTGGGTCGTGCCCAAGGGCAATCCCCACAGCGCGGGCGAGGCACCGCATCAGACCGCGGCGATCGAAGCGGAGGAGGAGGCCGGCGTCCGCGGCGCGGTCTGTCCGATCCCGCTCGGGTCGTACCGCTATCGCAAGGGCCGCAAGACCGGCGCCTCGCTGATGTTCGACGTCGAGGTTTATCCCCTCGCGGTCAGCGAAGAGCTCGACACCTGGAAGGAAGCCGGCGAGCGGACGCGGCGCTGGTTCACGCTCGACGACGCGGCCAAGGCCGTCGACGAGCCCGACCTCGCCCAGCTCATCCGCTCGTTCAACACCGCCGAGTTCAACGGCGCGATCCGCCGCCGCTCGATCATTGGCGTCGTCGCGGAAAAATCGAAGGTAGGTCCTATGTTCGCCTGGTTCCAACGCCTGCTGCCGCAGACCGGCGGCTTCTTCGAGTTGTTCGAGGCGCACGCCACCGCGGTGCTTGCCGGCGCCGGCGCGCTCGGCCGCCTGTTCAACGACGGCGCGGCGCGGGCCGAGCACATCCGCGAGATCACCGAACGCGAGCACGACGCCGACAACATCATCCGCGAGACGCTGCAGACCGTCCGCCGCACATTCCTCACCCCGTTCGACCGCGGCGCCATCACCTCGCTGATCGGCGCGATGGACGACGCGATCGACGAGATGCAGTCCGCCGCCAACGCGGTCGATCTCTACGACGTCGAGGTGTTCGAGCCGGAGATGCGCGACATGGTCGGCATCGTCATCGATTCCGCGCGTTTGATGGCCGAGGCGATTCCCCTGTTGCGCGACGTCGGGCCCAACGGCGCGCGGCTGCACGAGCTGACCGAGCGCATGGTCCGGATGGAAAGCCATGCCGACGACATTCACCGCGCCGGACTCAAGAAGGCCTACCAGCGCTTCGCCGGGGCGGGGGCCGAGGGGCCGATGCAGTTCATGGTCGTGCGCGAGATCTACAAGCACCTCGAACGGATCGTCGACAGCTTCGAGGACATCGCCAACGAGATCGACGACATCGTCATCGATCACGCCTGACCGGTTCGAGCGATGCACGAGATCGCCCTGCCGCTGCTGATCGGGCTGATCGCGATCGCGCTCGCCTTCGATTTCCTCAACGGCTTGCACGACGCCGCCAACTCGATCGCCACGGTGGTCGCGACGCGGCTGCTCGGTCCGGTGCAGTCGGTCGCGTTCGCCGCGTTCTTCAACTTCGCCGCGTATTTCCTCAGCCTCGCCGTGCCCGAGCTGCACAAGGTCGCCGACACGATCGGCAAAGGGCTTATCGACAAGGACCTGGTCACTCCCGCGGTAGTGTTCGGGGCGCTGGTCGGGGCATCGTTCTGGAACGTCGTGACCTGGCTCAAGGGCATCCCGTCCTCGTCGAGCCACGCGCTGGTCGGTGGGTTGGTCGGGGCGGGCGTCGCGCATGCCGGGCTGACCGGGGTGCAATGGACCGGTCTCAACAAGACGCTGGTGGCGATCGTGCTCTCGCCGACCCTGGGTATGCTGCTCGCGCTCATGATCATGCTCCTGACCAGCTGGCTCGCCCGCGGCGCCAGCGCGCGGGGCGCGGAGCGGCTCTTCGGCGCTCTGCACCTGGTCAGTTCGGCCGCCTACTCGATGGGCCACGGCCTAAACGATGCGCAGAAGACGATGGGGGTCATCACCGTCCTGCTCTATTCGACCGGCTATCTGACCGGCGACTTCGCGGTGCCGCACTGGGTGGCGATCAGCTGCTACATTGCGATCGGGCTGGGGACGATGACCGGCGGCTGGAAGATCATCGAGACGATGGGCAGCCGCATTACCAAGCTCGACCAGCACCAGGGCTTCTCGGCCTCCGCGGGCGGCTCGGTGATGCTGTTCGCGGCGTCGTGGCTGGGCATCCCGGTCTCGACCACGCACACGATCACCGGCTGCATCATCGGCGCCGGCGTCGCCCGGCGGGCCAGCGCAGTCCGCTGGGGCGTGGCGCAAAACGTCGTCACCGCGTGGATCATCACGCTGCCGGCAAGCGCCGCGGTAGGCGCGGCGTTCTACATGCTCACCCGGCTGTTCTGATAGCTTAGACGACTTTCAGGAGCACCAGCACCGCGACGATCGCCAGCCCGAGCTGGGTGACCATGCTGATCGCGATTCCCCCGACACGCGCCCAGTGTATGCTGCCGCCGTCCATGCCGAGCCCGTGGAGCACGCGGCCCAGCATGTAGAGCGCGGCGACGATGCTCAGCCACCACCAGCCCGGACGGGCGAGCTCGAGCAGGCCAAGCAGGATCAGCATGAACGGCACGTTCTCGGCGAAGTTCAATTGCGCGCGCATCCGCCGGCCGAGCAGGTCGTGGCCGCCATCGCCGACGCTGACCTTCTCACTCATCCGCAAGCGGCCGATGCGGTTGGCCAGCCAGAAATTGATCACCGCGGCTGCCGCGGCGGCGCCCAGCGTGGTCGGTAGAATAATGGCCATAATTGCTTCTCCCCCTCGTGCCCAACCATAACCGGTCAGGCTGAGCTTGTCGAAGCACCGCCCTTTTGTTTGCACAACGCGACTGGCTCCGAAGGACTAAGGCGGCCCTTCGACGAGCGCAGGCAAACCGGGAAGGGTGGTTGCATCGCAGCCAAAAATCCGTATAGGCGCGCCTTCGCTCGCGCCGGGCTTACTCCATCGCCAGCCGCTCGTTCGACCGGTCCCGCAAGGGTCCGCGGACTTGTGCAGCGCCGGGGAACCGCCTAAGCGCGAATGTAACGAACGACACCAATACGCAGGAACAGGTGCCGAGATGGCCGTCCCCAAAAGAAAAGTTTCGCCGTCCCGCCGGGGCATGCGCCGCAGCCACGACGCCTTGAAGGTCGAAGCCTTCGCCGAGTGCACCAATTGCGGCGAGCTCAAGCGCCCGCACAACCTGTGCGCGGCGTGCGGCCACTATAACGGGCGCGAAATCATCGCCGTCGGGCTCTGAGCTCGGCCCAGCACTAGCGCATGCCTAAGAGCAGCCTGCCCCGGATCGCCGTCGACGCGATGGGCGGGGACGAAGGCGTGCGCACGATGGTCGAAGGGGCGGCGCTTGCCCGCCGCCGCCACGACAAGTTCAAATTCCTGCTGGTCGGCGATAAAGCGCGGATCGAGGCCGCGCTCGAGAACCACCCGAACTTGCGCGGCGCGTCGGAAATCCTCCATGCCGACGATGTCGTGGCCGGCGACGAGCTTCCGACCAAGGCGCTCCGCCGGGCCAAGACCACCTCGATGGGGGTGGCGATCGACGCGGTGAAGCGGGGGGCAGCCGGCGCCGCCGTCTCTGCCGGCAACACCGGCGCGCTGATGGCCATGGCCAAGCTGGCGCTGCGCACGCTTCCGGGGATCGACCGCCCCGCGCTCGCCGGGCTGATGCCGACGCTCGGCGAAACGGACCTGGTCATGCTCGATCTCGGCGCCAACACCGAATGCGACGCGCGTAACCTCGTCCAGTTCGCGATCATGGGCGCGGCCTATTCGAGGATCGTCACCGGGCTGGAGAGCCCGCGCGTGCGGCTGCTCAACATCGGCAGCGAGGAGATGAAAGGCACGGGCACGCTGCGCGACGCGGCGAGCGAGCTCAAGGCCGCCGACCGCGAACTCGCGCTGAGCTTCGACGGCTTCATCGAGGCGCACAAGATCAACCGCGGCGAAGCGGACGTGATCGTCACCGACGGCTTTTCCGGCAACATCGCCTTGAAGGCGGTGGAAGGCACCGCGCGGTTCGTCACCGACCTATTGCGGCGCTCGTTCGCCAGCTCGCTGCGTTCGAAGATCGGCTTCCTGATCTCGCGCCCGGCGACCGAATTGCTCCGCCACCACCTCGATCCGAACAACCACAACGGCGCGGTCTTTCTTGGCCTCAACGGCGTGGTGGTGAAAAGCCATGGCAGCGCCACCGCCAAGGGCGTGGCCAACGCCGTCGCGGTCGCGGCGCGGCTGCTTGAGGACAACCTGACCGATCGCATCCACGCCGACCTCAGCCGCGTCGGGGCCGAAGCGATCCGCAAGACGGGCCGCGGCAAGGCGAAGGCCGAGCAGGACGAGGCGGCATGAGCCTGCGCGCGGTCATCCGCGGCAGCGGCTCGGCGCTACCCAGGCGCGCGGTCTCCAACGCCGAGCTGGCGGAGACGGTCGACACCACCGACGAGTGGATCGTCGAGCGAACCGGCATCCGCAACCGCCATATCGCGGGCGAAGGCGAGACGACCGTCAGCCTGGCCACCGAGGCCGCGCAGAAGGCGCTGTTGGCCGCGAGCATCGACCCCGACGACGTCGACCTGATCATCGTCGCCACCGCTACGCCCGACCAGACATTCCCCTCTTCGGCTACGCTGGTTCAGCACAACCTCGGCTGCAACGGCGGCGTAGCGTTCGATGTCGCCGCGGTCTGCTCGGGCTTCCTCTACGCGCTGCAGGTCGCCGACAGCATGATCCGCAGCGGCGCCGCCCGATGCGCGCTGGTGATCGGCGCGGAAACGTTTAGCAAGATTCTCGATTGGGAGGATCGCACGACGTGCGTGCTGTTCGGCGACGGGGCCGGCGCGCTGGTGCTCGAAGCGCGCGAGGTCGACGAGAGCGATCCCGACGCACCCGGCATCATCGCGACCCAGCTTCACGCCGACGGCAAGCACAACGAGCTGCTCTACGTCGACGGCGGGGTCTCGACCACCGGCACGGTCGGCAAGCTCAGGATGCGCGGCAAGGAAGTCTTCCGCCACGCCGTGGTCAATCTCGCCCAAGTGCTCGAGGACGTGCTCGCGCGCGCCGGTTACCACGCCGCCGACCTCGATTGGGTGGTGCCACACCAGGCCAACGCGCGGATTCTCGACGCGACCGCGCGCAAGCTCGGGCTGCCGGTCGAGAAGGTGATTGTCACCGTCGATCGTCACGCCAACACCTCGGCGGCGAGCGTCCCGCTGGCCTATGACGTCGCGGTTAGGGACGGGCGGATCAAGCCCGGCGACCTTGTCATGTTCGAAGCGATGGGTGGCGGTTTCACCTGGGGCGCGAGCCTCGCGCGCATCTGACCGTGCCGGTTAGTCCCGAATTGGGACCGGCTAACCTGAATCGCGAGAATATCCGTGTTGTGCCAAGGCGTTGGATTGCCTTGGGTGCATTTTCGGTTATGTTTCGACTCGGGGAATCGGGTCGCGCCGCAATTGGAGGGGAGGCGGAAGCATGCGATCCGTCGGAACACTGACGCGCGCCGACCTGGCCGAGGCGCTCAACCGCCGCGTGGGGCTGTCCCGCGCCGACGCGCTCGACATGGTCGAGGCGATCCTGCGCCATATGTGCGAGGCCTTGTCGGAGGGCGAGAACGTGAAGATTTCGGGCTTCGGCACGTTCATCTTGCGCGACAAGGCGCAGCGGGTCGGGCGCAATCCCAAGACCGGGATCGAAGTGCCGATCACCCCGCGCCGCGTGCTGACCTTCCGTGCCAGCCAGATGCTCAAGGACCGCATCTGCGCGGCCTGATGGCTGACCAGACACCTTTCTCCTTCGCCGACGGCAAGGACCCGCAGGCCTTCCGCACGATCGGCGAGGTCGCGGCCGCCTTCGGCATCAAGCAGCACGTCCTGCGGTATTGGGAAGAGCAATTCCCGATGCTCAAGCCGCTGAAGCGCGCGGGTGGGCGACGCTACTACCGCGCCGAGGACGTCGCTCTCGTCGCCGAGATCAACCGACTGCTCTACGGCGAGGGCTTCACCATCCGCGGCGCGCGTCAGGCGCTTGGCGGCAAAGCGCGGAGCGCGGCGGCAGCCGCACCGGACGAGCGGCCGGGCGAAGAGCTCGAGCGGCCGGTCAGCAAAGCGCTCGACAGTAATGCCGCGGTCCGTCTGCGCGAAGTTCGCGACACGCTTTCGCAGGCGCTGCGCCGCGGCTGACGGGGGGGCGCGATCCCGCCGCCCGGCCTAGCTCTCGGGAAGCCGGTTGAAGAACATCAGGTAGACGAGCCGGCCGTTCTCGACGCTATCGCCGAAGCCCGGTCCGGCGGTGTGCCAGTAGTGGGGTTGGAGCAGGATCAGGCGGTTGTAGCGCAGCGGGACGCGCATCACCTGGTCCCATTGCGATTTGTCGAGCGCGTCCTTCTGCAGAATCTCCGCGTCGAGCTCGTCGTAGGACGAGTAGCCTGCCGCGGCGAGCTCCTCGGGCGTCAGTGGGAAATAGTCGGTGCCTGAGCGCTTGTGACGATAGAATTCGGTCGCGCTCGAACAGTGCTCGGTGCGGCTCAGCGAAAGCACTCCCGTCCAATGGCTGGTGTCGATGTGGACGCGGCCGGATTCGCTGTCGGTGGCCAGCGAGAGCCGGCAGCTCTCGTGCGCATAGTCGGGCGACCATGGCGTGTGGAGCGGCTCTCCAACCACCTGTGAGATGGCCTGGGCGAGGCCCGGAAGCGGAATCTTCGTGGTCGAATTGCGCCCGGGGAACTCGCCGCCCCGATCATAAGTCAGCCCCAGCGCGCGGGCGCGAATCGCGTCGGGATCGCGCAGGAAATCGTCGATCACCAGCAGCCAGGGCATCCCGCGCCCGCGCAGCAGCTCGCCGACGCTCAGGGCCTTGTCGGAATACGGGGAATTCACGCGCTCTGCTCCGGGCTAGGCTTGCCGCCCCTCCAGCCACTCCTCGAGCCACTTGATCGAATAGTCGCCGTTGAGCACGTCGGGCTGGTTGAGCAGCTCGCGATGCAAGGGGATCGAGGTCTTGACGCCTTCGATCACCATCTCCTCCAACGCGCGCCTCAGCCTCATGATGCAGCCCTCGCGGGTCCGACCGTAAACGATCAGCTTGGCGATCATCGAGTCGTAGTACGGGGGGATGCGGTAACCGGCGTAGAGCCCGCTATCGACGCGGACATGCATGCCGCCCGACGGATGGTACGCCGTCACCAGCCCAGGCGAGGGCACGAACGTCCACGGGTCCTCGGCGTTGATCCGGCACTCGATCGCGTGTCCCTTGAATTCGATGTCCTCCTGGCGGACCGAAAGCGGACGCCCCTCGGCGACACGAATTTGCTCGCGAACCAGATCGACGCCGGTGATCGCCTCGGTCACCGGATGCTCGACCTGCAGCCGGGTGTTCATTTCGATGAAGTAGAACTCGCCGTTCTCCCACAGGAACTCGATCGTACCTGCTCCGCGGTAGCCCATGTCGGCCATCGCCTTTGCGACGATCCCGCCCATCCGCGCCCGTTCCTCGGCACCGATCACCGGCGACGGCGCTTCCTCGAGCACTTTCTGGTGACGCCGCTGCAGCGAGCAGTCGCGCTCGCCCAAGTGAATGGCGTTGCCGTTCCCATCGCCGAACACCTGGAACTCGATGTGGCGCGGGTTGCCGAGGTACTTCTCGAGATAGACTGTGGCGTCGCCAAACGCTGCCTTCGCCTCCGAGCCAGCCTGCTGCATCAGCGTCTCGAGCTCGTCGGGGCCGTTGCATACCTTCATCCCGCGCCCGCCGCCGCCCGACGCCGCCTTGATGATCACCGGGTAGCCGGCCTTCTCGGCAATCCTCTTGGCCTCGCCCAATTCGCTTATCGCGCCGTCCGAGCCGGGCACCAGCGGAAGGCCGAGCGCGCCGGCCGTGCGCTTGGCCTCGATCTTGTCGCCCATCGTGCGGATGTGCTCGGGCTTGGGCCCGATCCAGACGATGTTGTGCGCCTCGACGATCTCGGCGAACTGCGCGTTTTCGCTGAGGAACCCGTAGCCCGGGTGGATCGCGTCGGCGCCGCTGATCTCGGCCGCGCTGATGATCGCCGCCTGGTTGAGGTAGCTGTCGGCGGCGGGCG
>Ga0207640_10000337_pt1 | contig 31096 bp, 28 predicted proteins | sample KBSCornC42_FD_184300 | JGI IMG/M metagenome (GOLD analysis project Ga0207640, IMG submission 184300) | Corn rhizosphere microbial communities from Kellogg Biological Station, Michigan, USA - KBS Corn C4-2 (SPAdes) (version 2) | ecosystem: Host-associated > Plants > Roots > Rhizosphere > Soil ... | reverse complement strand
CGCTTTGCGGTATGGGGTGAGGCTGTCCCCCGCATGAAACGACATGCCTTTATCGCAGTCGCAACCGATGGTGCGGCGCAATGGAGCATGAAATGAACCAGGAAGCGAAGATCAACGACACGCGCAAGGCGGAGCTCCTCTCGAGCCCGGTCGAGCATATCGACATCACCAAGTTCGATGCGCGCCCGATCGTCGACGCGATGGGTCACATGAGCTTCACCAGCCGCGACCTCGCGCGCGCGACGAAGATCTACAATACGATGCTGGAGGATCAGAGCTGCTCGATCATCCTGGTGATCGCGGGCTCGACCTCGGCCGGCGGCTGCATGGATCTTTACGCAGAGCTCGTGCGGTCGAACATGGTCGATGCGATCGTCGCCACCGGAGCCAGCATCGTCGACATGGATTTCTTCGAAGCCCTTGGCCACAAACACTACCAAGCCAATGAAATCCCTGACGATGATACATTGAGGTCGCTCTACATCGATCGCATCTACGACACCTACATCGACGAAGAGCAGCTGCAGGATTGCGACCATACGATCGGACTGATCGCCGACAGCCTGGAGCCCCGCCCCTATTCGAGCCGCGCCTTCATCCGCGAGATGGGCAAATGGCTGAGCGATGGCAATGCCAAGAAACAGGGCAGCCTCGTTCAGCTCGCTTACGAGAATGACGTGCCGATCTTCTGCCCGGCCTTCACCGACAGCTCCGCAGGCTTCGGCCTCGTCAAGCACCAGGTCGACGCGATGAAGCGCGGCGGCCATTACATGACTCTCGACAGCATCGCCGACTTCCGCGAGCTCACCGACATCAAGATCAAGGCGGGCACCACCGGCCTGTTGATGATCGGCGGCGGTGTTCCGAAGAACTTCACGCAAGACACTGTGGTTTGTGCGGAAATCCTCGGTCACGAGGATGTCGAGGTGCACAAATATGCGGTCCAGATCACCGTCGCCGACGTGCGCGACGGCGCCTGTTCCTCCTCGACACTCCAGGAGGCGGCGAGCTGGGGCAAGGTCTCGACGGCGATGGAGCAGATGGTCTTCGCCGAAGCGACCTCCGTCCTCCCGCTGCTCGCCAGCGACGCCTGGCACCGCGGCGCCTGGCGCAACCGCGAGAAGCGACGATTCGCAAAGTTGTTTGACTAAGCGGGCGAACTGCGCACCCACGGCCGCAAGGGGCGATAGTGCGCAGGCTCGGTGTCGCGCCGCCGAACCACCTCGATGAGTTTCCGGCGGGCAAGTAGCGCGATCGCGTTCTGGCAGGCGCGCTTCGAAAGCCCTGTCCTCTCCGCAAGTGCGGAATGACTGAGAAGCGCTTTGCCGCCCTGTACCTCCGCCTCGATAGCAAGGTACACGAGAAAAGCTGACGGGCTTCGGTCGTGGCCGACCAGGTCGCGCATCAGAACGGTGATCACGTATCGATCGAGTTCCACTGTGGTAATCGATGCCATAGCATTACTTGCCATACTCGCCCGGCCGTCCGCAACGTTGCTAGGCACCCGGGGGCGGAGGACAGGATGATCAGGAAACTGAAGTTTGCGGGCGTTCCCACTTCCGACCAGGACCGCGCACTCGCGTTCTGGACCGAAAAGGTGGGCTTCAGCGTAACTACCGATCAACCGATGGGCGAAGGCAAGCGGTGGATTGAACTTTCGATTCCGGGTGCCGAAACCGGGATCGTGCTGTTCACTCCCGAAGGTCACGAGGATCGGATCGGCACCTTCTTCAACGGCTCATTCGGCTGTGACGATGTCGAATACAGTTATCGCCAGCTGAAGGAACGCGGCGTCGAATTCGACAAACCGCCGCAAAAGCAGCCGTGGGGCACCTTCGCGATCTTCCGCGATCCCGACGGAAACAGCTTCGTTCTCGGTAGCAGGTGAATTCAGCAAAGCTGTTCGACTAAACCGCTTCTGCCCTCTGCGGACGGTAAGGGAACCGTTTTTCCGGGGAGGAGGATGGTTTAGAGATCGGCTGAATTTGTTCCCTTGGGGGGGAAGCCCATGCGCCGTCTTCTTGCTTCGATCTCGATCGCCCTGGCTTTCGCCATGTCCACGACGGTTCTCGCGCAAGATGCACCGTCAAAAGACGGTGACGCCAAGCCGAAGATCGAACTCCCGCCGCTGTACCCCGACAAAAGCATCGATCAGACGGTCGAGGTGAATGGGCGCGCGCTCCGCTATAAAGCTACGGTTGGCCATATCGACGTTCGCGACGACAAGGGGAAGGTGATCGGCCAGGTCGTCTATGCGGCCTACACCGTTCCTGGGCCGGCAACGGCTCGCCCGGTGACTTTCGCATTCAACGGCGGTCCCGGCGCTTCCTCGGTCTTCCTGAACATGGGCGCGATAGGTCCGAAAAAGGTCGACTTCGGCGTTGCGGGTGACACGCCGTCGGGGTCCGCGGTGCTCCACGACAATCCGTACACCTGGCTGGATATGACCGATCTCGTCTTCGTCGACCCGGTCGGCACCGGCTTCTCACGAAGTCTCGAAGATCCCGACAAGACTGCAAAGGATTTCTACGACGCGAAAACCGACATCCAGTATCTGAGCCGCGTCGTCTACGATTGGCTGGTCAAGAACGGGCGTCTCACCAGCCGCAAATATCTGATCGGCGAGAGCTACGGCGGGTTTCGGGTGCCGAAGCTGGCGTACGAGCTTCAGAGCCGGATGGGCGTGGGCGTTTCGGGACTGTTCCTGGTCTCGCCCTACCTCGATCCCGCGGCCATCGGTGACGAGACAGCGCTGTCGCCGCTTCCGTGGATGATCAATTTGCCGGGGATGGCCGCCGGTCACTTCGAGCGCGAGGGCGATCTCACTCCGCAGCACATGGCCGAAGTTGAGAATTACACCCGGACGCAATTCGTGACCGACTTTCTTGCCGGCCCGAAGGACCACGCCGCGACCGACCGCCTGTCGGCAAGAGTGGCCGATTATACGGGCCTAGACCCGAAATTCGTCCGTCGGCTGGACGGCCGCATCGATCGCGAGACCTACCTTCGTGAGATTCGCCGCGACACCGGTCAGATCGGAAGCGTCTACGATTCCAACGTGACGGCCTATGATCCCTTCCCCGCTTCGGCCGAGCCGGATTATAATGACCCGCTGCTCGATGGGATCATTGCGCCGACGACCAGCGCCGCCGTCGACTTCATCACCAACCAGGTTGGCTGGAAAGATGACGCGCATTACGAAGCACTATCCTATGATGTGAACAAGGCGTGGAAGCGCGACAACAGCGATTCGCCGGTCACCGACCTCCGCAAGGCTGTTGCAAATGATCCCAGGATGACGGTGATGATCGCCCACGGCTGGGACGATCTCTCCTGCCCCTATTTCGGTTCGAGATTGATTCTCGACCAGATGCCTCCTGAAGGGCCGTTCCAAAACATCCAGCTGCATATCTATCCGGGAGGCCACATGTTCTACGCCCGCGCGACAAGTGCCGCGGCATTCAAGCGGGATGCAGGCGCGCTCTACTCACTCAGCCGCTAATCTTGCCAAGCCCGAAGCGCTGACGCAGTCTGCTTCCTCGCTTTGGGGAGATAATTCCATGCACCCGAGCCCGCTACTTGGACCGGTGATCGCCTTGGTCGCCTGGACCATCGTGATGCTCTTCTGGATGGCTGCCGCGCGCTACCGGATCGTGAAGGGGCGCGACATTCCAGATGGCGCCAGGGGCGATTATCTCGAACGGGAAGCGCCTGGGCCGGCGCACTGGCCGTGCCACAACTACAATCATCTGATGGAGCAGCCGACGATCTTCTACGCGATCGTCTTCGCGCTGATCCTGATGGGCTTCGATGCCCCGATCAACGTGTGGCTGGCGTGGGGCTATGTCGGCTTTCGAGTACTGCACAGCCTCGTTCAGGCGACGGTGAACAAGGTCGCGATCCGGTTCCCCTTATTCCTATTCGGCAGCCTCTGCCTTGTCGGACTGACCACGCACGCGGCCCTGAAGCTGCTCCTGCACGGCTGAGCCGCGCCCGGCGACCTTCACTTCACCCGACCGCTTGATTGAGGTCCAGCCGACCCGCGGTCCGCGAAGCGCCTGGACCAGCGCCTTGATCACCACGTAATACATAACCTGGCGGTATCCGATGCGCTGCGGCAGAAGCCATACCATCAGCCGCCACTGCTCGCGCCGCTCCAGCGCGAAGGCGATGAGTCCCGCGGTCAGGTCGATCGCCGCGAACAGGATCCAGAAGAAGGCGACATGGGCGAGATCGCCTTTGACGGCGCTGTAGCCATGTTCGTGGATTGAGGTGACGGTGCTGAAAATGCTGACGATCAGAGCGAGATCGATCACCGGCGAGATCGCTGCAAACATGAGCTGGAACAGGATCGTCTGCGGCAAGCCGATCCAGGCGAGGCCACGCGGCCTGTCGGTCAGCAGGATCTGCCGGTGCTTCCACACGCACTGGATTGTTCCGAACGCCCAGCGGAAGCGCTGGCGTGCCAACTGGTGAAGCGATTGCGGCGCTTCAGTCCAGGCGATGGCGCTCTGATCGTAAGCGACTTTCCACCCTGCCCTCTGGATTGCGATCGTGAGGTCCTGATCCTCGGCGAGCGTATCCGGCGGATAGCCGCCGACCTCAAGGATGGCTTTTTTGCGCCACGCGCCGACTGCGCCGGGAACAACGGTCATCCCGCCGAGCCGGGCCAATGCCCGCCGTTCGAGATTTTGCGCCGTTACATATTCCAGCGCCTGCCACTTGGTGACGAGATTGACGCGGTTGCCGACTTTCGCGTTGCCGGCGACCGCGCCGAGCGTCTCGTCCGCGACCAGCCAGCGAGCGAGCCGCGCGATCGTATCCGGCTCGAACTGTGTGTCGGCATCCAGTGCGATCACGAGGTCGCCCCTCGCGAGCTCGAGACCATGATTGAGGGCGCGTGCTTTGCCGCCATTCTCGAGTTGGATCAGCCGCACTCGCGGATCCTTGCCGAAGGCCTCACGGACGATCTCGCCTGTTCGGTCCTTCGAACCGTCGTCAATGACGATGACTTCGAGCTGGACTTTATAGCTTTCGAGTACCTGGCGAACGGACCGCTCGATCACCCGCTCCTCATTAAAAGCGGGGATCAGGACACTTACGAATGTCAGCGGATCGCTTGGTGGAACCCGTCGCGAGGCTTCTCGTTTTGCGGACAGCAGCGCAAGCGCAGTGAGCGCAATTGCGCGTGCAATTCCCAACGTGAGCGCGACAGAGAAGAGAATCTTCAACGCTTCGATCGTGAAACTCAGCAGTTCGAAAACCGCTAGGTCAGTACGGGCCGCGAGGCGATCGGAAGGTGAGAGTACCGGCATCGCCTGATCGCGCGAAAGGCCGGCTAACTCCGATACCGGGACGAACGTGTAACCGCGCGCACGAAGCTGATCGATGATGATCGGTAGCGCTGCGATTGTCTCCGAGCGGTCGCCGCCGGAATCGTGGAGCAGCACGATATTCCGGCTGCATTGCGGGTCGGAACTGTTGTCGCAATTGGCGGGCGCCGAGAAGATTCTCGACAGCACATTATTGATGATCGTGGGGACCCCGGGGCGTTGCCAATCTTCACTGTCGACGTGAAGTCCGACAGAGATGTAGCCACGGTTCTGGGCATCCAGGACAGGTTTGATCTCATCATTGGTGGTCGGCTCCGCGTCGCCGAAAAAAGGCGCTCGGAACAGCTTCAGCGTTCGGCCGGTGAAAGCCTGGAATAGGCGCTGGGTCGTATTCAGTTCGAACAGCACCTGAGTCTTGCTCACATTGGCAAGATTGGGGTGAGTATAAGTGTGACTCCCGACTTCGTCGCCGTCGCTGACTTCCCGCTGGAGAAGCCCGCGATTCATGAGCGCATTCTCGCCAACCACAAAGAAGGTGGCGGGAACGTGTTTCGCTTCCAGGATCGAGAGGATTTGCGGTGTCCAGCGCGGATCGGGTCCGTCGTCGAAGGTCAGAGCGACCACGCCCGGGCGGTAACCGGTGCGAGTGACGATGAACGACCGTGGCAGCTGGGCAAAATCGACATTGGTGATGAGCCCATTAGCACCTCGCTGAACGTGCCTGATTCCTTCGGCTGGAACCGCTGTGATTCGAAGGATTTCCCCGTTTCCTTCGATATCAGGATCGGTTCCGATTGGAGGTTGTTCCAAGCCACCAAGCTGCCGCGAAGGTTTCACTGAGCGTCCGAAGATGGACCAAAGACTTGGATCTTCGGCGCCGAGACGCCAGAGCGCTACTTGATGAATGCCGGCGCGATCGAGCAGCGACAGCTCGTTATAGGCGCTCGCTGCATCCAGCAGCCAGACGGTGTGCGGCTTGCCGCTGTCATCCGTATAGGCAAAGCTGCTGTTGCCGCTTGCCCGATCGAATGACGGTTTGACATCATTATCGTTGGCCCGCTGCCACGCTTCTTCGACGTTAAGCGGTTCGCCGGACCCATCGTGCCAGTCATAGGCATAGTTGCCGATGGTCACGATCGCTTTGCCCGCCGGAATCTGACGAAGCGCAGCGGCCAGGTTTCCGGCCCACCAAGCCTGCGAAGCGATCGGTCCGGGCGGGCCGTCGTTTGAATGCTCGTCATAGGCCATCAGGAACAATTTGTCCGACACGGCTGCGAAGGCTGGCAAATTCCAATTTTCGCCGACAGGCGCAGCTACGGTGACGAGCCACTTGCGGGGAGCAAAACGCTTCCGCGCTTCCTGCAACAACTGCAGGTAATGGGCTCGCCCGGCAGGATCGAGCTCTTCGAAATCGAACACTGCGCCCGATGCATGGACCGAAAGCAGAAATGTTTCGAAGCGATCGAGGAAGGCCTTCCGCAGCCGCGGATCCGCCAAGAGCGCCTCGGCTCCCGCCGGATCGGCCTGTCCGTTGGCATAATTCTGGACCACGGGGAGGAGCAGGGGGCGATTAGGGGCGGAATCGATGACCGCTCGAGCATCGGGGTCTGGCGTGACGTTGAACTGGTGCTGAGGACCGACCACCGTTACCCACATGGGGGCCAGCCAGTCGAGATCGCCGATGTGCCTTTGCAATGAGGCGGTCGAACTTTCGTCCCAGGGAACGTAAAATCCAACCGTAAGCGGCTGGCTTTGTCCGGCCGCTGCAAAAGCCTTGATGGTGCTAGCCTTGCGCGGGCTCGGCGGCTTGGTCCCCAGCAGGCTGGCAATTGCATGATTGATTTGCTTGCCGGCCCGCGCGATCAGGGTGGTCCGCGGCGGCGGCAGCGGCCCCCCATGCTCGAGCGCAACCGGCAGCGGCGCCTCCGTCGGCACCACCCGGATCGTCGCGAACAATGCGGTCGCGGCAAGAATGACCAGCAGCGCGAACAGCGCAATCGCCAGCTTGAACCGTTTCCGGCGCTGGCCCGATGGATCATAAAAGATCGGCCGTTCAACCATCGTGACTGCCTATGATCGGTAATGCTGAAATGCCAATGACAGTTTCGTCAGCTTTGCTCCGAGGCCGAGCCTACTGCTCGCGCATAATAGGCACTCCCATGCCTCTCCACATGCATTGCGCCCTCGAAGAGGGCGCTGAGGTTCTCGCCCGTGAGCAGCGCGTCTTTGGCGCCCTTCGCAAGAAGGCGCCCATTTCGGAGCAGAACCAGTGTCTCGATTTCAGGCAGGATCTCTTCGACATGGTGAGTCACCATCAGGATGGTGGTGCCGCCCCGCGCGAGATAACGAAGGCCGCTGAGAAACCCATCTCGGCTGACAGGGTCGAGCCCGGTACAAGGTTCATCGAGGAGCAGGGCCTTCGGTCGATGGACCAGCGCACGCGCGATCAGTACCCGCCTCGCCTCTCCGGTGGAGAGAGTAGCCATGTCGCGCTGCGCGAGATGGGCGGCCCCCATCCTTTCCAGCGCTTCGTTGCTTCGGGCACGCATTTCTTCCGTAAGCGAGTGATTGCGCCATAATCCGCGAGCGGAAAAGAAGCCCGAAGCAACGGCCTCGAAAACCCGCAGCGGCTCATTGCTCGTGAAGTCGCTCTGGAGAGCGGGCGAGACGATGCCGATGAGGCTGCGCAGTTCCGACACAGACCAGCGGCTCTGGCCAAAGACGCGCACCTCGCCGTCGGCCAGCGGATAGAGATGGCGTGAGAGCAGCTGCACCAGGGTCGACTTGCCGGAGCCGTTGGCGCCCAGAATTGCAGTGTGCTCGCCTTCGGCGATTGCGAGGGTGAGATTGCGAAGAACAAGAGCGTCTCCGCGCATCACGCTGGCATTCACCAACTCCAGCAGCGGAGCGGTCATTTTGTGAACCGGGCGGCGAGTTCGACATGAGTCGACCAGCGAAACTGGCCGACCGGCTTCACCCAATCGAGTGAATAGCCGCCCCCAACGAGCGTCTTCGCATCTCTTGCAAATGTCGCCGGGTTGCAGCTCACGTAAGCGATTCGAGCCACTGTCGAGGCTGCCAATTCGCCGACCTGTTCGGCAGCACCGGCTCGCGGCGGATCGAGAATAACCGCGTCGAACCGCTTCAGCTCGCTGGAATCGAGCGGACGGCGGTAAAGATCCCGGTGCTCGACGAACATTGCCGGAGCAGCGGCCTTCAGGGCGGCGGCAGAATCGCGCGAAGCCTCGCCCGCGTATCTCGCGCCGACCGCCAAAGCGAACGTACCGAGCCCGGCGAACAGGTCCGCGACCGCCGACGATCCGCTAAGGCTCTCCCGAACTGTCGCGGCCAGCGCCGCCTCCCCGTCCGCTGTCGCCTGGAGAAAGCCGCCGGAGGGAAAGGTCACCGGGACATTTGAAAGGGTGACAGTGACCGGTGCCGGTTCCCACATTGTCTCGGGTCCGATGCCGCTGTCGATCGACAGCCGGGCGAGGCGATTGGCCGCGGCGAAGCCGGTCAGCGCTTCGATTTCAGCCAAGCCCTCTGGCTCCACATTGCGGAGCAGCACGTCCACTCCCTGATCGATCAGCGTCAGCTGCGCGTCCGCACCTCGATTTCGCGACAGGAGATTCGAGAAGAGACTGCGAAGCGGCTGCACCAGCGCGAAGAATTCTGGCCGGAGGATATGGCACTCGCGCATATCGATGATCCGGTGCGATTTTTCGGCATTGAAGCCGATCAGGACACTGCCCCCGACCTTCTGCGCTTTCAATGTTGCTCGCCGGCGGCTTTTCGGCGGTGACAAATGCGGTTCACGGATCTCGGTTTGCAGATCGTGCTGCGCCAAGGCGCCCTCGATCCGGGAGATCAGATATCCGCGATATGCCTGATCGTCCGCGTGCTGAAGCTGGCACCCGCCGCATTCCGGAAAGTGACGGCATGGCGGCACCTGGTGGTGCAGCCCGGGCTCGAGCGAACCGCTGTCAAGCAGGACGTCGCCGGGGACGGCGAACGGCACATGCCGGCCGCTCTCGCTGACGCCGTCTCCACGCGCCGCAATTCGAACGATCGGGTCAGCCATTCAGGAGCGCGAGCGCCTGCGGGATTGCTGCGGCGAGGTCGTCGGCGATCATCGCCTGGCCGGCAATCTCGGCGGCCCGGCCGTGCAGCCACACCGCTGCCGAGGCGGCTTCGAACGCGGGCAGCCCGCGGGCGACCGTTGCCGCGACCAGGCCAGCCAGAACGTCGCCCGTTCCCGCCGTGGCGAGCCATGCCGGGGCGGGCGGAGCGAATGCCAACCGCCCGTCCGGCGCCGCAACCAATGTATCGGGTCCCTTGAAGATGACTACACAGTCCGCCTGTTTGGCTGCTGCAAGCGCGCGCTCCGGTTTCGATCCTTCCAGCTTCGGGAACAGGCGCTCGAACTCGCCTTCGTGCGGAGTGAGCACCGTATTGAGGTGATGGAGTTCGCCAACCCGTCCGGCGAGTAAGGATAAGGCATCGCCGTCGATCACCAGTGGTCGCCCAGCGGCAAGCGCCTGATCTAGCAGATCGCGATTGCCTCTCCCGAGCCCTGGGCCGATCAGGAGCGCGTCGATCCGCGGATCGTCGAGCGAACCCCGCTGTCCCTGGACCACTGCCGCAGGAACATTCGGCACCTGTCTGTCCGACCGGATGCGGACATAGCCCGCCCCTGCCCGCGCGGCAGCGGTTGCGACGAGCGCGATAGCGCCCGGCATGGCACCGGCGACGCATTCGACCATTCCGCGATCATATTTGTGGCCTGCGGGATCGAGGGGCGGGAGCAGCGGAGGCCCGATCTCGCTCCACCCGGATTCAGCCGCAATGCCGATATCCGCCAGCACCACTCGTCCGCACTTTGCCATCGATGGCATCAGCCGGTGCGCGGGCTTGAGAGCGCCGAAGGTGATGCAAAGGTCAAACCGGGGAACGAGGCTCAGTTCGGCACCGGAATCTGTTTGAACTCCGCTTGGAAGGTCGCACGCTACACTCGCGTCGGCGCGATCACAAAGTCTCAAAAGTTGCTTTACCAGAAATGGTTCCAGCCCACTCCTCAGCCCAGTTCCGAACAGCGCATCAATGAAAAGCGGAGCTGCCGGAGTTTCCTCGGAGAGCGACTGAACATCGCCCTGCCACTGGGATCGTGCCCATTGGGCCGCTTCACTTTTTGGATCAGCCAGAGCCGTCACGCGCACGTTCACGCCACGCTGGGCGAGGTGACGTGCTGCGACATAGCCGTCACCGCCGTTATTGCCAGGTCCGCAGAGCACCAGCGCCGGGATAGGTCCTGCGTAGCGCAAAGCCGCTTCTGCCAGGGCTACGCCCGCGCGTTTCATCAACGTCTCGACTGAAACGCCCTGGTCGATCACCGCCTGTTCGGCGGATCGCATGGCCTCGGCGGTGAGGATTGGGCGCCCCATGGCGCACCCCTTAGCGCAGGCGCGTCGCCAGACGCCACCACTCGCGCGGAACCGCTTCCGCAGCGTCATCACGCGCCCGCCCGGTCTCGAACAGTGCGAAACAGGTGGCGCCGCTCCCTGACATCCGAGCGCATTCGACCCCCGGCTGAGCACTTAACCAGGCAAGCACGGTCTGGACCAAGGGTGCCGATTCCGCAGCAGGCTGCTCCAGGTCATTGCGGCCATCCCGCCAGTTCAAGAGCGGCCCACGGTCAACACCATCCCACTTCGCGAACACGTCTGCGGTGGAAAGTGCAATACGTGGATTGATCAGCAGCACCGGACGCTCGGCGAACCCCGGCTCGGCCGGCGCCAGATCGTCGCCCCTGCCCCCGCCGAGCATCGGCAGCGAGTAAAGGCAGGGCGCCACATCGGCCCCGAGCTGACGTGCAATCGGTTCGAGCTGCTCGTTGGGCCAATTCAGTCCCCACAGGCGATTGAGCAGCCGAAGCGCCGCGGCAGCGTCAGCCGACCCGCCTCCGATGCCGGAACTCACCGGCAGATTCTTGCTGAGCCTCAGGTCCGCTCCTGAGGCGGTGCCGCTCGACTCGTGTAACGCCCTGGCCGCGTCCAGAACGAGATTGCGGTCTGAATCCAATTCGGCAGCGAAAGGGCCGGTAATTTGGAGGGACACATCGTTTGCGGACTCGGCTCTCAGTTCGTCCCCCTCTTCGCAAAAGACGAAGAGTGTCTCGATCCGGTGATATCCATCCGCCATCTTCTCGCGAACGTGCAGCGCAAGGTTGAGCTTCGCGTAAGCGGTCTCGACGAGATCGCTCAACGCGCGGCAGTCATCTGGGTGAGACCGCTTGCGATCTTCGCCTTGAGCCGTTCCTGAGCATCCTCATCAGCAGTCGCGAGGGCCGCTCGCCAGGCATAGCGCGCTTCGAACCGGTAACCTGCGCTGTACAGCGCATCCCCGAGATGTTCCTGGATCTCGGCCTGCGCTGGATCACCAGCCGCGGCCTTTTGCAACGTATCGATCGCGTCCTCGATCCGACCCTGCTTGTACAGCGCCCAGCCGAGGGAGTCGGTGATCGAGGCGTCGTCGGGATCCAGCGAACTCGCTTTCACGATCAGAGCATCGGATGTCTTCAAATCTTCGCCATGCTCAAGACCGGCATAGCCGAGGAAATTCAGCAACACCGGCTGGTTCGGCGCCAGCGCGATCGCTTTGTCCAGGACGTGCTTGGCTTCCGGCCAGCGATGCGCCGATTCCAGCGAGCTGGCCTGAAGCAGAAGGATTGGCCAGAGCTCGTTGACACTTGCATTTCCTGATCGCACGAGTGCTTGCTGGTATGCATCAGCCGCTTCGCTGTAACGCTTCAACGACGAGAATACGTCACCGAGCCGCACGTAATCGTCGGCAGTCGCGCCGGAGCTTCGAACGGTGGCCTGCGCTAGAGCCAATGCTTCGGGAAAGCGCTTACCGTCGATGAGCGCTTTAGCCTGCGCATCCAGCGCTTCATTCGCGAACGGATCCGTCGACGGAATGGATTGGAGCAGAGACAGCGACTGATCGGTCTCCCCTCGTTCCGCCAGCAAAAGACCTGCAAGGATTGTTGCATCGCTGTTGTCGGGAGAAGCGAACCGCGCGATCTGGACGATGTTGAACGGGTCTCCGGCGATTCCGTTCGATCGCTTCATCTCGATCGCTAGTCCGAGCAGCTGCTCGGAAAATGCCTTGGCAGCGGTATCGATCAGCATGGACTTAAGACGGCCGGAGTTCAGTTCCGCGATCCGCTCCGCAGAGTCGTCCATTCCCTGGATCATTGTTAGCGCCCGCTTGCGGTCGCCTGCTTTCTGAAAACCGGCGGCAAAGGCGAGCCGAAGCCGAGTCTCTCTCGCGCCCGCTGCCGTAATCGCCCGATCCGCCAAAGGCTCCGCATCGGCAGTCCGGCCGAACTTCAGAAGAATGAGAGTGCTTTCTTCATCGACGAAAGGCGAGAAGGCACTGTCCTTCGGCACGGCCGCAAGCGCAGCCATCGCCGCCGCACGATCGCCGCGATCGGCCGCTCCCCACGCCTGGACCATTGGCGCCCAGAAGCCGAGATCAACATCCACGCCGGGAGATTTCAGCCATTGCCCCGCAAGTTCGATTTGTTCGTGCCGAAGTGCGTCGGCGATTAGAAGCAGGCGGGCCTGGACCGTCTTCGACGCCTCCGGCGACTGCGAGACCAGCTTCAGCGCCAGATCGTAATCACCGGCGCGGATTGCCTCGTTCACCGCCTGACTTGCGACTGCGCCGGATGTGCCGGCGATTTGCGCAAGCATTTGCGCCGCTTCGCCGTGATCGCCGTTGATCGCCGCCGCCCGGGCAGCGACATAGATCTGCGCAGGATCGTTCGGAACGACCAGACGCGACGCAGAAGCCGAGGTACCAAATGCAAGCGCGGCGCCCGCCGCCGCAAGAATTTTACATGTTCGGATAATTGGGTCCTCCGCCGCCTTCCGGCACGACCCAGTTGATGTTCTGGGTCGGATCCTTGATGTCGCAGGTTTTGCAGTGAACGCAATTCTGGGCATTGATCTGCAGCCTCGGACGGCCACCCTCCTCGACAAATTCATAAACGCCCGCCGGGCAATAACGCTGCTCCGGGCCGGCATAGTCAGCGAGATTGACCTCGATTGGTATGGCCGCGTCCTTGAGCGTCAGATGAACCGGCTGGTCCTCCTCGTGGTTAGTGCCTGAAAGGAAGACCGACGACAGCCTGTCGAAGCTGATCACGCCATCGGGTTTCGGATAGTCGATCGGATGCGCCCGGTTCTTGCCTTTGAGGGCGGCATTATCTGGCTGCCGATGTTCCAGGGTCCACGGCAACGAGAGCCCGAGTTGGCCCATCCATATGTCGAAACCCGCATAGAGCGTCCCGAGCATACCGCCCCAGCGTGACACAGCCGGCTGAGCGTTGCGCACCAGCTTCAGCTCTTTTGCCACCCAGCTTGAGCGAAGCGTCTCCGGATAAGAATCGAGGCGGTCGCCCGAGCGATCGGCTGCGATCGCCTCGAACACCGCTTCGGCCGCGAGAATCGCCGATTTCATTGCGGTGTGCGTCCCCTTGATCCGTGGCACGTTTACGAAACCTGCCGAGCAGCCGATCAGCGCTCCGCCGGGGAACGCAAGCTCCGGGATTGCCTGCCAACCGCCTTCGTTGATCGCTCGCGCTCCATAGGAGACGCGCCGACCGCCTTCGATTTGGGCGCGGACTGCCGGGTGGGTCTTCCAGCGCTGGAATTCCTCGAACGGAGAAAGGTACGGATTTTCGTAATCGAGAGCGACCACGAAGCCGAGCGAGACCTGGTTATTCTCCTGATGGTAGAGAAATCCGCCGCCCCAGGCGTCGGTCAGGGGCCAACCCTGTGTATGAATCACTCGTCCGGGTTTATGCTTTTCGGCAGGAATGTCCCACAACTCTTTGATACCGATGCCGTAATGCTGCGGGCCGGAGTCTTTGCGCAGGTCGAAGACTCGCTCCAGCTCCTTCGTCAGCGATCCCCGCGCGCCTTCAGCAAACAAGGTATAGCGCGCGTGAAGCTCCAGGCCGGGCTGATAGTCAGGCTTCTTCCTTCCGTCGCGGGCGACGCCCATATCCCCGGTTGCGACACCCTTCACTGATCCGTCTTCGTGAAAGAGCACTTCGGCTGCAGCGAAGCCGGGGAAGATCTCGACACCAAGCTCTTCAGCCTGCCCCGCGAGCCAGCGGCAGAGATTGCCGAGGCTCAGCGTGTAGCAGCCCTTGTTGTGCATGAAGGGCGGCAGGAGGAGGTGCGGCATCTCCCACTTGCCGCTGCCCGAGAGCACCCAGTGGTGGTTCTCACTCACCTCGACTGTGAGCGGCGCGCCTTTTTCTTTCCAGTCGGGAATGAGCTTATTCAGCGCGATCGGATCGATCACGGCGCCGGAGAGGATGTGTGCGCCGACTTCGCTTCCCTTTTCCAGGATGCAGACGCTGAGATCGCGCCCAGCCTCGTTCGCCAGCTGCTTAAGACGGATTGCAGCGGACAAGCCCGCAGGACCGGCGCCGACGATCACCACGTCATATTGCATCGACTCGCGGTCGCTCATCCGTCCTCCCGTCGCATCCCAAGAGCGCTCTGACCAGATTTTCTCTGCCTGCCTGTTGACTAGACCGTCAATGGTGAGGGAATCTGCTGACATGGGTGGGTTGGGGCCTCAGATCGACGGCGCCGAAGCATTGAGCGTGCTCGAGTGGTGGATCGAGTCCGGCGTGGATGTGCTCGTCGACGAGCACCCACGCAATTGGCTCCTGGAAAAGCAGAAGCCCGTACCGGAGCCGGAATCCGAACCCGCGCAAGCCACAACGGTAATTCCGGACACGTTGGCGCTGTTTCACGACTGGCTGGCGAAAACGCCCGGCGCAAACGGCGGGTCGAAAGCGGTGCTTCCTCAAGGAGAAGAAGCCGCGGAGGTAATGCTGATTGCGGAAGCTCCTGGCCGGGAAGAAGTCGCAGCGGGAGCGCCGATTGGTGGCGAAGCGGCTGCATTGATGGAGCGCATGCTTGCGGCGATGGGACTGACTTCAGCGCAAGCCTACTTAGCTAACCTTTCCTGCTTCTACGCGCCGGGAGCGAAACCCAATGCAAGAGATCTCGAAGAGTGCGCGGAAACGATGCGCCGCCACATAGCGCTCGCCAGGCCGAAGCGTTTGATTCTGCTGGGCGATACGCCAGCGCGGGCGCTGCTGGGCAAGAGCATGGCGGAAGCCCGCGGGCACGTTCACCGCGTCGAAGGGATTCGCGCAGTAGTCACGTTCCATCCCCGATTCCTGCTCGACCGGCCCTCCGACAAGGCGCGCGCGTGGAAGGACTTGCTGTTGCTGACGGACGATGAAGCATGATCCGATTTGCAATTTCAGCGATTGCCGCCGGCGTCATTGCGAACCCTGCCTTAGCCCAGTCGCAGGATCCGCTGGCGCCGCTGCCAACGACCGCCGCGCCACAATCGCAACCTGCCGCCTCCGTCTCGACCGTTCCCACTATCCAACAGACGGTCCAAAGCCCGGCGGTGCGCGTACCGAAGGATTGGCGCGGCGTATTCGATGCGATTCAAGCGGGTGACTGGGCAGCCGCGCAGGCCGGGATCTACAGCCTTCCCGCAGGCGCCCTCACTCCCGTCGCTCTGGCGGAGCTCTATACTGTAAAAGGCTCGCCGGTCGTTTCGCTCCAGCAGATCCAGGCGCTGCTTACGCAAGCACCGGACCTTCCTGAGGCAGGCCAACTCGCCAGGATGGCGATTGCCCGAGGTGCGGTGACGGCGCCTCCGATCACGCCGGTCCGGGCGATTGTTCCGATCGCGTCCGCTCCGCGTCGATACCGCGTGGCGCCCGTTGCAGGAGAACCGCTCGCGGATCAGCTCCGCAGCCAGCTCGATCCGCTCATCAAAACGAACGACGCTGCCAACGCCGAGGCCTTGCTGAACCAGCAGGGGCCATATTTGTCGGCTCAAGCCCGAGCGGAGGCCGCACAGCGGGTTGCGTGGGCTTATTATTCTCTCGGTCAGGATCAGGACGCGAGGCGCGTCGCGGACACATGGCGGTCCGGTGCGACCGGTGAATGGGCTGCAGCAGCCGCCTGGGTTTCCGGTCTGGCGTCATGGCGTCTCAACGATTGCAATTCCGCTTCGGCGGACTTCCGGACTGTTGTATCAACCACCGGCCAGACCGAACTTCGTGCGGGCGCCCTCTACTGGGCTGCCCGGGCCGAGCAGGCCTGCCGCCGGCCGCAAGCCGTGACTCCGCTTCTCGAGGCAGCGGCGCAGTCTCCGGAAAGCTTCTACGGCTTGCTCGCCCGCGAAACACTTGGAACCGAAACACGCCTCTCCAACGCCCCGGCGGTATCGACCGCTTCGGTCGAGGTGCAGCCTAACGTCCAGCGGGCGGTCCAGCTCGCCGCGATCGGCGAACCCGCTCTCGCCGGCGATATGCTTCGTTATCAGGCGCGGATCGGCTCGCCAGCGGATCAGGAAGCGCTCATTGCGGTGGCGAAGCGGTTGAATCTGGCTGGTGCGCAATATTGGCTCGCGACAAACGGTCAGCCCGGAGCACGCGTTTATCCTTCGGAGAAATATCCTCACCCGGCGTGGAGCCCATCGGGTGGATGGAGGGTCGATCCCGCGCTCGCCTATGCGCACATAATTCAGGAATCGAACTTTCAGCCAAATGCCGTCAGCCCGGCCGATGCGGTTGGCCTGATGCAGGTTACCCCGGTCACGGTTCGGCAACATGCCGCGTCGCTCAATTTTGATGCACGCGCGGTCGACCTGTCCAATCCAACCGTCAACCTGACATTCGGGCAACAAAATCTTGAAATGCTTCGAAGCAGCCCGGTTACCGGTGGTATGCTGCCGAAAATGATGGCTGCCTACAACGCGGGACTCACACCTGTGACCCGCTGGTCCGCCATACCCTGCGACGGCGATCCCCTCCTGTGGATGGAAAGCATCCCCTACTGGGAAACGCGCTATTACGTGCCCGCAGTGATGCGGAATTTGTGGGTTTACCAAGGCCTTGAGAATGAGCAGGCGCCTTCGCTGAAAGCTTTGGCGCAGCATCGCTGGCCGGCCATGTCCCGGTCCACGCAGCAGTAAGCCCGGCCGGGGGGTCGGGCGGCGCTATTACCGTCTGAAAAAATCTGCTTTTATGCGCCCTTCTGCCTCGGTTGAATTCAGGCGAACCAACTTTGAACGCTCCCAAGACCGATCAGGCGGTTGCGAGCCGCAGCCAGAACAATAGCAGGGTTCGGGGGCCAGGAACGCCGGCTGTCAGCATTGTGATGCCGGTACACAACGCCCTGCCCTTTCTGGATCAGGCGATCGAAAGTATCCTTGGTCAGACTTTTTCGGATTTCGAGTTCGTGATCCTCGACGATGCATCCACGGACGGATCGGTGGACCGGCTTGTGGAATGGGCCCGTCGGATCCGCGAATTCGGTTGCTGCACGCCGAGACGAACCTAGGACCAGCAGTGAGCTCGCAAAAGGTGGCGAGCGAAGCTACGGCCCCCATTGTCGCGCGCATGGACGCCGACGACATCTCGCTTCCCGATCGAATCGCGGAGCAGTTGACCGTGCTGGAAACCTATCCAGACGTGGGCCTGGTGGCGAGTCTGCACGAGATTATCGACTCGCGAGGACGAAAAGTGCGTGAGCCGGAACCGTGGCGCCTTGCCCGGCGGTCTCTGTTCGTACCCTTTTCCCATGGCGCTATCATGTACCGCCAAAGCCTGTTTCAGGAGGTAGGCGGATATCGCAGCGAATGTGAGTTCTGGGAGGACCAGGACCTGATCATGCGAATGGCTGTCGTCTCCCGAATCATGGTGATTCCGCGTGCACTTTTTCAGGTCCGTCAGTCGACCACCAGCACGCGTGTCGCATCGGCCCAGGACCGTCTCGAACGCGCCGTGGACCTCATGTACCGCTGTCTCGACGAAATTGAGCGCGGCGGGGATTATGACCAGTTGCTTCGGACCGCCGATCCAGGCGCACCGCTCGACCCGCGAGTTTTTGTCGCGCTCGGCTCCGTCACGCTTTGGGCCGGGGCCAGACCGCGATTGTTCCGGCGATTGCTTTCACGAACGCGTTTGTCCGCGGACTTCGCGTCTTTGAGCGCCCTGGTGTGGACCGCGTGGGCATCGCTAAGTCCGGCCACACTGCGGAAGTTCATGCAGCTTCTCCTTGTTATGCGAAACGCATCAGCACAGCGTGTAACGACATCAGAATCGTTGGTCCCCTGGACGCCGCTGCCCAGGATTGCGAGCGACCGCTGAGCGCCAACGCAAATGATTGGGATGGAGGCCGCGATCGTGCGTGCCCGATCATGACAACGCGAGCGCCGTCATTTTCCATCGTCATCCCGACCTTTCAGAGGCGGGAGGTCGTTTGCGACGCGGTTCGGGCAGTATCGAAGCTCGATTATTCGGGGCCGCTGGAGCTGATTGTGGTGGTCGACGGCTCGACCGACGGCACGGCTGCGGCTTTGGGCGCAATCGAGTGCCCATTTTCATTCCGTATCATCGAACAGGCGAACTCGGGGGCAGCGCACGCCCGCAATCGTGGCGCCTCCGAAGCGGCTCACGACATTATCCTCTTCCTTGACGACGACATGATGGTCGAACCGGATCTCGTCGCGGAACATGCGCGGATGTATCGCGAGGGAGCCGATGCAGTGATCGGGCACGTTCGTGTCGATTTCTCTTCGCCGGCTGGTTTCGTGACCGAGAATTTTGCCTCGTGGTTGGCGTCATGCCGCATCGAGGAGCGCCTCACTCCCTTCGACATCTGGACGGCACAGCTCTCGGTGCGCCGCAAAGTCTTTGAGGAACTCGGCGCCTTCGACGAATCCTTCACCGCCAAGTCCGCTTTCGCGCTTGAAGACGCGGACTTCGGCGTGAGGCTCCTCGCCCGCTTTCAGGTCCGCCATAATCCCCAGGCAATCGCAGGGCTGCGGTATGTCGTGACGCCGCGCGAATATATGGAGCGCGTGCCACGGGCAGTCACCGGACAGCTCCTCTTTCTGCGCAAATATCCAGCCTTCGCCAGAACCCTCCTTGACCAAAACGGTCGGTCGAAACCGCTTGTGCGCTTTGTGTGCCGGCCATTGAGCCGAGTCCCATTCATTCCGCAGCTTTTCTCCCGGATGGCTGTCCGCCTCTCCGAAATCGCGCTGGGCTCCCGTTTCGGGTCGAGCCGGATCGTCGCACGCATCTTCTCCGTTGCACGCGAAATCGCCTATTGGGCGGCAGTGCACGCCAAAGGGGGCATGCCGGATTCAGACCGGCTGCTGATCTTGTGCTACCACTCGATCGAAGATCGTTCCGACGATCCCGTGCTTGGCCGATTTGCAGTGTCCAGGCAGGTGTTCGAAGCCCAGCTCGACTCGCTGATCAGCAGGGGTTTTGTGTTTGTCGGAACCAATGCGCTTGCCGCCTTTGTTGCCGGCAACCCCCTCCCCCGACGCGCAGTGCTTCTCACCTTCGATGATTGTTACTCCGAACTACCAGCGATTGCGCGCGAGGTGCTTCGGCCGCGAAAGATCGAGGCGCTCGCTTTCGCTGTAACCGGGATGGCCTCGAACGAATGGGATCGGCAGCGCGGGTCAGCACCCCTTTCGCTGCTATCCAGCGAGCAGCTGCAAGAACTCACTTCGCTTGGCGTTGAAATCGGCTGTCATTCCCGTACGCATCGAGACCTGCGTACGCTGACGGATTCCGAACGGGTAACGGAAACCGCCGGAGCTTTAGAAGACCTGGTCGAAGCCGGCGTCCCGCGTCCGCGCTTCTATGCCTACCCTTTTGGCGATTCCGATCCGGAAAGCCGGGAAGCGGTCCGGAGGGCAGGCTATCTCGGCGCGCTTGGTCTCTCGCAGCGATACGCGAACCGCTCTAGCGATGCATTCGATCTGCCCCGGATCATGGTTTTGGCAAAAGACCGCGGCTGGCGTTTTCGCCTGAGGACCGCGTTCCCTCGTCTCTTTGCGCATTTCCGGCGCAGACTGCCGGGCGTGTAAGGTGAACAACGTGGAGTGGCCCGGAATATGGAGTGAGCTCCACCGCTCACGCTTCAGTGAACTGCCTGCCAACTGCGGAGGGGCTCCAGCCGTGAGCAGCGACCCGGCCCTACGGAATTGGTCTCAGAAGTGGACGACGCCCGATCAACTCCGGATCGAAAGGTATATTGACGGGTTCGATCTCCGCTCGAAGCGGATTTTACACATTGGAATCGGCAACTCCGGTCTCGCTAGCCGGTTTCACGACCGGGTCAGCGAAATCGTCGGGACCAGCATCGACGAGCCGGAGCTACAGTTGGCTCAAAACCTAAACTATTCCAATTACCGCGCTATCCTGCATAACAAATATTCCGGCATGACCGACGAGTTCACCGGTCGCTTTAACTTCATCGTCGAGAATAACCCGACCAGCGCGTGTTGCTGCATGCGTCACTTGGCGGAGCTGTTCCGGTTTCTCGAACTGAAGCTGGCTGAAGACGGCCAGATCGTGACGGATCGCGTCGGGCTGGCGTGGATTCCCGGCGGCGCGCACCTTCGCTGGAGCTTCAATTTCGACGATTTGCAAGCCGTCGCTTCTGTTGTCGGTCTGCAGGCATGGAAGATCAACCGGGACACTTATGTCCTCTCTCGCGATACACCTGCGAAACCGGCATTGGTACCGCGTTTGCGGAGTCTGCTGCGAAGGGTCAGGGGTCTGTTCACGCGAGCGCTGTCCGGAACCCTGTAAACCAAAACCGGAGACAGGTGGTTACCGGCGGCCGCGGCCGTAAATTCGGGGCGTCGCTCTCGCCGTAATCAGCAACAGCGTCGGTAGCGCCATTGTCAGGAATATGTCCTTGGCGCCGTCTCCATATTGCATCATCCGATCCGGCCAATGCTCGACCCACAGATCGACTATCTCATTGAAGAGTATCAGCACGAACAGCACAAGCCACGGAAGCCAGCTGGCGATCGTCCGGCGCGTCACGAAGGCGACGGCCAGCGGACCCGCCCCACCGATCAAGACGTGAATAGCGTCATGGCTAAATCCTGCCGCGTGTTCGATCACAAGTTTCATCTGGTGCCAGTCGGATGCGACGATGGAGAATGCAGCGGCTGCTGAGCTCATCGGCCGATCGTCACATGCCTGGGCCCGGCGTCAGCCGGCGCCGAAGCAGCCTCGACAGGACGGAAGCGCGCTAGGATCGCGATGCAGATGGCAAAGACAGCGGCCATGGCCGATGTTCTCAGCGGGTAATCAACCGCACTGTGCGCCAGGATTGCCGCCGACGCGATTGTTGCCGCCCGCTCGAATGGCGAACTGAGATTCGTCGACCAGATCTGGGCCACCCGCCTGCCCCACCAGGCGAAGAAGGCGAGGATCAGCAGCACTCCGCCGATGCCTAGCTCCAAAGTGAGCTCCAGATAATCATTGTGGGCGTGGTTTACATAGGTCGAATCCACGGTCTCCGGATTCTCGTAAAGCCGGTAAACCTGCGCGAAGGAGCCGAACCCCGTGCCGAAGGGAAAGCTGTGCGCGATGGCCTCACCCGTTGTGCGCCAGATCATTTGCCGCGACTGGAGTGAGACTTCCTTGGCCTCAGACGCCGCGGTCGAATTCAACGGATTGATGCTCAGCGCCGCGACCGCTGCGGCAAGACCCAGAATTGCGATCGGAACGCCCATCCATCGAAAGCGCCATCCGCCTGGAATCATCAATGCTGTGGCAAGCAGGACCGGAACTACCAGCAACAACGCGGCCAGCGAGCGGTTCAGGGCGATGCCGATGAGAATGAGTCCCAAAACTGCCGCAGCGATGGTGATCACGGCGGCGGACTTCCCTCGCAAGCGCCGCTGCGCCTTGCCGGAAAGCAAAAGCGCCGGGACAAATGGTATCGCGGCAAGCAGGAGCGTGCCCATGTGATTGCTGTTGGCGAAGAAGCCTACGGCGCCGGTGTTGGTTATCGGATAGAAATACCAGGCGGAGGCGGATCCGCTCGCGACCTGCAACGCACCGACGACAATAGCGGTCGCGGTCCCGATGAGAAGTGCTCCGGCCACGCCCCTGGCGCTTTCGGCTGCCGCGACTGCAGCAAACAGAGCGAGCGGCGGTATCAGCGCGAACAGGGTTGCGACACTCTCATAGGGTATTTCAGAAATGGATAGCCACGGGCGAGGTATCTCCAGCAGGTCGTAGCCGTGGGCGAGACCTGATCGCCCGGGAAGCCTCGTCCAGAGTTCAGGCGGAAGCGGAATGAGCTGCAGTCCAGCGACCAGCAGCGCCAACAGGACCAGAATAAGCGGTAGCCGGTCGAATCGCGGCAGGCGTTGATGTCCAACCACAGCCCAAATCAAGATGGCTAGACCAATGAGCTGCAGCGCAAAATTGCTCCAAACGCCCTGAACGCTGCCGCCAAGAACGATGCACAGCAACAGGTAGGCCGGGGCGACAAAGTTGCGGAGTTTCCGGCTCATGCACCCAACCTCTGGAGCGCCAGCGGCCCGACCCGCGCATCGACTGTCGCTGGAGAGTCCTCGATATTTCCATCGAGCTCAATTCGCTGAGCGCCGCATGCTTGCGAGGGAACTTCGAAATCGCCCGCTACCGTCCCCGCCGCGCCGCTTGAAAGCGGCAAATCCAGAATCTTCGTCTTTTCCGGCAGACAGTAGATCGACCAAGCCAAGGCCCGGGGATCACCGGAATCCGCAGTGACTGGCAGAGTGAGCCGATACTTCCCCGGCCTTAGGATCAGAGTCTGCTGGGCGAGGGCCGCATTCTCCCGTCCGTAGAAAAGAATCCGAAGACTGCCGTTCTCCGGCTCTGCCACTCCCGCCTCGCTTGCACCGTAGGTCCAGTTGAAGGGGGGTGGATCGTTGCTCTTCCTGAAGGAGGGATTGAACAGACTTACCCCACCGGCATCGCCCGATCCCGTCATCCGCAACCAGGCAGCGAAAGCTTGCGCATACTGTCCTTGCGTTATCATCCCGTCGAGCAGCCTTTCCTGCCAGGCGGGAGCGGGTGCGGATTCGGATCGGGTGCCGCTGGCCACCGACAGGATCAGACCGGCATTCGAAGGATCTTGCGCAAGAAACCACAACACTGGCTGCTCAAGCTGCGGGTTCGTACGAAACACGCTCCGAAGCTGATTGGCCGCACCGGGGTCATGAGAGAATTTGGCAATCGCCGGCGCCAGCTGGTTCGTGGCGGCCGGAACCAGACGCGACAACTCGGCAAGCTCTCGAATGCCTTCTTCCGTGCTGCCGGTCCGCAAATAGAGATCGGTCAAAAGATAATGAGCAGCGACGGATCGGAGTTCCCGCCGTCGAGCTTCTCGATAGAGCTGGTCGGCGTGAGCCAGGTCCCCGCGCTTCTCGGCGAGCGCTCCCTGCACCAGAAACGGCTCCGCAGCGAGAGGCGCCTCGCGCACGAGCTGCCCAATGTCTTGCAGTGTGCCGCCTGAAGGCGTCTTCCCGGCCGCAGCCGCCAATCCCACGTCGCGCATTGAAGTGGCGGTGAGCACTGACGGATGCCCGCCCCAAATCGTCTGCGCCCAATGTGATTCAGGGTCTGCGCGAACGATCGTCTGGCGAAGCAGCAGGGCCGCAAGCACCGCCCCTGCACAAATCGCGGCTGGCCCCCTCAGTCGCATCGGTCGCGGTCGAACGACCTATTCCTCAGCCTGCTTAGGAATCAGCGCAATCTCGCTGCGTTTGCGATCCACGGCACCGTACTTTCCATAACCGTAGCCATATCCATAACCGTATCCGTAAGCGCGCCGTTCCTCCACCGACTTGGAAAGTATCGCGCCTAGTACGTGAGCGCCCGAACGCCGCAGCCTGTTGACCGCTTCGAGCGCCGCCGCCCGCCGGGTCTTCCCGCTTTCGACGACGAACACGACGTTTTTGCAAATTGCTGCGAGAAGGCTTGAGTCCGCCAGACCAAGCACCGGCTGAGCATCGATCAGCACCATGTCGAACTGCGCCGCGGCTTCGCGCAATATTGCCTGAAAACGTCCTGTCGACAGCAGGTCCGCCGGATTTGGCGGCAGCGGACCTGCGCCAAGCAGCCACAGGTTTTCGTACTGTGTAGGCGACACGTGCGCCGAGACCGGCTCATCGTTGGTCAACAACTTGGTCAGGCCGATGTCATCGGACGCAGCCTTGAACGCCGGCTTGCGCAAGTCGCAATCGATCAAAAGGACTGAATTGCCGCGGCGTGCGAAATTCTGTGCCAGGGCAAGAACCGAGGAGGACTTGCCCTCCCCCGAACGCGCGCTACTCGCCAAGAGGATATTTGGAACGCCGCTCTCGGTGCTGAACTGCGCCGAAGCCACTACGGTGGAATAGGCCTCGGAAACGGCCGACCCAGGATCGGTGAGGTCTTGAAGCAGGAAATCCCTGCCGGATCGCTTGGGAATTGAGCCCAGGCATGGAATTCCGAGCTTCTTCCTCACATCGTCGCGAGTCTTGATGGTGTCGCTGATATATTCGAGCACCACCGCAACCCCCAATCCGGCGAGGAAGCCGAGGGTGATTCCGACCAGGAGATTGACGATCAGTCTCGGCTTGTAAGGAGCGGACGGAACACTGGCGTGGTCAACGATCGAAACCGGCGAAGTTCCGATTCCGCCGGCCACTCCCACTTCTTTGTATCTCTGCAAGAGCGCGTTGTAGAGCGCGCGATTGGTGTCGACGTCGCGTTGCAGAATTGCATATTGAATGCTTCGGCCGCGGAGATTCAGGACCTGCCCCTTGAGTTGAGCCACCTTCGCCTGCAGCGCCCGCTCAGCGGACGAGGCCGCTTCATAGTCGGCGCGCAACGAGTTAATTCGCGCACTGCTTACCTGTGAAGCATCCTTGGCGATCTGCTTTTGGAGTTCGTCGATCTCAGAACGCAAGCTAACCATCTCGGGATGGTCCGGCTTCAAGTAGGTGCGCTTGTCCTGGTATTGCGCTTGCAGCGCCGCGAGTTGCTGTTGAAGCGGCTGCGTACTGGTCGCTTCCTGCGAGGTCATGCCGCTGCCAAGAGCAGCCTGATACGCGCCTTGCGCAGCAATCCGCTTGGCCGTTGCATCCGAAAGCGCCTGATTGAGCTGGATCAGAGATTCCCCTTGCGGCGATCCGGCATCCGAGTTCGCCGACGAGCCGGCAGTCGAGTCAGCGGTCGCCGAACTGGTATTGATGATCCCTTGCTGCTGTGCATACTGGACGAGCTGCCGTTCCGAATTTTCAAGTTCTCCTCGGGTCTTCGCAATTTGCCGCTCCAGGAAGTTCCGGGCGTAGGCCGAAGCTTCGTATTTCCGCTGGAGGCTCGAGTTTATGAAGGCATCGGCGACCGCATTTGCGATTTGAGCCGCCAACTGCGGCGATTCCGAACTGTAGGTGTAGCGGATGAGCTCCCCGGTTTCTGGCGGGATGACATCGAGATTTGCAGCAACCTTGGCGGTCGCAATCTGGAGCCTGGTTGCGGGATCGGCCTTGGCCGAAACGAAATTCGGATTGCCCGCAAGGTTCAGATCTTGTGCTACCCGCTCGGCGAGGCTGCGGCTGCTCAACAGGCCAACCTGGGTCGCAACGAAATCCTGCGAGTTCTCCTTGGCGGCGTCGCTCTCACCATCACTCCGGTCGAGGATCGCGACCGTCGGCGGATTGACCTGAAGCGTAACGGCGGCGCGATAACGAGGCGTTGTAATAAGGGTGGCCGCAACCGCAGCTGCGAGACCAGCGGCAATCGTGGCGAGTATGAGCCAGCGCCATTCGACTGCGATGCGCAGCAGAGTGGGGAGATCCAGGATCGGGGTTGATTCCTCACGCTGGAGCGGAGTCCCCACCGCGCCTGATCGATAAGGATCGACCGGCCATGCGCCTTCGTCGGCAAGTGTTAGGTCTCGGTTCACAGCATCACCCGATCATCAAAATGGCCGAAAGAGACCGAGGAACGGGATACTCTGGAAAATCTGCTTTTCAGCGGCCTTGATCGAAGATCCGTCCACAACGATGATGTCTCCCGCATAGACTTGCGGGTCCGGCATCTCGCCATGCCGAATGCTGGCGAGATCGAATGCCGCGGCCTCCCGCTTTCCGTCGATCGTTCGGAAGATCGCCACCCGGTGCGTATTTGCATCCTCGGTCGTGCCGCCGGCAAGAGCAACCGCCTGGATCAGAGTCGTCTGACCAAGCACCGGATAGGCGCCGGCGCGAGTGACCGCTCCGTCGACGGTGACATTCCGGCCAGCCGATGTTTTGATCGCGACGCTGACATCGGGATTCTGGAAATATTTCGCGCCCAGCTTCTCGGTCAGCAACTCCTTCAGTTGCTCCGGTGTGCGGCCGGCGGCTGGCACATCTCCGATCAGCGGCATCGCGATGTTGCCGAGCAGGTCCACCTTGTAGTCGCCGCTAAGATCTTCGGCCCGGAAGACCTTCACCGTCAACGTATCCATCGGCGCGATCTTGTAGTCGGCCGGAAGAGCGGTGATTGCGGGCCCACTCGGGGCAGGCAACGCGACGTTGTAAGGGATAGTCCCTCCACGTGTATCGGCGCAGCCGGCAACGAATAACGCTAAACGGGGGAAAGCGGCTCAGTCCGGACTTTTTCGGACCCGGTTTGGACAAACCACCGATCATCACCGTCGATTGCGAGCGCGGTAAGGATTCCGGTGTGGTAGGCCCCGGTGTCAATGCCAATGCGGTTCCCAGTGATCTCGACATCGGTTCGAATCGTGTGACCGTGCACGACAACGTAGTCCCGCTCGGTTTGATCCTCGAGAAACGGTTCGCGGATCCATCGCAAATCCGTTTTGGATTGCTCCGACAGCTCGATGCCCGGGCGAATCCCGGCATGAACCAAGAGATAATCTCCAAACGACACCGTGTCCGCGAATGTTGAAATAAACGCGAAATGAGCCTCGGGAATTGCCCCCCTAACTTTCGCGGCCGCCTGCACGTCCGCCACACTCGCGAACTCGCGGGCGTCCACCCCATAGCTTGCCAGCGTTTCCACGCCGCCGAAGCGCAGCCAGGAGGGGATCAGCGAGGTTTCTCCGTCGAGAATTCGGAGAAGCACCTCCTCGTGATTGCCCATCAGGAAGAGGGGCGTGGCGAAATCGGGGCGAAATGTCCTCAGCCGCTCGACGACGCCGGCCGAGGATGGGCCGCGGTCGATAAGGTCGCCTAGAAATACGATGATGGTCTTCCTGCGGGGCCTTCCCTGGACATCCGCCTCAATGGATTCCAGCAGGGATTCAAGGAGATCGAGGCGACCATGGACATCACCAACTGCGTACGCGCGATGGCCACGCGGGCCCGAGGGACGCGACCTGGAAAAAAAGAGCTGCCGCCTGGATGAACCCCTCATAGGGAGCCGCCATTGCCAGTGAGACTATTCGGGAGAGCCGATCGCAGAGCAGCGATGTACGCATCGATCACGCGCCGTTCGCTGAACTCGTGCTCGGCCTTTCGCCGTGCCTCGACGCCCATCGAGGCACGCTGGTCAGGCGAAAGTTCCGCAAATCTGATCATCGCGCTAGCAAGCGACGAGGCGGAGCGTGGTTGGCAAAGATAACCGGTGATTCCGTCTTCAATGACATCGCGACATCCTGGAGTATCGGTTCCAATCACGGCCCTCCCCATTGCGCTTGCTTCGAGCAGAGCGCGCGGGAGTCCTTCGCGATAGGAGGGGAGAACGACGCAGTCCGCTGCCGCGATAACGGGTCGCACATCATCTGAAGACCCGAGGAATTGAACCACCTGCTCCCGCTTCCACTGGTCAAGAGTCTCGATGGCAATCGACTTGGGATGAGGCTCCACGGTCCCAAGTGCATTGAAACGCGCGCGGGGCAGCTCACGTTTCACCGTTCGCGCCGCCTCGACAAATTCGCCGATTCCTTTGTCCTTCAGAAATCGCCCGATGAACAGAAAAAGCGGATGCTCATTCCCGGTCGGCGGCTGAACTTCGAAATGCCTGAGGTCGACACCAGAACCGGGAATCACCTCCGATTGGGCTGCGCGGGTGAGGCCACGACTGAGGAACAGGTCGCAATCGTCGCGATTATGGAAGAACACCTTTTCGGCATTTGCAAGTGCTGTCTTGTAGAGCCGCGACAGAACCCCTTCGAGAATTCGACCGCTGAGGAAGCCGGTTCCAAGACCGGTTATGTTGGCGATGACCGGAATTCGATTCCGGTGGGCGGCGATCGAGCCGTAGATGTTGGGCTTTGCCGTAAATCCGAGAAATGCGTCAGGCTTCAGCCGCCTTAGCTGCCGCCAGTAGGAACCCAGAAGCCGAAGATCGGCGGCAGGAGAGAGGCCTCGGGGACTCAGTGCAATAGGGCGAATCGCTACCCCCATCCGCTCCAGTTCGGCTACGCCGTCTCCCGGTGGAACCAGCGCGACAATCTCATAACCCTCTTCAATCAACGCCAGGAGCAAGCCGCGGCGAAAATTCAGCAAATTCCATGCCGAATTGGCGGACAGGGCGAGCAATCGACTCAAGCTACGGCCTCCGGAACGGTCGATGCGCGCGAGCGACAAGGGATATGCACACTGGTGCGCGGTGGCAACAGCCCGTCCCGGATCACCGTCGCTTCAGCAAGCTTTAATCCAAATCACTTAAATCTGTGCTTTCCGTCAGACCGTTTTGGTGGCAAGAGCATCCACTATGAATCGGAGAAGTTCGATGGTGAAAAACAAATCAGGTCTGAAGGTTATTGCCGCCGCTGCGGCCGTTGGCCTTCTGTGGAGCCAGGCCGCAAGCGCCGCCACTCCCCAAATCGCAGCTCCGGTTGATCCACTTGTGGCTCTGAGCGCCCTCGCGACCGCGGGTTCGAGTTCTGCCGTTTGCGGCACGGCTGCACAAAGCGATGTCAACGGCTGCGTCCTGGCGATGAATGATGCGGCCCAACCCGCTGACACGCAAGCCTCGCCACAGGCTTACCCGGGTGCTGCTGGCGCCACTCCTGCTGCCGTAAACATCATTCCGCTGCTGGTGGCGCTTGGAGCGGTGATCGCGGTTGGCGCGATCCTGGTCGGCGGGAGCAGCCACGGAAGCGGCAATCTGACGCCAGTCAGCCCCGCCTGATCGCGAATTGGTTTCGTATTGAAATGGCGGTCGATTCGGCCGCCATTTTCGTTTCAGCCTACTCAGTTGTTCGGCGCGACCAGGCTGAAAGTTGGGATAGCCACTTCAAAAGCGGCGCCGTTCTCGTCCACCATGTGGTAAGTGCCGCTCATCGAGCCAGCCGGCGTATCCAGTGGACAACCTGATACATAATCGAAGCTGCCTCCCGGCGCGATCAGAGGGGTCTCGCCGACGACGCCCTCGCCCTGGATTTCATGCACCGTTCCTCGGCCATCGACGATCCGCCACTTTCGCGACAGGAGCTGCACCGAGATGTCCGACCCGTTCTCTATGCGGATATGATAGGACCAGAACCAGCGGCCGAGCGACGGATTCGATTGTTCCGAAAGATAGCTGACGGCGACCCGAACCGCGATATCGCGGGTGGTTGTCCCGTAGGGGAAGAGAACCGACAAGGTGTCTGCTGAAAATGAGCCCATCTGTTTGAGGTAGGAGTCGGCAATCTCGCAAGCAAGCGTCAGTCTAACGCGTGACGCGTTTCAACCGGTCCACAAGCCGCAAACGCAAGTCGATCACACTTGCAGAGGCGCCGGAAAGCACTTCGCGCTCCAAAAGCCGTCCGGAAATCTCCAGTCCGGCCATAATATCGGGCCAGCCCGCACCGCTGCCGCTCCGGATCGATTCCGGAAGGCGCGGAAGGGCCCTCGCATAGCCAAGCTCCCCAACCACCAACAGTTCAAGCCTGACGAGCGCCGATGCCCAACCGCTTGCCGCCGGCGCCGCCTCGACCGCATCGAGGAAAGCGGACGCAGCCGCATGGAGAGCCGGATACGGTTGCTGTTCCGGCAAACTCGCCGCGATCAACGTGGTCGACCATTCGACCGCCGCCGCGGCCAGCGGCTCCGTCAGAACGGGTGCACGGCTGCGAACGAGTTCGATCGACGCCTGCGGAAGCTGGGTGTCCGTTCGCGAGCGGAGCTGAACTGAAACCAGATTTCCGGGAATCAGGATCGGCCGCATCCGCCGCCCGCGAGCGCCTCGGACAAAGGCAGCGACAAGCCCATGCCCCGGAGTCAGCAGCCGGACGATTCCGCCATGTTCGCCGTGGGTTCGCAGGGCGCAAACGATGGCTTCGCTGTCGATTCGAGTGCTCATCCGCCTGGGTGGAAATAATCGTAGAGCTGGCGGGCTGTGGCCCTGGATATTCCTGGCGCCCGTTCCAGATCTTCGAGAGCAGCGCCCTTGACCGCCCTCGCTGTTCCGAAGTGCATCAGCAACGCCCGCTTACGGGTTGGGCCGATCCCCGGAACATCATCCAGCGACGATGTCGTAAGGCTCTTTGCCCGCTTCTGCCGGTGCGTGCCGATCGCAAATCGGTGCGCCTCGTCCCGCAACCGCTGGAGATAGAAGAGAAGCGCGGAATTCGTCGGCAGCGTGATTTCGCGGCCGCCCGGGAAATGAAACACTTCGCGACCCTCGCGGCCGTGATGCGGCCCCTTGGCGACTCCGACCACCGGAACGTCGTGAACGCCCATCTCCTCCATCACCTCACAGACGGCGGATAGCTGACCTTTGCCACCGTCGATCAGGACGAGATCCGGCCACTCGCCGCTCGCCCGCTCCGGGTCCTCTTTCTCCAACCGGCCGAAGCGGCGCTCCAGCACTTCGCGCATCATCGCAAAATCGTCCCCCGGCGCGGTTT